>Ga0182739_1002735_pt1 | contig 16161 bp, 14 predicted proteins | sample eDN5th30CBELigBY_FD_128873 | JGI IMG/M metagenome (GOLD analysis project Ga0182739, IMG submission 128873) | Enriched backyard soil microbial communities from Emeryville, California, USA - eDNA 5th pass 30_C BE-Lig BY (version 2) (version 2) | ecosystem: Environmental > Terrestrial > Soil >... | reverse complement strand
CGGCTGGCGGTGGCACCGACACCTTTGCCCGTCCCCTGGCTCAGCAGCTTGGCCAGCAATTGGGTCAAAGTGTGGTCGTCGACAACCGCGGCGGTGCCGGCGGTACCCTGGGCGCAGGCGTTGCTGCACGCGCTGCCGGCGACGGCTACACCTTCTTCATGGGTGGTGCGCACCACGCTGTGGCGCCGTCCATCTACAAGAAGCTCAGCTACGACATCCAGAAAGACTTCGTGCCTGTCGCGCTGCTAGCGCAGCCGCCACAGATCATCGTGGTCAATGCCAGCAAGCTGCCGGTCAAGAACGTCAAGGAGTTCCTGGACGCTGCGAAGGCCAAGCCCGGCGCCATCAACTTCGGTTCGGCGGGTATGGGCAGCACGCACCACCTTGCCGGCGAACTCTTCGCCTTGAAGACGGGCATAGAACTGACCCACGTTCCCTACCAGGGCGCGGGCCCCATGCTGACCGGCCTGATCACCGGACAGGTCGAAGTGGCATTTGACGGCCTGGGGTCATCGGCATCGCACATCCGTGCGGGTTCGATACGTCCCTTGGCAGTCGCTTCGGCGGAGCGCGCTCCGTCACTGCCGGATGTGCCGACCGTCGCCGAAGCCGGTGTGCCCGACTACGAAGTGTCGACCTGGTACGCCATGTGGGCGCCTGCAGGCACGCCGCCGGACATCGTCAAGAAGATGTCGGAAGAAATCGTCAAGGCGCTGAATGCACCCAAGGTCAAGGAACTGTGGGCCAGCAACGGCTCTGCAACACCCAACATGACCGGCGCCGACTTCGGTCGCTTCGTCGACAGCGAAATCAAGCGCTGGGGCGATGTTGCCAAGCAGGCAAAGGTGCAGCCGCAATAAGTAGTCCGCGAGATCCTACAAGTAGGGGCTTGCCAGCCATATCACACGGTTGCGCAAGCGCTTGCCGAAGGGAATAGCCGCCAGGCTTTCCAGGGTGACCGCTACGGCATTGTGGATTTCTTCATCAATCAGGCGCTCGATTTCGAGCGCCTGATTTTTTCCATAAATCTCCATATCCAGTTCGAAATTCAGCCGCAGGCTGCGCGGATCCATGTTCGACGATCCGATGTAGGACCATGCCCCGTCGATGGTGATCAGCTTTGAATGGTTGAAGTTGCCGCGTGTCCGCCATACCCGGCAGCCATTGCGTATGACCTGATCGAGCTGCGCCGTCATCGCATAGTTGACGAGCCGCAGGTTGTTGCGGCCAGGAATGACGATGTCGACCTGGATGCCGCGGCGTGCTGCCGTGTTGATGGCGCCCAACAGGATCTGATCCGGCAGGAAATAGGGCGACTGGATTCGTATGTGCCGCTGGGCCACCGCAAAGGCCCCCAGCAGCATGTTGTGGGTGCCGACGATATAGCGGTCGGGCCCGGAGCGTATGCAACGGGCGGGAGCCCAGGGCCGGGGTGCTTCGTTCGTTTCGCTGCACCATACTTCGTAGGGCAGGCTCTCTTTCGTCGTGAACCGCCAGTCATGTGCGAAGACCGACATCAACTGCAAGACCACGGGGCCTTCCACCCTGAAGTGGGTGTCGCTGGCGGTGTTCGCGCCCGCCACCGCCGACACGAAGCCCGCCCGTATGTTCATGCCGCCCGTGAAGCCGACACGCCCGTCCACGACGAGTATTTTCCGGTGGCTGCGCAAATTGGCGTACGGCATGCGCATGCCCAGCGGATTCGTCATGAACAGGGCGGAGGGTATGCCTTTCTTGCGCAGGAGACGGATGATGGGCGGGCGGGAATATTTGGAGCCGATGGCATCAATGAGGACGCGTATCTGTACGCCCCGATCATGGGCGCGCATCAACGCGTCGACGATCTTGCGGCCTTCGCTGTCGTCGTCAAAAATGTAAGTCTGCAGCGCGATGGCGCTCTTCGCCTCGTCGATGGCCGCCATCATCGCGGGATAGGCTTCATCTCCGCCGCGCAGCATCCGAATGTGGTTGCCGTCGCGCAAGGGGAAATGGCTGATCCGGTCTCCCAACACCCGCAGCGAATTGAACTGTGCACCGGCGATGGCAGTCACGTCGGTGACGGGCGGGGTGGGATGGGCCACGTAGTCCTTCAGGCTGCGGTTGCGTTCTTCCGAGATATGGTCGCGGCGGATGCGATTGATGCCAGCCACAAGGTACACCATCGGGCCCAGCAGGGGAGACATGAGTATGACGCCCACCCAGCCTATCGCGGCGCGTACGTCATTCTTGGTCATGGCGGCGTGGACGGCCGCCGTGCCGCCGACGATCAGGCTAAGCAGGAAAGCAAGATGAGGCCAGTATTCGGAGACGAATATTTCCAGTTCAGCCATGGTCAGTGCCGTTACTCAGTCGTTCCTTGCAGTGTGGGCCGCTTCGCCAAGGTGGCGTACCACTCGGGATTGGGTTCGCCCTGTGCCGCCAGCATCTGTGCACGAGAGGGGGCGCGCCATACGCCGCCCCCGATGCCGGGCACCGGCTTGACACCATACCAGAACCAGCGGCCATCTTCGTCCTGCGCTGTCCAGTCCCAGCCGGGCGGCGCGAAGGTCCAGTCGGGAACGGTGTGGTCAGCAGGCATGACGTGCGCAGTATGGGTGGAAACGGACGAGTTCGTAGTGTAGTCGAAGGAGACGCTTTTCCGGGTTCCGCGGGAATGCAGCTTGCTGTCACCCATGCTTAGCGGGCCGGCCGCTGGCATGAACTGAAAGGAGTCTTCCATGTCGATTTTCAAAAGCATACTCGCCAAGATTTTCCCCGCGGGGCATCCTGCCACCAAGACGGACTCAGCAGCCCCGACGGCGACCGCCGGTTCCGGGACGGGGTCGAGCACGGGGGCGACGCTCAGTGCAGGCCATGGCTCGGGCAGCGACGCCGAGCAAAGCGGATCGATGGGCACAGCGGCGGGGTCGCAGGGCGCGGGCGCCGACGTGACCGGTTCGGCGCAACGTCCCCTGTCGGGTACGCAGGCCGATATCCCGGGCGGGTCGAGTAGCGCTCCGCCCATGCCAACGAGCCAGGCACAGCCCACCGTCGATGTCGAGGCCATCTTGAGCGACTTGCAGTCGAAGAACCAGGAGCGGTTGAACTGGCGGACGTCCATCGTCGACCTCATGAAGCTGCTGGGCCTGGACAGCAGCCTGACCGCGCGCAAGGAGCTTGCCAAGGAATTGAACTACACAGGCAGCACGGACGATTCCGCGGCCATGAACATGTGGCTGCACAAGCAAGTCATGCGCAAGCTGGCCGAAAACGGTGGGAAATTGCCGGAAGAACTGCGCAGTTGATGCACGAGGCCGATGTCGGGACACCTCGCGCCAGCGAGGTCCGGTGAACAGGCAGGTCGGTCCAGGAGAGCGGCGATGAAGCTATTACTGATGGCATTGATACTTGCGGTGTTGTCCGGTTGCGGCGCGTATTCGCAAGGCTCCGGCAGCGGCGGCTATGGCCAGAGCCAGACGCCGTCCACGGGAAATGGCGGCGGTGGCTACTGAAGACGCCGGACGCAAAAAGGCCCGCGATGAAGGCGGGCCGAATGCACAGCTTTTGATTTTTATTCTGAGTTTTTCAAAGCGAGGCGTGTGTCTTGCAACGTGGAGCGATGAAAACACGGGAACTTTGGGGTGACCGATGGGGCTCGAACCCACGACAACCGGAATCACAATCCGGGACTCTACCAACTGAGCTACGGTCACCACTGAAAGACATTGCACAGCAACGAATGAGTATAGCATCCATTGCGGGCGAGGTCTTGATGAGAGCGAGATTCTAGCACGAACGGGAAATCGTGCTGGCGGTAAAGGCTGTGACGCTTTGAAACGTCTCCGCCTTTGCTGCCCGTCACCTTTCCTCTACGATGAAAGTCCAGTAGCCTCAACAAGGAGTTCAGCATCATGAAGACTGTACACAAGACATGTTTGATCGCTGCAATGCTGAGTCTGCCGCTTGCGGCAGCACAGGCTCACGATAGTGACGCCCAGCATCGCGCCTGGCTGAAGGCGCAGCAAATCGACATACAGCCCACGCTGAAGATTACTGAAACACAAATCCCGGCCGACGGTTCGACCACGACGTCGCCATCGTCGACGACACCGTCTTACGGCACACCGGGCTCTTCGATGCCTTCTTCCAATATGCCGTCCTCGCAGATGCCTTCCTCGCAAATGCCGTCTACGCAGTCGCCGTCGTCCGGCAGCTATGCGCCCATGCCGTCGCCCGGGTCTGCTCCCGGAGCCACGCAAGGCTCGCCCGGCATGAATTCCGGCATGGGAACGCAGCGGCAATAAGCAGCCGCGGGCGGCTCGGCAACGGGCCGGGCGGGCGGCAGGGCGTTTGTCTGGCCGCCTGCGGCGCCGGCCAATTGTTGCCGGCGTCCCGACACGTGGCCACGTCGGCCGCCGTCAAAGCGAGCTGGCGTTGAAGGTGTCGCACTGCGCGGTATCGCCGCTCTTGAAGCCGCGGCTGAACCACTGCGTGCGTTGCTGCGACGTCCCGTGGGTAAACGAGTCGGGCACGATGCGCCCTTGGGTGCGGCGCTGAAGGCGGTCGTCGCCAATGGCGCTGGCCGCATTCAGGCCTTCCTCGATGTCGCCTTGCTCGAGCGTATTGCGCTCGGAGGCCGACTGCCTTGCCCACACACCCGCCAGGCAGTCGGCCTGCAGTTCCACTCGCACCGATAACTGGTTCGCCGCTGTCGTATCCAGGCGGCGGCGCGCCTGATCGACATGCTGCGTAATGCCCAGCAGATGCTGCACGTGATGCCCCACTTCGTGTGCAATCACGTAAGCCTGGGCGAAATCTCCGGGGGAATCCAGTTCTTGCGCCATTTGTTCAAAGAAGCTCAGGTCCAGGTAGACCTTGCTGTCGCCCGGACAATAGAAGGGGCCCATGGCGGCTTGGCCGGTGCCACATGCCGTGGGCGTGACGTCGGTGAACAAGACCAGGGTGGGTTGCCGGTATTGGCCCCAGCCCTTACTTTGAAATATGCTTCCCCAGACGTCTTCGGTATCGCCCAGTACTTTGGAAACGAAACGCGTCTGTTCGGTAGGCGCGGGCGCTTCGCCGGTCGTCGTGTAGGCGGAAGGGTCTGTGGCGGTATCACTTCCGGTTTGCAGAATGACATTGGGATCGATGCCGAAGTACGCCGCCACCAAGGCGAGGACGATGGTTCCGATGCCGATCTTGCCGCCGCGCCCGCCAAGCCGGATGCGGTGTCCCCTGCGGTCTTCGACATTGCTGCTTTCCCGCGAATCATCGAGGCGCATGAAGAAGGATTCCTGTTATGTGCAGCACTGCCCTGGAACAATGCGCGGCGGATGATCGCATCCGGGTCATCCTTGATTTTAGAGCCGGCTGCATGCGGCAAACATAACATCCATCATCAACAATGTTAGGATACGTTAAATGACTCAATTCTTTGTCGTCCACCCCGTAAATCCCCAGGCGCGCCTCATGAAGCAGGCGGGTCAGTTGCTGTCCGATGGCGGCCTGGTCGCCGTGCCGACCGACTCCAGCTATGCCGTCGTGGCGCGGCTCGATGACAAGGCGGCCGCCGACGCACTGCGGCGCTTGCGCGGCCTCGACGAACGGCATCACCTGACCTTGCTGTGCCGCGACCTGGCCGAAATCGGCCACTTCGCGCGGGTCGACAACCGCCAATACCGCTTCCTCAAAATGGCGACGCCCGGCCCATGGACATTCATCCTCGAGGCGACGCGGGAAGTGCCTCGCCGGGTATCGCACCCATCGCGCAAGACCATCGGCATACGGGTTCCGGATCACAAAGTGACGCTCGCCCTGATCGAGGCGGCCGGCTCACCGCTGATGTCGACCACGCTCATTCCCGAAGGCGAGGATGAACCGCTGAACGACGCCCAGGAAATCATGGATCGCTATGCCAACCAGCTTGCGGGCGTCATCGACGGCGGGCCATGCCCGTTTGCGGCCACCACGGTCATCGACCTCAGCGGCCCGGCGCCCGAGGTCGTACGGCGCGGCCTGGGCGATCCTGCAACCTTGGGACTCGATTAGCGAACTTCTTTGTGATTCTGCGCCCTAAGCCTCTTGGTCGCCCCGTGCAGCGGGCGACGCCATCCCCCGGGACCCTATGGACTCGTTGATACAGACTATTACGGTTTATGCCCTGCCGGTCCTGTTCGGCATTACGTTGCACGAAGCGGCACACGGATATGTAGCCCGAATGTTCGGCGACCCGACAGCCTGGCAGGCCGGCCGGATCAGCTTGAATCCCATCCGTCACATCGATCTGGTGGGCACCATCATCGTGCCGCTGGTGCTGTTGTTCAGCACCAAGCTCCTGGGCGGCGGAGGTCTGCTTTTTGGCTGGGCCAAGCCTGTGCCGGTCGACTGGGGGCGCCTGCGCCGTCCCAAGCGCGACATGCTGTGGGTGGCGCTGGCCGGGCCCGCCTCGAACATGGTCATGGCCATACTCTGGGCCATCAGCCTGCGCATCCTGGCGGATACCGGCGGCAGCCAGGACGATTTCTGGGTACAGATGGCCATCGCCGGCATACAGGTCAACCTGATCCTGATGGCGCTGAACCTGATACCGCTGCCGCCGCTCGATGGCGGCCGCATCGTGTTCAGCCTGTTGCCCGATCGCGCGGCATGGCAGTACTCCAGGATAGAGCCTTACGGCCTCCTGATACTGATCATCCTGATGCTGACGGGTGTGCTATGGGTCATCCTTCAACCTTTGCTGGCATTCGGCCAGCTCGTTATCAATTGGTTTTTATAAATTCTCGTGCCAATCCGGTAAACTTGCGAGTTATTCTGGCAAGTTCACTGTTGTGCTGCATTCGAGGAGACTGATCCCATCATGGCTAGCGCCGATTCCGTTATTCCGACCTTTCAAGGCAGTATGGTTGCCCTGGTCTCACCTATGTATCCCGACGGCAGCCTGGATTACGACAGTTTCCGAAAACTTATAGACTGGCACGCCTCCGAAGGCACCGACGCCCTGGTGGTGGTCGGAACATCGGGCGAGTCACCGACGGTCGACATGGACGAGCATGCCGAGCTCATCAGCGTGGCGGTCAGCCATGCCGCCGGCCGCCTGCCCGTCATCGCCGGCGTGGGCGGAAATTCCACCCGCGAGGCCATCGAACTATCCCAGCACGCCAAAGCAGTGGGTGCGCAAGCAGGCCTGTCGGTCGTTCCTTACTACAACAAGCCCACCCAAGAAGGCATGTACCAGCACTTTCGCGCCATCGCCGAAGCCGTGGACCTGCCTTCCGTTCTGTATAACGTCCCGGGCCGCACTGTGGCGGACCTGTCCAACGACACCATCCTGCGCCTCGCGCAGGTGCCGGGCATCATCGGCGTCAAGGACGCAACCGGTGATATCGGTCGCGGCGCGTTGCTCGTGCGCGATGCGCCGGCCGGCTTCCAGGTATTCAGCGGCGACGACCCGACGGCTGCCGCGCTCATGCTGTTGGGCGCGCGGGGCAATATTTCGGTCACCGCCAACGTGGCTCCAAAACTCATGCATGAACTGTGCATGGCGGCATTGAACGGCGATGCCGCGCTGACGCGCCAGCTGAATGCGCGCCTGGGCACGTTGAACAAAGTTCTTTTCAGTGAATCCAACCCGATACCGGTGAAGTGGGCCGTCGCTGAAATGGGCCTGACGCAACTGGGCTATCGCTTACCCTTAACCTCCTTGAGCGAGCAGCATCACGCCGTGGTGCGCAACGCGTTAAAAGATGTGGGCCTGATCTAAATGATAAATACCCGTATGACCCAGCGCTATGCCGGCCTGGCTTTGGGACTGAGCGCGTTGCTCCTGAGCGGCTGCTCGACCATCAACCAGGCAATTGGCCGCGAAGAAGCGGTCGATTACAAAAGCACCGTAGCCGGTGATCCTCTCAGCATTCCGCCCGACCTCACGCAGGCAAACCAGGATGCGCACTACCGCGCACCCGAAGGTACGGCAACTTACAGCCAGTACTCGCAAACCCAGCAGGCACAGGGCAATGTCAGTGCCAGCGACCGGGTCTTGCCCCAGGCGGCAGGCGTCAATGTGATGCGCGATGGCGACTTGCGCTGGCTGGTGGTCGACAGGCCGGCCGAAGAGGTGTATCCACAGATTGTCGAGTTCTGGTCCGAACAAGGCTTTACGCTGCAGTCGCAGGACCCGCGCGCGGGTCTCATGGAAACGGATTGGGCCGAGAACCGGGCCAAGATTCCTGAAGGCTGGATTCGCAGCGCCCTGGGCAGCATTCTGGATACCGTCTACGACAGCGGCGAGCGCGAGCGTTTCCGTACACGCGTCGAGCGCGTCAACGGCAAGACGGAAGTCTATATCAGCCATCAGCACATGGTCGAAACGCCGACCCAGGACGGCGCTGCCTTCAAATGGGTGTATGGCAAGGAAGATCCAGGCCTGAACGCCGCCATGCTGGCGCGCCTGATGGTGTTCCTGGGTACCGATGTGCAGCGTGCACAGGATTTGGTCGCCCAGGCCGAGAAAGCGAAAAATCAGCCCCAGGTGGCCCAGGTCAGCGATGGCCAGGCTTCCCTCACGCTGGCCGAACCTTTCGACCGTGCCTGGCGGCGTGTCGGCGTTGCCATCGATTCGGCCAGCTTTGCCGTCGAAGACCGCGACCGTTCCGCCGGCGATTACTTCATCCGGTACCTCGACAGCGATACGGGCGTGAAGATCGAGCAGCAAAACTTCATAGGGCGTCTGTTCGGTTCAAAGAATACGGCCGAGGCCACGCCTTACCGCATTCACGTCGCCGAGCAGGGTGGCAGTTCCGTCGTCACCGTACTGGACCAGAACGGCCAGATGCAAAACACCGATACCGCCAAGCGGATCATCACGGTGTTGTCGTCGCACATGACGGCGCAGTAGTCGAGTTCGTGATCACGCTGGCCCCAAACCAATACAGTTTGGGCGCCAGCCCCGCCACTTCGCCAATCAGCAGCAGGGCGGGCGCCTTGATGCCGTGCTCCCTGGCCAGTTTGGACAATTGCTTCAGCGGCCCGGCCAGGACGCGCTGGTCCTTGCGGGTGCCATTTTCGATCAGCGCGAACGGCGTATCGCCGGAGCGGCCATGGCACATGAGCTGTTCGCTCAGACTATCCAGCTCACCCACACCCATATAGAACGCCAGCGTCTGCTTGTCCTTGGCCAGCGATGCCCAATCGTCCGGGACCGTATCCCGCCTGCAGTGCGCGGTGACCAGGCGCACCGACTGTGCATGGTCGCGGTGCGTCAATGGCACGCCCGCATAGGCGGCGCAGGCCAGTGCGGCGGTAATACCCGGTATGACTTCATAGGGCACGCCGTTGGCATGCAGAAACTCCAGTTCTTCGCCGCCACGACCGAATACAAAGGCATCGCCGCCCTTGAGGCGGACCACGAGGTTGCCTTGCCGGACATGGGCCAGCATGAGGCTGTGTATGCGAGCCTGTGTAGCCTCATGATCTTCGCCGGGCGCCTTGCCGACCGAGACGAGATGCGCATCGCGGCGCGCCAAGGCAAGTACCTCCTCGCTGACAAGGCGGTCGTAGAGAATGACATCGGCTTCGTTCAGGGCCCGCAAGGCCTTCAATGTAAGCAGGCCCGGATCGCCAGGTCCCGCACCGGCCAGCACGACGCGGCCGAGGGGCGCCGGGGCCGGCCGGGCCAGTTCTTCTTCAAGGTGCACAGCCGCTTCGCCCGGCTGATGCCGGCGTAGCGCCGCGGCGACAGGGCCATCCAGCAGCCAGTCGTAGAACTCGCGCCGACGCCGCAAATCGCTGCGTCGCTGCCGTATGGCGGGACGATATCGCGCGGCGAGTGTCGCGAGCGAACCGAGGGACGCATCGAACAAGCTTTCGATGCGTTCACGCACCCGGCGCGCCAGGACGGGCGCGGTGCCTGCTGAAGAGATCGCGATGGTGATGGGCGAGCGGTCGACAATGGACGGGACATGGAATGAGGACAGCTCAGGGTCGTCGACCACGTTGATGAACAGGCGCCGCCTGTTTGCCAGGTCGGCGATGTGCCGGTTCAGGTCTCGGTCGTCGGTCGCGGCGACCACCAGCCACGCGTCCTCCAGCCAACCGGGGCTGAAGGCGGCGAGCAGCAGTTCTATACGGCCCTGGCGATGCAGCGCATGCAGCGCATCGGTGGCTTCCAGGGCGCCGACGCGGGGCGATGCGCCGCATGCCAGCAGGCTTTTGACTTTGCGTTCGGCGACTGCGCCGCCGCCCACAACGAGCACGCGGCGGCCATCGAGTTTGGCGAATAAGGGAAACAGATTCATGGCTGCATGAGGAAGTGGGGCGGCGGGATGGCCGCCCGGGTAATCAGGCGTGCGCGGCCGGAGCAAGCACAATGGGGATGAGCTTCCGGGACGGTTCGGGCACGGTGCCGCTACGCACGAGGAAGTCGCCAAACTTTTCATTCGCTTGCCGGCCGCGGGCGTAGGCGCCAAACAAGGTGTCAAGTTCGGCCAGTATCTCTGGCTCTGAAATGTTCTCGCGATAGGCCACGTTCAGCCGTTGGCCGGTAAAGTCCGCCGCCAGCCGGAGATCATAGCGGCCGGGTGCCCGCCCGACGAGCGCGATCTCTCCCAGGTAGGGGCGCGAGCAGCCGTTGGGGCAACCCGACATGCGGAACAGGATGGGCTCGTCCGACAGGCCATGCTTGTCCAGCAGGCTCTCCAGTTTCGGCAGCAGGATGGGGGCATAGCGTTCGCTTTCCGCCATGGCCAGCCCGCAGGTAGGCAGCGCGACGCACGCAATGCTGTGGCGCCGTATCCCGCTCTGGCGCCGATAGCCGTCGAGGCCGTACGCCCGGACCAGTTCGTCGATGGCCGCCTTGTCCTCGGATGCGACATTGGCGATGACCAGATTCTGGTTGCATGTCAGGCGAAATTCGCCCTTGTGCACACGGGCCAGTTCGCGTACGCCGCTCTGCAGCTTGGTATCGCCATGGTCCCAGAGGCGGCCCGATTCGATATACAGGCCCAGGTGCCACCGGCCGTCTTCACCTTCGATCCACCCGTAACGGTCGCCATTGTGCTCGAAGCGGTAGGGGCGCGGCGCCGACAGGGGGTGGCCGACACGCGCTTCCACTTGCTCCTTGAACCATTCCAGGCCGCGATGATCGATCGTGTATTTCAGGCGCGCGTGCTGTCGTTCCTTCCGATTGCCGTAGTCGCGCTGCAGCGTGACGACCGCAGCGGCGACGGGAATGAGTTGTTCGGGGGTCACGAAGCCGATGACGCTGCCCAGGCGCGCATAAGTCGTCTCGTCTCCGTGGGTGGCGCCCATTCCGCCGCCGATGGCCACGTTGAATCCCTGCAGCACGCCGTCCTCGATGATGGCAATCAGTCCCAGGTCCTGCGCGAAGACATCGATGTCGTTGAACGGCGGGATGGCAACGCCCATCTTGAATTTGCGCGGCAAGTACGTATCGCCGTATATCGGCTCTTCTTCGGGTTCGTCGGTCAGTCGTTCGCCATCCAGCCAGATCGCGTGATAGGCCCGGGTACGGGGTATGAAATGGTCTGACAGCTTGCAGGTCCATTCGTGGACCAGGCGATGCTGTCGGGACAATTGTGGGTTGACTGAACTGACGACCTGCCGATTGACATCGCCACAGGCGGCGATGGTGGTGGCCATTGCCTTGTTGATGGCCTGCATGCTGGCTTTCAGATCGCGCTTGACGATGCCATGCCACTGGAACGTCTGGCGGGTGGTGATGCGCAAGCCCCGGCCGGCATAGCTGCGGGCCAGGTCATCGAAGGCCAGCCATTGCGCCGGCGTCACCACGCCACCCGGCAAACGGGCCCGTATCATGAAGGCGTAGGCGGGCTCCAGCTTCTGCTTTCTGCGTTCCTCACGGATGTCGCGGTCGTCCTGCTGGTAGCTGCCGTGGAACTTCAGCAGCTTGTTGTCGTCGTCGCTGATGGCCCCCGTCACCGGGTCATTCAGTCCTTGTTCGATGGTGCCGCGCAGATGCCGGCTGTGAGCCTTGATCTGTTCCAGATGTGAAAGTGTGTCGCTCATGGGATTCCTGTCAATAAACGTCGCGCGCGTACCGGCCCTGGGCAGCCAGATCGTCGAGCCACTGCTTTGCCTCGGTGTCGTCGAGGGCGCCTTCCTGGCGCGCGATGTGCAGCAGCGCCTGATGGACGTCCTTGGCCATGCGCGTCGCGTCCCCGCACACATAAACGTGCGCGCCGCCCTGTATCCATTCATACAGTTCGCTGGCATGTTCCTTCATGCGATCCTGGACATAGACCTTCTGTGGCTGGTCGCGCGAGAAGGCCAGGTCCAGCCGATGCAACTGGCCATCCTGAAGCGCGCGTTGCCATTCAGTCTGGTAAAGGAAGTCGGAGGCGAAATGCGGATTGCCAAAGAACACCCAATTGCGGCCGGTTGCGCCGACGGCGCTGCGCTCTTGCACAAAGGCGCGGAATGGGGCGATGCCGGTGCCCGGTCCGATCATGATCACATCCCGGGACGGATCCGCCGGCAAGCGGAAGCGCGGATTCTCTTCGATGAACACAGGCACCTTGTCGCCTTCGCCCAGTTGGCTGAGGAAGTTGGATGCCGCACCCCATCGCGTCTCGCCCTCGTGCTCGTAAACGACGTTGGCCAGCGTCAGATGGACTTCTTCATCGACGACCGCGGGGCTGGAAGCGATGGAGTACATGCGGGGCGTCAAGGGCCGTAACGCCTGGACCAGACCTTGCGCCGTCCACGTCGCGGGATAGGCATGAAGGATATCGATGAGCTGCCTCGTCTGCAGCAGGGCCTTGAACTCGTCCACCGCGTCCGGGCGCAAGGCGGAGCGAAGCGCCTCGCTGCCGCACAGTGCGGCGTGCGCGTTCAGGAAAGGCCGGGTCAGTTGGGTCAGTTCGCGATGGTGTGTCAGCCACTCGCGAAGGCTGCGGGTGTTGCGCTCGACCTGCACGGGCTCGTCCGGGTTCAAATCGAGTATCCCGATGACCCTGTCCACCAGTTCCGCCGATTGCGTGGGCCACACGCCCAGCGCGTCGCCGGGCTGGTAAGTCAGGTCGCTGTCCTGCAGTGAAATTTCCAGGTGGCGTACGTCCTTGTCGCTGCCCCGGCCGGTGATGGGCTGGTTCAACAGCAGCTCCGCCAGGAAGGGCTGCTCGCGCGATACTTTCGCCGCGGCGGGACGCAGGGGCGTGACACTGGCTGTGGAGACGGGCGCATCGGCTTGCTTCAGGGTGCGTTGCGCCAGTGCCATGGCGGTCTCTTGCCAGGGCCGGGCCACGGTGTCGATATCCAGGTCGGCCATGCCCAAGTCATGCAGCCGCTGCGCACCCAGTTCGACCAGACGCTCATCCAGTCGTTGCGCGATGCCGCAAAACAAAGGATAGCTGGAGTCGCCCAGGCCCAGGACGGCAAACTTCAGTTGGGGCAGGCGCGGCGCACGGCGGCTGGACAGGAACTCGACGAAGGCCAGGGCGTCATCGGGCGGGTCGCCATCGCCCTGCGTGCTCATGACGATGTACAGCAGATGTTCGTCCTTCAGCTCGCGGGTCACATACCGGTCTGCGCGTACGAGGCGATGTGCAAGGCCTGTGGCTCGGGCCTGTTCGGCGAGCGCTTCGGCAACACGCTTCGCATTGCCGGTCTGGCTGCCGTAGACGATGGTCAGCCGCTGTGCCGCGGATACGGCGCTGGCGACGCTGATGGACGGCGGAGCCGGACGGGTTGTCAGGCTATCCAGCGCGACCCCGGCTCGAGCTGCGCCCGCGAAATAGCCGGAAAGCCACGTCAAGGCATCGCTATCCAGATCGGCGACGAGTTCGGCGATGAGGTTGTGTTTGGATTCGGGCAGGTGGGACGGCGCCAGCATGATGGACCCATGAGAAAAAGACATGAGCCATTCTAGGGATGCATCGGCGCCGCGCGAACGACAAGATTCTTATTTCCTTATCGCTTATATGGTTATGACTTGCCGTGTAAGTGTCCGTGTCGGAAGCCGTTGCAGCGCGGGTCCGTGGCGCTTTTCAGTGGGCGATGTAGTGCAGCCAGCCCTCATGGACCCACGACTCGAGTGCCGCCAATGTGTCGGCGTCCAGCTCGCTGACCGTTGCGTCATCGCCCTGTAGTTCGCGCTCATCGGCCAGCCGGCGCAGGGCAGCCGATGCAGGTGCCGGCGATACTTCTCCATTGACGAACAAGGCGTCCTCGCGATACATCATGCGCGTGCAGCGGTCCAATACCAGCTTGCCTTTGCGAAGCACCTCGGCCAGATCGAAGTCCTCGTCGCAGCTTGCCTCGAAGTAGGCATTGGGCGGCAGTTCCGTCAGCGAGATACCCAGGAAACGCGTCGCCAGCGTCTGGGAGAACGCCACTTTTTCGACAGCGTCCACGGCGGCATGGAGCAGCGCCTCCGGTATGGCGGCGGGCTGGGCGGTGGCGGGTACGCCTGCGTCGCTGTAGGTTTCGGACAACACTGGCCCCGGTATGACGGGCGAGGCATAGAGGCCGCCCAGGTCGCCCAGATTCGCCATGATCTGGTCCGTGGCGGCGTCCAGCATGCCGCAGGCCAGGCCGGCTTGCGTCGGTGCGCGAAATCCGATGGATATGGTCATGCAGTCGCCGATGGCTACGCCATCATGTGCCACGTGCGGTGGCAAGTACAGCATGTCGCCCGGCTCCAGCACATACTCTTCTTCGGCTTCGAAATGCCGGAGTATCTTCAAGGGCAGGCCCTGCTCGAGGGTCAGGTCCTTCTGGCGGCTGATGCGCCAGCGACGCTGGCCATGGGCCTGCAGCAGGAACACATCGTAGCTGTCGAAGTGAGGCCCTACGCCGCCCGTGTCGCTCGCGATGCTGATCATGGCATCGTCCAGCCGCGCATCGGAGATGAAACGGAATTGGCGCATCAGGGCGGCGGTCGCATCGTCGTGCAGGTCCACGCTTTGGCATAGCAGCGTCCAGCCCGGCTGGCGCGCCGGTGGCAGGCGCGGGAAGGGGCCGGTCTTCATGTTCCAGTGTTCGTCTTCGCGCCAGATCAGGCGCGACTCCACTTCTTCACGCTTGGCCAGTTCACGCAGGTCGGCGATGGATAACGACGGCACATACCGGGAGATGGCCTGGCGTATCAGCAGGGGCTCCCGCTGCCAGTAGCGCGTCATGAATTCCTGCGGCGTGAGTCCGCCCAGCAGTGGCATAGGTTGGTCGATGTTCATAGATACTCGTTGCGCAAGCGGTAAAGCAGGTCCAGGGCTTCCCGGGGGCTGAGCTGGTCCGGGTCGATGTCGGCGAGTGCGGAGCGGAGCGCCGTATCGGCGGAGCCGTCGGGCTTGCTGTCGGGCGCGGCGGCTTCTTCATTGGCCGCTGCGGCAAACAGATCCAGTTGTGGCGTCGGGGCGCCCTGCGCCTCCAGTCGCGAAAGCTCGCGGCTGGCATGCCGAATGACGGCGGGAGGTATGCCGGCCCGCTGCGCCACCTGGATGCCGTAGCTGCGGCTGGCCGGTCCAGCCTGGACCTGATGCAAGAAGACAATACCCGAGGGCGATTCCGCCGCAGCCAGGTGGACGTTCACCGCCGCAGGCGCTTCGGCCGCCAGGCGCGTTATTTCGAAATAGTGCGTCGCGAACAGCGTCAAGGCCTGGTTGTGCGTCAGCAGGCGATGCGCGATCGACCAGGCCAGCGCCAGGCCATCGTACGTCGAGGTGCCGCGGCCGATCTCGTCCATCAGCACCAGGCTTTGTGGCGTACTGGCGGCCAGGATGGCGGCGGCTTCGGTCATCTCCATCATGAAGGTAGAGCGCCCGCCGGCCAGGTCGTCAGCCGCGCCGATGCGCGTGAAGATGCGATCGATCTGGCCGATCCGCGCCGCGGTGGCCGGGACGAAGCTTCCCGCGCGCGCCAGCAGGGCGATCAGCGCGATCTGGCGCATATACGTCGATTTTCCGCCCATGTTGGGGCCGGTGATCAACAGCATGCGGCGCTGCGGACCCAGTTCACAGTCGTTGGGCGTGAATTGCTCGATGCTGTGTTCCACCACGGGGTGGCGGCCTGCGTCGATGACGATCTCATTCTGGTCGGTCAACACGGGCGCCGTCCAGTCGTTCATCAGGGCGTGGTGCGCCAGGCTGCCCAGCGCATCGATCTCGGCCAGCGCGGCGGCGCAGTCGGAAAGCGTTGTCGCACTGGCCG
>Ga0182739_1002734_pt1 | contig 16167 bp, 13 predicted proteins | sample eDN5th30CBELigBY_FD_128873 | JGI IMG/M metagenome (GOLD analysis project Ga0182739, IMG submission 128873) | Enriched backyard soil microbial communities from Emeryville, California, USA - eDNA 5th pass 30_C BE-Lig BY (version 2) (version 2) | ecosystem: Environmental > Terrestrial > Soil >... | reverse complement strand
TGCGGGAGAACCGGTTCAGCCGCTCCTCCGGGCTGAGCGCGGCCATCTCGGCGTACCAGGCAGGAGTGAAATACCCCGCATCCCGCTCCGCCGCCGCCTGCTCCGCGATCCCCGCGGCGACGGGCACGACGGAGTGGGTGATCGTGTCGTCGTACACGTGGACGAGGTGAAACGACTGCCCCGCATCCATGCCGTTGACGGACACCACAGGGCGGGCGAGGTCCATCGTGTAGCACGTGGCCGCCGCGACGCTGACGGGGATCCCCGCGAAGGTGCCGCTCGTCGCATAGTGCAGGTGTCCCGCGAGGATCGCCCGCACGTCGCTCGCGGCCACGACGGCGGCGAGCCGCTCCTGGTCGCGCAGTTCGAGGATGTCGAACAGCGGCAGGTGGCTGGGCAGCGGCGGGTGATGCAGGGCGAGGATCGTGCCCAGCGGGGCAGGCTCCGCCAGGATCCCGGCGAGCCACGCCAACTGCGCGTCGTCGAGGTCGCCGTGATGCCAGCCCGGCACCGTCGAATCCAGTGCGACGAGGCGGAGCCCGCCCAGGTCCCACACGCCCGTGACCGGTTCCTCGGAAGGCTCGAGGTCGAGCAGGCTGCGGCGCAGCGCGGGGCGCTCGTCGTGGTTGCCCGCGACCCACACGAGCGGCGCGCCCAGCCGTTCGGCGACGGGCTCCATCTCCGCCCGCAGCGCCGCGTAGGCCTCCGGTTCGCCCAAATCCGTGAGGTCTCCCGTCACGACGATCGCGTCGGGACGGATCGCGAGAGCCTCGACGGCCTCCAGCGCCCGGCGCAGCCCCGCCGTCACGTCGAACCGGCCGCCCAAGCGACGGTCACCCGCGAGCAGGTGCGTGTCGCTCAGGTGGATCAGGGTGCGTCGAGCGGGCCGATACTGACCGAACTGCAGGGATGCCGCATCCATTCGCCCAGCATAGGCGGCGCCTCAGACGCTCCGCCCGGACTACTTCAGGACGATCAACAGGATTCCGGCGAGGACCGCGAGCGCGCAGATCGTGAAGCACGCGTAGGCCGCCCACAGCGCCACCTGCCGCTGCGCGGGCGTGAGCGGGTTCTTCTTCGCGGCCTTCGCCGCCGCCTTCGCTGCACGGCGCGCCTCCTTCTCGGAGATCACGGTGATCGCGTCGGTGAACTCCGCGGGGGTGACGACCGGCACGCGTCCGGCGCGCACGAGCATCCGCAGCCCCACCGCGTAGGACCCGACCACCACGACGGCCGCCACGAGCGCCGCGGCGAAGACCTCGACGAAGGCCACCCAGTCGATCGTCATCGCTTACCCCCGCCGTTCTCGCGACGGGCCCGCCGCCGCTCGAGCGCGGCCTGCCGCTGCTCCTCGCGGAGGATGGCCCGCTGTCGACGCGTGGGCGGCGGATTCCGCTTGACCTTGACCGCCATCCCGGAGTCGGCGACCTCGCTCATGGCGTTGCCCGCGTTGACCTCGTTGCGGCGTGAGCGCAGGTAAAGCCCGAGGATGACCGCGACCGCGAGCACGGCGTCCACGGCGATACCCCACCCGCCGAACCAGACGACCAGCAGCGCAGCGACCGCGCCGACGGCCCCGGCGGCGGGCAGAGTCAGCACCCAGCCGATCGCGATCCGCCCCACCGTCCCCCAACGCACGGTGGAACCACGTCGGCCCAGCCCCGACCCGATGACGGAACCGGAGGCGACCTGCGTCGTCGACAGCGCGAATCCGAACGCGCTCGAGGCGAGGATCGTGGATGCCGTCGCCGTCTCGGCGGAGAAGCCCTGCGCGGGCTTGACGTCCGTCAGCCCCTTGCCGAGTGTGCGGATGATGCGCCACCCGCCCATGTAGGTGCCGAGGGCGATCGTGATGGCGCACGCGAAGATGACCCACAGCTGCGGGTCCGCGTGGGCGCTGTCCTGCCACCCGGCCATGACGAGCGCGAGCGTGATGACACCCATCGTCTTCTGCGCGTCGTTCGTGCCGTGCGCGAGTGCGACGAGGGAGGACGTGAAGATCTGCCCCCAGCGGAACCCGGAGCGTCCGTCCGGCTTGGAGTCGTAGCGTCGCGTCACGGCATAGGCGAGCCGCGTCGCGCAGAACGCGATGACCCCGGCCGTGAACGGCGCGATCAGGGCGGGGAGCACGACCCGGCTCATGACCATGCCGAAATCGATCGCTGCGATGCTCGCACCGACCAGCGTCGCGCCGATGAGGCCCCCGAAGAGGGCGTGGGAGGAGCTGGAGGGCAAGCCGAGCAGCCACGTGAGCATGTTCCACGTGATCGCACCGATCAGGCCCGCGAAGATGATGGGGAGGAAGTCCGGCGGCGAGATCTGATCCTCACGGATGATGCCGTGGGAGATCGTCTTGGACACCTCGGTCGACAGGAACGCGCCCACGAGATTGAGGATGGCGGCCAGCAGCACGGCGACCTTGGGTTTGAGGGCGCCGGTCGCGATCGGCGTGGCCATCGCGTTGGCCGTGTCATGGAAGCCGTTCGTGAAGTCGAAGAACAGCGCGAGCACGATGACCAGCAGAACGATCAGGGTTGCGGTTTCCACCGGTCGCTTTCCATGGGTCAGGCGGGGTGCGAACGAAGAGTTCACCAGGGGTTCATGTTCCGGCAACCGGACCTGAAAATCCTCGCACATCGGAGCCGTGTGCGTGAACCGGTGTGGCGGCGCCCGCCGGTAGCGTGGGGACGTGCACAACGACGAGATTACCGCGCCGCGCGCCGCACGCGCATCCACCCTCCGCTCCCACCACGGCGACGATTTCGACGACCCGTACGAGTGGTTCCGCGCGAAAGAGGATGCGGCGGTTATCGCGCACCTCGAGGCCGAGAACGCCTACACGCAGAAGCGCACGGCGCACTTGGCCGGTCTGCGCGAGAGCATCTTCGAGGAGATCAAGGGACGCACGCTCGAGACGGACCTGTCTGTGCCGTCACGTCGCGGTGACTTCTGGTATTACGGCCGCACCGTCGAGGGGCAGCAGTACGGCATCCAGTGCCGCGCGCCGATCGCCTCGGCCGACGACTGGACGCCGCCCGAACTCGCCCCCGGCGTCGCGATCGCCGGGGAGCAGATCCTGCTGGACGGGAACGTCGAGGCCGAAGGCCACGAGTTCTTCTCCCTGGGTGCTTTCGACGTCACCGACGACGGCGCCCTCATGCTGTTCGGCGTCGACACGACGGGCGATGAGCGCTACACGGTGCGCGTGTGCGATCTGCGCACCGGGGACCTGCTGCCCGACGTCATCGAGGGGGCCTTCAGCGGCGCGCAGTTCTCCCCCGACGGCGCGTGGATCGTCTACGCGACGGTCGACGACAAGTGGCGCCCCGACACGGTGTGGCGTCACGCCGTCGGGACGGACGCCGCGCAGGACGCCCAATTGTTCCACGAGCCGGATGAGCGCTACTGGCTGGGCGCGGGCTTCACCCGCAGCGACCGGTACCTCGTGATCGGGATGGGCTCGTCCATCACGTCGGAGGACTGGCTCGTGCCCGCCGACGACCTGACCGCGCCGCCGCAGGTGGTCTGGCCGCGGCGAGAGGGCGTGGAGTACTCGGTCGACCACGCCGTCATCGACGACGAGGACATCCTGCTGATCCTGCACAACGAGGATGCGCTGGACTTCGAGCTCGTCGCGGTCCCCGCATCCGACCCCACCGGACCGCGCCGCATCCTGCTCCCCCACGAGCCGGGCCGCCGCCTGCTGGAGGCCGACTGCTTCCGTGACTTCGCGGTCGTGGAGTATCGGCGCGGCGGACTCGCGCGGATCGGGATGCTGGACTACGCCGACGGGACCGTCGATGAGCTCGCCTTCGACGAGCCGCTGTACACCGCCGGGTTCGGCGGCAACCGCGAGTGGGCGCCCCCGCTGCTGCGGCTCGGGTACGACTCGTTCGTCACCCCGAACACGGTCTACGACTACGACGTCGCGTCCCGTGAGCTGCTGCTGCGAAAGCGGCAACCCGTGCTGGGCGACTACGACCCCGCCGACTACGCGCAAGCGCGCGTGTGGGCCACGGCGCAGGACGGCACGCAGATCCCGATTTCGCTCGTGTGGAAGCGGGAGTTCGGCGACGCGGGCGCGGCGCCCCGCCCGCTGCACCTGTACGGATACGGCTCGTACGAGCACTCGATCGAGCCGCGCTTCTCCGTCGCCCGCCTCTCCGAACTCGACCGTGGCGTCGTCTTCGCCGTCGCGCACGTGCGCGGCGGTGGCGAGATGGGCCGGCAGTGGTACGAAGACGGGAAGCTGCTGGCCAAGCGAAACACGTTCACCGACTTCGTGGACTGCGCGTTGCATCTGATCGACCACGGGTACACGACCGCCGAGCGTCTCGTCGCCGAGGGCGGCTCGGCGGGCGGGTTGCTGATGGGCGCCGTCGCCAACATCGCGCCCGAGCTGTTCGCCGGTGTCCTCGCCGAAGTGCCGTTCGTCGACGCACTCACCTCCATCCTCGACGAGGAGCTGCCGCTCACGGTCATCGAGTGGGACGAGTGGGGCGACCCGCTGCACAACGCCGACGTGTACGCGTACATGAAGTCGTACACGCCGTACGAGAACGTGCGCGAAGGCGTCGTCTACCCCCGCATCATGGCCGTGACCTCGCTCAACGACACGCGCGTGCTCTACGTGGAGCCCGCGAAGTGGGTCGCGCGCCTGCGCGAGGTCGGCGCGGACGCGCTGCTCAAGTGCGAGATGGTCGCCGGGCACGGCGGCGTGAGCGGGCGCTACAACGCGTGGCGCGAGCGTGCGTTCGAGCTGGCCTGGCTGCTCGACGTCCTCGGCCTCGCCGACACCCCCTGACGACCCGCGAGCGTGCTTCTGGCGGACGAGATGCGGGCGCTACACCCAACACCTCGTCCATCAGAAGCACGCTCGCGGGTCGGACGGCAACCGGCGACGACCTGGCATGCGACCGGACGGGGTCAGCCGAAGAGGGCGGCGGCCTCTTCGTAGCGGTACGAGGGCACGGTGTTCAGCTCGCCCAGGGCGTCGGCGAACGGCACACGTTCGATGTCGGTGCCGCGCAGGGACACCATCTGGCCCCATGCCCCGTCGACGACGGCGTCGGCGGCGTGCAGCCCGAGGCGGGTGGCGAGCACGCGGTCGAACGCGGACGGGGATCCGCCGCGCTGGATGTGTCCCAGCACGGTCGCGCGCGTCTCGATCCCGGTGATCCGCTCGATCTCGGGCGCGATCACCTCGCTGATGCCGCCCAGTCGGGGGCGGTTGAACGCATCCAGCCCCTTGTCGCTGTACGCCTCGTCCATCCCGGTGAGCGTGAAACCCTCCGACACGACCACGAGCGGCGCGCGGCCGCGATCGTGGGCCTTCGACACCTGCGCCGTGATCTCGTCGATCGACAGGGGAACCTCCGGGATGCAGATGACGTGCGCCCCCGCGGCGATGCCCGAGTGCAGGGCGATCCATCCGACGTGCCGACCCATGACCTCAGCGACCATGCACCGCTGGTGCGAGTCGCCGGTCGTCCGCAGTCGATCCATCGCGTCGGTCGCGATGTTGACGGCGGTGTCGAACCCGAACGAGTAGTCAGTGGCGCGCAGGTCGTTGTCGATCGTCTTGGGCACGCCCAGCACGTTGATGCCGTCGGCCCACAGGCGGTTGGCGGCCGCGAGCGTGCCCTCGCCGCCGATGGCGATGATCCCGTCGATGCGGTGGCCATAGAGCGTCTTGGCGATGTTCTCGGCGCCCCCGCGCGGACCCTCGTAGGGGTTGGTGCGGGACGTGCCGAGGATCGTCCCGCCGACCTTCGACAGGCCCTTGACCTCGTGCCTCGTCAGCGGGAAGAAGTCGCCGTCCACGACTCCGCGCCATCCATCGCGGATGCCGACGAACTCGAGGTCGTAGGCGGTCGTGCCTTTCAGGACGACGCCGCGGATCACGGCGTTCAGGCCTGGGCAGTCGCCACCGGAAGTGAGGATGCCGATCTTCATGGCTGGATCCTTGCTGTTTGGGGAGTGAAGAGCAGGCGACCGTGCCTGGCTCGACCCTATCGCCGCAGGCGCCACCCCTGCCACACACGTGCGCGCACGTGCGTCGGTGCGTCTCACTGAGAGCGAATCACGACACCCCGAGCGCCTGCCGCAGCAGGTGCATGAGCGCCGCGAGCTGGACGGAGTCGCTGGATGCGGGGTCGACGGCCTCGCCGTCCAGTGCCCGCAGCGCGAGTCCCTGCTTCGCGTCGATCAGTTCGGCGATCTTCGTGTCGATCGTGTGCGCGGCGATGATCCGCCATGCCGTGACCGGCTCGTCCTGCCCGATCCGGTGCACGCGGTCGATCGCCTGGGTCTGCTCGGCGGCCGTCCAGGACAGCTCGGCGAGCACGACGTTCGAGGCGACCTGCATGTTCAGGCCGACACCGGCCGCGGTGAGCGAACACACCGCGATCCCGACGCCGGGATCGTTGTTGAACGCATCGATGGCGTCCTGGCGTGCGGGCGTGGTCTGATCTCCTCGGATCGACACGGTGCGCACCCCGGATGCGGCGAAATGGTCCTCCGCCTGGTCCATGACGTCGATGTGCTTGGCGAAGAAAACGACCTTGCCGACCGAGCGCTGCAGCTGCACGGCGTAGTCGGCGGCGAGCAGCGCCTTGGCCTGGCCGATCCGGCGCACCATCGTGAAGACGTTCTCGGATCCGGTGCCGGCCGCCTTGGACTCGTCCAGTTCCCCCTGCGCGACGAGGCGGACGATGTCCTCGTCCACTTCGCCCGGCACGACGGCACGGTCGCGTGCCTGCACGATGCGGCGGTAACGCGCCGCGAGGCGTTCGCCGAGCTCGCGTTCGGCCTGGCGGATGGAGCGTCCGTACTCGTCGTCGAGTTGCACGGGCAGGTCGGCGATCAGCTTGTCGGGCAGATCCGCCGCCACGTCCTTCTTCTTGCGTCGCACGATGCCCATCGAGATGACCGCGTCGCGCGCCTCCGGGTAGAACGCCTTGTCGGCGGGGGTCAGCCCCGTCGCATCCAGCTTCTCCATGAGCTCGGGGCCGGGCTTCTCGCCGTTCGTCCAGCCCAGGAACCGCCAGATCGCGTCGAAGTCCTCGACGTCGTTGATCAGCGGCGTCCCCGTCAGGGCGAGCAGCAGCGGATCCCCGCCGGGCGTCGACTGACGGATGCGGTTGGCGAGGGCGAGCACGTTCTGCGAGCGCTGCGACGTGAGGTTCTTGATGAAGTGCGCCTCGTCGACGACCATGCCGCGCAGCCCGATCGAGCCCAGCCACGACAGGTGTCGGTCGAGGATCTCGTAGTTGACGATGAACACGTCCGCGAAGGCGTCGATGTTCTCGCCATCGCCCTGGATCACGGTCGCGCGGCGATGCGGCGTCCAGCGCTGCACCTCACGGGCCCAGTTCATCTTGACGACGTTGGGCACGACGGCCAGCAGCGGGTAGGCGTCGGCGACGGATGCGGCGAGCACCGACTCCGCGGTCTTGCCCAGTCCCGGCTCATCGGCGAGGAGGAAGGTGCGCTTGCCCTCGCGGACGGCCTCCAGGAACCGCGACTGGTGCGGCATTATCTCCAGCCCCTTGGGCGAGAGCCGGTCGAACTCCGGCACGGGCGGCAGCGGCATCGTGGCCGCTCCCCCGCCGGCGCCGGTTTCGAACGCCTTGTACAGCGGTCCCATGAGTTCCCACCCGTCCAGCCGACGACGCGGCGTGTGCGCGGGGGCGTTCCGCACCAGGTCGGGCGCGAGGAACGGGTTGGCCATCTGCCGTGCCTCGATCTGGGGCGGGACGACCTGTCGCTCGGCAAGGGCCGCGGGCACGACGGGGGGTGCCGTGGGTGCGGTGTCGGTGATGATGAGTTCGTCGTCGGCGAGTTCGGCTCCGGATTCGAGGAGCCAGTCGCGCCTCATCCGCCGGGCGACTGGCGAGGTCGCCTGGTCCACTTCGAGGAGCTGGATGAGCGAGGTGTCGCGAGCGGCGGTCTTCGCGAGGATCGTCGCGACGCCGTCAAGGCGCTTGAGCAGTTCGACGCGAACGCCGTCGGCGAGTTCGGCGTCCGCCTTGACGCGCGCGCGCTCTTCGCGGACCAGGAACGCGATCACCTGGAACTTGACGCGATTGGTGGGACCGAGTTTGCCGCGCTGCGCCTTCGCCTCGACCTCGCGCACCTTGCGGGCGAGGATCGGAATGATGGGCGCGTCGTCATCGTGTCGCTGCGACGACTGCTTGCGGCGGCGCGTTCCATGCCCCGCCTGGGACTGACCCGTACGGGCTTTCGCCGTGGTCGGCATGCTCCTCCTGAGCGTGTGCGCCGGGTGCACCGGCGATTTCCCCCGACGGAGCGAGGGACGGGCGGACCCGCGGGCGGTCATCGACCGGGACAACGCGGGCGGGGCTGACAGTGCTGTCGTCACCGGATGCGTCGAAGCTGGAACGGCGCAGGACAGGACGACGAACGTTTCCCCTGCCGCGATCTTATCGCAGGTGCACCCGGCTGCGCCGCACCGACGGACCGTGCGCGCCGGATCAGCCCCAAACGGACGCGACGATGTCCTCCGTGTAGCCGTCCGGGCCGTAGTTGATCCACGCGGTGGAGACCCAGCCGTTCCCGGCGAGGAAGTGCGTCTCACCCCAGACGTGACCGCCCTCCTCCTCGCTGTTCTCCACGACGATGCGGCAGATGGTCCCCATCCGCAAGGGGGCGCAGTTCAGGCCGGACGCCTCCGCGCCCGCGAGGACGGCTTCGGCCTGCGCAGGCGTCACGATCGAGACGTTCGTCGCCATCCCCACCTCGGAGGGCATTCCCCACGTGCAGCGCAGCGTGTCGCCCGCGGCCGTGACCTCCTGCAAGACTTCGTACGCGGCTTCGTACCCCGTCGAGTCCAGCGTCAGTCCCGGATCGTTCAGCGGCGGCAGATCCGCCGTGAGCTGCGCGAGCATCGTCGCGGAGTAGATGTCCTCACAGGATGCGGGAAGTGTGATGTCGGCGGACGCGTCGGGCGTCTCCGACGGCGAGGCGCTGGGCGATGCCGCCGCGCTCGACGAGGCGCTCGCGCTGGGCTCCGTGCTCGGGGAGGACGAGGGTGCCGGGTCGCCCCCGCATCCGGCCAGAGCCAGGGTCAGCCCGGCCGCACCCAGGAGTGCCACCAGCGTGCTGCGCATCGTGGTCGGTGTCGTCATGCGTCGAGACTAGCGGCACGCGGTCTCGCATGTCTCAGCTTCCGCGGCGAGCCATCGCACGAGTTCGGCTGGCGTGTCGGTGACGATGCCGTCGACACCGAGGTCCAGGGCCGCCCGCCACTGCCGGTCCTGATTGAACGTGTAGACGGCGATGCGGAGTCCGGCCGCGTGCAGTTCGTCGACGATCTCGGGTTCGGCGAGCACGGCCTTTCCGTTTACGACGGCACCGTACGCGCCGAGCGCGCGCACGGCTCCCACGACGTCGTCGGGAACGGCACGCAGGATCGCGAGCCGCGAGATGACCTCGGACGCACTCTCGACATACCCGAGCGTGTCGGCGTCGAAGCTGAGCAGGGCGAGGCGACGCTCCAGTCCGGATGCGTGGATCTGCGCGACGAGCGCGTTGACCGATCCCGCATCCCATTCGCCCTTCAACTCCACGAGAGCGCGCCGATCGGATGCGGCGAGCACGACCGCGAACTCCGAGAAGGTCGGCACCGGAGTCCCCGTGTGCGCGGGCGCGAACCACGACCCGGCGTCGAGGCGACGCACCTGGTCGAGGGTCAGTTCGGCGAGGGGACCGCGGCCGTCGGTCGTGCGATCGACCGTCGCGTCGTGCATCAGCACGGGCACCCCGTCGGCCGTGAGCGCGACGTCGACCTCGACGTAGTCATAGCCCGCGGCGATGGCCGCGCGGACCGCCGGCAGGGTGTTCTCCGGCGCCACGGTCGAATCGCCGCGGTGGCCGGCGACGAAGGCGATCTCTCCGGGAGCGCGCACGGCACCGAGCAGCTCACCCGCGCTCACGCGAGTCGGTGCGATGTTGGAGACGACGACGATCGCGCTCGCGAGCGCCAACGCGCACACGATCGTCAGGGCGCGGATCCGGTCGGAAAAGCGATCGGGGTACCGGGCGTCGGGCATCGGGCATGTCCTCCGTGGTCCTGCACGTCATCATCGACGTGGCGACCACCTTACCCGGTTCGTTACCTTTTCGTTACCTCTGTACGAATCGGCGCGCCTCAGGTCACACGAGGCTCTTCGGGTGCCAGACCGTCTTCAGCTCCGTGAAGGCCGAAATGCGCTGAAGGCTGGGCTCCGCCGCATCCGCCCCCACCTCGGGAGGCAGCACCCGCTTGAGCGTCTGCGAGGCCGCGATCTGCAGCTCGACCCAGTCGAGGTCTCCGGCGCCGGCGAGATCGAGAGCGTTGACGTCCTCGTGCGACGCGAGCCACGGCGCGAGCTCGGCGGGCGAACCGGTGAGGACGTTGACCGCGCCGCCGGGCACGTCGGACGTCGCGATGACCTCGGCGAGGCTGATCGCAGACAGCGGATGCGCTTCGGATGCGATCACGACGACCGCGTTGCCTGCCACGAGCGCCGGGGCCAGCACGCGCGTGATCCCGCGCAGTGCCGAGTCCTGCGGGGCGATCGCCGCGACTACCCCGATCGGCTCGGGCACCGAAATGTCGAAGTATGGACCGGCGACCGGGTTCGCGTTGCCGGTCACCTGCGCGAACTTGTCGCACCAGCCCGCGTACCAGACCCACGTGTCGACGGCCTCGTCGACCTGAGTCCCGGCGGCCGCGGCGGAGACGCCCTCCTGCGCGACGACCTCCGCGACGAACTGCGCGCGGCGCCCCTCCAGCACCTCCGCGATGCGGTACAGCACCTGGCCACGGTTGTATGCGGTCGCTCCCGCCCACCCTGCGACGGCGGCGCGGGCCTTCACGACAGCATCCCGGGCGTCCTTACGCGACGCGCGCGCGGCGTTGGCGAGGAACGCGCCGTCGCTCCCCCGCACTTCGTAGACGCGACCGGACTCGCTGCGCGGGAACGCCCCGCCCACAAACAGCTTGTATGTCTTGGGCACCGTCAGCCTCTTGCTCACTTCGCGACTCCCCTGCCCGAAACGGGACTCTTCAAGTACGCCAGCAGTCCGTGGCGTCCGCCCTCGCGCCCGAAGCCGGACTCCTTGTAGCCGCCGAACGGGCTCGCCGGATCGAAGCGGTTGAACGTGTTCGCCCAGACGACGCCCGCGCGGAGCTTGTCGGCGACGGCGAGGATGCGCGAACCCTTCTCGCTCCAGATGCCGGCGGAGAGCCCGTAGGGCGTGTTGTTCGCCTTCGCGATCGCCTCGGCCGGTGTGCGAAACGTGAGGACGGACAGGACGGGCCCGAAGATTTCGTCGCGGGCGATACGGTGGCTGGTCTGCACGTCGGTGAAGATCGTCGGCGCGAACCAGAAGCCGGTATCGGGGATCGCGCACTCGGCGCTCCACCGCACGGCGCCCTCCTCCTCGCCGATCCGACTGAGTTCGCGGATGCGCTCCAACTGCGCGCGCGAGTTGATGGCACCGATGTCGGTGTTCTTGTCGAGCGGGTCGCCCAGACGCAGCGTCGACAGGCGCTGCTTGAGACGGTCGACGACCTCATCGTGGATCGATTCCTGCACGAGAAGGCGGCTGCCCGCGCAGCAGACGTGCCCCTGGTTGAAGAAGATCCCGTTCACGATCCCTTCGACCGCCTGATCGATGGGGGCGTCGTCGAAGACGATGTTCGCGGCCTTCCCACCCAACTCGAGCGTGAGCCGCGTGTCGGTGCCGGCGACCGCGCGGGCGATCTCCCGCCCCACGGCCGTGGACCCCGTGAAGGCGATCTTGTCGACGTCGGGGTGGCGGACGAGCGCGGCGCCGGTCGCCCCGGCACCCGTGACGATGTTCACGACACCCGGCGGTAGATCGGCCTGCTGCAGGATCTCGGCGAACAGGAGCGCCGACAGCGGTGTCGTCTCGGCGGGCTTGAGGACGACGGTGTTCCCGGCCGCGAGGGCAGGCGCGATCTTCCACGCGAGCATCAGCAGCGGGAAGTTCCACGGGATGATCTGTCCGGCGACGCCGAGGGCACGCGGATCGGCACCCAGACCGGCGTAGTCGAGCTTGTCGGCCCACCCGGCGTAGTAGAAGAACCATGCGGCGACGAGCGGCACGTCGACGTCGCGGCTCTCCTTGATCGGCTTGCCGTTGTCCAGGCTCTCCGCGACGGCGAGTTCGCGCGCGCGTTCCTGCACGAGCCGCGCGATACGGAAGAGGTACTTGCCGCGGTCGCGTCCGCTCATGCGCGACCACACCTTCGTGTAGGCGCGGCGCGCGGCTGCCACGGCCGCATCCACGTCGTCGTCGCTCGCCGCGGCGACGGTCGCGATGCGGGTCTCGTCGGCGGGCGAGATCGTGTCGAACGACGCGCCCGCCGCGGGGCGGAACTCGCCGTCGACGAAGATGCCGTACTCGTCGCGCAGCGACAGGATCGCGCGCGACTCGGGGGCGGGGGCGTATTCCAGGAATGCCATGAGTTCTCCGCGGTCAGTCGATCGTGACGTAGTCGGGGCCGGAGTAGTGGCCGGATGCAAGCTTGCGGCGCTGCAGCAGGACGTCGTTGAGCAGTCCGGATGCGCCGAACCGGAACAGGTGCGGCTGCAGCCACTCCTCGCCCACCGTCTCGGCGACGGTCACGAGGTACTTCAGTGCGTCCTTCGCGGCCCGGATCCCGCCCGCGGGCTTGACGCCGATGCGCTCCCCCGTCGCCCGGTGCCAGTCACGGACGACCTCGAGCATCAGGAGGGTCGTCGGCAGGGTCGCCGCCGGCTGGACCTTGCCCGTCGACGTCTTGATGAAGTCGCCCCCCGCGAGGATCGCCAACCAAGAGGCGCGCTTGATGTTGTCGTACGTGTTCAACTCGCCCGTCTCCAGGATGACCTTGAGCGACGCGGCCGTGCCGTCCGGGCGCGCGCACGCCTGCTTGACGCGCGCGATCTGGTCGAAGACGATCCCATAGCGCCCCGCGAGGAAGGCACCCCGGTCGATCACCATGTCGATCTCGTCCGCCCCCGCGGCGACCGCGGCGGCCGTGTCGGCGAGCTTGATCTCGAGCGCGGCGCGTCCGCTCGGGAACGCGGTCGCGACGGCGGCGACCCCGATCAGCCCGTCGTCGGGGTCGCCGTGCGCGCCGCCCAGGGCTTCCACCGCGGCGGGCACCATGTCGCCGTACACGCAGACGGCCGCCACGCGCGGGCAGCTCGGGTCGGCCGCATCCGGAGTGACCGCCTTCGCGACGAGCGAGCGCACCTTGCCGGGGGTGTCCGCGCCCTCGAGTGTCGTCAGATCGATGAGCTGGATGACCCGGTCGAGCGCCCACGCCTTGGACGTCGTCTTGATGGAGCGCGTGCCCAGCGCCGCGGACCGCTGTTCGAGACCGACCGCATCCACTCCGGGAAGCCCGTGCAAGTAGCGGCGCAACGTGGCGTCGTCGGGTTCGGCCCCGAGGATCTCGACCGCGCGCTCGGGGCGCGCCGGCGTCCGCGTCTGGATGTCTGTGCGGGTCATGTCGCTCCTGCTCCTGCGGGTACCGGCGTCCACACTACCCGCGGCGCGCACCCCGGGACAGGGCGTGCACGCGCCCGGTCGATGCCGTTCAGCTGAGGATCTCGCGCACGCGCTCGACGTCGGCGCTCATCTGGTCGATGAGCGCGGGCACGCCTTCGAACGCGACCATGCCGCGAACGCGTTGCACGAACTGCACCTCGACGCGGTGACCGTAGAGGTCGAGGTCGGTGAGGTCGAGCACATACGCCTCCACCTGCCGGACGGGCACGTCGCCGAAGGTCGGATTCGTGCCCACGGAGATCGCGGCGGCGTAGCGGATGCCGGGGCGTAGCCCGTCGGCGGATCCCTCATCGATGAGCCATCCCGCGTAGACGCCGTCGGCGGGCACATAGCCCTCGAGCTCGTGCGAGAGGTTGGCGGTGGGGAATCCGAGTTCGCGACCGCGCTTGAGCCCGTGCACGACCTCGCCCCACACGGAAGGGGCGCGGCCGAGCAGTCGCGCGGCGGTCGAGACGTCCCCTTCGGCGAGGAGTTCACGGATCCACGTGGAGGACACGCGCCGATCCGCGTCGAACGAGCGCACGTCGGCGACGACGTCGACGCGGAACCCGAACTCTTCCCCCAGTTCGGCGAGCACCTCGGGCGTTCCCGCACCGCGGTGACCGAAGCGGAAGTCCTCACCCACGAGCACCGTGCGCGCCCGCAGCGCGTCGACGAGGAAGCGCTGGACGAACTCGCGCGGCGGCACGGCCGCGAGAGCCTCGTCGAAGCGCAGCAGCAGCGTCGCGTCGATGCCCGTCTCGGCCAGCAGTTGCAGCTTCTGGGTGACGCCGAGCAGGCTCTCGGGGCACTGCTCGGGTCGCAGCACGCTGAGCGGGTTGCGATCGAAGGTCACCGCGACGACCTGCGCGCCGTCGCTGGCGTGCACGAGTGCTCGCTCGATGACGGCGCGATGACCGGCGTGCACGCCGTCGAACTTGCCGATCGCGACGACGCACGGACCATAGTCGTCCGGTACATCGGCCGGATCGCGGAAGACCCTCATGCGTGCTCCGCCGCGGGTGCGTGTTCCGCCGCATCCGGCACGTCAGAATCGGATGCGGCCGACTGCGGCCGGTGCACAACGAGCCACCACAGTCCGAAGAAGGGCAGGACGAGCGGGACGAACACGTATCCGATGCCGAACCACGACCAGACCGTCTGATGCGCGAACAGGTCGGGAAGCACGAAGGTGAGCGTTCCGACGACGAGCACACCGACGAGTTCGAACACGATCGCGACCCAGGCGACGAGGTACCAGCCGCGGCGGCCCGCCAAGATGAGCGCAAGCGTCGCGACGATGTAGACGACGGCCGAGACCGCGGACAGCGTGTACGCGAGCGGCGCGTCGTCGAACGCCCGCACGATCTGCACGAAGGAGCGACCGGTCGCGGCGAGCGCCATGACGGCGTAGACGATGACGAGCACACGGCCGATGCCGGACATGCGACGGGGGGAAGAAGACATCGCCCCCAATCCTACGACCGGGGCAGCCTGCCGGCGTGCGCGCTCAGGCGACCTGGATCGTCCAGATGACCTGCATGCGCCACAGCATGACGGCGATCGAAAGGGCGACGACCCCTATGATGACGGTGCTCCAGCGACTGCGCTCGAGCAGTGCCCACGCGACGCCGCCGAATACGAGGAGTACGGCCGAGACCAGATAGACCCAGAACTCCAGCAGGCTGCCCGTGGGGGGATTGCCTGCCAGCGGGCCCACGATCGCGATGACGACCTGCACGAGGAGCAACAGTTCGATGAGCGCGAGCGACCCCACGCTGAGGTCACTCGGGCGCCGACCCGCGAGCCCCAGCCCGATGCACAGGAGACCGGCGACCACGGCGACGCCGACCTGAACGAGGGTGAACCACAGAATCACGCGGGCTCCTCCGGGGTCGGCGCGGGCAGGATCGGCGCGGGCGCAGTCGGCGCGGGCAGGTTCATGGCGCTCTTGACGTCGGTCCCGCGTCGCTCGACCACGCCGACGAGCGTGCCGTCGGCGGTGATCGCCGCAGCTCGCGCGCCGTCGAGTCGCGCGGCGGCGCCCGGCAACCGCTTCCCCTGCCAGAGGGCGACGGCCTCCGCGTCGGTCACGTCGAAGCGACCGAGCACGCGGGACGCGACAGCGCTGGGGTCGAGAAGCTCGGCGGACGCGAGCGCGTCGGCGGGTACGGCATCCGACACCGCGAAGGGTCCGATGCGCGTGCGACGGAGGCGAGTGAGGTGCCCGCCGACGCCGAGGGCCGCGCCGAGGTCGCGCGCGAGGGCGCGGATGTAGGTGCCGCTCGAGCAGTCCACGACGACGTCGAGATCGAGCACGCCGGCACGCTCGCTGTCGCCGTCGCCCTGAGCATGCCGGAACGCCGTCACGTCGAACCGCGATACGACGACGTCGCGGGGCGCGAGTTCGACGTCCTCGCCGGCACGCGCGAGGTCGTAGGCGCGCCGCCCCCCGACCTTGATCGCCGAGACGCGGCTCGGGACCTGCGAGATCGCGCCCGTCAGGCGGGCCACCTCGGCCCCGCCGGCATCAGGGACGATCGCGGCCACGGCGGCCGCATCCGCGCGCTCTGTCTCGGTGCCGTCGGCATCGTCGCT
>Ga0182739_1002732_pt1 | contig 16175 bp, 20 predicted proteins | sample eDN5th30CBELigBY_FD_128873 | JGI IMG/M metagenome (GOLD analysis project Ga0182739, IMG submission 128873) | Enriched backyard soil microbial communities from Emeryville, California, USA - eDNA 5th pass 30_C BE-Lig BY (version 2) (version 2) | ecosystem: Environmental > Terrestrial > Soil >... | reverse complement strand
CCGAGAGGAAAGCGAGGCTGGGTGCTTCACCTACCTTCGGGTATTCAACGGGAATGGTAAACGAATACGCGGAGTCGGTATTATTGATCATCAGGAAGTTACGGATGGTACGTGCATCGATGGTCCAGTAGGCTATCCGTGTTCCGTCGGGCGACCAGCGGAACCCGTCGCGGCAGCCGAATTCTTCCTCATAGGCCCAGTCGAACGTGCCGTGGATAATGCGGTCGGTACCGTCGGTGGTGAGGGGTGTCATGGCCCCCGAGCCGAGGTCCTCCACGTAGAGGTTATGGCCGCTTACGTATGCTGCCCTGGTTCCGTCCGGCGACAGCTTGGCATACATCAATGAAGATTCGGGCAGCGTTTTGCCCAGCTGGGTGAGCGACTTATCCGCCGGATTGAATACCCAATAGTCGCCCCGTGTGTCGTAGCGCCATACGCGCTCGGTGTTGGTGTTGATAAGGATTTTATCGCCGGCTTCGGCCAGTGAAAACCGCCGTACCGCCAGCGGTTTGCTGCTGTCGGCAGGTGTCAGATCGGCCTGGGTGGCGATGACCGTGTGTTGCGCCGGATTGGCAACAGTCTCCTGCACGATCTCGCCCGCCACGACCTTAATGACAGCATTGCCATCTTCAGACCATTGCACCTGCTGCCCGAATTGGGCGTAGGTGGAGTTCAGTACAGCAAACACGAGGGCCGTAAGGAGGCCGCAGCGGTATAGGTAGTTACGAAACATAATTCTATTCATGGTTAAACTAATCAAATCGTCAAAACACATCGATGCATCACCAAACTTCCGCGCGTACCGCTTCAATTTCGGCAACGGTTTTTGCCAGGGGTTTTCCCAGTACCCGGTAGCCGTCGGCGGTGATGAGTATATCGTCTTCCACGCGGATGCCGCCGAAATTCCGGAATGCTTCGACCTTATTGTAATCAATGAATTCCGCGAGTTTGTTATCAGCTTTCCAACGGTCAATCAGTTCGGGGATGAAATACAGGCCAGGTTCAACCGTGAGCACGTAACCGGCTTCCAGCTCTTTACCCAGGCGGAGTGACTTCAAGCCAAACGTGCTGGTATCTTTGCGGAGCGTATCGGTATAGCCTACGTACTGTTCGCCGAGGTCTTCCATGTCGTGCACATCAAGTCCCATCATGTGGCCGGTGCCACATTGGAAAAACAACGTATGCGCACCCGCGGCCACCGCTTCGTCGGCATCGCCCCGCATCAAACCGAGCGTTTTCAGTCCTTCGGTCAGCATGCGGCAAGAATGCAGGTGGATATCGAGGTATCGAACACCCGGTTTAAGGGTGGCCGTAGCGCTTTCGAGGGCGTTCAGTACCACTTCATACGCTTCCTTTTGCAAGGTCGTAAACGTCTTTCCCGCCGGAAACGTGCGGGTCAGGTCGCCCGCGTAGCCCGAAGCCGTTTCGGCACCCGAATCGTTTATTACGATATCTCCTTCCTGCAATACGTTACCATGGAAGTGGTTGTGCAGTACTTCGCCACGGACGGTGAGGATGGTGGGGTAGGCCAGGGTGCCATCGGCCTGTTGTGCCACGTGCTGCACTGTTGCGGCCACCTGTTGCTCGGTCATGCCCGGTTTTGCGAGGCGCATGGCCGCGAGGTGCATATCCACGCTGGTGTTTACCGCCCGTTCGATTTCGACCACTTCTTCGGCCGATTTGATGGAACGCTGGGCGACGACCGCTTTGATAAGTTCAACCGATGCCGATTCAGCGAGCTGCTCGATGGCAATCCCCGTTAGCTGGGCAAGCCGGATGAAATTGGCCGGCCGGTAAGGCGGCAGAAAGTGGACCGGGCGTCCGTTTTCCATTGCCTGCAACAGCGTTGCCGCCAGCGCATTTGCCGGTCGGGTTTCAGAAACGCCGGATTTGCCAGCCTTTTCGCCCAGGGTTTCGAGGCGGCCCATCCACACGATGTCTTCTATCGTCATTTCGTCGCCGAAAATGACAGTACGGCCTTCGTCAATGTCGATGACGGCGGCCAGGTTGGGTGCCGCGATTCCGAAATAATACAGGAAGGTGCTGTCCTGTCGGAAGGGGTAAGTGTTGTCTTTGAAATTGATGGGCGCCTCGGTGTTGCCCATGAGTAGAATAATGCCAGATGAAACGTTCGCTTGCAGCGTTTCCCTGCGCGCCTGGTAGGTTTGTGTGCTAAACATCATGGCGATAAAGGTACTAAAAAGCTGGCTGTCCGCTAACCTTTTTTTGGCGAAGCCTATGCAGAAATTAACCGTTGCCCGGTTCACCGCATCGTTCCACAGGTTCACCTTCCGCAAGAAAAGGTACACCGGATGGTCCGTCCGGTGTACCTGTTGGTCCGGCACGTTTACCGGCTGGTGCTAACGGAACAGCGATCGCACCAACCGGTACACCACCAGGCCCACTGCGATGAGCAGCAATGCCCATCCGGTAAACCCGATGGACGGAAAGGTCTTCCGTTCGGTCGATACGGCTTTGCGGTTGGACGAAACGGAAGACCGCTTGGTGCTATCGGTAAACCTTCCGGTAGATAACGTGTTACTGTCGCTACGTAAGGTAAAACGGCTCAACCGTACGTAGTTACTTTCGGTCGGGGCGGTGTACCGTCCGGACGAAACGGAAGACCTTCCGGACGTGTCGGTATTCGTGGTGAGCGAATCGGTATACCCGTCGGGCCAGCCGGTATACCGGTTCCACGCTTGCAGTTCCACTACGTCTATTGCCCACGCGCCCTGCTGCCGCAGGGACCACACGCTGTCGCGGTAGCGGTGTGCCGTCGTCTCGTCCATCCGTAAAACCGATTGCGTGCGCTCCCGGTTGGAAACGCAGGCAATAGCGGTGGCGATACATAAAAAACATAGCACGTTTTTCATCGAGCCATCCTCGAAAACGGTTCACACCAATCGCTGTCGCCCTTGCCGTTGTGGGCGCGTACACGTACGTGGTAGATAACGCCGGGTGTGAGGCCAGTCAGCATATTGCCATAAGATTGGGTGGCTTTCTGGCTCGTGCCCCACTCGATGGGAATGCCCTCGCTGGCCCGTGTACCCAGGCAGTACTCATATTCCCAGGCATCCGGCACGGTGTCCACGGCCCATTTGAGCGTACCGCTGTTGTCGCCGTCGGTGAGGCGCCCCCGTTGCGGAATGCCGGGTATACCCACGTTGCGGTCGAGGTTGGCCATGATGAAGCCCGAACTTTCCAGTACCGACCCCACGCCCTTGGCGGTGAGGTTCACGTGTGTAGACAGTTCGCGCATGAGATCGAGCAGTACGATGCGCGCTTCCTTTTTCTGGCGGAAGTCGAGCCGGCTGCCCCCTTTGTTGGCTTTTTCGAGCTTCGTTTTATAATCGGTGTATGCCGCCTCGAAGTCGGCGAGGTCGGGCACCGGGTTGGGGTAATTCGCATTGCCTGTTAAGAATTGCAGGGCTTTGCCCGCCTGCGTCACGAGCTCGTGTTCGCGCAGCTCGCCATAGTAAGTGATTACCTTTAATGATTTCATCTGTTTATTTTTTATTTCTCAGTTGTCGGATGGAGCCTTTGATGATTATTTTAATCATGTCGGGTTCATTTTTTGAGCAGTTAATTTTTAATATGGAGTGATTGGCCGTTGGTCTGCCCACCGCGCCACGGCACGGATGCTCCTGATGGAGCGGCGTTTGCGCACTACGGCATTATCCACGTTTCCCTCCACGGTGAGGCACCACGTGCCATCCCATGCATCCACGAAGCCGCAGTGGCCGATACGCTTTTTGGCGGCAATGTAGATGCCGAACACGTCGCCTTGTACCGGGCTGGCCCGGCCACCCGCCACCCGCTGCCGGTCTCCCTGGTGCCAGATGGTCCGGTTGGCCGGAAACAGTGCTGCCGCCCACGCATTCCGTGGCTCGGCATGCCCCGCCTGCCCGTGGCACCAGCTCACAAATGCCGCACACCATTCATAGCCTTCGGCAAGGCCGCAATAGGCGAGGTATTCCGCCACGCGCGGCCCATCGTTGCGGCCGGTGGCCTCGCGTACCCCGATTTCGGCGGAGTAAATGTCGCGCAATGGCTGCAACGGATTTTCCGTTGCGCGCCCGGTTAAATCAAACTCACCACCACCCACACCACCGCCCAGAAGTACGATAAGTACAGGCAGCCATAACATAGCGTTCGTTGCCATCGTGTCAATTCATCAAGAGATTCAACCATCGGTTTATATACCCCATGGGCCACCAGCCGCGCCAGGGCGGTTACCAGTACCGCCAGGGGCAGCATGCTGAGTATGCCGATATCCAATACCCCCGCGGTGGGATCCCACGTGCGGAGCAGCGGACCGCTGCATACAAACAGGCCCAGTGCCAGCATCATCCGCAGACCGTGCCACCACATCCGCAGGCGCACTCCCGTGCCGGGGCGGATCCGGTGCACCGGTACGGTATCCTCTACCCAGTTTTCATTACGTTTGCTAATCATTTGCTTTCTCCTTTCTGTTCGATTTGGATTATTATCCAACCAGGCACGCCCCGCCTCAGGCGGGACGACCTGATTAGACCGGTTAGTAACCGATGGTAAACCGCAGGTAATAGCCGTCATCAACCAACGGTGCCGCTAAAGGCTGGTTAGGCGCACTGCCTGAGCTGCTTTCGGACTCGATAAACTTGGTGCCTTCCGATTCATCTTCCGGCCGTTGTGCTGCCGGTTTGACGAGCGTAATGGGTAGCTGTTCGCGGATGGCATAGGCTATCTGGGTAGCCCAAAGTGCGCAGAGGGCGGGGGGGAGGTTATCAAGGAACGCCACCTGTTCTGCTTGCAGGGTAAACCGTGCCGGCACGAAGGTATAGAGCCCCTGTTCCACACATGCGGCTTCGGTATTGCGTGCACTGGCTCCGGCAGCAGCCAGATCGGTTTGCCACTGGCCTACGCCGGCTTCGGTAAACGGATACATTACGAATTGCTTTTTCATCTTACTTTTGTTTTGGGTTAAACGATACGGCCAGGCACCGCGCCCGACCAACGACACAAAAGTAGCTGCGTAATAAGCTGTTAAATAATCACTTAACAGGTAATAAGCCCACAGGTGTATGTGGTATAGGAAAAGGTGTATTAGGTGTTTGCGGTTTTTCTAAAGCGGCTTGGCCGCATACCACCTCAAAAACTCCTCCCTTCGCCGCACACTCACTGTAATCTGATCGCCAGGCCGCCCTTTAGCCAATATAATGATCACATCACCGGCATCATCCTCCACCTCGCTGATTGCCGCGCGGTTTACGATAATGGCATAGCGGGCTTTGAAAAAGTGGTCGCCTTCATTCTTTTTATAAAACGCTTTCATGGTGTACGGCTCTTTATCCACGTTACCGGCAAAATCGGTGGACCAGCAGGTTCCCTTCCCGTCCTTGCAGGGTTCTATCAGCGCGATGCGTTCTCTGGCCCGTTCGGCATCAGGCACCACATCCACGCTTCCCATAGCCCACCGCACTTCCATTTCGGCCGCTGTCTTACCGTACTCGCGTCGCCACTGGCGGAATTTATGCATGATTTCGATGGTACGCAGGCGGTAGTATACCCATATCAATACGTTAAACCCCAGCAGCATGAGGAGTACAAAATAGAAGTCTTCGTTTGCGTAGCGCCAAAAGCGCAGGGGATGGCCGCGCACGATAAAGTAAAACGCATAGAAGATAAGCACGAAAAATCCCGGCACGATGATGCCGTGCCACACCTGGAGCACCAAGCGGGGCAGGGGGGCGCACCACCATCCGATGGCCCAGGGGCAGCGGTTATCGAGCCGATAGGTACGTGCTACGATATAACGCATCATCAGCCATGCTGCGAGTACGCTCGGTAAGGCAGCTTTATAAAAATCGGCCATCAAGACCGCCTTGCCAAAACTGCGGTGGTGGGCATAGAGTACAATGTATATGCCTACAAACAAGGCCAACGGGGGCAGGAGCCACTTTTCGTGGTAGTTTATTTGATAGGCACGTTTGCGTTTACGGGGCTTTTTTACGTACTTTCGAAAAGCCGGGTATCGTTTTCCAAACATAAATTTTGATATAGTAGATTACTACTATGTAGCTTTACGGCTAAGAAAGTGGTAGATGAATGTGAAACAAATTAATAGGAAGGCTATTTATCTAGCCGCACGAGCACTTCGTCTGGCGCGTATACAGGTAGTTCGGCTGTTTTGAAGTCTTTCAGGTTCCTGGTAACGATGTAATCGATTTGCGGATTGGATAGCGCTGCGTGGATTTGTAACGCGTCTTCAAAATCTTTGTGTTGGGAGAGCAAACTCTTCTTGAGTATAGGTGTATCGATAGCGATGGCTTCGATAAAGTCCATCAACGTATACAGTATGGCTCTCAGGTCTTTTTCTTTCCGGTATTTTTTTAACAAATAATGAACAGTTGCAATCGAATGGGATGACGTATATAAACGAACCTTACCTTTTTCGGCCAATGCAAAAAGTTCTATTGCATATTTACTAAAAGGCGGTCGATCCGCCAGCAGGTCTACAATAACGTTTGTATCGACGAATACGGCCTTCACAGATGTTTGTTTTCAAAATATTCACGCAACTCCCGTTCTTCGTCAAACTCATCGGGTAATTTCACTGCACCAACGAGTTTTTTAAGTTTAGGAGAAAGTGCTTCATGATCAGTGGCTGGCATTGTCAATGACGATAAATAGGTTTCGATAAGTTCGGATAGACTACGGCCCGATTGTTTTGCATAAAACTTAGCCCGTTTAATCACGCTTTCCTCTACCGTTAATGTCAGTTTCGTTCCCATTGCACGTGTGTTTTTTTCAAAAATACGTATCTTTATTGTGATTTGCAATTAAAGAAAATTTTAGTTTGATTTTCAACTACTTACATTTTTTTCTTATCTTTAGCTACCACTTAGGCCCGGCCAAAGCTACATAGTAGCAAAACAGTGGTCAACTGACCTGCGATTATGGAAAAGGAAGCCTTCAACGCGTTATTAAAAAAATACGAAGACGGACAGTGTACGCCCGAGGAAATCGCCTATGTGGAAAGTTGGTTCCTCAAATTTTCCGCGGATTCTCCGTCACTGGCTGCGCAGCCCGATTATGACGCCATCGATGCCGAACTGCGTACCCGCCTCGGCCTGCCATCGGGAGAAGTGCGGGGCACATCAAAGACATATCGTGTAAGGATGGTGTTGCGTTACGTTGCGGCCATCCTCGTATTCGTAGCCGCAGGTATCGGTATTTACCAGTATACTTCCGATAAGGGACCCGACCAACAATTAACCGCCCAATATGACGATATCCCTCCCGGTACAAATAGAGCGACAATGACATTAGCTAACGGCGAAACTATTGAGTTAAGTGAGCTACAGCAGGAAGTTGTCGTTACAGATGGAGCTATTGAATACAGCAACGGTAATCAAATTACGCAAACTGATGAAGTTCAGTATGCAACCCTTGCAACGCCAAGGGCGGGGCAATACCAGGTTACTTTATCTGACAGCACCAAGGTATGGCTGAATGCCGAGTCGTCGATACGTTATCCAACAAGATTTACTGGAAACAATCGTGAGGTAGAAATCAAAGGGGAGGCATATTTCGAGGTAACCCACGATAGCAATCATCCTTTTATCGTTAAAAGCCATGGACAGCAAATCGAAGTATTGGGAACCGCATTCAATGTTAGTGCGTATGCAGACGAAAATACCGTAACTACATTAGTCAGCGGAAGCGTTCAATTAAAAAATGAGCATGCTGTTCGTTTGCTCAATCCCAATCAACAGGCGGTTTTGCGAAATAGTTCTTTCCAGATTACTGAAGTCGATGCTCAAATCTATACGGCATGGAAAGATGGTTTCTTAGTGTTGGATAATGCTGATCTGGCGACAATTGCAAAGCATATCGAAAGATGGTATGATGTTGAGTTTGTATTACCTGCGGCTCACCATACCGAACCATTATTCGGGTCCATCAGTCGCAACGCCAACCTTTCTGAGATATTAAAGACACTCGAAAAGAACTATAATTTGAAATTCAAAATGGAGGGCAGAAGAATTACCGTAAGTAACTAAAAAGCATGTGGCAAAAATGCCGGAGCTGCTACGAACAGTTCCGGCGCCTGCCAGGTTCTTAAGATAGCATCACGACTAAGCAATATTAAATTAATTACCTAACAGCACAAATGTATGAATTTTATTGTTCGTGCCTTTATCAGCAGTGCCTTTAATTCTATAAAGCGTCACCGTGGCAAAGGTATTCCCAACCTTAATTACTTTCTAATAATGAAACTCATTCTGGTCTTTACCGTCGCACTTAACCTTTGGGCATCTGCAAATGTCATCGCCCAAAAAGTGAACCTATCGGTCAAGGATGAATCATTCAAAACCGTACTCCTCACCTTACAGAAGCAGACGGATTATTCGTTTTTTATCAAGGCGGAGCTCCTAAAGCAGGCAAAGCCGGTTACTGTAAATATTACGGGAACTGAACTGATAGACGCGCTTCCTATTATTTTTAAAAACCAGCCTTTCTCATACGAAATAGAGGCCAAGGTCATTAATATAATTAGCAAGCCTCAAAAAAACTTCCGATTAACCATATAACAGAAGTCCAACAACGTACAATTCGAGGTCAAGTCACAGATTCCACAGGTAATCCCCTTGCAGGAGTTACCGTGGAAACAGCTGGAAAAATGACAAGTACCAATGCCGAAGGCTACTATGAAATCTCTGTACCAGTAGCAGGCTCGGAGATTAGCTTTAAACTGATCGGCTATGAATCCGTGAAACTGCATGCTGAAAATCCGGAATTGAACGTGGTACTGAAAACGGTATATGCAGAGCTTTCGGAAGTTACCGTCAATACAGGTTATCAGACATTGCCGAAAGAAAGAGCTACGGGAAGCTTTGTCGTGCTTGATAAGGCTTTATTTAATAGGCAGGTATCAACAAACATTCTTGATCGAATAAACGGAATAGCCCCCGGCATACAATTTAATGGTTGGAGCCAAATTACTCCTATCGCATTATCTCCTTCGTCAAAGAACACTGGGATTAATATAAGAGGAATCAGTACGTTTAATGCTTCTACCGAGCCTCTGATAGTTTTAGACAACTTTCCCTATGAGGGAGAAATAAGTAACATTAACCCCAATGATGTGGAGAACATTACCATACTGAAAGATGCCGCAGCGGCAAGTATCTGGGGAGCGCGGGCCGCTAACGGCGTGATTGTTATTACGACGAAGAAAGGTAAACAGAACCAAAAAATGCAAGTTGAATTTAACAGCAACGTCACCACAATTAATAAACCTGACCTGTACTATTATAGATCGGAAGAATCTCAAACCCTGACTCTTCAATGATTTCAAAGATATTGCCAATAGGTTTTTTGAAATCCAATCGACCAAGGGAATTTTTAATTGCCATTTCCCAATAGGTGGCTAAGCTGACAAAACAATTATTTTCAGGAAATTCTATTAATGATCGGGTCTTAGTTGGGAGTTTGCGATTATCACTGATGTACCATATCAGTGCATGGGTATCTAACAAAAGATTCATGCTGTGTAGTCATCAAATCCCGGCAGCGGATCATCAAAATTAGATTTCATGATGATCAAACCTTTGGCCTTTCCTGCCACCCTTGTCTTCCCAGCCTTTTTCGTAGATTTTGATTTTTGGGTAAGAAAATCAATAAAATCAGCAACTTCATTCTTCAGCGATGAAGGAAGATTTGATAATTTAGTGAAAAGCTGTACGTCTGACATAATAGCTATTGCTTATTACAAAAATAGCCTAAAAAGAGTTAAAATACAAATATTTTCCGGCCAACGACCATTCCTTTACTTTTTCTGGTCCTGCAATAAAATGACCTTTGTCGATTTTCTGGGATTTCAGCTTGAGCCAAAAAACTTTTTGTCAAATGGACTTATGTAATGCCCGGCAGGCAAAATAACAATGATTTGTGAATTTTCAATGTGTATGCAGCGGTATGATGGCTACTTAGTAGGCACAAAAAATCAAAGAAAAATTTGCGTAGTCGAATAGCTACATTTATATTTGTAGCCAAATAGCTTCATGATGAAATTAAGACGAGATGTATTTCAGGCGATAGCCGACCCGACGAGGAGGGCCATCCTCTTGCTGGTTACCACCCAAGCAATGACCGCAGGGGCGATAGCCTCAAATTTTGATACAGCCAGGCCAACAGTTTCAAAGCACCTGCAAATATTGACGACGTGTGATTTACTGCAACAGGAGCAACGGGGAAGGGAAGTCTATTATCATTTAAATCCGGAAAAAATGAAAGAAATAGCTGACTTCTTAGAGCCCTTCCGAAAAATGTGGGATGACCGGTTCAACAAACTGGAAGCCGTTATGAAAAAATCTACAAACAACTAAAGATGGAACAGAAAACAAAAATCAATGCCGAAGAAGGCAAACAGGAACTGACGATTACGCGGGAGTTTGATTTGCCTTTGGCATTGCTCTTTAAGGCCTACGAGGAACCGGAATTTATTGAGCAATGGATGGGGACAAAAGTGTTGAAACTGGAAAACAAAAAGCACGGCTCGTATTTGTTTGAAACTTCGCACCAGGGCAATGTGATGTTTCGGGCAAATGGAACCATACACGAATTTATTCCGAACCAAACGATTATAAGGACCTTCGAAATGGAAAATGCGGAGATTGGTGTGCAGCTTGAATTTTTGGAGTTTGAAAAATTGACCGAGCAGACAAGCAGATTAACGATGCAAGTGATTTACCGGTCTGTGGCACACCGGGCCGTACAATTGAAAATGCCGTTTGCTTATGGCCTGAATATGGCGCATGATCAATTGCAGCAAGTGATGACTAACTTAATATAATTTGATATGTCGAAAAAGAATAAAATCATCTATTGGGTAGCAACCCTTTTTTTATCGGTGGGAATGCTTGCAGGTGGAACCCAACAAATGTTTCAGATTGGTGGCTATAATGAAATCGTAACCCGGTTGGGCTACCCGCTTTATATGCTTTCCATTATAGGGGTTTGGAAAATACTGGGGGTGGTGGTATTGCTATTGCCCAGATTTCCCCTGGTAAAAGAATGGGCGTACGCAGGCTTTTTCTTTGTGATGACAGGCGCCGCTATTTCTCACATCGTGATGAAAGAGCCATTTGTGGAGGTGGTGCCGTCGTTGACACTGCTCACGGCCATTATCGTTTCGTGGTATTTCAGGCCCACAAGCCGGAAGGTGGCCGCAATTAAATTGAGTTAATAAATTAAAACAAATGACAGACATAGCGATTGAAGAAGGGGTGGTTCATGAGGTGCCGGACGATTTGAAAAAAGCGCTGCGCTCCAACGCAGAACTATTGGAAAAATGGAATAAGCTAACGCCGCTGGCCCGCAACGAATGGATTTGCTGGACAACGATTGTAAAGCAGGAAAAAACACGGGTAGAGCATATTGAACGACTGAGTGAAGATATTGTTGGGGGCAAGAAACGCCCCTGCTGCTGGCCCGGATGCCCGCACCGGCGGCCCAATGCGCAGAAATGGTTTAAATAATGCCCCACCGGGCGGTCTATAACGTGCGTGCGCGCCCTAGCGGTCTACGGAAATTGAGGTACAACGCAATAAAGAAAACAATGCCGAAACTTACTGCGGTAATAGTATCGATCCAGCGGGGATTGCTATCAATGCCTGTAAGCTTGTCTACCTGGTACTTGATAAAAGAATTGGGCAGATCGCGTTCGCCCAGGCGGGTTTTTACGTCCCATTGCCAGTCGGTAATCGGGCAGTAGCCGATGCCGTACCAGATGCCCAATACAAGCCACGATGCTGCGGTGAGCAGCACGCCATACACGTGCCACCGACGGGTGGCTGGCCAAATCCAGCCCAGCAGATTGAACCCGATGATTAACAGGTGCAACAGCGTATAAAAGCTATCGAGTATAGGTAGCCACACGAAAAATAACAACAGGGACGCGGAATTGTTGGCTCCAGATTTCTTTGTAAATTCGCGGGTTCATGATGAAACGCATAGCCTGTATGTTGCTGTTGGTGGCTGCGATGAGCGCCACTGCCCGGGCCCAATGGGGCGACAGTACGAACTATTTTATCAAACTTTCTTCGACAAACTCGATTAACCGCGCCAACGATAAAAGTGCTTTCCTGTTCAATAATGGGCTGGGCTTTTCCATCCGGAAAGAACGTGTGAGCCTTAACTGGAACAACACGTGGCTGTATGGGCAGCAGGATGGCACCAAATCAAACAACGATTTTTCAACTAGTTTTGATGCCAATTTCTACCGCCCCGACCGGAAATTCTTCTATTGGGGGCTGGCCAACTACAACAGCAGCTTTTCGCTGAAGATAAAAAGCCAGTTGCTGGCAGGGGCGGGGGTGGCATACAGCTTCTGGGATACTGAAACGGCCTACCTTAACCTTAGCGACGGATTTCTATTTGACACCAGCAGTATTTTGGAAGACGACCTGCCGGTGCACTACCAAACGGTGCGCAACTCGTTTCGCGTGGCCTATCGGTTTGTAGTCTATTCGAGGGTAACGCTGCAGGGAAATAACTTTTACCAGCCCTCACTCACCGACGTGTCGGACTTCAATGTACGCCTCGATAACAATGCTTCTTTTGCGCTGTACAAAGGGCTCAGCCTTACGGCGGCGCTTACGTACAACCGCGTGAACCGCACCGGCAGCGAGAACCTGCTGGTTACCTATGGACTCTCGTTTGAGCGGTACTTTTAACGGGGCGCTGGCGCGTATTGGCGCATATCCAATACCTTACTTGCCGTTTCTCAATTCGGCAACCTGCGTGGCTAAATCGGCAACTGTTTTGGTTAAGTTGGTCAGCGCAGCGAGTATCTTTTCGGAACTACTATCTTGGTAGAACGTGGGGTCGACATTAATTTGATTTGTTGAGGAGTCGTTTGTTGTATAATTCGATTGAATATTATTAATAGTTCTTTCCTCGTCAAACGTAATGATCTTTTCTGCCGGGATGCCTAAAACGCCCGAAATCACGTTCAGATCTTCCGGGTCGATCACTTCCTGCCGCTCTAATTTAGACATCTTTTGCTGGCTCCAGCCGCATTTCTTTGCAAACGTTTCTTGCTGATCATAACCAAAAAGCATGCGTAGCTTGCGCGTGTTGCGGCCATCGCGCCGCTTGGGGATATGGAGGGTGGTCATAAGGGCGAATTTAATTGTTTAATTTGAAAATTGGAAAATTTGATAATCATTGCATTAGCCGTACCACCACGAGATCACCTGCATAACACCGAAGAAGAACGCACACCCCAGCTTGGCACGAAGGAGGCGCAACGCGTTGGACACTTGCTTTTTTACGGTGCCTTCTGAAATATCCAACCGGTCGGCAATCTCCTTGTGCGAGAGGTAGGCTTTGCGGCTAAGTTCGAATACTTCGCGCATACGCGGTGGCAGGTTTTCGATTTCGCGTTCAACCAGTTTTTCCAGCTCGGCAACGCGGAGTTCTTCATCGGCAATGACTTGCCCCTCATCGAATTGAAGCTGATTGAGGTAGCTGGCTTTTACTTTTTCCTTGCGGATATACCGGATAACCTGATTGCGGGCCGCACCATAGAGGTAACTGCTTAGTGAAAAGCGCAGTTCCAGCTGCGGGGCGTTTTCCCAGAAATGAACGAATACATCCTGCACGGTATCGGTGGCCTGCGCCTCATCACGGAGCAGGCGGTGGCAGAAGCGGTGCAATACGCCCCAGTACCGTTGGTAAAGTTCGGTATAGGCGTGGGCATCCTGCGCTTTGACCAGATCGGCCAGTACTTCATCCGTGAGTAATGTGTATGTCTTCATCTCAGGGGGCTTGGCTAGCGCCCAAAGATACCATTTTTAATCGTTTTTGGCCAAGCGTTTGAAGAAATTAGCCCGAAGACTGCCCCGTGTGTTTCATTCGTGCGTTGCCAGTTCGTTAGCACTGCGATGCGCCGTCGCTTTTTTCAACCCTTCAAGAAAATCTTTGCCCCAGCGCTGTACATCGTAGTGGTTTACTGTTTCAAATAGTCGCTGCATGCGGAGTTTCCTTTCGGTGACGTCCAAAAGCAAGGCATTGTGCAGCCCGTCTTTGAGGCTCTGGCCATCATAGGGGTTGGTGCGGATGGCGTGTGGCAGTTCTACCGACGCTCCGGCAAATTCGGAGATGACGAGTACACCGTCAGGATCTTCCTGTAAGCCTTTCACGGCTACGTATTCTTTGGCTACAAGGTTCAGTCCGTCGCGCAGCGGCGTAATCCAGGCCACATCGGCAATGGCATAATAGGCGAGGACCTCTTCAAATGGTACCGACCGGAAGAAGAAGCGGATGGGGGTCCAGTCCATACTGGCATATTTACCGTTGATTTTCCCTACAGCCTGCTCCAACTCTTCCTGGATACGCTCATAGACTTTCATGCCCTGCGATGGCGGTGTGCAGATATTGATTAACTCCAGCGTGCCGTGGTATTCGGGGTGTTCATCGAGGAATTCGCCGAACGCCTGGATTTTCTCCAGTGGCCCCTTTACGTAATCCAGTCGCTCTACGGAGAGGACGATGCGTTTTCCGACGGTTTGCTGCCGGAGCGTGTCAATTCGTTCGTTGGTTTCGGCGCTTTCGCAGATTCGCCGGATGTTGTCCATGTTTACGCCTACGGGCTGGGCCCCCAGCCGGATGGTGTTTTCGCCCACGGCGATCTGCTTGGTCATCTGGTCGATGCCAAGTGCGCAGCTGTAGGTAAGGAACTGTTTGGCTGCATTGACACGGCTAAGCACTTTGGTGGGGGCGTGGCTTTTGACCACATCCACAAAGTTTTCGACGTATCGCGGAATGTGGAAGCTGACAAAATCGCACTGCAGGAGGCTGCCGATGATCTCATGCCGCCAGGGGATGATGTTGAAGATATCTGCCGGGGGAAACGCCGTATGGTGGAAAAAGCCGATTTTGAGGTCTGGACGCAGTTGCCGCAGGTAAGCGGGGACCATCCACAGGTTATATTCGTGTATCCACACATAAGCACCGTGCTCGGCCTCAGCCGCCACGCAGTCTGCAAACAGTTTGTTGATTTTGAGGTAATGACGCCAGTGGTCGTGATTAAACTGGGCCTTGCTGATAAATGAGAAGATGGTGGGCCAGAACGCCTCTTTCGAGAATACCCGGTAAAATAGGTCGATATCTTTTTTGGGTAGCGGGATGATGGAGGCCTTCAGGTTGGGGTACTGTTTCTTATCGATGTATTGGGTTAGCTCGGGATTATCGCCCAATAGCCCGGCCACTTCTTCACCAATCCATACGCCCGGCCTGCCGGTATTGAAAAACCCAAGCAACGACGGAATGATGCCATTGGGGCTACGGGGTGGTACACGTTTCGGCTTGCCGTTTTCGGTAACGATATCAAAGGGCAGCCGATGGTAAACCATAAGCAGTTGCTTGTTGCTGATGTCTTTTTTCTTGACTACCCGATCCTGGGCCGGATGATAACCACGGAAGGGTTCGAAATGCCGCATGGCCTCCAGTATGCCGCCAGCTCCTTCTTTGGTGGCCTGGAATACGTGGTCCATGTTGTCCACGGCAGCAAGAAGGGCGGGCTCAGATTTGCCTACGGCAACGCCTTTATAGCCTGTTTGGAAGAGGGAATAGTCGTTGTAGGTGTCGCCGGCGACCAACACCTTGTCTTCGGGGAAGCCGATGAGCTGGACTAGCTTTTTGAGCGTGGTGCCTTTATTGACACCACCGGGTAAGATATCGAGGTATTTCCCGGCCGATAATAATACATCGCACTGATGCTGGTGAGCGATCTCCCGCACCGCATCGAGGTCTACGCTGTCATCATAGTAGAATGAACAGCGCCGCTGCTGGGGAACCTCCTGCGATTGGATGCCCGGAATGGCAGATAGGTGTTGCTTCAGCAGGTGTTCATCCGTCCATCGCTGCTCGATTTCGGACTGTATGGCTGAGATGGGTTCGCGGGTAAGACCATCCACCACGGTGGCACCCACGTCGCTGATGATGTAGTGGGGTATGGGGATAGTGGGGTCGTGCAGTAAAGGGAGTACCGTTTCTATGCCCCGTCCGGTCACAAAAACCAATTTGATATCTGACTGGCTTCTGAGTAAGCGGTAAAGCTTTCTTTTTTTGGAAACAGAACCGCCGAGAAAAGTACCGTCAAGATCAGTGGCTAATAACATCAT
>Ga0182739_1002731_pt1 | contig 16183 bp, 12 predicted proteins | sample eDN5th30CBELigBY_FD_128873 | JGI IMG/M metagenome (GOLD analysis project Ga0182739, IMG submission 128873) | Enriched backyard soil microbial communities from Emeryville, California, USA - eDNA 5th pass 30_C BE-Lig BY (version 2) (version 2) | ecosystem: Environmental > Terrestrial > Soil >... | reverse complement strand
ATATGTTTATGACATCTGCTAATGATTTAAAACCGATTTTCAAAAAGATAACTCCCTTCATAAAAAAATGGATGGATTAACCAAATAACAATGTGATTGCTTGTTAATCCACCCCTTTTTTATTAGTTTTAAAAAAAAGAGCTTGCTCTGCTCTATTTTATCCGGACAAGGTTTCTAAAGAGTGAAATCTCAATTGGATCATCTAGAAAGACGCTTCGTGTGAAACCTTTTCCTAACTTACAAATTTTAATTCTCATTTGGCAACTTTCCTGTTTTCTTATACCGATTTAGCTCCTTCTGCAATATTTCTACAAATTCTTTATCTACATTGGGACTAAATTCCCCTAGAAAAATGGTATTATCTCTAATCCCACATAATTGATTCCCAGACTTCAGTTTTCCCTCATCAAACGCCTGAGCTACCTGGCCATACAGCTTAGGTATGTCTTGAATCGTGCTTGTTAATACTGTATATTTTCCTATTGTAGACTGATCTGAAATATATCCAATCGCATATAATCCATTTTCTTTCATTCTTTCAATGATATCTACATGAAAGCCATCACCAATTGGATAAACAATGTCTACATTTTGACTAATTTCATTATCTAACAGACCCATCGCTTTTTCCCGATCATCCCAATCATTGACAAATTCTTCAAGAACCCTTACATCCTTATTGATATAGTGAACCCCTGCTTCAAATCCACTGGCTTCCTCTTGCCATTCGTAAGCACCGATAACTCCAACCGTATTTGTTCTAGTCATATAACCGGCAACCATTCCGCCAAAAAAGCCCATCGGATAATTTTCCATTCTAATGTTACTTGTATTCTTTTGTGTTGCTAGTTCTCTTCCGTTTAAACTGACAAAGTGAATGGAGGGATATTTATTTGCAAGGATATTAAAGTACTGCACAAAGTCTCCCCCATGACCAAAAATTAAATTAACACCTTTCCCTTGAAACTCCTTCACTGCTCTTTCTGCAACTGTATAAGAGTCGATTGACTCTTTATAAAACACGTCTACGCCAAGCTTTGTATGTATATTTAATAAACCTTTATACCCTTGCGTTCCCCATGCTTGATCACTCACAGTTCCAGCCACAAAGAGACCTACTTTGTCTATCTTTCCTTTTTTCTCAGACGAATCATAAAAGAATAGGAAAAGAAAAAGAACACACGCAATTATAGGAATGATTAAAATAATCTTTCTCCTAAAAATCGATTTACGGATGTTCGTTAATATACTTTTCATGGTAATTACTCCTATAATACTACTAAATTCTATATAATAAATGATGCTTTTTTTGCTGTTCTAAATTATCTTTTATCGTTTCTTTATTTTCAACCATCACTTCTTGTAAATAACTGGAGAAACTTATATCTTTCGTTAATCCTTTTGGCATATCCCATTTTAATTGTTCTAAGCATCTTTGCCAATGGTTTATTTCCGTACTCTTTAATAGAATATCATTATTTTGTCCTTTCTTTGTCTGTTTTACTACTTCCTTTACAGCATCTTCGATAAATATTGCATCATTTGTATATTCTCGGATATTTAACTGAATATTTTTCTGCTCTTTTCCTTCAATGACCTGTTGAAATAGAAAATCACTAGGCTGCCAGGGTCCATATAGTGTTGGTAAATATACTACTTGCATCGCATAACCATTTAGAATATCTTTTATGGATGTAATAAAATCTAATTCCGTTTCTATGGATATAACATTTACTAGAAAAACGAACCTTTTATTTTGTGATTCCTTTTTATCACTGTACTCTGAAAACAGATTTTTCACCTTATCATATTTCGATAACTGTTTTAGCGTATAGAAATCAAAATATAAAACTTCTATGTTTGTATCTTGGAGAATAGACGTAAATTCAGCCAAGCTTTTTTCACTAAAATTTGCATTTCGACCTATCTCCATTCTTTTCTCATCTAGGTCTTCTACTACTAGGTCAGGATAAGTTATCCCAATTATTTCTTCTCCTTCTTCAAGTAACGCTGAGCATATATGAAACCCAAGAAAATGGTATGCACCGAATATTACAGCTTTCTTCATTAAAAAGCCTCCCATACAAAATACTTACTGTATCATATGCATCGGAAAAGACAAATATTTCGCAGCTTAACAAAAGCGTTTCCTACAAATTTTACTTACCGAACCTTTGCGGATGAGTTTCAACACCTAACTTCCTAGATTATCAGCAGTTTACGGTTTGGCCTTACTGACCATTAAGAACGGAAAAAAATGATGCTGTTCTTTTAGCAAATGCTATTAGAACAACATCATTTTTTTCATAATGTTTTTTCATACTTCTTAAAAAACGAGGCAATTTGTTTCGGAATGGCACTCCGTTTTTCTGGTAAAACATAGGAAACGAAAATAGGCAGATTTTTTTCTTCCCAAATAACAGAAGCTTTTTTTAAACCATGTGATTGATAATAGGATCTACCATTATGCAAAATTTGAATAATTTTTGTTGGTATGTCAGTCTCCTCTAATTGATACTCCTTTTTCTCCTTTACTAGCTCGAATAATTCATGCTTATTTGTATTAAAAGCAATACTTATTTCATTGGTTAATTTTTTTATAAAAAACTTATGCTCTTTCTCTCTTTCTAAATGTTCTTTCAAAGATAAAATCGGGTTTAACAAAACAACAGAGCGTATATTATCTTTCATCTCCATCATCAATCGAATCGCTGTCAGTGCTCCCATGCCTTCAGCAATAATATGAATTCTTTGGTTCAATATTTCTGTTCGAATAATATGTTCATATAATCTTCTAGCCAATTGTAAGGCTTTTTCACTTCCCCAGTTCTTTCCATAAAGATTGGAATAAAAAATCGTATATCCATTATCCCGTAACGATTCAATTAAGTTACGTTTTCCTTCATTTTGATTCCAAAAACTATTTGTGTCTGTTACAAAATTTCTTTCGTCTCCAATTATTAAGATACCGAAACCATTAGGTCGATGAGGATAATGTATCATGTTCCATTCGGTATCTAGCTGGAAGTTCCGGTTCTCCATCTTAAAAACTCCTTTTTAGCATTTTCCTTTTAATAATGTATGTCTCTTTTATTAAAACGTAAGGGAGTTTGCCTATATTTAAAGAAGAAATGCGGAGTTACATGACTAAATGCTGAAAAAATCGAATCAATTTTTTTCACCAGAAGAATGACTGAATAGCCTATGCGTGCATACTATTAATACATAAAAAGTGAAGAAATTAAGAAAGCTACATTAATCACATTTATTATTTATCTACAATGTGGTAAGATGATTATGATAAGCAAGCTATAAAGAGGTGAATTCGGTTGCGTTACATAATGACAATTTTTTGGACATTTTTACTTGCTCAAATGTTAGTTTATGTTGTTGGTTCAATGAATGGGGTTCCTTTTAGTTTTTCAATGGGGCTAATCCTAACAGCTGTCTTTTCAGTATTAGTTTTCATTTTATCAGCAATTATTCCAGATGAACCTACTCATGAAGAAGGTTCTCACTAAAACATGAATATTGTAGTAAATGGTGATTAAATAATATGCAAAAATAGTGGAAGAATTCCTCTATTTTGTATATATTACTTAATCACCTTTTTTCTTGTAAGTGATGATCTTAAATAAAAAAACCTGAATACTATATTGTCTAACTGTATTCAGGTCCTTATTAAGGTTAAGTTACTACATATGTCTTAAAATAATATGTGCATTTTCTTCATCAATTTGAACATGATCATTTTCTTTTATTTTACCAGCAATTATCTCTTTTGCTAGCAGTGTTTCTATTGTTTTCTGTAAAAACCTTCTAAGTGGTCTTGCGCCAAATTTTGGATCAAAGCCATTTCTTGCAACAAATTCTTTCGCTTTTTCTGTCATTTCTATGGTGATATGCTGATCAGTAAGCCGCGCTTGTAATTGAACAACAAGCTTTGAAACAATATCTTTAATATTTTCTAAAGATAAAGGTTTAAATAAGATCACTTCATCGATTCTATTTAAAAATTCTGGTCTAAAATGACCATTTAATTGATTCATGACTCCCTCTCTTATTTCTTCTGGTATTTCCTCTGCCTCTCCCGTTTCTAATAATAAATGGGAACCAATATTAGACGTCATGATTATAACTGTATTTTTAAAATCAACAGTTCGACCTCTTGAATCTGTAATTCTGCCATCATCAAGAACTTGAAGTAAAATATTGAATACTTCCGGATGAGCTTTCTCCACTTCATCTAATAGGACAACAGAATATGGTTTTCTTCTGATTGCCTCTGTCAATTGTCCTCCTTCTTCATATCCTATATATCCTGGAGGAGCGCCGATTAAACGAGACACAGCATGCTTTTCCATATACTCAGACATATCGATACGGATCATTTGCTCTTCACTATCAAAAAGCGTTGCTGCTAATGTTTTTGCAAGTTCTGTTTTTCCAACACCAGTAGGGCCTAGAAATAAAAAGGAGCCAATTGGTCTATTCGGATCTTTTATTCCCGCTCTTGCTCTTAGCACAGCATCACTAACTAACTGGACAGCCTCTGATTGGCCAACAACTCTTTCTTGAAGAATCGATTCTAGTCGTAATAGTTTTTCTCGTTCTTTTTCTACTAATTTGGATACAGGAATTCCTGTCCATCTAGCAACAATATTGGCAATTTCCTCTTCTGTCACTTCTTCACGAAGGAGACGATTCTCCTGCTCTTGCTTTGCCTTTTCTTCCATTTCTTTAATTTCTTTTTCTAATTTTGGGATACTTCCATGTCTTAACTCGGCTGCTTTATTCAAATCATAATTATTTTCTGCATCCTCTAGCTCTCTCTTTTTCCGTTCGAGTTGTTCTTTTTTCTCATGTATGGATTGCAAAGCATCCTTTTCCTGTTGCCATTTTGCTTTTAAGGCATTAGAACGTTCTCTTAAATTAGCTAGTTCCTTTGCAATAACAGCTAGTCTCTCTTTACTTTGTAAATCTTCTTCCCCATGTAAGGCAGCCTCTTCAATTTCTAGCTGCATAATTTTTCTGGTAAGTTCATCAATTTCAATAGGCATGGAGTCTATCTCTGTACGAATCATCGCACAAGCCTCATCTATTAAATCAATCGCTTTATCTGGCAAAAAGCGTTCTGTTATATACCGATCCGATAAAGTTGCTGCTGCAATAATCGAACGATCTTGAATATTCACGCCATGATGAATTTCAAATCTTTCTTTTAACCCTCTTAAGATTGCTATCGTATCTTCTACAGTCGGCTCCGAAACAAGCACCTGCTGAAAACGACGCTCAAGTGCTGGATCCTTTTCAATATACTGGCGATGCTCATCTAATGTTGTAGCACCAATACAATGGAGCTCTCCTCTTGCTAGCATGGGCTTAAGCATATTTCCTGCATCCATTGCACCGTCTGTTTTTCCTGCCCCCACAATTGTATGCAATTCATCAATAAACAAGATGATGCGTCCATTGCTATTTTTAACTTCTTGTAAAACCGCCTTTAAACGTTCTTCAAATTCCCCTCTAAATTTAGCTCCTGCCACCAATGCACCCATATCTAAAGAAAAAATAGTTTTATCCTTTAAGCCTTCTGGCACATCTTTTCGAACGATTCTTTGGGCTAAGCCTTCTACAATTGCTGTTTTACCTACTCCAGGTTCTCCAATTAATACTGGATTATTTTTAGTCTTTCTTGATAAGATTCGGATTACATTCCGGATTTCATTATCACGACCAATTACTGGGTCCAGTTTTCCCAATTTTACTTCTTCCACTAAGTCTCGACCATATTTACTAAGTACTTCATATGTCGCTTCGGGATTTTTGCTTGTCACCTTTTGTGTCCCCCTTATCTCTTTTACTGCTCTTTTCATTTCTGTTAATGGAATATCTTCTTTTAATATACTTCCTACCTTAGACTGTGCTACTTTATATGTTGCAAGAATGAGATGCTCTACGGATAAGTATTCATCTTCCCATTCAGCCATCTCTTCTTCTGCTCTCGTTAGAAGTTGCTGCAAACCAGCTGTTATATATACTGTTCCTTGTTGAGCACCACTTAACGAAACTTGTGGCTTTTTCTTCAATTCTTCTGTTAATTTATCAATAACCCTATTTGGATCTTTTTGTAGCTTATTTAAAATGGTAGTCAATAAATTATCCTGTTGATGAAGAATAGCCAAAAACAAATGAATATCATCTATTTCTTGATGACTTTCTTTTATTGCAAGGGATTGCGCTTCTGTTATTGCTAATTGGACTCTTTCTGTCATCTGCTCTACATTCATTTTACAAGACTCCTTTTTGACCTTTTTTGACCTTTGTTTTTATTATAGTATAATTTATCCATATGTAAAGGGATCTCTCTTTAAGAGAAATCCCCATCTTTAAATAATTTTAATTAAAACCTGATAGTTAGTTGCACTTATCGGACCTTTTTCAACACCTTGCTTCCTCGATCTTCCAATGTGTTAACAAGATCTCCCGAGAGAAATGGGAGCCTCTTAGCTAAGCCTATTAGGTCTCCCACTTTCCTTTATCTCCTCTAGGAGTCAAAATGCTTGCAGCAAGAAACAACTCATGAAAATTAAACTTCATTTAAAACCTTAAAAATACATTCTTAAGGTTTTCTTTGATACGACCATAATCTATTGTGATTGGACGTTTCTGGAAAGCGATCTCCGGCTTTCATTTTTAATTTTTGAGGATTATTTACGTTACTTCCGGTTTCACCAATTTCTATATATAAACCATTGTTTGGTGCCTTTTGCCCTGGACGAAACTGTCTATTTTGACCCAAAATAAACTCCTCCTTTATCCATTACCAAATCGAAAGCTAAGTAAACACGAAGCAAAAATCGTCTTACTTAACTGCTTATTAGTATTGCCTTTTTTTGATTGAACATTACGGAAAATAATGACTGGTAGAAGTAAATACTTTTTATTTATTAGAGCATGCTATAAAGAATACTTCCATGATTGGGTGTGCACTTATCAAACCTTTACAAATACCTAGCTTCCTCGCGGGTTGGGTTGGTTGGGTCTTACTGCCCTTTACATATCTGGATTGTATAATCGCTGGTTTGTAAAAAACAAAGGCTGTTTTCTAAAGGATTGTTGTTTTTTCAATAGGAAAAAACAATTAGTTGGAAAAATGGAGCAGCCGGAATACACGTAGACTCCTGTTGGATTAGCGAGACGGTCTGAGACCCCGGAGGCGAAGCTGAGGAACTCAACGAAGTGTATTTCGGCTGCGGGTAATCGCAACAAACTTTACGAAAACAGCAAAACAAAAAAGGACTATTAACAATCACTTCCATTGTTAATAGTCCTGAGGGATTTATTTACTAATCATTTTAAAATCTCAACCAGTAATGCCTTTTGTGCATGCAATCTATTGCCTGCCTGCTGGAAGACATAGGAATGACCGCCATCGATAATTTCTGTTGTTACTTCTTCTTCACGATGTGCTGGTAAACAATGTAAAAATATATAATCAGCTTTTGCATGCTTTACTAATTCTGTATTAATTTGAAAGCCTTGAAAATCCTTTAAGCGCTGTTCATTTTCTTCTTCCTGACCCATGCTGGTCCAAACATCTGAATAAATTGCATCAGCCTGTTGAACAGCCTCTACAGGATTATTTGTTAAAATAATCTTACTTCCACTTGCTTTAGCAAAAGCAGATGCTAATTCTGCCACCTTTGTATCCACTTCGTAGTTTTTTGGTGTCGCTATGGAAATATCTATTCCTACTTTTGAGCATGCTATTAGCAAGGAATGAGCAACATTATTTCCATCTCCTATATATGCAAGCTTAAGACCTTGTAAAGTTCCTTTCACTTCTAATAAAGTAAGTAAGTCTGCTAATGCTTGACATGGATGGTATAAATCCGTTAGGCCGTTAATAATCGGTATTGTTGCATGTTCTGCTAATTCTTCCACAATGTTGTGAGAAAATGTACGAATCATTATCGCATCTACATATTGGGACAGAACTTTTGCAGTATCAGAAATTGTCTCCCCTCTGCCAATTTGAAGATCACGACTATTTAAATACAGTGCATGACCACCCAACTGTAGCATCCCTGCTTCAAAGGACACTCTTGTTCTCGTAGATGATTTCTCAAAAATCATTCCCAATGTTTTCCCTTTTAAAGGAGTAATGATGTCCCCCTTTAAGTGTGCTTCCTTCATCGTTTTTGCCTTATTGATTAATTCAAGAATCGTTTCCTTTGAATAATCTGCTAATGTTAGTAAATCTTTTCCCTTTAAATTTAGGTCTGATGCAATCATCATACAGTACTCACTCCTTTTCTTATATGTTCATGCCATTCCTGAATCGAATGAACGGTTAATTCCTTCCCTTTAAAGGATGAAATAAATGCCTCTAAACTTTCTTTTTGTGTAAAAGTAATAATTCGATTTCTAGTTGCTAATTCACGAGATTGTTTATCTTCTTGTAAATTTGTTGGATTGTAAAAGGCAATCGTTCCCTTATCTGCTAATAACGATTCAACTGTCTTATTATCAGCCATTTCAACTGATAAATGGACTAGTTCAGCCTTTTTACAAATATCCACTACATCTTCTGTCGTTTTAACGACAATTTTCATCTCCTGTTTTGACACTTTCTTTAAAGTTGGATGAAATACTTTTTTCAAGGCTTCTTCCACCGTATCTGCCAGCGCAATTCCCTCTCCAGTTGAACGCATTTCTGGCCCCAATTTAGAATCTAAGCCCTTTAAAGCATAATTTGAATAAACAGGATATTTAATACAAGTGAATGCTATTTCGTCAGTAAATACTTTTTCTTCTTCTGTGAACGTATATTTCCCAAGCAATATTTTTGTCGCAATTTGTACTAATGATACCCCAGTCACCTTACTTACAATCGGTACAGTTCGACTAGCACGAGGGTTTACTTCCAGTACATAAACATCTTCCTTATTTATGATATATTGGATGTTCATTAATCCTTTATAGCCTGTATGCCGCACAATTTTTTGAGCGTACTCTATCATCTTTGCTTTTACATTTAATGATAAGTTTTTAGCAGGTAATAAAGATAAACTGTCCCCTGAGTGTACTCCTGTTTTCTCGATATGCTCCATAATAGTAGGAACACAAATATCCATTCCATCTGCAGCTAAATCCAATTCCGCTTCAGAAGCTTCCATAAACTGATCGACGAGCACTGGATATGGTACATCTGTTTGCAAGTAGAATTGTAAAGCTTCTTCATCGTTTATGCGTTCCATTCCTTTACCGCCAATAACATAGGATGGACGTATTAGAACCGGATAGCCTAGTTTCTTTACTGATTCAACGATCTGCTGCTCATTTTCTGCGATATCTCCTTGGATATGAGGAATATCTTCTTCCTCCAATAGCTTATAAAATAAATCTCTATCTTCTAAAACATCAATCGTCTTGCTATTTGTTCCAAGAATATGAACTCCATAGGCTTCTAGCTCTTTTGCGACGTTAAGGGCGGTTTGACCACCTAATTGGACAATTACGTCCTCTATACCTTCCGATTCAATGACATTCATAATATCTTCTACTGTTAATGGTTCAAAATATAAACGATCTGCTGTTGCAAAATCCGTACTAACAGTCTCTGGATTATTATTAATAATGATGGTTTCAATTCCTTCTTCTTTTAATGCAAAAACGCCATGAACCGAGCAATAATCAAACTCTATTCCTTGCCCAATTCTAATTGGTCCACTACCAATAACAAGTACTTTTCGTTTATTGCTTTTATTTTGCTCATTTTCTCCATAGAAACTGGAATAATAGTAATTAGTTTTTGCTTCAAATTCGGCTGCACAAGTATCAACCATTTTGTAAATCGGAAGGACTTCTAATTGTTTTCGCTTTTCACGAACATCCTTTTCTGAGCTATTCCAGGCACTAGCTAAGAAGGCATCACTAAATCCTTTTTCTTTCCATTTCAGTAGATTTTCTTTCGTCACTGTTTGAAGTGAACAATCGATTATTTCTATTTCCATACCTATTAGTCTTTTAAAAGTATTCAGGAAGAATAAATCAATTTTTGTTAAATCATGGATTTTTGCAACAGTCTCTTCTTTTCTAATTAATTCTAATATTACAAAGAATCTTTCATCCGTTTGTTCAAGCATTTTTTCATATAACGCTTCAACTGTCATATCCTTTAACCCTGGGAGTGTTAAATCACTTCCTTTTATCTCAAGAGAACGAATTGCTTTTAATAAAGCCCGCTCCATATTGCGATCTATCCCCATGACTTCTCCTGTTGCCTTCATTTGCGTGCCGAGTTTTCTTGAGACAGCTGGAAACTTATCAAATGGCCACTTCGGAATTTTTACTACGACATAATCTAATGCAGGTTCAAAGCTTGCAAATGTATCTCCAGTTACCGGATTTATCAATTCATTGAGATTATAACCGACTGCTAATTTGGCCGCCATTCTCGCAATTGGATAGCCAGTTGCCTTTGATGCTAGAGCAGAAGATCTACTTACTCGTGGATTTACTTCAATTAAATAATATTTCTTACTGTTCGGATCTAATGCAAATTGGATATTGCATCCGCCAATTATTCCTAACGCAGAAATGATTTTAATAGAAGCAGAACGCAGCATCTGATATTCTACATCTGTCAATGTTTGCGATGGAGCAATAACAATGCTGTCTCCAGTATGAATTCCGACTGGATCGATGTTTTCCATATTGCAAATGGTAATACATGTATTCATACTGTCACGCATTACCTCATATTCTACTTCCTTAAAGCCAGCAATACTTCTTTCCACTAGGCATTGACCAATTGCACTCTCTTTCAAGCCGCCAGATACAAGTTTTGTGAACTCTTCCATGTCCCCAGCAATACCGCCACCAGTTCCGCCTAAGGTATATGCAGGTCTCACAATGATAGGAAAACCAATTTCATTTGCGAAGTCTACAGCTTCTTCGACTTCATGCACAACTTTGCTTTCTGGTACAGGTTCATTTAATTGATACATTAATTCTCTAAATGCTTCTCTATCTTCTCCCTTTTTGATAGATTCAATAGAGCTTCCTAGCAATTTCACTTGATACTTTTCTAAAATGCCTTGTTCACTCAATTGAAATGCTAGATTTAATCCCGTTTGCCCCCCTAAAGTAGCAAGAATTCCATCTGGTTTTTCTTTTTGAATAATCATTTCGAGAACATCTACTGTTAACGGTTCAAAATAGATTGAATCAGCAAAGGTTTCATCTGTCATAATCGTAGCTGGATTATTATTAACAAGAATGACTTTATATCCTTCTTCTTTCAAAGCCATGCATGCTTGTGTGCCAGCATAATCAAATTCTGCTGCCTGACCAATCACAATTGGTCCAGATCCTATTACAAGTATGGTTTTTATCGTCGTGTCTTTAGGCATATGCAAAAACTCTCCCATTATTTGCTTTAACATTTTCTATAAATTCATCAAATATATAACACCCTTCTGAAGGGCCTGGATTTGCTTCTGGATGGAACTGTACAGTTTGTAATGGATAAATGCTGTGAGATAGTCCCTCAACCGAACCATCGTGAAGATTATAAAATCTCGCTTCACAGCCAGTAGTAAGCAAGCTTTCTTCTTTCACTACGTAACTATGATTCTGCGAGGACATAATCACCTTCTTTTTTTTGCGATCCATCACAGGATGATTCGCTCCTCGATGTCCGAATGATAGTTTCGTAGTTTCTGCTCCTAGAGCTAATGCAGCAAGTTGATGTCCTAAACAAATACCAAGAGTTGGATAATGCTTAATCAACCCTTTAATCGTTGGTAGAATGCTTATTAATTCCTTTGGATCCCCAGGCCCATTTGATAAAAGAATGCCATCAGGCTGCAGTGATTTAATACGTGTAAATTCTGTATCATATGGAACGACTGTTACTTTACAATCACGCTCTAATAATGCTGTTAACATACTTTCCTTTTTGCCAAAATCAACAAGGACTATATGATATTTCCCCTGTCCATACGTCTGAAATTTCATTTCTGAAACTTTCGCTACTTTGACATCTTCCTTTAAAGAGAATGTATGGACTGAAATTTCTTTTTCTTCCGTTATAACGGCCGGCATGGAACCTGATTGTCTAATATTTTTTACAATGGAGCGAGTATCTACATGGCCTAACATCGGGATATTCCATTTATTCAAATAATCTTGTAATGAATATTCAGCTTGATAATGATATGCGTCACTATTCGCTTCATAAACAATAACACCAGCTACGTGAGGCTTTTTACTCTCAAAATCTTCCTTATTAATGCCATAGTTTCCGATTAACGGGTACGTAAAGACAATAATTTGATCTTTATAAGATGGGTCTGTTAGTACTTCCTGATACCCAGTCATTCCAGTAAAAAATACGATTTCTCCCTTTATTTCTCTGACATCGCCATTTGTAACAAAATCACCTTTATATTTCACACCATTGTTTAAGTGAAGATAACCTTCCATATTGAATACACCTCTATAATGAATGTATAGTTACTCTTTATTTCTTATAATTATACACAAACATGCAAAAAAATACATATCAGATCGTTAATTTTGCATGAATATTTAAATTTTTCTCTAAAATGGCTATTGCTCTTTCTATATCTTCCTTTGAGGTATTAAGACTTGGTAATAGTCGTATAACCTTTTCTCCAGCATTTAAAACGATTAATCCTTCTTTTCTCAATTCTTCTAAAATGGAAACTACAGGCATATCTAATTCAATTCCGATCATTAGTCCTAATCCTCGAATATCCTTTACTAGTTGATTTCCAGACAGTTTTTGCTTTAGAAGACTAAAAATCCATTCGCTTTTCGTTTGTACCTCTTCTAAGAAAGTGGGTTGAAAGATTATTTCCATTGTTTTAGTAGCTGCTGCCATGGCTATTGGATTTCCTCCAAATGTTGTTCCATGACTGCCGGGACCAAAAAATTCCTTTAATCTCCCGTCTGCAACGATAGCACCTGTTGGGATTCCGTTTGCCATTCCTTTTGCCACACTGATAATATCTGGTTTAATTCCAAAGTGCTGAAAGGCAAATGCTTTTCCTGTTCTACCAATTCCCGTTTGAATTTCATCAATTAACAATAAAGCACCCTTTTCTTTACAAAGCACTTCTACTCCTTGAAGAAACTCTTTTGAAGCAACATATATACCGCCTTCTCCTTGAACTACCTCGAGCATTACCGCAGCTACCTCTTCTGTTAATTGTTGTTCTAATGCTTGTAAATCATTAAATGGAACATACTCAAATTTATCCAGCATCGGACCGTACCCTTGCTTAATTTTATCCTGACCTGTTGCTGACATTGTCGCAAATGTTCTACCATGAAAGGATTGGTGGAATGTAAGGATTTTCGTTTTTCCTGTTGCCTTGCGCGCAAGCTTAATTGCTGCCTCGTTTGCCTCAGCACCACTATTTGCAAAGAAAACAAGATCTAATCCAGATGCATTTGTCAATATTTCAGCTGCCTTTTCTTGCAGATCTATTGGAAAAAGATTCGAAACATGCCAAAATTTATTTAATTGTTGTTCAACAGACTCTTTTACTTCTGGGTGGCAATGCCCTAAATTACATACTCCTATTCCTGAAGTAAAATCTAAATAAACACCACCATCTTTACTGTATAAGTAGCTGCCTTTTGCTGATTCTGGCTCCGGCTCCCATTTTGAATAGGTGGGGAATAAATGACTCATTCTACAATCCCTTCTTTCACAACGATTCTTGTTCCAAGTAATTCTTGACCATCAAAAAACTGTTTTTTCCCTGATACAATCATTACACTATTTAGTCCACTTTCTAGTGCAGCTATGGCAGAGGTAACCTTTGGGATCATTCCCCCACTGATCTGCCCGACTTCGATAAAATGATTAATTTCCTCTTGCTCCATTACTGATTGAAACTCGCCATTTATTAAAATCCCTGCTACATCTGTTACAAAGAGGCATTGTTCTGCGTGTAAATACTTAGCAACTGCTGAGGCTACATAATCTGCATTTATATTTAATTTTCTACCGTCCTCTGTAATTCCTAATGGAGTTATTACTGGGATTAAATTTTTCTCTAATAAAGAAGAAATTAACCTTATATTAACTTCAGAAACCGCACCTACCAGTCCAAGCTTTTCTTCATCAATCAGAGAAGCACTAATACAATTATCATCTGTCCCATTAAGTCCAATCCCGCTTAAGTCATGCTCCCTTAATAACTGAACAAGCTTACGATTGGTTTTGCCTGAAAGGACCATTTCAACTATTTCCAACGCCTCTTTCGTCGTTTTACGAAGTCCATTATGAAAGGTCGCTTTCACTTGAAAATGATCAAGCATTTCATTAATGTCAGGACCACCTCCATGTATGAAAACAAGTTGATAGCCATTATTCTTTAACATTTTCAAACTAGTAAAAAATTCTGGTGTAAGCTGATCAATTACACTGCCACCACATTTTATAACAATGGTTTTCATCCATTATCACCTCAAGTTCTGTAGCTTGCGTTTATCTTTACATAGTCATAAGATAAATCGCAGCCCCACGCTTTTCCTTCTCCTTTTCCATTATGCAAATCAACAAAAATCTGAATAAAATCCTGATTTAAATAATTGATTGCAACTTGTTCTGAAAAAGATTGTGGTTCACTTTCCTTAAGCATCACGATATTTCCAATTGCAATATCAACACTAGCAGGGTTAACTGCTGTATTTGTTTGACCAATAGCTGTAATAATCCTTCCCCAGTTTGCATCTGATCCATAAATTGCTGTTTTCACTAAATTGGAACCAACAATTTGCTTGGCAATAGCACGTGCTTCCTCATCATCTTTACTACCTGAAACTTTTACTTCTATTAGCTTTGTAGCTCCTTCTCCATCTTTTGCAATTTGCTTGGCAAGACTCTCACAAGTAGCAGAAAGTAACTCTAAAAAGATCGGATAATCAGGATGCTCTTCTGTAAGAGCTTCGTTTTTCGCCATTCCATTTGCCATGACTAACACTGTATCATTTGTAGAAGTATCTCCATCTACTGTAATTTGATTAAAGGTAGTAGGAATAACTTTACTTAAAGAGTCTTGAAGAATTTCCGATGAGATATTTACATCTGTCGTTATAAATCCAAGCATTGTTGCCATATTGGGATGAATCATTCCAGAACCTTTTGCCGTTCCTCCCATCGTTACGGTTACTCCAGCAATACTAGCGGAATAGCAGCATTTTTTCATAACTGTGTCAGTAGTCAAAATTGCCTCTTGAAATGCTTCAGCATGTTCCAGGGTAGAATCAAAGATAAATTGGTTAATTCCTTTTTCGATTTTATCCATTTGCAGGTATTCGCCAATGACACCAGTTGAAGATACAGCAACATATTCTTCCTTTATGTGAAGATGATTTGCCATTATCTTTCTCATTTGATATGCATCATTTAAGCCTTGTTCTCCTGTACATGCATTTGCACAGGCACTGTTTACTACCACTGCCTGAATTTGTTTTTCCTTTGCTATCGATTCTTGCGTAACTTTTAACGGTGCAGCTTGAAAGTGACTTGTCGTATACACAGCGGCGCAATTTGCGGGAACTTCACTCACAATTGCGCCAATATCTTTCTTGTTATATCGAAGTCCGGCATGTACTCCTGCAGCTCGAAAGCCAATTGGAGTAACGATACTTCCTTGTTTGATTTCTTCAATATGAGATGAATGCTGATGAATATTGTTAATAACCTGCACGTAGGCTCCTCCTTAAGGGTAAAGCGGAAGAAACTGTAATCCCATCGTTTCTTCATAGCCGTTCATGATATTTGCGTTTTGAATGGCCTGACCCGCAGCCCCTTTCACTAAATTATCAATAACAGATACGATCGTTAATCTTCCTGTACGTTCATCCACATTTATTCCGATATCACAAAAATTAGAGCCAGTTACTTCTTTTATCGAAGGATAGGTATGAAGTGGTCGAACGCGTACAAAAGGACTGTTCTTATACATTTCCATATATAAATCATGAATATGTTCACTTGTTATACTTTTATTTAATGTAGCGTATATAGTTGCCATTATCCCTCTGCTTGTCGGCAATAGATGAGTCGAAAAAGTAATAGCCTCCATCTCAGCATTCCAATCAACTAGTTGTTGCTCTATTTCTGGAATATGCT
>Ga0182739_1002728_pt1 | contig 16189 bp, 14 predicted proteins | sample eDN5th30CBELigBY_FD_128873 | JGI IMG/M metagenome (GOLD analysis project Ga0182739, IMG submission 128873) | Enriched backyard soil microbial communities from Emeryville, California, USA - eDNA 5th pass 30_C BE-Lig BY (version 2) (version 2) | ecosystem: Environmental > Terrestrial > Soil >... | reverse complement strand
CGCTTGCCCACCAGTTGCAGGCCGACGGGCAGCCCGTTGGGGCCGGTCAGCGCCGGCAGGGTGATGCTGGGCAGGTTGAGCGCCTGCCAGACGATGGTGAAGGTCGTGGGACCGGTCGAGGCGCGGCCCATCGGCGCCTCGCCGCCGGCGCTGGGTGTCAGCACCACGTCGTAGGGCGCCAGCAGCGGGTCGATCGCCACGCGCAGCGCGTCGATGCGCGCCAGCGAGTCCATGTAGACTTCCGGCGTCACGGCGGCGGCGTTCTTGAACATGGTCTGCACCGCGCTCGACAGCGCATCAGGCGTCCGCCGCCGTTCCGGCGTGACGGCACGGGCATATTCCACCGCGAACAGCTTCTGCGTCAGCGTGTAGATCTCGGAGAACGCCGCCGGGAGGACGAGTTCCTCGACCGCGACGCCCTCCCCGCCCAGCTTCCGCGCCGCGTCTTCGACCAGCGTGCGGGTCGTAGCCTCGGCCTCCTCCCATTTGGCGGTACGGCACAGGGCGATGCGCAGCGTCTTTGGTACCTGCCGGGCACGGCCGCGCTGGCCGAAGCCCATCAGCACGTCGCGAAAGAGCCGGATGTCGTCCAGCGTGCGCGCCATGCAGCCCAGCGTGTCGAAATTTTCCGCGCCGTGATGCACGCCTTCGAAGCTGAGATGGCCGAAGGTCGGCTTGTAGCCGAACACGCCGCAGAACGAGGCCGGCCGCAGCACCGAGCCGCCGGTCTGGGTACCGATCGCCAGCGGCACCATATGGTCGGCCACGGCGGCGGCCGAGCCGCTCGACGAGCCGCCCGGCGTGCGCCGTCCATCATGCGGATTCGATGTCTTGCCGGGATAGCGCGCGGCGAACTCGGTGGTCACCGTCTTGCCCAGGATGATGCCGCCGGCCGCGCGCGTCTGCGCCACGCAGACCGCGTCGATCGCGGGCCGATGGCCGAGCCGCGCACGCGAGCCGTATTCGGTCGGCATGTCCTCGGTGTCGCAAATGTCCTTGATGCCGACCGGAATGCCGTCGATCAGCCCCTCGACCTGACCCTCCCGCACCGCCCGGTCGCGGGCCCGCGCCTGGGCCAGCGCCAGCTCGGGATCGAGATAGGTCCAGGCCGCGACCTCGGGCTCGCGCTCCTCGATGCGCGCCAGGCAGGCCCGCACCAGCTCCTCCGCGGAGATGGCGCGCTTGGCCAGCAGCGTCCGCGCCTCGGTCGCGGACAGCGTGTGAAGGGCGGTGCTCATGGCGCCACCCAGGTGCCCCAGCGGCCGCTGTCGACCGCCGACAGGAACTGGTCGACCAGATGGTTGAAGAGTTCCGGCTCCTCGACGGGCAGCGTATGGCCGGTCACCGGCAGCACCGCCAGTCCGCCGTGCCTGAGATGCTGGTGCACGAACAGCATCGGCTCCCAGGCCGGCGTGTCCTGGTCGCCGACCATCACCAGCACCGGCATCGTCAGCCCGGCGATCTCCTCCTTGAGGTCGGTGATCGGCTTGCGTGTCTGCAGCACGTGCAGCATCGACAACGCCGCGCCTTCCGGATCGAGGTCGCGGATGATGGCCATGAACTCGTCCCACGCGCGCGGATCCTTGATGCGCAGCGCCTGGCGCTGCGGCGCCTTGTCGATCGACTGGGCGATCGCCTCGGCGCCGATCGCGCGCATGCCCGCGGCCATTTTCGCACCATTCGCCAGCCAGGCGTCACGCCGCACCGTGCCGGCGCCGGCCCCGGCGACGATCGCGGACCGGGTCATCTCGGGATGGGCGATGGCGAAGTTGAGCGCCACGTTGCCGCCGGTGGCGATGCCGACGACGTGCGCCTGGGGAATCGACAGGCGCTGCATCAGCGCCTGCATGTCGGCGACCAGGATGTCCTGGGAATAGGCCGCCGGATCGGTGGGAATGTCGGACGGCTTGTAGCCGCGATAGTTGTAGGTGATGACCCGGTAACGCCGCGCGAAGTGCCGGACCTGCGGCTCCCAGTTGCGATAGTCGCCGGCGAACTCGTGGCAGAAGATCACCGGAAAACCGGAGCCGGTCTCCTCGTAATAGAGCTCGACGTCGCTGACCTTGAGTTTCGGCATGTCACCCCTTCCTGGATTGGCGGCCAGCGCCTCGGACCGGGCGCGTGTCGCTGCGGGCCGCCTCGCGTTCCTTGGCGAAGGCGGCATAACGGTGCTGGCGGCGCACGATGCGCAGCAGCACCGAGCTCGAGGTCGCGCGGATGCCGTCGATGCCGGCCAGCGCGCGAGTCAGGAACTCGTCCATATGCTGCGTCGAGCGGAAGACGCAGGACACGAAGATGTCGGCCCGTCCGGTCGAGATGCCCTCGAACACGACCTCCTCGAACTGCGCGATCCGTTCGGCCACCTCGTCGACCTTGCCGGTTTCGACCTCGACTTCGACATGGGCGTAGATCTGCCCGGCGACGCGGATCGGATCGACCCAGGCGCTGACCTGGATCAGATCGTCGCTGAGGAGCTTGGCGATGCGGTTGCGGATCGTGCCTTCGGCGACTTTCAGCTTGCGCGCCAGCTCGGTGTTGGGCTGGCGGCCGTCGATGCGCAGAAGCTCGATCAGGCGGCGGTCGAGTTCGTCCAGCGAATCGACGGTGCGGGTCGCCGGCGGAGCGCTCGGCCGGGAGGTCGTCTTGCGGAGTCGGGCCATGGGTTCCGGTCAGGTGGTCAGGCCACCGTCCAGCGGCAGCGTCTGGCCGACCATATAGTCCGAAGCGCTGGAAGCGAGATAGAGCGCCGCCAGCCCGACCTCGCGCAGTCGTCCGACGCGGCCCACCGGAATGCGCGTCTTCGCGCTCTCGACCGTTGCGGCATAGGCTTCGGCGCCGATCGTCACCGGATCGGGGAAGATGCCGGGCGCCACCGCATTGACGCCGATCCCGTACGGCGCCCATTCCAGCGCGAGCGAACGCGTCAGCCCGCCCAGCGCCGCCTTCGCCGCGGCATAGAGGCTGTTGCCGGCCTGGCCCTTCAGCGCGCCGAACGACGAGATGTTCACGATCTTTCCCTGCCGCCGCTCGACCATGTGCTTTCCGACCGCACGGCAGCAATGGATCGCCGACATCAGGTTGAGCGCCAGGATGGTCTCGACCTCGGCGTCGCTGACCTCGACCAGCGGTTTCCGGATCGAATCGCCGAGATTGTTGACCAGGATGTCGATCCGTCCGCTGACCGCCAGGGCGCGGGAGACCAGCGCCGCCACACCGTCGGCGCCGGTCGCGTCGCCCGCCACTGCCACGACCGTCTGGCCGGTGCCGGCCTGCAGCGCCCGGGCGAAAGGAGCGAGATGCCTGTCGGTCAGCGCATTGACGATCACCGTCGCGCCAGCTTCGGCGAAGACTTCGGCAATGCCGGTGCCGATGCCGCGTCCCGCGCCGGTGATCAGCGCGGTCTTGCCGGCCAGGGAGAAGTCGGCGGTCAGAGGCATTCCAGTCATCCCGAACGAGATTGCGCTATTCGCAGCAATATGGATGTGTGCTGCGTTCTTCGCAACCTATGACGGTCTCGTGCCCAGGATCGTGCAGCGAACTGTCGTAGAGAGTGCCGGTTCACGCGATTCCGATCGCCAAGGGACCGTGATTATTCGTGCTTGCGATTTTCGTAGAACATGGCACGCTCGTTGCGATTTCAGCCGGCGTGCAGGCCGGAGACATGGGAAGGGGTATGTCTCGCATCACCAAGCTGCGGCTGGGTCGGGTCGCCTACGAACGCGGCCGCGACCCGATCCGGGTCGGCGCCTCGATCTTCCGCTACGCCGCTACCGTCGCCGCGGTCGAGGCCGAGGGCGGCGCGCTCGGACTGGGCGTGGTCTGGACGCAGCTCGACGACGAGCTCTCGTATCTCAGGGCGCTTCAGCCGGTCCTGGAAGCGGCGATCGTCGGCCAGCCCGCCGACCTGCCGTTCGTGTCCGGCAGCGCGGTGCGCGCCGCCGGCCTGCGCGTCGATGGCGGGCGCATCGCCAGCGCCATCGAGCAAGCGCTGTTCGACCTCGCCGGCCGCCTCCTGAACGTGCCCTGCTACCAGCTCCTGGGCGCGCGGCGGCACACCATCCCGAGCTACGTCATCTCGGCCGAGGATTTCTTCCTCGAAGGCACCGCCGACACGATCGCCTTGGCCGAGCGCTACGTCGCCGATGGGTTCAAGGCCTGCAAGTTCCACCTCTGGGGCGATGCCCGGCGCGACATCGAAACCTTGCACGCCCTGCGCCACGCGCTGGGCAACGACATCGCCCTGATGCTCGACCCGACCAGCCGCTACGGCCGCCCCGAGGCGCTGGCCGTCGGCCGCGTCATCGAGGAGCTGGGTTTCATTCGCTTCGAGGATCCCCTGCCGCCGGCCGATGCCGCGGGCTACCGATGGCTCGGCCGCCATCTCTCGGTGCCGCTGATGGCCAACGAGACCTTGACCTGGAGTCCCGAGCAATGCGCCCAGGCGGCCCGCGACGGCGCCGTCCAGGGCTTCCGCTTCAACGTGATGCGCGCCGGCATCGGCGAAGCGCTGCGCCACGGCGCGGTCGCCGACGGCAACGGCGCCGAGCTCGACATTGCCGCCTTCGTGCCCCGCGGATCTCTGGAAGCCTCGCTGCATGTCGCCCTGGCCGCGCCGGCGTCACGCTGGTTCGAGCATCACCGCGCGCTGGGCCTCGACGAGGTGCCCGGCCTGTCGCCCGGCTTCTCGATCGAAAAGGGAATCGCCACGCCCAACGGCGCCCCCGGCTTCGGCCTGGGCATCGATTGGGCCGAGCTCGACCGGCACACCCAGTGGACAGAGTAAGGAGAGGCGTATGATCACACGGCGCAGGACGCTCGCAACCGCCATGGCGCTCGGCGCGCCCGGCATCGTCGGACAGGCTCGGGCAGAAGAGGAATATCCGTCCAAGCAGATCAATTTCGTCCTGGGCTTCGCGCCGGGCGGCGGCGCCGATTCCTCGACGCGCTGGATCGCCGACTATGTGCGCGAGAAATGGAAAGTCACGACGGTGGTCGAGAACCGCGCCGGCGCGGGATCCACCATCGCCGCCACCACGCTCGCCCGCGCCAAGCCCGATGGCTACACGATCGGTCTGGTCACCACCACCGGCTACACGATCGCCCCCTATTTCCAGAAGGTGTCCTACAGTCCCGAGAAGGATTTCACCTATCTCTTCCAGTTCCTGGTCAGCTCGGAGGCGATGGTCTGCCGCGCCGACGCGCCCTACAAGACGGCGCCGGAACTGATCGCCTGGGCCAAGGCCAATCCCGGCAAGCTCAACTGGTCCTCGGGCGCCACCAACGGCGCCGCCCAGATCGCCACCGAAATGGCCTTCCGCCATGCCGGCGTCACGGCGCAATACATTCCCTTCAAGGGCGGCGCCGACGCCATGCCGGCCCTGCTCGGCGGCCATATCGATATCCTGGTCGCCGCCGGCTACGTGCCCCTGGTGGAAAGCGGGCGGATCCGCCTGCTGGCCGAAAGCGGTCTGGAGAAGATCGCCAACTTCGAGCAGATCCCCACCTACAAGGAGCTGGGCTGGCCGATCGGCATCCAGGCCTACTATGGCCTGGCCGCGCCGGCCGGCCTGCCCGCTCCGATCGCCGCCCGGTGGGAGGCCCTGGGCAAGCAGATGATCGCCGAACCCGGCTTCGCCGAGTTGATGAAGAAGCTTTCCAACAAGGCCTCCTTCAAGACCGGTCCGGAATTCGCCCGCTTCGTCGCCGACGGATACAAGCAGATGGGCGAGCTGATCCCGCTGCTGGGACTGAAGCCGTCGTGACGCCTCGCGACAGGCCGATCTGCGACTGCACCGCCGCCGAGCTGGCGGTGCTGCTGGCCGATGGCGCGCTGAGCGCCGTCGAGCTGGCGCAAGCCTGCCTCGAGCGCGTGGCCGCGCTCGACAGCCGCGTCAATGCGGTCGTCACGCCCAATCCGCAGGTCCTGGCCGAGGCCGAGGCTTCGGATGCGCGCCGCCGCGCCGGCCAGACGAGAGGACCGCTCGACGGCATCCCCTATCTCGCCAAGGACAATCTCGAGACGGCAGGGCTGCGCACCACCTACGGCTCGCAGCTCATGGCCGACAATGTGCCGGCCGAGGATGCGGTTTCGGTCGAGCGCATGCGTCGCGCCGGCGCCGTCCTCGTCGGCAAGGGCAACACGCCGGAATTCGCCCACGACATCCGCACCGACAATCTGCTGTTCGGCCCGACGCGCAATCCCATCGACCTCTCCCGCACCGCAGGCGGATCGAGCGGCGGCCCGGCCGCCGCCGTGGCCGCCGGCATGGTGCCCATCGCCCTCGGCACCGATCTCGGCGGCTCGATCCGCCTGCCGGCCGCCATGTGCGGCATCCTCGGCCACCGCCCGACGCCGGGCCGAGTTCCCGTCTATCCCACGGACTTCGGCTGGGACCTGCTGGTCAGCCACGTCCACGGGCCGCTGGCGCGCAGCGCCCGGGATCTCGGCCTGATGATGGCCGCCCTGTCCGGACCGGACGATCGCGATCCCAGCTCGCTTCCCGACTCGGGAGTCGACTATGCCGCCGCCGCTACCGGCGCCAGCATCGCCGGCCGCCGCATCGCCTATTGTCCCGATCTCGGCGGGTTGATCCCGATCGAGCCCGAGGTCGCCGATCTCTGCCGCGCCGGCGTCGCCGCTTTCGAGAGCCTGGGCGCGCCCGTCGAGGAAGCCGGCTTCGATGCCTCGGACCTCATGGGCATCGCCGCCGGCACGCGCGGCTTCGGCATGGTCGGCCGCTATGCTCACCGGCTGGCGACCGGCCGCGACCGCATGACCGCGCACCTGATCGGCCAGGTCGAGGACGGGCTGCGGCTCAGCGTCGAGCAGGTCACCCAGGCCGAGCGCCGCCGCACCGCCTACTGGCATCGCCTGCGCCCGGTGTTCGAGCGCTACGACTATCTCGTGACGCCGACCATCGGCGCGCCGGCCTTCCCGCTCGACGGCGCCCTGCCGACCCACGTCGGCGGCAAGCCGGTGGCGCGGTACTACGACGTCTATCGCTTCACCTATGCCTTCAGCGTCGTCGGACTGCCGGTCGCCGCCGTGCCCTGCGGCCACACCCGGGCCGGCCTGCCGGTCGGGCTGCAGATCGTCGCCCGCCGCACGCGCGACGAGCAGGCGCTGCAGGCCGCCGCCGCCTACACGACCGCCTTCCCGCAGCACATCGTCACCCCCAGCCGCCTGGCCGCCCTGCAATGACCCTGCCCACCGCGATCAAGCGCATCGAGGCGATCGGCATCGCGCTCCCCTTGCGCAAGCCGCTCCACTCGTTCGCCGGACTGAAGACCACCAGCCGCTCGCTGCTCGTGCGGGTCGAAACCAGAAATGGCCTGGTCGGCTGGGGCGAGGCCGGTGAAAGCATGACCATGACCGGCGAGACGCTGGCCAGCATGAAGTCGGTGGTCGACGAGCATCTGGCACCGCGCCTGCTGGGCAGGAACGCGCTCGACCGCGTCGCCTTGATGCGCGCCTGCGCCCGCGAGATCCGCGGCAATGGCGCGGCACGTACCGCGGTCGAGATGGCGCTGCTCGACCTCGTCGGCCGGCACTATGGCGTGCCCGCCGTCGAGCTCCTGGGCGGCGCCTATCGCGGCGGCCTGTCGCCGATCTGGTTCGTCGGCACCGGCTCGCTGAAAGGCGACCTCGACGAAGCCGCGGCGCAGCAGGCGCGCGGCTACGCCTCGTTCAAGATGAAGGCGGCGATCGAGCCGCTCGCCAGCGACATCGAGCGGCTGCGTCAGTTACGCGGTGCCATCGGCCCGCACGCCAGGCTCAGCGTCGACGCCAACATGGGCTGGGACGTGGCATCGGCCAGCCGCTTCGTGCGCGCCGTCGAGGATCTCGACCTCGAATTCGTGGAGCAGCCGGTCGATGCCCGCGACCTGCCGGGCATGGCCGCCGTGGCGCGCGCCAGCGTCGTGCCGATCGGCGCCGACGAGGGCATCCACGGCCACGAGGAGGTCCTCGCGCATGCCCGCGCCGGCGCCGCCGCAGGTGTCAGCGTCAAGTCGGTCAAGGCCGGCGGCATCGCCGAGGCGACACGCGTCGCCGCGATCGCCGACACCGCGGGCCTCTCGGTGCTGGTCGCCGCGCTGATCGAATCGAGCGTCGGCACCGCCGCCACGCTGCATCTCGCCTGCGCCCTGCCGCAGCTCGCCTGGGGCGTCAGCCTGACCAATCACTATCACGCCGACGACATCGCCGAGGAACCGATGGCGCTCGACGCCGGCGGCATCATGCATCTGCGCCCCCGACCCGGCCTCGGCGTCGAGGTGCTGCCCGCCAAGGTCGACCAGTTCCATCTTTCGTGACGAGGAGACAGCGATGATCGCCGCCCAGGACTATGTCGAGATCCAGAATCTCTATGGCCTGTACAACCATTGCAGCGATGCCGGCGACGGACCCGGCTATGCCGGCACCTTCACCGAGGACGGCATCATGGAGATCCAGCCGCGCAACAAGATCGTCCAGGGCCGTGCCGACCTGATCGCCTACAAGCTGGCCGACAAGGCCGAGCGCGAGCATCTCTACCGCCGCCACTGGAACACCAGCCTGCATCTCGAACGCATCGACGCCGACACGGTGCGGGGCCGCTGCTACTTCCAGGCCTACAACGGCGCGCCGGGCAAGCTGCCCGAAGTGACCGCGCACGGCGTCTACACCGACACGCTGCGCAAGGTGAACGGCCAATGGCGCTTCGCCAAGCGCTACCTCGTCATCGACGGAAGGCCGTGAGGAGAGACCAATGACCCAGCGTACCGTCAATCGCCGCACTGCCCTGCTCGGCGGCGTCGCCAGCCTCGCCACGCTCGCCGGCCTTGCGCATACGCCGGCACGTGGACAGACCTTTCCCAACAAGCCGATCCGCATCGTCATCCCGAATCCGCCCGGCGGGGGATCCGACCTTCTGGGCCGCGGACTGGGCAACTACCTGGCCGAAAAATGGTCGATCAGCGTGGTGCCCGACAACAGGTCGGGGGCAGCCGGCACCATCGGTGCCGACATCGTCGCCAAGTCGGTGCCCGACGGCTACACGCTCTTCATCGGCAATATCGGCCCCAACGCCATCAACACCGCGCTGGTCGCCAACCTGCCCTACGACCCGACCAAGGATTTCACTGCCATCTCGCAGTTCATCGGCTTTCCCAACGTGCTGATCCTGCACCCTTCCGTGAAGGCCAACAGCATCAAGGAGCTGATCGCCCTGGCAAAGACCAAGACGCTGAGCTACGCCTCCTCCGGTCCGGGCTCCTCGCTGCACCTGTCGGGCGAGCTGTTCCAGACCATGACCGGCGTGAAGTTCACGCATGTTCCTTATCGCGGCGCCGGCCCCGCCATCGCCGACCTGCTGGCCGGCGTGGTCGACATGATCTTCGAGAACGTCACCAACGCCCTGCCGCATATCCGCGCCGGCAAGGTCAAGGCCCTGGCCGTCACCACGCTGGCACGCGCGCCCGTCCTGCCGGACGTGCCCACGATGGCCGAGGAAGGGCTGGCCGGCTACGACGTCAGCTCCTGGTTCGGCCTGTTCGCCCCGGCCGGCCTGCCGGCCGATCTGCTGCAGCGCTACAACGAGGCGGTCAAGGGCTATCTGGCGCAGCCCGCCGTGAACAAGCAGCTCACGGAGATGGGTGCCAACATCGTCGGCAACTCGTCCCAGGAGTTCACCGCCTTCGTGCAGTCCGAGATCGTCAAATGGCAGAAGGTGGCCAAGGCGGCGGGGATCGAGAAACAATAGCGTCCTACGTTCACTTTCTCGGCCGCTTCCTTATGTACTCGGCCAGCGCGTCGGCGAACACGCGGGTGCGGCGCGTCAGGCGGCGATTGGGATACAGGAGCCAGATTCCCGGCACCTCGCCCGTCGGATAGACGCACTTGTAGTCAGGCAGCACACGGACGAGCCGGCCCGATTCGAGATCGTCCTGTACTGCCTGACGGCCCATCCGGAGGATTCCCAGACCCTTCCGGGCGAACTCCATGAGCGGAAGGTAGCTGTCGGAGATGATCGCTTGCTTGACGGTCTGCCCGATGAGCCGCTTCCCATGGCGGAAGAACCAGTTGCCCGGTTCGGTTGGCAGATGGATCAGGCAGTCATGATCGGCCAGATGCTCGGGCCTGGTCGGCCGGCCCAGCCGATCCAGATAGGACGGCGATGCGCACAGTATCCGCTCCACATCCCGCAACCGGATGCCGATGACCGACGAATCCGGAATTCGACCCGTGTGGATCGCCAGATCGTACTCGAACTCCCGAAGGTCGACCAGGGCATCGGTGTTGGAGATGGCATATCGGATCTCGGGGTAGCGACGCGAAAACGAGTCGAGGAACTCCGGTAGCCATACCGTCGCCGTATGCTCGTTGGAGGCGAGGCGCACGATCCCCGAAGGCTGGTCCTGCACGACGGCCATGTCATCGGAAACGGTCTCGTAGCTCGCCAGAACCTCCCGCGCCCAGTCGAGCGCGATCATTCCCGATTCGGTCAAACGCATGCTTCGGGTCGTGCGCTGGAAGAGACGCACGTTCATTGCCCGCTCCAATGACGCGATCTTCCGGGTGGCCATCGATGCCGAGAGGCCCAGATGACGTGCGGCACCGGCGATCGTTCTTTCCTTCGCGACGCGGTCGAACAACGCCAGGAGCTGGAAATTCACACGAAGCCTGCTGGTGTCCGGCCTATCCATCACAGTCCCGCTTCCGGTATCAATCAGGTCCCGATTATTGCATATTCTGCACAGCCCGACGAACCGCGGAAGAGCTAATCCGATCCGCCGAAGGTGTGTATCGTCGAAACAAGCACCGGAGAGATCCGGCCAAGCCGAAGCGCAGATTTCCACCTCCTTCGACACCCGCCGAGGGCGTCGCCGGCTCCGCAACCGTCGTCAGATCAGGCCAGATATCGTGAGTATTGCAATTGCGAGAGACGGAACGGAAATCTACTACGAGGCCGAAGGAGACGGCCCTCCCGTGGTCCTCCTGCATGAATTCGGCGGCGACCTGCGATCGCTCGATCTGCTGTCCGCCGAGCTCCGTGGCTATCGGCGCATTCGCTACAATGCGCGGGGCTTTCCGCCGTCCGGCGTTCCCGACGATCCATCCCGCTACTCGCAAGCGCTCGCCACCGGGGATCTCGCCACGGTCATGGACGCGGCCGGCCTGTCATGCGCCCATATCGTCGGTTCATCGATGGGTGCCGTGACGGCGCTCGACTTCGCCCTCCGACACGAAGCCCGCTGCCTTTCCTTAAGCCTGATGGGCTACGGCTACGGGACGAGCCAGGACGAACTCGCCGCGTTCCGCCTGGGCACCGAGCGCAACATCGCGCTCATCGAGCAGGAGGGAATGGTTGCGTTCGCGAAAGCCTATGCCGACCGCGACAGCCGGCTGCCGTTCAAGGCCCGCGACCCGGCCGGCCATGCCCGTCTGACCGAACGGATTGCGGCGCGGCCCGCAATCGGCGCAATTCTCACGCTCAGGCAGATCCAGCTGGAACGCACCCCCATCGACGGACCGGCTCGCCAAGCGCTGCAGCGCTTCACGAAGCCGCTGCTGATCGTGACCGGAGATCGCGACGGCGGCTCGCTGCAACCGAGCGTCGATCTGAGAAAGCTGGTGCGGGACTCGGCGCTCGCGGTGCTTCCCCGTGCCGGTCATACGCTGCATCTGGAATCACATACGGAGCTCGCCCGCCTCCTGAGCGCGTTCATCGACGAAGCACAGCGAGCGCCAAGCCACCACGAGATGCATTCCATCGAGCAATAGCAGGGAGACATCTGATGCATACCCGTCGCACCATTCTGGGAGGCTTGGCCGGCACGGTCTCCTTCGGCTTCTCGACTCCGGCAGCCTTCGCCAAGGATATTGCCGAGACGAGCTACCCGACGAAGCCCATCCAGCTCATCGTCCCTTATCCGCCCGGCGGAGCGGCCGACATGCTCGCGAGATATGTCGGGCATATGCTCACGGAAGCCTGGAATCAGCAGGTGGTCGTCGACAGCAAGGCGGGCGCCGCCGCGACGGTCGGCTCGGCCTTCGTCGCGCGAGCGCAGCCCGATGGCTACACGCTCCTCGTCGGCCCCCTCGGCGTGTTCACTGTCGCCCCCTTGCTGTTCAAGTCGCTATCGTTCGATCCGATCAAGGACCTCCAGCCGATCACCCAGGGCGCGGTGGTCAATAGCATCCTGGTGGTGAGGTCGGACCTGCCGATAAAGTCCGTGAGCGAGCTGATCGCTGCCGCGAAGGCGAAACCCGGCACGATGCATTACGGTGCCGGCGGCATCGGCACGTCGGATCATCTCGCCGGCGAGGTGTTTCGCGACCTGACCGGTGCCGACATCGTGGACGTGCAATACAAAGGCGGCGCGCCGACGATCACGGCGCTGCTGGGCGGCGAGATCGAGATGATCTTCGGGGTCGTCCCCCTGCTGCTTCCCCATATCGAAAGCGGGAAGTTCCGCGCTCTCGCAGTGACCGGCACGAAGCGCCTGAGCATCCTGCCGAATGTCCCGACGATGATCGAGGCCGGGGTCCCGAACTACAACATGAGCACCTGGTTCGGCTTCTTCGCTCCCGCCGGCACGCCTGCAGAAATCGTGAACAAGCTCAGTCGGGAGATCGGTACCGCCCTGAAGAGCACGGGCTTCAACCAGAAATTCACCTCGCAGGGATTCGAAGCGGCACCGAGCACGCCCGAGGAATTCGGCGCGCAGATACGGGCCGATCGAGCCCGCCTCGAAAGCATCGTCAAGAAGCTGAACATCCAGCCCCAATGACAACGGTCTGATTGGAGAATGGCATTGTTGAAAGAGTTCACCCTGGCGGGCCGCACCGCTCTCATCACGGGCGCCGGCCGCGGTATCGGAAAAGGGATAGCGGAGGTATTCGCGGAGGCCGGGGCCACGGTGGTGCTGAACTCCTTGACCGAGCAGCACCTCGTTCCCCTCGCCCGGAAGCTGGCAGACAGAACGGGCCGGCGTGTCGTTCCGATCGCCGCCGACGTCGCCAACCAGGACTCGGTATTCGAGCTCTTCGGCCGCGCCGAGAAGGAGGTCGGTCCGCTCGACATCGTGGTGAGCAACCTCGGTGACTCCATCGCCACGCCGATATTGCCCGAGGGAGGGACCACCCTCGATGCCCACACCGCTCGCCGGCTGATGGACCTGAACCTCACCTCCGGAATCTATTGTGCGCAGAAAGCCGCCGAGCACATGAAGGACCGCGGAGGCAAGCTGATCTTCATCTCGGGCTTCGCCGCGCTGCGCGGACGGGCACGCTTCAGCGTCTACGCTGCGGCCAAGGCAGGCCTGATCGGCCTGACCAGATCTCTGGCAGTCGAGCTGGCGCCACATCGGATCCAGGTGAACACGATTGCCCCCGGCTCCTTCCCGGACATCACCACGGTGGGCGAGCGCGAGTACCAAGCGTCGGTGGAGCGGGCCAAGACGGGCGTGCCGCTCGGCCGCGTCGGGCAACTGAGGGAAGTTGGACTGCTGGCCCTGTATCTCGCGTCCGCCGCGTCCGACTACATGACGGGCCAGGTATTGCCGCTCGATGGCGGAACGACCGCCTGACGTCGTCGGCGATCGAAGATCCGATCTGCCGCGAAGAAGAGATTCAAAATGAGGACACTGACGAAATGACGACGATCAGGGACATCCGCTTTGGCTATGTCCAGGCGCCGCAGGGCCGGCCCAAGCTGGTGGCCGCTGTGCGCAGCTCGGACGGCGCGCAGGGATTCGGCGTGGGATGGGCCCGCTTGGCCGACGAGCTGAGCTACGGCCGGGCCGCCTTGTCGGGACTGTCGAGCATATTGGGCGGCGCACGCGTGGATGCGTTCGAACTCGCCGGGAAATGCCAGGACCAAGCCTATGACGCGGGGCTCGGACGCGCCGCGACCGTCATGGAGATGGCTCTTTTCGACCTTGAAGGCCAGATCACCGGCCGGCCGGTTCACCGCATGATCGGGAGCGGCCGGTCCTCCCTGCCCGCCTATGCCATATCCAGCGAAGAGAAGAGCTTTGCGGCCCCGTCACAGTTCGGGGAGCTGGCCATCCAGTTCAAGGAGGCCGGCTACAAAGGAGCAAAGTTCCACCTGAGAGGAGATATCGAGTTCGACATCAAGGCATGCCGGGCAATCCGGTCGGCTGTCGGCACCGACTTCGTTCTGATGCACGATCCCATGGGACGCTACAGCCGGGAGGATGCCCTGCGGGTCGGCCGCGTCATGGGAGAACTCGATTTCGCCCGATACGAGGATCCCATCTCGCCCTTGGATATGGAGGGGTATGGCTGGCTGACGCCCCGCCTCGATGTCCCGGTCATGGTGAACGAGCTCCTGCGCTGGACGACCCGCGACGTTGCCGTCGCCGCCGCGAAAGAGAGTATCCAGGGCATCCGGCTCGATCTGGGGCGCTCCGGAATGATTGGCGGGCTGCGCTATGCGCTCATTGCGGCGGCAAGCGGGATCGAACTCGACGTTGCCGCCCTCGTGCCCCAGGGCGGATTGGAGCTGGCGCTTCACCTGGCGTGCGCAAGCGCGGCGACACGGTGGTTCGAAGACCACAAATGCGGCGATCTTGCTTCGCTGCCGGGCGTTGCGCCCGGCTTCATCATCACGCAGGGAACCGCTTCCCTGGGCGACGGCGCTGGCCTGGGCCTGTCAATAGACTGGCCGGAGCTCGAACGGCATTGCACCTGGGTAAGCTAGGGGCGGTCCATATGACCTGCCCCCGGTTTTCGGACAGGGTTACTGTAAGAGTGAAGGATATCGAAGCCATTCGAATCGCTGAGCCCTGAAATCGACGGCCCCCGCCAGCTTTCGAAATTAGTGTCGCCCCGCCGGCGGAGCAATCCCGGCGAGGCTAAACGCGCTGTGACGCACCGGTCACTGAGTTGCGCGAAACCCGGTCGTTCCCTCCGCCCTCTCCGGGCGCTATATTCATGTGAATACAACGATCATCGCCAGTCCGGGTTGGCGCGGGCTGGCATGCGGTTGAGGTCTTCACACCCACAATTTTCCAGCCGACGGAGGACAGCGACATGAGCGTGCAAGCACCGATCAAGCATCCGGATTGCTTCTTTATCGATGGGAAATGGACCAAGCCCTCGAGCTCGGCGAAGATCAACGTTCTGAACTCGGGAACCGAGGAGCCGTTCGCGAGCGTCGCCGAAGCCCAGGAGGCCGACATCAACCGCGCGGTTGCCGCGGCGCGGAACGCCTTCGATCATGGTCCCTGGCCGCGGATGACCCATAGCGAGCGTGCCGTCTTCCTACGCGCCATCGGCGCCGAGCTCGACAAGCTCGCCGAGGAGAGCGCGCTGATCTGGACGACGGAATCCGGGCTGCTGCACAGCGTCGCCAAGGCTCGCTCGTCGGCTTTGAGCGGCGTCTACAACTACTATGCCGACCTGGCCGAGACCTACCCCTTCCAGGAGCGTCACAAGCCGGGCGCCGGCGGCAACGTCGGACTGCTCGTGCGCGAGCCGGTCGGCGTGGTGGGAGCGATCATTCCGTGGAACGGCCCGCCTGGCCTCATCGCCCACAAGTGCGCTCCGGCGTTGCTTGCCGGCTGCACGATCGTCCTCAAGGCATCCCCCGAGGCGCCGGGCGCCGCCTATCTGATCGCCGAGGTGTGCGAGAAGATCGGCCTGCCGCCGGGCGTGCTAAACATCCTCACCGCGGATCGGGCGGTCTCGGAGCTGCTGGTCCGTCACCCGGACGTGGACAAGATCACGTTCACCGGCTCGACAGCGGCGGGCCGTCGCATCGCCTCGATCTGCGGCGACCGCATCGCTCGCTGCACGCTGGAGCTCGGCGGCAAGTCGGCCGCGGTGATCCTCGACGACTACGACATCGCGAAGGCGGCCCAGACGATCGCCAGCCGGGCCACCTTCCTGACCGGCCAGGTCTGCTCGTCGCTGACCCGCATCGTCGTGCCGCAGAACCGGCATGACGCCATGGTCGAGGCGCTGAGCGAGTCGTTCAGCAAGGTGAAGGTGGGCAACCCGTTCGATGCGGCGACCGAGATGGGGCCGCTGGCGATGAGCCGCCAGCGCGACCGCGTCGAGGGCTACATCGAGAAGGGCAAGGCCGAGGGCGCGACCCTGGCCACAGGCGGCGGCCGACCGGCGCATCTCAACCGCGGTTACTTCGTCGAGCCGACGGTGTTCGGCCATGTCGACAACCACTCG
>Ga0182739_1002725_pt1 | contig 16196 bp, 13 predicted proteins | sample eDN5th30CBELigBY_FD_128873 | JGI IMG/M metagenome (GOLD analysis project Ga0182739, IMG submission 128873) | Enriched backyard soil microbial communities from Emeryville, California, USA - eDNA 5th pass 30_C BE-Lig BY (version 2) (version 2) | ecosystem: Environmental > Terrestrial > Soil >... | reverse complement strand
TTGCAGAACGCGAAGCGCAGCAGCGAACGGGTGCGCCCGGCGCCTTCCGGGTGGCAGAAGACGGACACGGGGATGCCGGCCACCCCCACGGCGGCGGGCATCGCCCGGGCCAGCGCCGCGGCGTCGGTGAAGCCCAGGGGCGCGGTGTCGGTGACCGCGAAGTACGTGCCGGAGGGACGGAACACCCCCAGCCCGGCGGCCTCCAGCCCGGCGCAGAGCAGGTCCCGCCTGGCCTGCAGCGCCGCGGCAAAGCCGGCGTAGAACTCGTCCGGCAGCGCCAGGGCGGCGGCAACGGCCGGCTGGAACGCCGGGCCGGAGCTGTAGCTGAGGAACTGCTTGACGGTGCGCACCGCGGTGACCAGCGGTGCCGGGCCGGACGCCCAGCCGACCTTCCAGCCGGTGTAGGAGAACGTCTTCCCGGCCGAAGAGATGGTCAGCGTGCGCTCCCATGCACCCTCGATCGCGGCGATCGGCAGGTGCCGGACCCCGAACGTGAGGTGCTCGTACACCTCGTCGGAGACGATCGTGCAGTCGTGGCGGTCCGCCAGCCGGACAATCTCTTCCAGCACCTCGCGGCCGAACACCGCGCCGGTGGGGTTGTGCGGATTGTTCAGGAGGATCAGCCGGGTGCGGCCGGTCACCGCGGCCCGCAGCTCGGCCAGGTCCGGCTGGAAGTCCGGCGCGCGCAGCGGCACGGTGCGGTGGATCCCTCCGGCCAGCGACACCATGGCGCCGTAGGAGTCGTAGAACGGCTCGAAGGTGAGGACCTCGTCGCCGGGTTCGACGAACGCCAGCACCGCCGCGGCGATGGCCTCGGTGGCGCCGGTGGTGACGACGACGCCGGTATCGGCGTCTGGCGCGAGCCCGTAGAACCGCTGCTGGTGGTCCGCGACGGCGCGGCGCAGTTCGGGCAGGCCGCTGCCGGGGGCGTACTGGTTACGGCCGGAGGCGATGCCCTCGCGGGCGAGCTCGGCCATCATGGCCGGGCCGTCCTCGTCGGGGAAGCCCTGCCCCAGGTTGATCGCCCCGGTCCGGGCGGCCAGGGCGGTGATCTCCTCGAAGATCGTGACGGCCGGCAAGCCGTCGGGGCCGAGCAGGTTGGCGCCGGCGGCGGCGCGGAGCCAGGGCGCGCCGGGGGTGGGAGCGGTCCGGAGGGAATCGGGCGTGGGGGAGTCGTGGGACATGGGCCCATTATCCCAAGTCGCACCGGCGGCAAGCGATCCGGCGTGCCGGGGCGGACATCCGCTGTGCCGGGCGCGGTGCCTTGGTAGATTGCAGGGTATGCGCCGAGCCGTCTGCCCCGGGTCCTACGACCCCATCCACAAGGGCCACCTGGAGATCATCGCCCGTGCCACCAACCTGTTCGACGAGGTGGTGGTGGCGGTGTCCACCAATTACTCGAAGAACTACATGTTCACGGAAGCCGACCGCCTGGAGATGGTCCGCGAGTCGGTGTCTGGACTCGCCGGGATCCGCGTCGAGGCCATGGGCGACGGGCTGCTCGCCGGGTTCTGCCGCGAGATCGGCGCGGAGGCGATCGTCAAGGGACTGCGCTCGAGCCTGGACTACCAGTACGAGGTGCCGATGGCCGCCATGAACCGCCACCTGACCGGGGTGGAAACCGTTTTCCTGACCGCCGACACCCGGTACACGCACCTGTCCTCCACCCTGGTGAAGGAAGTCCAGGCGCTCGGCGGAGACGTGTCCGATTTCCTCCCGAAGGCGGCGCTGCGCCGGCTGGGTGCGGGCCGGTAGGTCCGGGCTTCCTGCCGGGGTCCGGGCACCGGGTCGAGTAAAGTTGGCCCCATGAGCCATCCGAACCCCGTCACCAAGGCGGTCATTCCAGCGGCGGGTCTGGGGACCCGTTTCCTTCCGGCCACCAAGGCCATGCCGAAGGAAATGCTGCCGGTCGTCGACCAGCCCGCCATCCAGTACGTCGTGGCGGAGGCCGCGCGGGCGGGCCTGAACGACGTGCTCATGGTCACCGGCCGTTCCAAGCGCGCCCTCGAAGACCACTTCGACCGCGTGCCGAGCCTGGAGGCGACCCTGCAGGGCAAGGGCGACGAGGAGAAGTTGCGCCGCATCCAGGAGGCCACCGCGCTCGGTGACATCCATTACATCCGGCAGGGCGATCCCCTCGGCCTGGGCCACGCCGTGCTCTGTGCCCGCCACCACGTGGGGCACGAACCGTTCGCGGTCCTGCTGGGCGATGACCTCATCGATGAGCGGGACGACCTGCTCGGCCCGATGATCGAGGTCCAGCAGCGCACCGGCGGATCCGTGATCGCCCTCATGGAGGTGGCTCCGGAGCAGATCAGCGCCTACGGCTGCGCCGACGTCGAGGCCGTCGACGGGCAGGGCTACGTCAAGGTCAAGGGCCTTGTGGAAAAGCCGGCACCGGAGGAAGCGCCCTCCAACTACGCGGTGATCGGGCGCTACGTGCTGCACCCGGCCGTCTTCGACGTGCTGGAGCACACCGCCCCCGGACGCGGCGGCGAAATCCAGCTCACCGACGCCCTCCAGGAACTGGCCGCCTCCGACGCCGAAGGCGGGGGCGTGTACGCCGTCGTGTTCCGCGGCCGCCGCTACGACACCGGCGACAAGCTCAGCTACATCCAGGCGGTCGTGCAGCTGGCCTCCGAACGCGAGGACCTGGGCCCGAAGCTGGTGCCCTGGCTGAAGGATTACGTCGCCGGCCTCTAGCCGCGCGGCTTGGCCCGGTCACAGGGCCCACTCAGATATCGCCCCTACGCTGGCGGAAGCGGGACCCGGAACCGACACGGCCGGGTCCCGACCGATGCCGCCGACAAGGGGCCCTACAAACTGGAGTACTTGGTTGACACGTGATAGGAGCCCGGTGGGCAAATATGTCCCGCGTCGCATGGCGCGACGGCGGCGCCGTCCCGTGCGCATCATCCTGTTCAGCGCACTCGGGATCGTGCTGGTCGCCGGCCTGGTCGCCGGAACGTACCTGACCAGCCTGGCGAACATGTTCAACGGCAAGACCCAGCAGATCGCCCAGGCCTTCCCCTCCGAGCAGACACGCCCGGTGAAGGACCCCGACGACGGATCCATGAACATCCTGCTCCTCGGCGCCGACAACGGCACGCAGGTTTCCACGCAGGCGTCGGGTGCCGTCGAACAGCGCGCGGACACGATGATGCTGCTGCACATCCCCGAGGACCGCTCCGGGATCTACGTGATGTCCATCATGCGCGACACCTGGACCGACATCCCCGGGTACGGCGAGCACAAGATCAACGCGGCCATGACCCTGGGCGGCACCCCGCTGGTGGTGCAGACCCTGGAGGGACTGTTCGACACCAAGATCGACCACGTCGCCATGATCGATTTCGAGGGCTTCCGCGACCTGACCACCGCCCTGGGCGGCATCCAGGTCAAGAACGACTTTGCGTTCACGGCCCACGACACCGACTACTTCTACCCGGTGGGCAAGCTCACCCTCGAGGGGGACCGCGCGCTGCGCTTCGTGCGCGAACGCAAGTCCTTCATCGACGGCGACTACCAGCGGGTGCGCAACCAGCAGAAGTTCATGAAGGCCCTCATGGCCAAGATCCTCACCGCCGAGACGCTGACCAACCCGGCGACCGTCTACCAGGTCATCGACAGGGTCTCTCCGTACCTGTCCTTCGACCAGACGTTCGACGCCGCCACGGCCGCCGGGCTGGGACTGCAGCTGAAGGACCTGCGCACCTCCGACGTCGAGCTGTTCACGCTGCCGACCGCGGGCATCGGCACCTCCGCCGACGGGCAGTCGATCGTGCTCAGGGACGAGGCCGCCATCGCGCAGATCGGCGCCGCGCTCAAGACGGACACGATGGCCCAGTGGGTCAAGTCGCAGGAGGAGTCGACGGCGGCCGCCAACGGATAGGCGGAAGCCGGCGGCTGCGGATCGCCTAGAATTGAAGGGCTCCTGCCGCCGGCAGCCGGCTCCCACGCACGCGAATGATGAGGTTTTCCCAGGCATGACAGCAGCCGACTTCGCAGCCCGCAACCACCTGAAACGGGTGGGAGCCAGGCCGGCGTTGCCTTCCTACCTGAAGCAGGCATGGGCGCGGCGGGACTTTGTGTTCGAGCTGGCCAGGAGCCGGATCCAGGCCAGCAACAACAGCAACCGGCTGGGCATGCTGTGGGTCGTGATCAAGCCCACGCTGAACGCGCTCATGTACGGGGCCATCTTCGGGATCCTGCAGGGCGCCAACCGGCCGGAGGACTTCCCGGTCTTCGTGGTCATCGGCGTGTTCCTCTTCGAGTTCTTCTCCACCTCGATGACGCAGGGCGCGAAGTCGATCACCGGCAACGCGGCACTGGTGCAGTCGCTGGCCTTCCCGCGCATTTCGCTGCCCGTCTCCACGGTGCTGCAGAACCTGCTCCAGCTGGCGCCGATGCTCGCCGTCATGTTCGTCTACTGCGTGGCGCTGGGAACCCCGCCGCAGTGGTCCTGGCTGCTGGTGCTGCCGCTGGTGGGTCTTTTCGCCCTGTTCAACACCGGGGTGGCGCTGATCTGCGCCCGCCTCACGGTGCACCTGCGCGACATCACGCAGATCCTGCCGCTGGTAACCCGGGTGCTGTTCTACACCTCCGGCGTGCTCTTCAGCGTGGAGAAGATCTTCAACGCGTATCCCGTGATGGTGACCGTCTACGACTTCAACCCGCTGTACCAGGTGCTCAGCATCGCCCGCGGCTGCATCATGCAGGACCACCCCTATCCGGCCATCTACTGGCCCCTGTTCGCGATCTGGTCCGTGGTGACCTTCGTGGCCGGCATCGTTTTCTTCTGGGTCGCTGAGGAGCGCTATGGCCGAGGTAACTAATTTCGACGACGTGCTCCGCCGGGAGCCCGGCCCGGGCGGGGAAGGCCCCGCGCCGCGGCACATGTCCGGACAGGTGCCGGGGGAGCGCCGCGACGGCGGGGACGCCCCGGCATCGCCGGAGCGCCCGGCCGACTCCGCCCCGGCCGGGACCGGGCCGGCCGCCGGGGACTCCCGCCGCCCCGTCGTCGTGGTCGATGACCTGCACGTGACGTACAAGGTCTACTCCAGCGGCAAGGCCGCCGGCGCCGCGGAGGGCCGCAAGCTGTTCACCCGCACCCGCGGCCTGCGCGAGGTGCACGCCGTCAAGGGCGTCTCCTTCACCGCCTACGAGAACGAGTCCATCGGCATCATCGGGTCCAACGGCTCGGGCAAGTCCACCCTCATGCGCACCATCGTGGGCCTGACCCCGCCGGCCTCCGGGGCGGTGTACGCCTCCTCCCGCCCCAACCTGCTCGGCGTCGGCGCGGCGCTGATCCCGGACCTGTCCGGCGACAAGAACATCACCCTCGGCGGGCTGGCCCTGGGCTACACCCGCAAGGAGGTCGAGGCGCTGCGCGAGGAGATCGTGACCTTCGCCGAGCTGGAGGACTTCATCGACCTGCCGATGAAGACCTACTCCTCCGGCATGTCCGCGCGCCTGAAGTTCGCCATCGCCGCGTCCAAGCAGCATGAGATCCTCATCGTCGACGAGGCCCTGGCGGTGGGCGATGCCCGCTTCCGCCAGCGCAGCGAGGCGAGGATCCGCGAGATCCGCGAGAACGCCGGCACGGTGTTCCTGGTCTCCCACTCGATGAAGTCCATCCTGGACACCTGCAGCCGCGTGATCTGGATCAACAAGGGCGTGCTGGAAATGGACGGGGAACCGGACATAGTCGTGAAGGCCTACAAGGAATCGAAGAAGTGACCCCGGAAACCACCGCAGAACCGCAGCAGCCCGGCGTTTCCTACGTCATGCCCGTGCTCAACGAGGCCGGGTACATCCGCGAGGCCGTGGCCAGCATCCTGGCGCAGGACTACGACGGCGACAAGGAGATCGTGCTGGCGCTCGGGCCCAGCACGGACGAGACCACCGCCATCGTCGAGCGGCTCCACGCCGAGGACCCGCGCGTGCGCTTCGTGCACAACCCGCGCGGGCGCACCCCGATCGCCCTGAACCTGGCCATCAAGGCCTCCCGCTACCCGGTGGTCATCCGGGTGGACGCGCACTCCACGCTGGCCCCCGGCTACACCAGGCGCGGCGTCGAGACGCTGTTCCGCACCGGCGCCTCCGACGTCGGCGGGCTCATGGACGCCCGGGGCCGGACCCCGCTGCAGCGCGCCGTCGCCGCCGCCTACCACTCTCCGGCGGGACTGGGCGGCGCGGCCTACCACTCCGGCGCCCCGGAGGGTCCGGCCGAGTCCGCCTATCTGGGCATCTTCCGCCGCGAGGTCTTCGACGAGGTCGGCTACTACGACGAATCGCTCTGGCGCGCCCAGGACTGGGAGCTGTGCCTGCGCATCCGCAACGCCGGCCGCACCGTCTGGTTCGATCCCGAGCTGCGCACCGTCTACTACCCGCGCGAGCGCCTGCGCGACCTGCGCCGCCAGTCCTACGCTTCCGGCGTCTGGCGCGGGGAGATCGCCCGCCGCCACCGCGAGGGCAAGTCGCGCCGCCACGACCTGCCGCCGGCAATGGTCGCCGGCGTCGCCGCCGGCGTCGCCGCGTGGTTCGTGCGCCCGGCCGCCCCATCCAGGGGCACGACGGCGGTACTGGCCCTGCTGCGCCTGGCGCCGGTGGCCTACCTCGGCGGCGTGGCCGCCGCCGCGGCCACCGCGAAGTCCACGCTCAGCCCGCGCGAGCGGCTGCTGATGCTGGCGGTGCTGCCGACCATCCATTTCCCGTGGGCCGTCGGGTTCGTGCGCGGACGCGCCGCCGGCGCAGGGTCCACGCTGGACAAGGGAAGGGTGCGCGCATGACCGGCACGGGAACCGGCGAGGCCGGAGTGCGCGTGGGCCGCGACGGCAGGCCGCGCCCGGCCCGCCCCACGCTGGAGCAGCTGCGCGCCGTCTGCCAGCCTCCGGAGGTGCGCGCGCGCCGCAACGCCGAGCACTGGACCGCCGAATTGTACCTGCGGCACATCTCCATCTACCTGACCGCGGCGCTGCTGCGCACCCGCATCACCGCCAACGGCGTGACCGGGCTGATGATCCTCTCCGGCTGGGCGATGTCCGCGGCCCTGCTCATTCCCGGGATCTGGGGGCCGCTGCTGGCCGTGGTGCTCTCCCAGCTGCAGCTGTACTTCGACTGCAGCGACGGCGAGGTGGCGCGCTGGCGCGAATCGCAGAGCCCCAAGGGCATCTTCATCGACATGGTCGGACACCACACCACCGAGGCGCTGCTGCCGATCGCGCTCGGGGCCCGGGTGGCGCTGGAGCTGGCCGGCGGCGCGCCCTTCGGCGCGGACTCCTGGGCGATCCTGTTCGTGGGCGCCGCCGTGGCGGTCCTGCTGGTGCTCAACCGCTCGCAGTCCCTGATGGTGCACGCGGCCCGCGGCATGGCCGGGCTCGGCAAGCTGCCGGACACCGCCGCCGCCCGCGCCGTGCCCGCCACGTCCCTGGTGGGCAAGCTGCGCCGGCTGGCCCGCTTCCTGCCGTTCCACCGGCTGCTGCACGCCGTGGAGCTGAGCCTGCTGATCCTGGCCGCCTCGATCGTCTCGGCGCTGCTCGGGGTCCCGGGCCTGGGGGAGCAGTGGATGCTGTGGATCCTGCTTCCGGCCTGCGTGTTCGTGAACCTCGGGCATTTCCTGTCCAACATGGCCTCCACCCGGCTGGTCGCATGAGCGCGGCCCAGCCGAACGGGGCGGGCGCGCCGCAGGCCGTCCGGCCCGCCTTCGGCGTCGTCATCCTCACCATGGGCAACCGGCCGGCGGAGCTGCAGCGGGCGTTCGATTCGCTACTGGCCCAGCGCGGGGTGGACCTGGACGTCGCGGTGGTCGGGAACGGCTGGGAGCCCACCGGGCTGCCGGAGGGCTTCAAGGCCGTGCACCTGCCGGAGAACCTGGGTATCCCGGCCGGGCGCAACGCGGGAGTGCCGCACGTGCACGGGCAGTACCTGTTCTTCCTGGATGACGACTCCTGGCTGCTCGATGACGGCTTCCTGCTGGAGGCCGCGCGCCGGTTCGAGCGCCACCCGGACATGGGCCTGCTGCAGCCGCGCATCGAGGACCCCGAGCGCGCGGATTCCCCGCGGCGCTGGATTCCGCGGCTGAACAAGCGCACCGCCTCCGTTCCCAGCAACGTCTTCCACGTGGGGGAGACGTGCCTGGTCATGCCGCGGCGGATCTTCGATGAAACCGGCGGCTGGGCCGGAGGCTTCTGGTACGCCCACGAGGGCATCGAACTGGCCTGGCGCGTCTGGGACACCGGACACCGCGTCTGGTACGCCGGGGACATGCGCGTGGGCCACCCGGTGGTGGACCCTCGCCGGCACGAGGAGTTCTTCCGTCTCAACGCCCGCAACCGCGTCTGGCTGGCCCGGCGCAACCTGCACTGGCCCTTCAGCTGGGCCTACGTGTGCAGTTGGGGGCTGATCGAGGGGATCCGCCTGCGCAAGGACCGCCGCGGCCTGCGCCAGTACGCCGCCGGCTGGCGTTCCGGCTGGCGCACCAGCCCCTGGTATGCGCACCCGCGCCCCAAGCTGAGGTGGCGCACCCACCTGCGCATGGCTCTCGCCGGCCGTCCACCCATCATCTAGAGCGCGGGGCAGCAGGGTCCCTGCAAGAGAGCGGCCAGGGGTCCCCGTGCGCGGAGCGTGCGGGGCAGGCCGCGAACGGGCGACGGAGTCGACACGATAGGGCCTGCCCCGCGCGTCAGCAGGGCAGCGAGTCCGGCAGGTAGCGCGGAGTGCTCCGGATGGCTCCGGCGTTGTCCATGCCGCGGTAGGCGCGGCAGAGGCTGAGTCCGCGCTTAGACAGCCCCTCCTTGATCTGGCGGATGGTGTCCGGGGTGAAGGGCTGCATCTGCATGTGCATCAGCACGGTGGAACCGGCCTTGGCCCGGCTGACGGCCCGGGAGATGGTCAGCGCCTTGTTCCCGTGCTCCCAGTCCTGGGTGCTCACATCCCAGGTCCAGATGTTCATGCCGGCGGACGCGTATGCGCATTCGACGCTGCCGTCCACCTCGCCATAGGGGGGACGGCCGTAGTTGGTGCTCACCCCGGTGAGCCGCAGCTGCCGTGCAGCGGCCTCGCAGGACAGCGGCGCCAGGTGCGGGTGGGTGGCAGAGTGGTTGATGACCCACTGGCCCTTGGCCCGGGCCAGGGTGGCGATGTTCACCCCGTACCGGTCCTCGAAGGAGGCGATGCAGTCGCCCGTCGGGGCAATGACCAGTCCGATGTTCTTCGAGGAGGCGTAGTTCAGCACGGCCTTGTACGCGTCCAGGGTCTTCGGGCAGTCGTCGTAGGTCAGGACCACCCGTGAGGTCTTGTTCGGTCCCTTGTCCCCGTTGTCGTTGAAGCCCTTGCCGGAGGCGATGTAGCCCTTGGCATTGGTGGCGGGCCTGGTGGACAGCTTCAGGTAGGAGCCCATCATCCAGCCGGTCTTGCGGCCGATGGTGACCTGCCACCACCCATTGGAGTTCTTCTTCAGCAGCTTGACCCGCGTGCCCTCCACCAGCAGGGTGATCGACGCGTACTTCGTCCCGGGGCCGGTGCGCACCCGCACGCTGCCGGTGGTGACGGCGGACAGGTACTTCGTGGCCGCGAGCTCGAACTGCACCATGTTCGGGGCAGCGTAGGTGGCTGTGGACGGCGGCGGTGCGGAGTCCGGCGATGCGGGGCCTGGTGGTGAGGCGGCCGGACCGGCCAGGGCCTGGAGGGCGAGCAGCAGCGCGGCGGTTCCCGCCACCGTCCTTGCCCCCTGCCCGGCAATTGATACCAGCCTGGCGATAAATACACGTGTGGACGAAAACCATTGCGACATTGCAACCCCCAAGTATTGAATGCACCCGGACCCCAATCCGGGTGTGCATGTCAAGACTCAGGATGGGCTCTTGGCTGGCGGGGGACAAGAGGTGGGAACACTCGAAAACCTGTGTAACCGAAGCCTGCGCTCCGGAAGCCTGCGCTCCCGGCGCGGGAGCGGCTCAGCCCTCCGCCGGCCCGGATTCCACGGCTCCGGCCTCCTCAGGCACGACCACCACGGTTCCCGCGGCCCCGTCCACGGTGACGGTCTGCCCCGTCCGCAGGTGGAGGGTGGCTTCCGGGACGCCGACCACGGCCGGGATCCCGTACTCGCGCGCCACCACGGCCCCGTGGGAGATGGCGCCGCCCATCTCCATCACCAGCGCCCCGGCGGTGAGGAACAGCGGGGTCCAGCCGGGGTCGGTGGAGGGTGCCACCAGGATCTCGCCCGGCTCCAGCCGGGCCCCGACCGGATCGGTGATGACCCGGACCCTGCCGGTGACCGTCCCGGCCGATGCCGGGCTGCCGCGCAGCATCTCCTTCGGCGTCCCCGGCACCGGCGGTCCGGACAGGCGCGGGCCGGGCAGGATCGGGCCGGACCCGGCGGCCCGGGGTGGGGTTGCGGCCGCGGCGGCCTCCACGTCGGTCCCGTCGGAGAGCAGCAGCCGCGGCACGTAGCGGCGCTGCAGTTCGCGCCCGTAGGTGGCCCGCCGCCGCTGCACCATCGCCGCCAGGTCCGCCCCGCGCAGGCCCACCCGGGCCTCGTCCGGGGCCAGGAACCAGATGTCGTCGGGCCGGGCGATCCGCCCGCCGGAGGCCAGCGCCGTCCCCACTTGGGCGAGCTGGCGGCGCAGTGCGGCGAAGGACAGGATGATGAAGAACTTGGGTTGTTCGCGCAGCCCGCACAGTTGCCGGGCCCGGGACAGGGCCAGCCCGACGGCGGCGCCACGGAGGGGTCCGAGCAGCCGCCCGCGGGCCCGGGCGCGCGCCGTCAGGTCGGCCACCCTGGCTTCGGCCTCCGCCGCGGCCCGCGTGAACCGGGTCTCCGGCGTCGTATGGCCCGCGGGGAGCCGCAGGTAGTTGGCGACGACGCCCAGCAGGTGCGCCGGATCGTCAGACCAGCGCGGCATGCCCAGATCGATCTCGGCCACGGCCCGGTGCCCGTAGCGTTCCAGGAACGCGGACAGGCCGTCTTGCAGGGCCGCCGGCAGGGCGCCGGCCAGGTAGCGGCGGGAGAGCCCGGCCGGCGGTTCGGCCTCCAGGGCCGCCGCCGAGGCGGGGTCCGTCCGGAGCCGGTCGGCCAGCCGCCACAGCTCCAGGTCCATTTCGGTGGTGACGTTGTTCGGCAGCCCCGCCAGCACCGCCTGCAGCTCGCCGGGCCCGGCGATCCCGCGCAGCAGCCAGCGGGCCGCGCCCAGCAGCGCGTACCCGACGGCGGGAGCCGGCAGGACGGCGGGCACCAGCGAGAAGAAGGCGGTGGACATCGCCCGTTCCACATGGTCCAGCCGCTGCGCCGGGGTGGCCGGTTCGGCGAGGGCCAGGTCCCGTTCCAGCCTGCGGCCCACCTCCCGGATCCGCCGCACCGCGGCATCCGGCCGCACGAGGGCCTCGAGCATCCGCAGCAGCAGGGCGCCCACCTGCCGGGCGCCGCCGCCGGAGAGGAGATTGGGGGAGCGGGCGCCCGGGGTGACGGAGAAGCGGGGATCGGCGTAGATCGTCTGGAGCAGGTCGGCCGAGCGGGCCTCGGCCACGCGGAACATTTTGAGCACCGTGCGCCGTCCGCTGGCGCTGCGCACCACCGGGGTCAGGTCCACGAAGGGCCGCATGCCGGCCTCCGCCAGGTACCAGCCGCTGCGTTCGTCCCGCATCCCGGCGATCGCCGCCATGCCCATGGGCGTGAGCGGGCGCACCAGCCCCTGGGCCAGGCTCGCGCACAGGTACACGCGCGCCCCCTCCAGGGTGCCGCGCCCCTCGGGGACGGGATACAGCGTGGTGATGGCCCGCGACTGCGTGAGCCAGAGGGTGCCGGCGGCCCCGGCGGCCCATTCCAGGTCCTGCGGGGCACCGAAGAGGGCCTCGGCGGCGGCCCCCAGCGCCGTCAGGTCGAGCAGCTGGGCGTCCGTCAGGCACGGCCCGCCGCCCGGGCCCCCGCCGTCGGGCCGGAGACCTGCCGTGCGTTCGAGGATCCGCGCGGTGGCGGTGTCCACCACGAAGTGGTCCGGGGCCACGGACCCGGACACCACGGCGTCGCCCAGCCCCGGCGCGCCGTCGATGACCGCCTGCCGGCGGGTGCCGGTGACGGGGTTGGCCGTGAAGAGGACGCCCGCGGCGGCGGCCGGCACCATCACCTGCACGACGACGGCCAGGCCCACCCCACGCTGCCCGATCCCGTGGGCGGCGCGGTAGGCCACGGCCCGGTCGGTCCACAACGAGGCCCAGCAGTCCCGCACCGCCTCCAGCAGCGCGTCCGCGCCGCGCACGTTGAGGAAGGTGTCCTGCTGGCCGGCGAAGCTCGCCTCGGGAAGGTCCTCGGCGGTGGCGGAGGAGCGGACCGCCACCGGCACGTCGGATCCGAGGCGCGCATAGGCCTCCCGGACGGCGGCGGCGACCGGGGCGGGGACGGCAGTGGCGCGGACGGCGGCGCGGATGTGTCCGGCCGCCTCGGCCAGCGCCGCCGGATCGGCGGGATCCAGCGGACTGGCCGGATTCAGCTGGGCGAGGGCCTCGACGGGGCCTTCCAGGCCGGCGTCGTGCGCCATCGCCGCGTAGCCGGCAGTGGTCAGGCAGAAGCCGCCGGGGACGGGCAGCCCGGCAGCCAGCAGCAGGCCCAGGTTCAGCGCCTTGCCGCCCACCTGCGCCAGCATGCCGGGGCCGATGCCGGCCAGGTCGATGAGGAGCCGCTCCTGATCGGGCGCGTCCATGGTCCCCCCGTTCCGCCGCCGCGTGGACGGTGCCCGGTGCGGCTGCTGGTGCGACTATAGGCCCGCGGCCGGGGGCACTCAACGGGTGCGGGTTCCTGCGCGTGCCGCCGGGGCGGGAGGGGACCCGTGGGATAAAATGAGATGAAATCTTAACAATCGGCAGACAACGGGAGTCCATGTGCCCAAGACGGTGTTAACTTACGGCACGTTCGACCTGTTCCACATTGGGCACCTGAACGTCCTCAAACGGCTTCGCGGCCTGGGGGACCGGCTGATCGTCGGCGTCTCCACCGACGAGTTCAACGCCGTCAAGGGCAAGAAGCCCGTGGTGCCGTTCGAGCAGCGCATCGAGATCGTCCGCTCCATCAAGTACGTCGACGAGGCCATTCCCGAGGAGAACTGGGCGCAGAAGCGCCTGGACATCGAGCGGTACGGCGTCGACGTCTTCGGCATCGGCGACGACTGGCGCGGCAAGTTCGACGACCTGGGCGACAGCGTCGAGGTGGTCTACCTGCCCCGCACCGAGGGCATCTCCACCACCGAGATGAAACGCGTCCTGAGCGCCTTCGACGAGCGCCACGTCGAGGAGCTCAAGCGCACCCTGGACAGCATCAGCCAGATCGTCAAGGAACTCAGCTAGCCCCCTGCCGGGCGGAAACCCAGCCACTTCCCTGCGGGGGCGGAAGACATGGAGAATCGGTGACGGTCATTTCCGAAACCCTCAAATACAGGATCAAGGCCGCCGGGGCCCGGGTCGGCAAGACGGGCGCGGTGCGGCGGGTCCTGCCCCTGCTCGGGGTGCGTCCGGCGCGCCCCGCCGCCATGGAATTCCACGGCGTGCCGGTGCCCGGGGACGTCGTGGTCTACTACGGTGACGGCGCGGACAAGATCTACCAGCTGGTCCAGTGGCTGCCCGTGCTGGAGACCCTGCACCGCCGTAAGCGGGTGCTGGTGGTCTGCCGCCGCATCGACGCCTACCGGGCGCTGGCCCCGCTCACGGACCTGCCGCGCATCTTCATCCGCCGCTTCACGGACCTGGTGGACCTGTACGAGTCCAACGACTACGGCATGGTCCTCTACGTCAACAACGGCCAAAGCAACTTCCAGTCGCTGGAGCACCCGTGGCCGGTCCATGTGCACGTGAACCACGGGGAGAGCGACAAGATCTCCATGGTCTCCAACAAGGCCAAGGCCTACGACCGCGTCTTCGTGGCCGGACCGGCGGCGATCGAACGCCACAGGGCGCGCCTGCTCGACTTCGACCTGGACCGCCTGGTGGTGACCGGGCGGCCGCAGCTCGATGAGGTCTTCGTGCCGGAACTGCTCCCCGTCCCCGGGCGCACCACGGTGATGTACGCGCCCACGTGGGAAGGCGAGAACGAGGTCAACAACTACACCTCGGTGGAGCCGTACGGGCCGGCGATCGCGGCGGCCCTGCTCGCACTGCCCGGGGTCCGCCTGGTCTACAAGCCGCATCCGCGCGTCCTGGACTCGACGACGCCGTCCATCGTCGCCGCGCACGGCGAAATCGTCCGCCTGGTCGAGGCGGCCGCGGACGGCGGCCACGCCTTCCTGCCCGGGGGCAACATCCTGGCGATGTTCGATGCCGTGGATGCCCTGGTGACCGACATTTCCAGCGTCGGGCTGGACTTCCTGTACCTGCGGCCCGAGCAGCCGATCGTCCTGACCGACCGCCGCAACAACGCCGCCAAACTGGAACAGGACTCCCCGCTGGCCCGCGCCTGCGGGGTGGTCAACGGGGCGAACGCCGCCGCGGTCGGCGAACGCTTGCGGGAGTGGATCTTCGGGGACGGGCGTACCGCCGAACGGGCCCGCATGCGGGAGTTCTACTTTGGCGGGCTGCGCCGCGGGGAGTCTACGGAGAGCTTCGAAAAGGAGATCGACCGGCTGATCGCCGAACGCCGGCAGCAGCTGCGGCAGCCGCGGGAGCACGGCCCGGCAACCCAGCAGGACCCGACAACCCAGCAGGACCCGGCAACCCAGCAGGACCGGACAACCCAGTTCAGTCCCGCGGCGTCCTGACCCGCCCTCAGTTGCCGAGCAGGTCCCGGGCGGCGGCCAGGAACCGCCCGCAGGGGTCGCCGCCGTCGTCCCCGAAGACGTGGCGGCGGAACGCTTCCTGGGCGGCGGGCACCGGCCGTGCCGCCAGGTCCATGATCGCGGAGCGCAGGTCCCGGGGCTCGTGCCGGTACCACGTGGGAACGGCCCCCTCCAGCGTGAGCGCGCCCGGGGCCTGTCCGGGCCGGTCCGCGTTGACGCACAGGGCGGTTCGCCGGCCGAGCCCCACCGCGTCCATGGCCATGGCCGAGACGTCGGCCAGGACGACGTCCGCCACCGCCAGCGAGGCCAGCGGCTCGGGCCCGTCATCGTAGACGTGCGCGGCGGCCCGCCCCGCGTTGGCCTGCTGCAACGCCGAGCGCAGGCCGGCGAGCACCTGGTGGAAGGAGGGATCGACCGACCCCGTTTTGGGGTGCGGGCGCAGGACGACCCGCACGTCCGGAACGGTAAGCAGGCCCGTGAGGCGCTGCCCGTGCGTCTTCAGGGAGCTGTAGGCCATCGCGGGCGAGTCGCCCTCCCACGTGGGGGCGTAGAGCACGGTGGTGGTTCCCGGGGCCGGGGGGAATTCCGCGATCCCGGGGAAGCCGAGCTGGGGCCGGCCGATGTGCACCAGCTGGCGCTCGTTGAACCGGGGCACCGCGGCCATGATGCGCTCATGGGAGGCCTGCCCCGCGATGAACGCGAAGTCGTAGGCCTTCAGCTGGTTGGAGGCCATGGACGACTTCTCGCTCTCGCCGTGGCTCAGGTGCACGTGGGCGGGACCGTTCACGCGCAGGGCGGTGAAATTGGCCTGGTTGTTGTTCACGTAGAAGACGGCGCGCACCCGGTGCTGGGCCAGGAAGCGTTCGAAGGGGGCCGAGCCCGGAACCAGGACCACCGGCAGGGTGGTGCGGCCGGCGATCTCCCGCGCCGCCCGGGGATCGCCCAGCAGCAGGGTCAGGGGCGCGACCTCGGCGGCCAGGCGCTCCCACGGGCCCAGCCACTGCTGCAACTGGTACAGGCCTGCCGGGCCGTCGCCGAAGTACACGGCAAAGGGCGAAACCGGCGGCGGCTGCTGCGTCCTGGCGGCCAGCATCCGGCGGGCCGGCCGGGCGGCCGCGACGGAGCGGGCTTTCTCGGACACCACGCGCAGTCCGCGGCGCATCACTTGGAGTTCGTGCACCATCAGATCCTATCCAAGCGCCGAACCGCCCGTGCCGGAAGCCGTCCGGGCGCCCCTCCGGCTGTGGGGAAGGCGCGGTCCCGGGGCCGGGCGGGACGGGCCGGAAACGGCGGGTGGCAGGACCGTTGGTAGGATCGGTAGCGAATTTGGCGGAAGTCTCGGGCAAAGAATCCTGAAACGTAACGGTGCTGTAGAGGGGTAATCGAGTGGTGGCTTGGCGAGGCAAGGCGGGTTCATTGCTTCCCCCGCACATCCTGCGG
>Ga0182739_1002724_pt1 | contig 16197 bp, 7 predicted proteins | sample eDN5th30CBELigBY_FD_128873 | JGI IMG/M metagenome (GOLD analysis project Ga0182739, IMG submission 128873) | Enriched backyard soil microbial communities from Emeryville, California, USA - eDNA 5th pass 30_C BE-Lig BY (version 2) (version 2) | ecosystem: Environmental > Terrestrial > Soil >... | reverse complement strand
GACCCGATGGTCTGCCAGCGTTTGCCGTCCAAGCTGTAGTAGAAGTTTGCCGTATCCTTACGGTCACGGAAATCACATTCCGCTTTCAGGAAGATGGTTTCCTGATTTATAGCTACACGCGCGACTTCCACTGGTTCTCCGGATTCGGTATTGACCATCACTATCGATTTTCCATTTTCGTCGCATTTGATGCCGACCCAGCCATATTTCCGCTGCAGCAACACCAACCCGGCCACATCACCTTCCTTCATGTTACGGACATCAACTGCCGTTGTACCGGCCGACTCCGGACCGAATGTGCGTTGGGTCAGCGTATTTCTGGCCATCAGTAAGCTGGTGTCTACCCGCCCGGTCGTCAACCGGAGGTAGCCGGGCCGTTTGGAGACCGACCACCACTCATTGGCCGGATTGTGGTTCCATTGCCATACCAAGGGTAGGGGGGCGTCACCTTCCTTGCGGGTAAAGTCGTCAGAAGCGACGATACCCGGCATCAGTCCTTTGCTTGCCGGAAGATCCAACGTATCAGGTACCTTGTCGTCGACCCCCAGTACGGGCCAGCCGTCTTCCCATGTCACGGGGACGAGATAGGGAATACGTCCCACCGCACCGTAATCGCGGAAAAGATAGGCATACCAATCGCCTTCAGGTGTGCTGACCAGACCACCTTGTGCCACCCCTCTATCCTGCAAGGCCACCCTGTCTTCCCAGGGTCCGGTAATGTGATCGGCCCGGTGGATGATGACGGTACGCATGCCGCCCGGAGGCCAGGATATGTTGAAGAGGTAGTATTTTCCGTTCACTTTAAACAGCTGCGACCCTTCGGCAGGAAGCCCTCCCCGCCCTTTCGGCGTGCTGGGCAAGGTTGCATTTTCAATCAGCACCTGCTCGGTTGTCCCCGGTTTGATACCCGAAAGGTCCTCGTTCAATTCAAGTATCCGGAGTTTGCCGCCCCCATAGATGAGGTAAACGCGGCCATCGTCATCGAAAAACAGCGTGTTGTCGTGGTAACTGGGCTTAAACGATGATATAGTCCATTTACCCTGCTCGATATCCGTGGTTGAGAAAATGTATGTCTTGCCGGTCGTCTGTGCAAAGGTAGACACGTAGTAAGTGCCATCGTGATAGCGTAAGCTGCTTGCCCATGAACCGCGTCCGTAGGATTGCTTACCTTTCACCAAGTTCAGCTCGTCCATGTCAGCCAACGTATCATATGCGTAGCTCACCAGTTCCCAATTGGTGAGGTCCATGGACTTCATAATGGGCACCCCCGGACTCATGTGCATCGTGGTGCTGCTCATGTAATAGGTGTCGCCCACACGAATCATCGAAACATCCGGCACATCGGCGTGGATGATGGGGTTCGTCGCTTGCCCAAACAAGGGCTGAGCGATTCCGCAAAAAAAGAGACTGCTGAGCGCAAGAAATACGTTCTTCATCCGACTATATTTACTTTGTTTTTTTGTATTGGAATACCGCAACTTAAAGAGGTTTAATTTTTACATTTTTAAAGAAAACGATGTCGTTATGGTCCTGTATCAGGATATGGCCTTGGCTAAGCGAACCAAAGTCGGGCTTGGCATTGCGGTATTTACTACGCAGGCGGGCTTCCTCAAAGTCGCTGCTGGCACGGTCAAACCGAAGCACTTGCTTGCCATTGAGGAAATGTGTTACCATTGACCCCCGGGAAACAATCCGCGCCCGGTTCCATTCGCCTACTTTTGCGTCGGTCGCTTTCGCGACGAACATATCATAAAGTGCGCCGAGCCGACGGTTTTCGTTATGTGCATCCGGATGCCGTTCATTGTCGATGATTTGGTACTCCAACCCCAGCCATCCGCCTTTATCGTAGCGACTGAAAAAATATTTAATACCTGAGTTGGCTCCTGCTGTCAGTTTGAAGTCTATTGTCAAATCAAAATCGCTGTACAGTGCCGGGGCTATGATATCCATTTGTTGGCCGTCGTCCGGTGCCCTCAGCGAAAAGACGCCATCTTCGATTTTCCATACTGAGTCTGGCGCTGTACCTTGCGGAGCGGACCAACCATCGAAATTTTCGCCATTGAAGAGCAACACCCAACCCTCCGCCTTTTCTTGGGGGGTTAAGGTGTTGTCTTGCGCATAAACCAAACTAACTAAGAGGAATAATGTGATAAGAGGTACGATTTTTTTTGTTTTCATGCTCATTGGATTTTCCTGTTATTGCGTCAGGATATTTCGCAGATCGGCAAAGCCTCCGGGAATATTGTTCCCGGAGGCGCCGATGCATAGTCGTGCGACCATCCATGACATATCGTGGCTATGGGGCATTGCTTTATTGTCCTTGCAACGCCTCCAGTACACCTCTATATGCAGGTTTACGTTGATAGCCATTCGCATTAGTCCATAATCCTACCGGCTCATTCGGTCGCCAGCCACCTGATCCACTCCGATCCGTAGGGCTACGGAAGGTGATACCGGCCCGCTGGTCTGCGGGGATATGATTCATGTAAGCCGCGACAATCCATTTGTACATCTCAGCCTGCTGTTGATAAAGCTCGGGAGTTGCCTGGGCGGTCGTACCGCCGGTGCCGATATCCAACCCCGCTATCTTGATGAGTTTTCCGGTAGCGGCCAGGTTTTGGAGCATGGTCTCTATTTGCGCCCTATCTGCTGTAATGTCAAGTGCCAATTCCGTCGCAATGCCATCAACCGCAGCTCCTTTTCCTTCGGTGTACGTAATGAAATCCATCAGTCCCTGAATTTTAGCCGGGTTGTTATCAAGTCCGGTTTCGGTAAAGAATATTTGGGCGTCAGCATTGGCATATTGTTTAATCATGCCGATGGCGGTAGCCGCATAATCTTTCCCTAAGTAATCCTGCCAGAAGAACGTGTTTGCAGGTGGCGTGTCGGTGGTGAGGCCACTCCTCAGCTCAGTCGGGTTAGCGTCATCCATCGGCTGGTAAACCACCCCCCAGGCCTGTACCCGGTCTTTGCCGGCTTCGCCGACGCCTTTAATCCATTTGTCGAGTTCCACGGTGATGATATTCTTCTTTTCCTCCGGCGCTTTTATGATGGTTTCACCCGTCTCTTCCCACTGAATGGTCACATTGTCCATCAGGTAGTCGGCAGATCCAGTAGCCGAACCGATGGTCAGCACGAAACTGGTCAGTTCCTTTTGCTCATCGGTGAGGTTCAGGTTATCGAACGAAAGAATGATGGCCCCGCGGCCCCATTGGCCATCGGGTACGCCGAAACTAGAAGGCCCGCCATAGCTAGCCATGTCAACCGGCCCGAAGTCTTCGCTGACGGCAAGGCGCATACCCGCCCCATAAAGCCCGCAGCAGCCACCGCCTTTGAAATCGATGGAAACAGACTGGCAATTGCCTAAGGTCAAGCCTTCCGGTAAGGTAACTTCAAACTGCGGGAATGTTTGGGGGCCCAGCATATTGAGTGCCTTTCCGCTTTTTCCGTCGGGGTCGTCAACGATCATGTTGCTACCTTCGCCGAAGACCGGATAAGAAGCACCGAGGTCATCATTTTCAAAATCCACAACAACCGTGGATCCCGCTTCGCCAGGGATGTAGATGTCAGCGATTAAGCTGTGTAAATAATCGGCCCGCTGTTGTTCATGCGAGACCAGGTGACCGGCGTATACGGGCATGCCAATCGAATCGTTGCGGTCCAGTGCCGCTTGGAAGGCTCCCAATGCGATACTGCCGTCCGGCTCGACGAAATCAATATGGCGGGTGCTGCTCGCAAAGCTGATTTCGTCAAAATGACGCTGCATCAGCCGGTATAATACGCCATTGTTCGATACGTCTGCAAGGCCGAGTTCCACCCCCAGTTTAAAGGCAGGCTGATTGCTATAATCCACATAGTTTTTGAGTTCATCGTAAGCATCCAATGCCTCCTGATCGACGATGCTCTGCGGCTTGTCAACGAGAAGTTCCCGCTTTTCGAATTCGGTACAACCGACGAACAGCAGTGCTACCCCCACATACGTCAGCAGATGCCGACTCCATTTTTCATTGATTTCCATAATTATTCGCTTATGTAATTAGTTGACCACAGGTGTGAAATATTCAGGCACAACGCCCCGATCGCGCATTACCAGCGTATCTTTCGTTACGATAGTGCCATTAACCAGATGGGCGTCTTCTCCAGCCCCGACAGTGATACCCGTATACTCCAGCTGATAGTCCAGGTAGAGCCCATCGCGATCAACGTTACCCCAGCTGTTTTTCTCACCTTTGCTTACGAACGATCCGGTACCCGAGGCAACGAAGCCTTCCGTTTCGGTTGAGATGGTGCAGTTGCCCGCATCATCAAAGTCCAACAATAAGGTGCAGGAAAATATATTGCCCTGCTCGTCCCTGAACTGGACCGGAAACGCGGTTTGCTGCAATGAGCGCGTCTGTAACGCATTGACCTCATCGTTCTCAACATATTCGGCATGTCGGGTCACGTCCCGATTGATATTACCGGTCATGACATCGGCGCCCCTGCGTAAATAATTTCCATGCCACGGGTTTATGAATTTCAATGCATAGAGCACAAAATCCTTATCGGCCAAAATGGAATCAGCGTTTTGTACACTGGTCATCTGTAATGGAATGGCATACGTGTTTTGAATCGCATCGGGGTCAGCAAAAAAAGCATCCGTCAGCTGCACCTCCACTCCGCCGAGGATATCCCCCTTGGCAATTGTAATCTGATCTGCCTCCAGTGAAAAGTAATTGGAAGGCATGGGTTTGATTTGCGACCCACCGTTGGGAAAATAAAGACCATCCAACAACGATTCGTTGACGGTTACCCCAATGGCCACGTTGTTGGCGTTCTTACGGGTTCCACCCAGCGTAGCCTTAATCGCTACCTTACCTTCTTTATCCAACGTGTTGTCAAAGTTCGCATCCTCGCCCAGAACAACCGTCCTCACCGGATATTGGCTTGCGAAATAGACGGTTTGATATTCGAAGTCGGGGTGGACTACCTCGCTGTTTTTACACCCCGCTATTGTGCCCAGGGCAACTACCAGGCCTGTTAATATGTTAATCTTTTTCATCTGTTTTATCAGTTAATCGTCAATAACCCTTACCTATTACCAACCGGCATTCTGCGACAAATTGCCATATTTCAGGGTTTCTGAAAGCGGAATCGGGCCGTAGTACATGTAATCCTGGTACGACCGGTTCTCTACGTTGATGGGATTGTAATTGTCGCCATTTACATTCATCCCGCGCGCCGTTTCATTTAGATCGGCTTTCCAGCGGCGGAGATCCCAGAACCGAAAACCTTCGAAGCATAGTTCCAGGCGGCGCTCGTTGCGGATCAATTCGCGCATTTTGCTTCGGTCGGTGCTGCATTCTGCCAGATACGGGTCGTTATTATCGGTACCGATACCTGCCCGCGAACGGATGGCCTTGATTACGTCGTATGCCGAAAATCCATGGCTTCCGGTACCGGTGGGCCCCCACGCTTCGTTGGCAGCTTCGGCATAAGCGAGGTAGATTTCGGTATACCGTATCCGTGGCGTGTAGTGGTTCTTGCCCACGGTTGAGGCGGGGTTGGCACTCACATCCATGCGCAGCCGCTTTCGCATGTAATAACCTGTACGGGTAGCGGTTTCCCGCGCGTTGATGCCATCATCCGTACCGGACGAACTACCGGTCAGAATTACCTGGTTACCTATCCCGGCTATCGACCCGTTGTAAATAATGTATTTTGCGAGCCTCGGATCCCTGCCCGCATAGGGGTTGGATTCGTCGTATTCGCCATTGGGGTTGCCAATTGGATAGCCGTTGGCCATGGGGAAGGCGTCCACCAGGTTTTGTGTCGGGTTGATCAATCCATTGCCGAATAATGAAGGGGGAAAGTTATTCTCCTCCTGGCTGATGTTGTTCGTTTGAACGTTTTCGCGCCAGATGATTTCGGGCGGGTTCGATCCGCCACTCAGGTTGTCAATTTCACCCGCGTTGGCATAATACGTTACGCCCCCGGGAGCTAGGCCGCTGATGCCGCCGTTGTAGTCAATCACCGCAGCAGCATAGTCTGCGGCTGCTTCCCATGCCGTGGGATTGGATCCGGTTTGGAAAGCAGGGCTCGCGGCTAGTAAAGCCGTTCTGGCTCTGAATGATTTGGCAATCAGCCCATTGAACAGTTGTCGGCTATATTCGCCCATTACGCGGTTATAAGCCGCGGTGTTTTGGGTAACCGAACGGAAGCGTTCCGGGATTTGGTCGGCACTGCCCACGTTATTGTACTCCATAGGTAAATACTTCTCAGCGCTGTCGAGATCGGCATAAATCTGGTTGATGCAAGTTTCAAAACTTGCCCTGGGCTGGTTGAAGTCGGCCGTACTCGACTGGAACTCGGTAAGGATGGGTACGCCCATCAGCTGCCCGCTGGCATCGTAGCCCCCGTGATTCCGCAGCAGGTAGTACATGTACAACGCCCGCAGGCCGAATGCCTCGCCGCGCATCCGTATATTGAACAGCGCCTGGGCATCCGTGTCCTCCGCCCATTTCACCTGGTTGGAATTGGCCAGGAAGAGGTTGACGTATTGTATGGCTCCATAGGCTTGACTCCACATGTTTGCGGGGTTATTGGCCGAGGTCCATGAACCGGTCGCCACTTGCAGGTAGTCATGGGACCGGTCGTTTGTAATCGCGTCGTCGGTCGCGTAGTCGCTCGCGTCGTAATAGCCGGGTATATTGGTGTACCCCGTTACCAGAAACCCTTGCGCATAGCTGCCGTCTGCATACATCTGATCTACGGTCCGCAGGTTTTCAGCGTCCGGTTCGAGCCATTTCTCACAACTGCTCAATACCAGCGCCGCTGCTCCGGCTATCATTATCCTTATGTTTATTTTCATTTTCATGTTACAATGCGTTGATGTTACTCAATTAAAAGGATGCCCGTACGCCGAAGTTGAAAAACCGGGTTTGAGGGGCAGATCCGAAATTGGTTTCCATTAATTTACGCTCTTCCGATATCACGAGCAGGTTGTCTCCATTTATATACACGCTCAGGCCGTTGACAACCGATGAGTTGGCAAACAAGCGATCGCTGAAGTCGTAGGTCAGCTGTACCCTGTTTAGGTTAAATCGGTTGGTTTTGTACATCCAGAAGGTGGAATTCTGCACGTTATTGTTAAGCCCGGTGGTAGTCAAACGCGGGTATGTCGCTGTATTCTTCGTTTCTTCGGTCCAGCGCCCCGATACCTCCGTCGAGTACTTGTTCTGTCCCCGCACCCAGAAATAGGCGTCGTTTTTAAAGGCAACCGCGCCCGACTGTCCTGAACCCACGGCAAACAGTGTCAGGTTCTTCCATTTCAGCGTCAGGTTGACGCCGTATGTAAACGGCGAAACCGCCCAGCCGTTATGTCCCAAATCCACCTGGTCCAGACCGTCGACAACGCCGTCGCCGTTAACGTCCGTGTATTTGATATCGCCGGGTTTCACTTCGCCACCACCAAACAGTTGCCTGGCATGGTTGTCGATTTCTTCCTGGCTTTGGAAAAGACCTTCAGCGAGATAGCCCCAGTAGGCGTCCAGCGGTCGTCCGGTTCTGTTTTGGTAGTCGTCTTCATACACCTCGTCCCTGCGTAACGCCTTCGAATCGTAAACCATGCCCACAAACCCGGCGGTGTAATGGACGTTGCCGACTTTGCTGTTTACATTGATTGAGAAGTCGACTCCGGTACGCTGGTCATTATTATAATTCAGCCAGGGCAGAAAGCTACCGTTAGCCGGACCGATGAAGTAGGATGGGAAAACCGTTGAAGACCCACGTGTCAGCAGGCCGTTTACCCGTTGGTGGAAATAGTTCGCATTAAGTGACACCACCCGGTTAAACAAGGTCGCATCCAAACCGGTCCTGAACTCGTTGCGTTCAACAAACGTCAGGTTGGGATTGGCACCACGGCCGGAAAGCGTAGTCCATCCACCTGCCACGCCGTCGCGCCACTGGTACCAGCGGCCCAGCTGGTCGTTATTGCCATAGTTACCACTATACAAGTAGTAGTCGGTGTTGTCGGAAGTGATGTCCAGATCCTGCTTCAGCGCCGAGTAAGATACGGTCAACCTCAGGTCATCCACAAAGGAGTCGCTGTTTTTGAAAAAGTCTTCTTCGCTGATCCGCCAACCGAGTGTTGCCGTGGGCGAAAAGCCCTGACGGTTTCCGGTCGGGAGTTTCGTCGAATGGAGTACCGCGCCGCTAAAGTCCACGTAATACTTATGGCGGAAATTATAGCCAGCCTGGATGCCGAGGTTGGTGTTTCGAACCGGGTGGTAATCGCTCCCCCCTACGTTGGTATCCCCATCACTTGAAAACTGGCTCATATAGCCCCACCCAACCAGCGATGCTGTTACGTGGTGGTTTTGATTAAACGTGCGCCTGTAATCAAATTGCCCCGTAATCGACGTGGTTTGATTATACAGCGATGTGCCGATAAATTCCGATGTGCTGTTCTCATCGTTGCCGAACTTGTTCAGCGAGGTGATCACCTCCTGACCGTCTATCGTTTGCCAAACGGGTTCATACGTGGCATAGGGTACGTTATAACCTTCGGTATACCGGGAGGTGTAATCCATGCTGTACCGTGTGCTGAAACGCAATCCTTTCACCACCGAGCTCAGGTCCGCCTGGGCGCTGACATTGAACATAAACGCCCGGTTTTTGTCTTTGATGTATCCCGAGGCAATCAGTTGGGACAAATCGTTGGTCTGCATCGTGGATAATCCGCCAAGGAGGTATTTCCCGTCGATCACGTGGTTGCTGTTTTCGACGATGGTCTGCAACTCCGGGTTGTCGGGGTCGAGCATATCGATGGGAATCAACGGCGAAAACCAGTCGTGATTAGGGCGTATCGTTGCAGTCGCTCCCCAAAAATCACCCCTAGCCGCATAGTTGTTGTCGATGATGGCCGAAACATCTGCAGAGGCTGTCAGCCAACTGGTCAGGTTCATGTCCACGTTGGTCCTGATCCGTAACAGCAAGTCATTGTTCTTCTTGGCCTCACCGAGTTTCAGCAGGTCGTTGTTATAAGCCATGCCGATATTCGAATAATACCGAGCGCGCTCATTCCCCCCCGATATTTCGGTGGTTATATCCGACCGCGATGTCATTTTTTTCAGGTACTCCGACGAGAGCAAATTCAAATCCGGATAGCGGTACGGATTGGTTCCCTCGCTGGTCCGGTAGATCTGTTCCGGCGTATACCGTTCCGCAATACCATCATTACGCAGGGCCTCGTTATACAACGTCATGTATTCCGCGCCGTTCAGGTAGGAGGGATATCGTTTAGGTACCAATACACCGGTGTTGGCGCGTACATCGATGCTCAACGGTTTGTTAGCCCCCCGTTTTGTGGTTATCAATACCACCCCCCGCGAGCCTGCGCCCCCGTACATGGCTACGCTGGTGGCATCTTTCAATACTGTCACGGATTGGACTTCGACCATTCGGACGTCGGCCGCGTTACGCGGAATCCCGTCGACCAGGATCAGTGGGCTTTGCCCCCATACATTACCCGTGTAGCCACTGACGAGCCCGTCGAGGTTGTCGAGGCTGGAAAGTCCGTAACTCTTGGTTAATACATCACTTACATTGACGGATGAAACTGCGCCAAGTAAGTCTTTCTTGTTTACCGTTCTGAACGCTATGTGGACGAGGCTGTCGTTATCGGCCGGCGGTACGGTGTCGGTAACGGATTGTGCCTGCACACCTTCCACCACCGCTAATGACAGCGTTAATAGCGCACAGTAGGCTCTTATGTTCTTTTTTATCATTTTACAATAGTTTGATTACCAACCCGGATTCTGTGGAAATTCGCTGTATATATTGACATCCGTCTGATCGAACGGGAACCAGTAATGCCGATCGCTAAACTGCCGCTCAAACAGCACTGTTTCCCTGAAATTCAGCACCCGTGCATTTTTCGGGTCCGCATATACCTCCTCGTTGGGCATGCCACGGTCAAATTCAATACCCATTTTATAGGTATATGGACGTTCGGTTAGCAGTAGCCAACGGCGCAAATCGACAAAGCGGTGCCCTTCAAACGCTAATTCGACGGCCCGTTCGCGCCGGTATTCTTCGCGGAAGGCCTCCTGGGAAATCAGGAATTTGGCATCGACGTGCCCTACGCCCAAGCCCGGTCGGTCGCGAACGAAATTGACCGCGTCAACGGCGGTTTTGCTGTAATTCGGCGCTTTGCCCATCGGCGAGTTATACCCTTCGGAAGCGGCTTCGGCATACATGAGGTACACATCGGCCAGGCGCAGCAAACTCAGCACCATGACGTTATTTTCCTTATAGCCATCCCAATCGTTCATCAGTTTGCTTACAAATTTGGAGAGCATGTAGCCCGTAAACACCCGTTTGGTCGGGTTGTCTGTCCGGTACAGGCCGCCCGTAAACAAGCTGGCGTATTGGCGGTATTGGTTATTGCCGACAACTCCCGCATTATTGACGGCTTTTTCGCCATCAATCATGATGTCGTGGTAAAAGCGGGGGTCGCGGTCCCTCCAGGGGTACTGCGGGTCGTAGCCCGATTCCGGATCCGCGTGTTCCGGATCTACGATTGGAAGGCCGTTTGCCATGCCGTAGTAGTCTACATAATTAGCCGTGGGGTACACCTTTATTCCGGAAGCGTTGATGGTCATGGGGCGGTAGTCGTTCACCTGGTTCCAACGCCAGCGTGCCGATGCGGCCTCGGCTGTGTTTTCCAGAAAAATGGCTTCCTTCAGCCCGGGGATCCGGCCACTTTGGTTAAATGTGTAAAATAGCTGAGTGTACTCACTGAAATGCGCCAGCTCATAACGCCCGGTAGATTCAATCAGTTGCAGCGCCTCACCGAATACATCCGCTGCCCGCTGGCAATACTCCGTGTTGTAGGAACTGTTGCCTGTCGATTCGCGGTTCATCAGCGGGCTCCCGGCCAACAGCAGGTTTTTCCCGAGAAATGCCAGTGCCATAATTTTATTGGCCCGGCGTTCATTGTTTCCGGGTGTCCGGCTGCCCGCCTCCGTGTCGTCCCAATTGACGGGGAGCAGGTCAGCGGCACGCCGCAAATCCTCGGCGACCCGGTCTGCGGTTTGCTGGTAATTCAGCCGGGGCAGGCGGGGTGCTTCGCTGGGCGGAATTACCACATCTACGTATGGCAACCCGCCCCAGTACTGCATCAGCATGAAGTGGAACCAACCGCGGAAAAAGTAGAGTTGTCCTTCAATCAGCCGTCGTTCTTCTTCGGTTGCCTGGGTCAGCAAATCCAGATTGGCCAATCCGATATTCGCCTTGCGGATGCCATACCAGGATAAGCCCCACAGGTTGCCCTTGCTGCCACGTTGGTTGTTCGACGAGTTGCCGCCTGCTTTGAACCAAGAACCGAATATGGCATTTTGCCACCCCCAGTAGTCGCCTTGGTCAATGTTGTAGGCCAGCAGCCGGGTTTCGGTAGGCTCCCACATCATGTCTTCCCCAAAGTTCCAGTTGTTATGGGAGCCTATCGCGGTAAGCATGGGTATGCAGTTATACAATTCTTCCGTAAACCCCTGAAAATTGCGATAGCTTTCAAATGCCTCTGTTTCTTCAATGTCGGCCAGCGGAGATTTATCGAGGTAATCCTGGCACGAACTGGCGCCGAGGCCTACGACTAGGATACCTAGAGGTAACCCTAATTTTTTAAGTACTTTTTTCATGGTCAATAAGTGCTATAAGGTGATGTCTATACCGAAATTAAACCGTCTCATGGTGGGGTAGGCCCCGCCTCCCGAGCCACCGGAAAAGTTGGACTCCCTGTCGTCCGGCATCTTGGTCCACAAGAACAGGTTGTTTCCGTTCAGGAAGAATCGCCAGCTTTTGATGCCAATCCTGCTGATGGCGGCGCCACTTAATGTATACGCGATTTCGGCATTTTTTAACCGGATGTAGGAACCGTCGTAAAGGTACCGGGTGCCGTTACCGCCTTCGGGTACTAGCGACGAATAGCGTGGCAACGGAGCGTCGCCGCCACCGTTTTCCTTGGTCCAGTAGGTCCCTTCGACAAACGCCACATTTGAGCCCGGGTAGGTATCGAAGGTGGGGAACCGGACATCCCGGGTTACGTTGTTTACCCCGTAAAACTGCAGGAATAAACTCAACCCCTTCCAATCGACGCCGAAGCTGGCGTTGTATGTATTCTGGGGCGATCCCGAGTACATATAAGGTGTCGAGTCGAACCGATCGATGATGCCATCGCCATTGAAATCAATGACGTTGTAATCCCCGGCAAGTTTCAGGAGGTTATTGGACGAGCGCTCGGTGCTTCCGTAGATGTCATCCCAGCTTTGCAGGAACCCGTGGTTTAAGTACGTCCTGGTTTGGCCCAGCTGCCAGCCTGCATTCTTCTGATAAGCGGGTAGCAGTTCGGGGTCATCACGGTAGATGACCTGGTTTGTTGCCCGGGTCATGTTCAAGTTGGCCCATAGCCGTACATCGTTGTTAAACCGACGGTTGAACCGCAATTCGAATTCGTAGCCTTTCCCTTCCACCCGGCCCAGGTTGGCAGAAGGGGCGGATTGGCCGAAATAGCTTGGGATGGACCGATCTCCGCCACCGATGATGATGTCGGTCCTTTCGTCGCGAAATACATCGACCACCCCGGAAAGTAAGCCGTCGAAGATCTGGAACTCGACCCCGATGTTTCGTTTGTCCACCGTTTCCCAGGCGATGTCCGGATTGCCCAACGTATTGATTCGATAGAACGTATACGGCGTATTCTGCAGCGGGCTTCCCATCTGCGCGTTACCGCCAAAGCCCCACTGGTCGCGGTAAAGCCACCGTCCGTTTACGTTGTCGTCACCGATCCGTCCCCATGACCCTCTGACTTTCAGTGTGTTGATAAAGGAGACGTTTTCCATGAATTTTTCATTGCTGATCATCCAGCCTGCGGATAGCGAAGGGAAGAACGCAAACCGATAGTCCGGGCCGAACATTTCCGAGCCGTTGTAGGCGCCATTGGCCTCGAAGAAGTATTTCGAATCGTATCCGTAGGTTGCGCGGAAAACCCAGTCTTCGCGGAAGCGGGGGAAAACGCTGCCCTCTGCGAACCGTTCACGGAGCCACAAGGCCATCGCACCCAGTTCGTGTTTACCGAAGGACCGGTTGTAATTCAGCTGTGCCGAATAGTTTATTCGGCGGTAGGTTTCATTCTTATCCACCTCGCCTGATTGGTTGGACCAGCGCACCATATCGGTGTAATCCAGCTGGGTACCCGCATTCAACGGGTGCTCGTAAAATACATTTCCGGTCTCGGGATCAATCCACTTCCGTTGCGGACCGTTATAAAGGTCGTTTATTCCTCTTTCATGCTCCAAGAAGGTGTTGTCCAGGGAATAATTGGCGCGCAGACTCAATCCCTCCGTAATCATATCCAACTCTTGTTGGATAATAAAATCGGACGTCAGCTGGGTATTGGTTTCTTGTCCGACCCCCGATAATGCCAGCTCATAGACCGAGTTGGGCACGTCATAGTTTCTGGGTGAAAAGAAGGCCCACGTTCCATCGGAGTACATCGGGGGCATGGCGTCCGGGGCGCTTAGATAAACGGATATCCAAGCCCCCCGGTCCGCGCCGCCGAAAGGCCGCTTCCGGACGCCCTTCGAACCAAAGAGTTTGGTGGAGAAGGTCGTGGTTTTGGTTAAGCTGAAATCGAGGTTGCTGCGTACGTTTGTCCGGGTGTAGCCGTATCCCGACTCGTATCCGCGGTTATTCTGAAAGGTTTTGAAGAGGTCCCCTTCGGAGATAAAATCGGCCGAGGCAAAGTATTTCACATTCTCGGTGCCTCCTGATACGCTGGCGTTGGTTCCATAAGACATGGCGTACGGCCTGAACAGTTCGTCCTCCCAATCGGTATTCGGGTACCGATCCCGTTCGTCTGGCGATCCGGGATAGCGGTATTTCAGAAGAATGTCTTCCGGCCGGATATTCCCCCATCCGGCGGGCGACACCATCAATTCGTTTTCGACCACCCGGTTCCGCAGCGAAAGTGCGTCGTAGGCATCGTACTTCGCCGGTAATTTTGAAGCCACTTTAGCGGTCATGTTCGACCGCAACTGGATGACCGCTTTTCCGTCCGCACCTTGCTTGGTGGTAATGAGGATGACACCATTGGCTCCCTTTACACCAAATACAGCCGTGGCCGAAGCGTCTTTCAGGACGGAAATCTTATCTACCGACAGGATATCGACAGCACTCATCGAGCGCTCCACGCCATCCACCAATATCAACGGATTGCTGTTGTTCCATGATGTCTGTGCACGAATTTGAATCCGGGGATCTTCTTCACCGGGCATACCCGAGGATGTGGTCGTGACCACACCAGGCAGGTTACCCGTCAACGCCGTTCCGAGGTTGGTCACCCCGCCTGTTCGTTCGAGCACTTCGCCGGTAGTTTGTGTAATCGCACCCACTAGGCTTTCTTTCTTTTGCTGGCCGTAACCGACAACGACCACCTCGTCGATGTCCCTTGCGTCGAATTCCATAACGATACGGACAGGCGTACCGGCCGTGACAACCACCTCTTGCGTTGCCATGCCTATATACGAAATTGCCAGTGTAACCTGACGGTCCGACGTACGCAAGGAAAATGCACCGTTGTCATCCGTGAGGGTTTCCTTTACATCGCCTTCTATGACGGTAACGATAGCCCCCGCAATCGATTCGCCATTTGTGTCGGCAACCGTTCCGCTTATGGTGTGCTGGGACTGGCCGTAAACCGTGAACGCGCCAAAAAGTAAGAGTAATACCGGTAGCGGTATTTTTCGAAATAGTTGTTTATTTTTCATCCTTGATTTATAAAATGGGTACTAATGAATAACCAAATCTCATCTGAGCCGGTAACGCTCTAGGTGGGCTTTGGTAACAGGTCTGTGTGATTAGCGATACATTTGACAAGTAGGTTTTTTCCATAGTCACTTTGGTTAATTGATTAATTGTTTGCTAAACGTTTTATTAAAAAAGGCTTATTAGAAATATCTTCCCAATCGTGTTTGTAATTCCAGTCAACGTATTGTATTATGCAATGGTCAAGGCAATGTTTGGTCAGTGGCCAACTTAAGCTTTAACTTATAATCAGTGCGGTAAAGGTCAGCAGAATCGATTTTTTTTACTTTCGAATTCCGTTCAGATATTTTTGCAAATGTTACAAAGACGCTTTTTTCACCCCGTTTAACGGCGTCTATCGGATTTTTATTTACATTTGTTGTCAACACCGCCTCCAGCTTTTGTCGCTGGCAAAAATTATAAACATATACCCTACGCATGATGCTGAGGTTGCTATACACACTAAGGAAATCCATGCCGCTGCTTTTTTTATTTATTGCCTCGTTTGCAGCGAAAGGACAGACCGGCCGACTGTTTACGGTTGATTCCGAGCTTTCGAGTAGTTTGGTAATCGATATCCATCAAGATCGGAGCGGCTTTATATGGATCGCTACCGGGGATGGGCTAACCCGGTTCGATGGGATTACGTTCAATACGTATCGGCAGGACCGATCGCAACGAAGCCCGATCCTAAGTAATATCACACGGGCCATTGCCGAAGACGCCGATGGCCGAATGTACGTAGGTTATATAAACGGACTGCAGTATTACGATTCGGGAACCGATCAATTCCATACCATTCCGCTTCTCCTGTGGGGTGGTCGACCGATGGAAGCGCACGTACAGTCTATATATCAGCGGAAAAACGGTCAATTGCTGGTTGGAACATCGGGCTATGGGCTGTTCGAGGTGGTGTTAGAGGATGGCCGTTGGGTTGGGAAGCAAAGAACGGACATTGCGGCAAGCGGCATGGTGGTCGAGATTTTTGAAGACTCGCGCGGCGTACTTTGGGTGTCGACCGAAGATCATGGCTTATTCCGGTTTGAAGGCAATGATCGGAAACGTTATTTTGAATCAAGGCAAGTGCAAAACAATGTTATTTCCAGTATTGTGGAGGATAATTACGGTACCCTTTGGGTGGGAAGTTCGATTAACGGATTGTTCAAATACAATGCCGCTGCCGATACCTTTTATCAGGTACCTTGTGAGGGGAGTACGGGCCTTCGCGTCTCGGATGTGCTGGTTAGTCGCGAGAACAGAATATACGCGGCCGTGGATGGCGGGGGAGTGAAATATGTTGACCAACAATCGGGCAAACTAGTCGACATGGAATTATCCGTGGCCACATTCCGTTTT
>Ga0182739_1002723_pt1 | contig 16199 bp, 12 predicted proteins | sample eDN5th30CBELigBY_FD_128873 | JGI IMG/M metagenome (GOLD analysis project Ga0182739, IMG submission 128873) | Enriched backyard soil microbial communities from Emeryville, California, USA - eDNA 5th pass 30_C BE-Lig BY (version 2) (version 2) | ecosystem: Environmental > Terrestrial > Soil >... | reverse complement strand
GAGGCTCAGCGCGAGCCCACGGAAAGCGAAGTGTATTCCGGCTGCGGGTAATCGCAACAAACTTTACGAAAACAGCCTTTTTATTTGATGATATCAGTAAATATTTCCCGTTATCGCAAGTCTTACAAGAGAATCTATTCGAATGACTTCCCTAGCAAGAATAGTTCATGATATGATAGAAACTAGGATTCTTTAGAATGGAGGCATGGGCGTGTCAAATACCCCTAAAAATCGAACAAATGTTGATATATACGGAACACCATATACAATAATAGGGAAAGAACCTTCTAGCCATGTTAGATTGGTTGCCTCCATAGTTGATGAAAAAATGCGTGAAATTCATGTTAAGAATCCCTCACTTGATTTGAATAAACTTGCCGTCCTTACTGCGGTTAATATAGTAAACGACTATATAAATCTAGAGGATCGTGTGAAAGAATTGGAAGAAGAATTAAAAAGAAGAGAAAAGGACTGACCATGTTCATGTTAGACATTATTTTAGTTATATTGCTGCTTTTTGGTCTTCTTAGAGGACTGAAAAGAGGATTTATTATGCAAGTCATACACTTAACAGGTTTTATAGTTGCGTTTATAGTTGCTAATAAATACTATATTCCCTTATCGCAAAAATTAACACTGTGGATTCCGTATCCAAATGCAGGAGAAAGTAGTTTTCTACATTCCCTTATTCAAACAGCAAATATAGAAGAAGTTTTTTATAGAGGCTTCTCCTTTATTGTGATATTTTTTGTTGTGAAAATTATTTGGCAAATTCTTGGTAGTATGATAGACTTTGTTGCTAGTATACCAATCTTAAAGCAGTTAAATACATGGGCTGGTGCTGTATTAGGATTTGTTGAAACATATTTGCTATTATTCCTTCTATTATATATTTCTATTTTAATCCCGGTTGGTTTTATGCAAACTCAATTAAATGAATCCTCTGTTGCAGCATGGATGATAGAAAATACTCCATATTTTTCTGAGAAAATAAAAGATTTATGGTTTGATTATATGGCTTCATAGAAAAGAGGGAACTCTTCTAGCTTTATATGTAGCTAGAAGAGTTTTTTAGTATGCTTTTCACAATACTACTTGATTATAGAATTCTTACAGTTCATGGTATGATAAGTAGGTAGGATTAAAAGAGGAATGTTTATTTTACGTATGTGGGTGATGAAACGATGATTACAAATAAAGAGATTATTCGACTATTAGAACAAATAGCGATATATATGGAGCTTAAGGGAGAAAATCCTTTTAAAATTTCTGCTTTTCGAAAAGCTGCTAATACAATTGAAACAAGTGAAGAGAGTTTAACCGAACTAGAAGATTTAACGGAGCTGCCTGGAATAGGTAAAGGGACAGCGGCAGTTATCGAGGAATACATAAAAGAAGGAAAATCCACGGTTTTACAAGAGTTAAAAGACGAAGTTCCAAAAGGGTTAATACCTTTGCTGCAGCTGCCAGGTCTCGGTGGGAAAAAGATAGCAAGATTATATAAAGAGTTATCTGTTGAAAATGCCGATGATTTAAAAAATGCATGTTTAAAAGGGGAAGTACAAGCATTAAAAGGATTTGGAAAAAAGACAGAAGAAAAAATTATGGAGGCACTCCAAAATGTTGGAACGAGACCGGAGCGATTACCAATTGCATTTATGATTCCGATAGCAGTCTCGATTGAGGAACATCTCGCAAAAATGGAAGGCGTTGTCCAATATTCTAGAGCTGGAAGCTTAAGAAGAGTGCGGGAAACTATTAAAGATTTAGATTTTATTATAGCAACAGACAAGCCTAATCGGGTGAAAGAGCAGTTGCTTCAGCTTCCGTCCATTAAAGAAGTTATTGGGGCAGGCTCAACAAAAGTAAGTGTCATTCTAGGATTGGATTATGATGTCTCCATTGACTTTCGATTAGTGAAGCCAAAGGAATTTGCAACAACACTGCATCATTTCACAGGATCAAAGGAACATAATGTGCGAATGAGACAACTAGCAAAGGACCGTGGAGAAAAAATAAGTGAGTACGGTGTCGAGAATAATGAAACAGGCGAAGTAGAAACGTTTGAGACAGAGGAAGCGTTCTATCATTATTTCGGACTGCCATTTATTCCCCCTGAGATTAGAGAAGATGGCAAAGAAGTAGAAAGCTATTCAGAAGATAGCAAGCTTATTTCCTTGGAAGATATTAAAGGGGATTTGCATATGCATACGACAGCAAGTGATGGTGCCCATACATTAGAGGAAATGATAGAAGCCAATCGTAAATTAGGCTATCAATATATGGCCATTACAGATCATTCTCAATATTTAAAGGTTGCAAACGGATTAACCCCAGACAGAGTAAGAAAGCAAATAAAAGAAATTAAAAGGCTAAACGCTAAATATGAGGATATAACTATTTTAGCTGGTGCTGAAATGGATATTTTGCCAGATGGCACTTTAGATTATGATGAGGACTTATTGAAAGAATTAGACATCGTAATTGCATCTATTCATTCTGCTTTTTCACAATCCAAAGATAAGATTATGAATCGATTAAAAGCTGCAATGGAAAACAAGTATGTTGATATTATTGCTCATCCAACGGGAAGAAAAATTGGAAAAAGAGATGGTTATGATGTCGATATGGAAATGCTCATTCAATTAGCGAAAGAAACGAATACAGTTCTAGAACTGAATAGTAATCCTAACCGCTTAGATTTAAATGCAACATATGTCAAAATGGCACAAGATGCTGGAGTGAAGATTGTTATTAATACAGATGCACATTATAAACATGAGCTTCACAATATGGCAATGGGCGTATCTACAGCAAAAAAAGGCTGGATAAAAAAATCAACCGTATTAAATGCAATGTCAAAAGAAGAATTATTAGCCTTCTTATATAAAGGCTAATCAGTTTGTCGACAAAAATATTATTAAATCCGTAAAATGGGATAGCAAAGGAGATTACTCCATGCAGGATAGAGTATTAAAAACATTAGAATTTGATAAAATTAAAGCTCAATTAATTGAGCATGTGTCCTCTTCATTAGGAAGGGATAAAGTTGAGGGGTTAGTCCCATCTACTGATTATAGCGAAGTAGTAAGATGGCAAGATGAAACAGATGAAGCAGCTAAGGTGTATCGCATGCGTGGATCGATTCCTCTTGATGGAATCTATGATATCCGTGCCCATGTGAAAAGATCCTCTATTGGCGGTATGCTTAGTCCATCAGAATTAACGCAAATTTCCAGCACAGTCCATGCAAGTAGACAAATGAAACGTTTTACTGAAGAATTTCATGAAGAAGAGGCTGTCCCGATTCTTTTCACTTTAACAGATAGTATCATCGTACTTGCTGAATTAGAAGAAGAAATAAAGATGGCTATTGATGAACAAGGTGCTGTAATGGATAGTGCAAGTGATGCACTTAGAACATTAAGAAATCAGCTGCGCAGAAATGAAGCAAAGGTGCGAGAGAAATTAGAAAGCATGATTCGTTCCTCCAATGCTCAAAAAATGCTTTCTGATAGCATTATTACGATAAGAAATGATCGCTATGTAATCCCTGTTAAACAAGAATATCGAGGCAACTATGGTGGGATTGTTCATGATCAAAGTGCTTCTGGGCAAACTTTATTTATTGAACCGCAATCTGTTGTTACATTAAATAATGAACTGCAAGCGATTCGTGTCAAAGAACAACAAGAGATTGATCGTATTTTAACACAGTTGACTGCACTTGTTGCTCAATATGAAGAAGAATTATTGCATATTGTCAACGTATTAGCAGATATCGATTTTATGTTTGCAAAAGCAAAATATGCGCATCGTTTAAAAGCGTCAAAGCCGAAAATTAATAATGAAGGCAAGATTGTTCTTCTTAAAGCAAAACATCCATTAATCCCGCCTGAAGTAGTAGTGGCAAATGATATTGTTCTAGGGGATACGTATACATCTATTGTTATCACAGGACCAAATACAGGTGGTAAAACAGTAACGCTAAAAACAGTAGGACTTTGTACGCTAATGGCACAAGCCGGTCTGCAGATTCCAGTATTAGACGGTTCGGAAATGGGTGTATTTAAATCCGTCTATGCAGATATTGGAGACGAGCAGTCGATTGAACAATCTTTGAGTACTTTTTCCTCTCACATGGTTAATATCGTAAGTATTCTCGAAAAAGTGGATCATGAGAGTCTTGTTTTATTTGATGAATTAGGGGCGGGTACAGACCCTCAAGAAGGAGCTGCACTTGCTATCTCCATTCTGGATGAAGTAAATAATAGAGGGGCAAGAGTCATCGCAACTACTCATTATCCAGAGTTAAAAGCATATGGGTACAATCGACATGGAGTAGTAAATGCAAGTGTCGAATTTGATATTGAAACATTAAGTCCAACCTATCGATTACTTATTGGAGTACCTGGCAGAAGTAATGCCTTTGAAATTAGTAAACGACTAGGTTTAAAAGAAGACGTCATTAACGCTGCTCGCTCTCATGTAAGTGAAGACAGCAATAAGATTGAGAACATGATTGCCTCCCTAGAGGAAAGCCGTAAGCAGGCAGAACGGGAGCATGAAGATGCGAAAGATCTGTTAAAACAAGCTGAAATGCTTCATCGTGATTTACAGAAGCAAGTAATGGAGTATTACGAGAAGAAAGAAACACTACAAGAGAAAGCCAAAAGGGAAGCAAAAGAAATTATCGAAAATGCTAAAAAAGAAGCAGAAGTTGTTATTGGCGATTTACGAAAAATGCAGCTGGAAAAACGCGTGGAAATAAAAGAGCATGAACTAATTGATGCAAGAAAACGATTAGAGGATGCAACACCAGAAATAGAAATGAAAAAACAACAAGTAGTATCCAATAGGAACCATGTATATCAACCTGGTGATGAAGTGAAGGTTCTAACCTTTAATCAAAAGGGACAATTATTAGAAAAGGTTTCCAATAAAGAATGGCAAGTACAAATTGGTATTATGAAAATGAAGGTAAAAGAAAAGGATCTTGAGTTCATTAAAGCACCTAAAGTAGTTGAAACCAAACCTTTAACTACGATAAAGGGAAAAGACTATCATGTTAGTTTGGAATTAGATTTACGTGGCGAAAGATTTGAAAATGCACTTTCGAGAGTTGAAAAATATATCGATGACAGCCTGCTTGCTGGCTACCCTCGTGTATCAATTATTCATGGAAAAGGAACAGGAGCACTTCGTTCAGGAGTTCAGGAATATTTGAAAAATCACAGGGCAGTAAAGAATATCCGTTTTGGGGAAGCTGGAGAAGGCGGAAGCGGTGTAACAGTTGTAGAATTTAAATAATGTTTTTTTTAGAAATCTAGCAGAGGAGAAACCATATGAATCAATTTTGGGGAAATGAGTATGTAAAAACAGCAGGGGATTATAGTGTCGTAATTTTAAGTCTTGTTGTATTTTTGGCTATTTTTGAACTTGTAACCAAATATAATAATTGGGATGAAATAAAAAATGGCAATCTAGCAGTTGCGATGGCTACAGGGGGCAAAATGTTTGGAATCATGAATGTATTTAGGCATTCAATTATGCATAATGATTCTTTATTGACAATGATTATCTGGGGTGTATATGGTTTTGGATTATTGTTAATCGGCTATTTCATCTTTGAATTTTTAACACCAAAATTTAAAATTGATGAAGAAATTAAAAATGATAATCGCGCTGTAGGGTTTATCTCGATGATTATTTCTGTTGGTTTATCTTTTGTAGTTGGCGCAGGTATTTCTTAATAGCAATAAGTATATTAGAAAGGGCTATCACTTAGTGATGGTTCTTTTTTGGCTTATCATTAGATTGGCATAACGCATATTTTTTCAATTATGCTGAAAGTAGGCTTATACATAATCCAATGAATAGATTCCTCCATATAATAAGCTAGTACAACAATAGAATTAAATGGAGGAATTGTGTTGGAAACTGAGAAAAGATGGTTAAAACTTTATCCTGACCAAATTGCCAAAAATGTCTACTATCGAGCAGATACTCTCCCACAATTATTAAAATACGCAGCAAGTGAGTATCCGAAACATAAAGCTATTCATTTTATGGGAAAAGAAATTACTTTTAAAACCCTTTATAAACAAATATTGCAATTAGCAGTATTTTTACAAAGCTTAGGTGTGAAAAAAGGGGACAGGGTAGCTGTGATGCTTCCGAATATTCCTCAAACTGTCATTAGCTTTTATGCAATTTTGCAGGCTGGAGGAATTGTTGTTCCGGTAAATCCTCTGTATCAAGAACGAGAAATAGAATTTATCATGAAAGATTCAGGCGCAAAAGCAATCATAACATTAGATATGCTTTATAACAGAGTGGAGAAAGTGAAGGAACAAACAAATCTCGAGCATATTATCATTACATCCATTAAAGAATATTTACCATTTCCTAAAAATATCGTCTATCCATTCATCCAAGCAAAAGAGCTAGGAAAACCCCTAATCATTCCATCATCGAAAGCCATTCATCTTTTTACCAAAGCAATAAAAACAAAAGCAACAGATCTTCAGGAAGTACCGATTAGTTTTGAAGAGGATATCGCGATTCTACAATATACTGGAGGAACGACTGGATTTCCAAAGGGTGTTATTTTAACCCATCAAAATTTAGTTGCCAATACCTCCATGTGCAGACAATGGCTGTATAAGATGGAAAAAGGAAAAGAAAAAATGCTTGCAGTAATGCCGTTATTTCATGTTTATGGGCTTATGACAGTCCTTGTTTTATCCGTAATGGAAGTGTATAAAATGATTCTTGTTCCAAAATTTGATGTAACTGGTCTATTAAAAACGATCGATAAACAAAAACCGACCGTATTCCCAGGAGCGCCGACCATTTACATTGGCTTAATGAATCACCCAGATATTAGCAAATATGATCTTTCCTCCATTAAAGGCGCGATTAGTGGCTCTGCGCCATTACCAGTAGATGTAATTGAGAAATTTGAGGAAAAGACAGGCGGGAAAATTGTAGAGGGCTATGGATTAACGGAAACGTCCCCTGTTACCCATGTGAATTTTCTTTGGGACAATGAAATTGTAAAAGGAAGCATTGGTGTACCATGGCCAGGAACGGATGCAGCTATTTTTTCATTAGAAACAGGCGAAATATTACCGGTGGGTGAAATTGGAGAGCTTGCAATAAAGGGACCACAAGTGATGAAAGGGTATTGGAATAACGAAGAAGAAACAAACAAAGTTTTAAAGGATGACTGGTTATTAACAGGCGATATCGCATATATGGATGAAAATGGCTATTTTTATATCGTTGATCGGAAAAAGGATATTATCATTGCCAGTGGCTTTAATATTTACCCTCGTGAAGTGGAAGAAGTTCTGTATGAGCATCCTGCTATTATGGAAGCATCCGTCGTTGGAGTAAAAGATTCTTATAGAGGAGAAACAGTCAAGGCATTTATTGTAATGCGCAAGGGAATGACGGTTACAGAAGAAGAATTGGATCAGTTTATGCGAAAAAGATTGGCTTCCTTCAAAGTCCCTCGTATTTACGAATTCAGGGAAGAACTTCCAAAAACAGCGGTTGGGAAAATATTGCGAAGACAATTGAAGAAAGAAAGTGAAGAAGGAAATGAGTAAAAAAGGATTGCATATGGTTGTATTATTATCGAGAACCATTTCTCCTGATGCTACTTTCGTACTTGAATCTGGACAAGTTTTTGCAGAGGAAAAGGATTTCATCATTAATCCCCCAGATGCAATAAGTCTAGAAGAGGCTTTACAATTAAAGGAGAGATATGGTGGTCACATCACGGTGGTAATGGTAAGCAAAAAAGAAGGCGAAAAGCAATTAAGAGTAGCTTTGGCTATGGGAGCGGATGAAGCGGTCTTAATAGAATGTAATCCAAACGAACAGGCACCAACTAATATAGCTAAAAAGATTAAGGAGTATATACAGGATGTTGACTATGATTTAATTCTTGCAGGAGATTTTTCTACAGATGGAGCCTCCAGTCAAGTAGGACCTCGTCTTGCAGCTTCATTAGATATCCCATTCTTTACCAAAACAATACGGATCGAAGAAGAAGAAGGAAATGCACTAATTAGAAGAAATACTGATGGGGACATAGAGTCATTTCGTGTTCCTTTTCCTTTCTTAATTACCATCCCACAAGGTTTACATGTTCCTCGTCTACCATCCCTTGCCGGAATTATGAAAGCAAAAAAGAAGCCCCTATTATTCAAACAATCACAAGAAAGTCTATCACATAATACTTTAAGCGAATATTCATATCCACAGTTAAAACGTAAACAGACGATGATTCAAGGGGAAACATGGGATAAGGCAGTTACATTAAACAAATTATTAAAATCATTGCAATGAAAAGTTATGGAGGGGTTCATAGTGAAAGATAAAATTGTTATTTTAGGAGAATATCAACAAGATAAGCTTGCCTCCATTACGCTTGAGTGTATTTCAGCAGCAAAGCAATTACAAAGAGAGGCAGACATTATCCTTTTAATAATGGGAGACGACATAAAAAAGGATGAATCTGAATGGCACCAATATGATGTCGATCAAATAGTGATCGTGGAACACCCTTTGCTTTCGAGATTTTTAAATGAAACGTATGCAAAGGCACTATTATCTGTTTGGGACCAACTCAAGCCTACCATCCTTCTGTGTGGACACACAGATATTGGAAGATCCCTCTCTCCCTATCTAAGTGAAAAATGGGACCTACCGTTATATTCGAATGTAGAGAGCTTTGACTTTCATGATGGCAAGCTGTCCTTTAATCGCCCTGTTTATTCTGGCAAATTAATCGAAAAAATAGAAGTTAATAATGATTCTGCTTTTCTTGTTACCATTAAGCCAAAAAAATGGTCAGCATCACAAAGGAAAGGGAAATCAAACCCAAGCATTTATAATTTGAAAGTAACAATTGATCAGCCAATCACAGCTTTAATTGGCTTAGAACAAAAAAAGGCTGATGTAATAGGGCTAGTGGATGCGAAAATTATTGTTGGTGCTGGAAGAGGAATACAGAATGAAGAAGGATTTGCTTTAATAAATAAATTAGCAGAAATACTTGGCGGAACGGTTGGTGTATCAAGAGGGGCTGTAGAATTAGGAATATGCGATGCTTCTATTCAACTTGGACAAACAGGAAAAACCGTCGCCCCAGATGTTTATATCGCTTGTGGTATTTCAGGTGCTATTCAGCATCTTGTTGGCGTCACATCCGCTAAAACAATTATTGCTATCAATAAAGACCCAAATGCTCCTATTTTTGAAGTAGCTGATTATGGGATTGTAGGGGATTTATTTGACATAATTCCTGCTTTAATTAAAGAATGGGACAAAACCGGAACGTTCTAATAATGGTGAATGTATTAAGTACTAGTGGGGGAAAATGATACTTGAAACATATTATTAGTATCATTACTGAAAGCATGGTATACTTTCGATATTGTTAGTTTATCAAATAAGGAGGCAAATAATAAATGGCCATTACACATGCAACAGATCAAACATTCCAAGAAGAAACAGGTTCAGGTGTAGTACTAGTAGACTTCTGGGCACCATGGTGTGGACCTTGTAAAATGATCGCTCCAGTTCTTGAAGAGCTTGATGGAGAAATTGGAGATAGCGTAAAAATCGTTAAAGTCGATGTAGATGAAAACCAAGGATCAGCATCTAAATTTGGCGTAATGAGTATCCCAACTTTACTAGTTCTTAAAGACGGTGAAGTAGTAGATAAAGTAGTTGGATTCCAACCAAAAGAAGCTCTTTCTGAATTATTAGCAAAACATGTTTAATTAATAACTTTCTTCGTTGAAGAGAAAGAAACTGTAAACACACTCAAAATATGAGATAGTGTTTGCAGTTTTTTTATTAAAGGTGGTGACCAGCGTTGTGTGTAGACTGGACCGACCGAAAAGATTGTATATCAAGGGAAGGAAAGTATAAAAAGGAAAGAGTACAAGAGAAAAAAAGGCGTTCTTCAAAACAATGGATAGCGCGAAAATACTTTCATCCTCCTCATCTCCCCATTCGAAAATAAACCGTTCTCATCAAATTATTTCCATTCTATACTTTTTTCTTGATGAATCGACGAAATTCTCTATAATTAGAGAAGATAGTATATATGTTCGTTTGTTTATTGTTTTTAGCTGGGAGGGAAAAACTTGAACGACATCATTAAAAATAAATTAATGATCTTACCTGATCAGCCTGGTTGTTATTTAATGAAGGATCGCCAAGGCACTATTATTTATGTAGGAAAAGCAAAGGTGTTAAAAAACCGAGTCCGTTCCTATTTTACAGGCTCTCATGATGGAAAGACATTAAGACTTGTCAATGAAATAGAAGATTTTGAATATATCATAACCTCTTCCAATATCGAAGCGCTTATTTTAGAAATAAATCTGATAAAAAAGCATGATCCAAAATATAATATTATGCTGAAGGATGATAAAAGCTATCCGTTTATAAAATTGACGGCTGAAAGACATCCACGGCTTATAACCACTCGAAATGTAAAGAAAGATAAAGGGAAATACTTTGGTCCCTATCCTAATGTCCAAGCAGCAAACGAAACCAAAAAGCTTCTTGACCGAATCTATCCTTTGCGCAAATGTAATGTATTACCAGATAGAGTATGCTTATATTATCATTTAGGACAATGTCTTGCACCTTGTGTAAACGAGGTTCCAGAGCAAGAATACAAGATGATGACAGATGATATTACGAAATTTCTAAATGGTGGATATAAAGAGATAAAAAAAGAGCTGTCTGAAAAGATGATGGCAGCATCGGAAGAATTAGATTTTGAACGTGCGAAAGAATATCGCGACCAAATTGCTCATATTGAAGCAACGATGGAAAAGCAAAAGATGATGATGACCGATTTAGTAGATAGAGATATTTTTGGTTATTCCTATGATAAAGGTTGGATGTGTGTTCAAGTGTTTTTTGTCCGCCAAGGAAAGCTAATTGAACGAGATGTTAGCACGTTTCCTATTTATCAAGAGCCAGAGGAGGAAATGTTAACATATCTAGGACAATTTTATGAGAAAGCCAATCATTTTAAACCGAAGGAAATTTATCTTCCAGACGATATCCAAAGCGATATTGTCGAGGAATTATTAAAGGTGAAAGTGATAAAACCGCAAAGAGGGCAAAAAAAGGAACTTGTATTATTGGCTAATAAAAATGCAAAAAACGCTTTGAAGGAGAAGTTTTCCTTAATTGAAAGAGACGAAGAGCGAACAATAAAGGCAGTTGAAAATCTAGGGAAACAAATGGGTATCTATACTCCGCTCCGCATTGAGGCATTTGATAACAGTAATATTCAGGGGACTAACCCTGTGTCAGCAATGATCGTCTTTATTGATGGAAAACCGGCGAAACGAGAGTATCGTAAGTATAAAATCAAATCTGTTAAAGGCCCAGATGACTATGAATCAATGCGTGAAGTTATTCGTAGAAGGTATCAGCGTGTTCTAAAAGAAGGATTGCCGCTTCCCGATTTATTATTAATTGATGGAGGAAAAGGTCACTTGGAAACAGTAAGAGAGGTTTTGCTTGATGAATTAAGCTTAGATATTCCAGTAGCTGGTTTAGTGAAAGATGATAAGCACCGCACCTCTCAGCTTCTATTTGGAAATCCATTAGAGATTATTCCACTGGCGCGAAATAGTCAGGAGTTCTATTTATTACAAAGAATCCAAGATGAAGTTCACCGTTTTGCGATTACATTCCATCGTCAATTAAGAGGAAAAAATGCTTTTCAATCTTTATTAGATGAAATTCCTGGAATTGGGGAAAAACGTAGAAAGCTTCTTTTAAAAACGTTTGGTTCTGTAAAGAAAATGAAGGAAGCTTCAATCGAAGAGTTTTTAGAAATAGGAATTCCAGCAAATGTGGCAGAACAATTACTTGCTAAATTACAGGAATAAAAAATAATAATTGTCGTAATAAAAACACTGTGCTATAATGATGGCAACTTATAACTTAATAAGTGAAGGTAGAGGTGCGAACTTCAAGAGTAATAATTCGGAGAAGAATGAGCTTCAGAGAAGAATTATGAAAGGGATAGATCGCCGAAGTAAGGAAAGTTCTCATTGCTTTTTTTACTGGTTTTGCATTGAATAAATGTAAGACTGTCAAAACAAGGAACTGTTTTGGAGAGCTATCTCACTGTTTGTGCATATTAATACTGTTAATTGGACTGCACGGCAATGAGATATTCTCATTGCTTTTTTTATTGTCTTCATCTATTTTTTCGTTATTTCAGTTTGCCACAGAGAAAATAGTAATACATTAAAGAAAAGCAAGGGGAAATAAAAAGAAACCTCTAAGATTACAAGAAGGTAGGGAATGACTTTGGGATTAGTTGTACAAAAGTTTGGTGGAACTTCAGTAGGCAGCGCAGAAAGAATTCTACATGTAGCAGAAAGAGTAATCGAGGAAAAGAATCGTGGTAATGATGTAGTAGTGGTTGTGTCTGCTATGGGAAAAACAACAGATTCTCTTGTAACACTAGCGAATGAGATAAATCAAAAGCCATCTAAACGAGAAATGGATGTATTACTTTCCACTGGGGAGCAGATTACTATAAGTCTACTGTCTATGGCTTTACAGGCAAAAGGAGTAGAGGCTATTTCTTATACTGGCTGGCAAGCGGGAATAGAAACAGAGGATGTCCATGGCAATGCACGAATATTAAATATTCAAACGGAAAAAGTGCAAGGACAATTACAACAGGGAAAAGTAGTTGTGGTTGCTGGATTTCAAGGAGTCACAGAAACAGGGGATGTAACAACCCTTGGACGTGGTGGTTCAGATACTACGGCAGTTGCTATTGCAGCAGCGTTAAAAGCGGAAAAATGTGATATCTATACAGATGTAACAGGCGTTTTTACAACCGATCCTCGTTTTGTGAAGAATGCGCGAAAACTATTAGCGATTTCCTATGACGAAATGTTGGAACTAGCTAATTTAGGGGCAGGCGTTTTGCATCCAAGAGCAGTAGAATATGCAAAAAACTACCAAGTGCCATTAGTGGTTCGCTCAAGTATGGAACAAGAAGAAGGAACGATCATCGAGGAGGAAGTTTCAATGGAACAAAATTTAGTCGTACGTGGAGTTGCGTTTGAAGATAATATTACGAGTGTTACGGTATTTGGATTAAGAAATCCGCTAACAAGTCTTTCTACTATTTTTACAACACTTGCATCCCATCATATAAATGTAGATATCATTATTCAAAGTTTAACAAATGATCAGTTGACTAACCTATCTTTTTCAATTAAAGATAGTGATTTAGAAGAAACATTGAAAGTGTTAGAAGAAAATAAAGCTGAATTAGGATATGATAAAGTCACTTCAGAACAAGGATTAGCAAAAGTATCGATTGTAGGTTCTGGAATGATTTCTAATCCTGGCGTAGCAGCAGAAATGTTTAAAGTATTATCAACTGAAGAAATTGTTATTAAGATGGTAAGCACATCAGAAATTAAAGTATCTACTGTGATTGAAAAAGAGAATATGGTGAAAGCAGTAGAAACATTACACGATGCGTTTGAATTAGCTAAACTACCTGTGAATGCATAATTAAGACAAAAAGCCCCTTCCTTCTAAAAGTAAAAGCATAGAAGAAGGGGCTTTTTCTTTTAGAAATGCGTTTTAATTTCCATTCTATATTGATAGACGACGCTTAAGGGATTTTCAAAAATTAAAAACAAAATAATTTTTATGAAAACGCTTAATTTATATGGTAAGATAGGGAAAGAGGAATATTTTACTATAAAGGAGGTCCTGATATGAAGATGAAGATTTGGGATAGGGTAAATAGAACCACAAAAAACAGTTCGAAAAGATTTAAGATTAAGTTGAAAACAAAAATGATTATTTCTTTTGCACTAATTTTAATTATTCCAAGTTTAATTATAAGCACGTTTTCTTATATAAAAGCGAGAAATGAAATGGAAAATCAATTTTTAAACACTTCCCATGAAAATGTGAAAATTGTGGACAATATCATTAGAAATACATTAGGTACCAGTATTTATCAAACGGTTATTTATTCGGAGAAAATTAAATTTGATGAACAATCAGAAGAAAGCAACACGACGGTAAGGACAGAATTTGATAAATACATGGAATTGAACCCAGAAATTGAGAGCGTTTTCTTTGGTTCGAAAGCAGGAACACTCATCCAATCTCCTAATAGCATTCTTGGTAAAGGCTATGATCCAAGGAAAGATGCTTGGTATACAAACGGGATGGAAAAAGAAGGGGCTGTTTATGTTTCTAGTCCTTATACATCAATTGCCACAGGCAGTTTAGTTGTTGCAGTTTCAAAGCAGACGGAGGATAAAAAAGGTGTAGTAGGGATGGAAGTAAGCTTAGAGCGAATAAAAAGCTTAGTTTCAGATGTGAAAATAGGAGATAAAGGTTTTATCATTATTTTTAATCAAGATAAAAAATATATCGTTCATCCTAAAGAAGAAGCAGGTACAACTGCGAAACAGTCTGTGTTCAATCAAATGTTTGACAAAAACGAGGGAAGTATCGATCTAACTGACGGTGGAAATAAATATATTATGCAATATATAACCAATGAAACAGTGGGCTGGAAACTCGCTGGTGTTGTAGATAAATCAGAAATTAATGATATGACTTTTCCTATACTATATCAAACAGTTTTAGTAATAGTGGTCTCTCTATTAGTGAGCGGTTTCTTTATATTCATACTTATCAATTCTTTTATTAAACCATTAAACAAATTAAAGGAATCAGCAATAAAAATGAGTGAAGGGAATTTAACAGAGAAAGTAGACATTCTTAGAGAAGATGAAATTGGCCAAGTAGCTCTAGCATTTAAGAATATGGCTGAAAATCTACATAATATTATAAAAGATGTAAATGAAAAATCGGAACATGTTGCAGCTTCTTCTGAGCAATTGCTTGCAAGCTCGGATCAAACAGCTTCAGCATCTGAATACGTTGCTGGGGCATTGGAAGAAGTAGCAAGTAAGGCTGAAATGCAAAAAGATAATTTAACAAAGAATACTAATGCATTAAAGGACATAGAGAATCATATTAACAAAGTTGCTGAAAGTGCAAAAATTGTTTCCACATTGACAAATGAGACGGTCATACAGGCGCAAGAAGGAGAGAATACAGTAAACAATACGCTGAGCCAGATGAATGAAATTTATCATTCGGTGGAATCATCGAACCAGCAAATACTGTCCTTACAAGAACGCTCGCAAGAAATAGAATCTATTGTAGAGACTATTAGTGGCATAGCTAACCAAACTAATTTGCTTGCCTTAAATGCTGCAATAGAAGCAGCAAGAGCAGGAGAGCATGGAAAAGGATTTGCCGTAGTTGCGACGGAAGTTGGAAAACTTGCCAAGCAGTCCGAACAATCTGCGCAAGAAATCGGTGATATTATTACAAACATTCTTATGAATACAAAAACGACCGTCGAAGGGATGGGGGCAGTTACGAAAAGTGTTCAAAATGGAATAGTGGCATCAAAGCAAACGACAGAAGCTTTTAATGGTATTATTCAGCGCGTAAAAACTATCTCACCACAAATGACGGAAGTTGCTAACCTGTCTAATCAAATAGCAGAGCAGGTACAAGCTGTAAGTGTATCAGCCAATGAATTATTAACTATTTCAAGCGAGAATGCAGCTTACTCAGAGGAAATGGCAAGTTCAACAGAAGAACAATTAGCCGCAATGCAGGAAATAAAAGCAGCAGCCAGCTCATTATCAGATGTAGCTGTCGAACTTCAAGAAAAGATAAATACATTTACTATTTAAAAAAACTCCATATGGCAACAAGGAACTAATAAAAAATTCCTTTCGTCATATGGAGTCATCTCTTTATTCTACTACTGGATCTTTACTATCCCAACGAACCGTAATGGTTATTTTTTTATCTTTTCTTTTTGGGTCTTCAAAGGCCTCAGCAATAACTTTTTTCGTTTGTTCATATTGCTGTGCTAAATAACCTGCTTCAAGTTGAAATGTACATTTCCCTTTTTCTTTTAATCTTTTTTCGATAAGATCACTGGATAATTGATAAGTAATTTCATTTTTTGTTTGTTTAACTACTTCTAAATTTCCCCATCCGACTTTTTGAAAAAAGGTATAAGCTTCTTCTATTGCATCTAAAGGAAATAATCGAGCAATACG
>Ga0182739_1002722_pt1 | contig 16201 bp, 13 predicted proteins | sample eDN5th30CBELigBY_FD_128873 | JGI IMG/M metagenome (GOLD analysis project Ga0182739, IMG submission 128873) | Enriched backyard soil microbial communities from Emeryville, California, USA - eDNA 5th pass 30_C BE-Lig BY (version 2) (version 2) | ecosystem: Environmental > Terrestrial > Soil >... | reverse complement strand
GGAGGGTCGGGATGCTCCGACGAGGGCGGCGGAGACGTTCGGGTTCTGCAGGACCCAGGCGATCGCCAGCTGGGGCATGGTCAGTCCCGCATCCGCCGCGATCGGCTTCAGGTTCTGCACGGCCGTGAGCACTTCGTCGCGCATGAGGTTGCGGATCCAGAACTCGCCCTCGGCGCTCGCGGCGCGGGACCCCTCGGGGAGGGGCTGTCCGGGGAGGTACTTGCCGGAGAGGATGCCCTGGGCCATCGGTGACCAGACGATCTGGGTGATCCCGAGCTCTTGCGAGGTGGGGATGACCTTGCCCTCGATGACGCGCCACAGCGCCGAGTATTGCGGCTGATTGGAGACCAGCTGGATACCGAGGTCCTTCGCGAGGGCGTGCCCGGCGCGCAGCTGTTCGGCCGTCCACTCCGACACACCGATGTACAGCGCCTTGCCCTGACGGACGATGTCGGCGAACGCCTGCATCGTCTCCTCCAACGGCGTCTCGTGGTCGTACCGGTGCGCCTGATACAGGTCGATGTAGTCCGTCCCGAGCCGACGCAGCGACCCGTGGATGCCGTCGAAGATGTGCTTGCGGCTGAGGCCCGAATCGTTCGCGCCCTTCGGCCCGATCGGGAAGTAGACCTTCGTGAAGATCTCGAGGGACTCGCGGCGCTGGCCCTTCAGCGCGTCGCCGAGGACGACCTCGGCCTCCGTGTTCGCGTAGGTGTCGGCGGTGTCGAAGCTCGTGATGCCGAGGTCGAGCGCCTTGTGCACGGTCGCGATCGCGGCATCCTTCTCGACCTGCGAGGCGTGGGTGATCCAGTTGCCGTACGTGATCTCAGACACCTTGAAGCCGCTGCTGCCCAGAAAGCGATACTCGACCATTCCGTCTCCTTCGTCGGTCCGCGGACGCTCGATGAGGTCGCGCGGCGTCGTAAGTTTAGATGTAAACCCTTGTCATGTTAGTCTCGCGCGGCGGTCATTCGGAAATCGAAAGGGGTGACGATGCCGAACCCGATCAGTTGTCACATCAACGTGCTCGTCCCCTCGATCGCGGACGAACGCTTCCCGCGTGCGCTCGAATCGATTGCGTCCGCCGGATGCGACTGGGTGGGCCTGCCGCCCCTGTCTCCCGAGGTGGACGCGGCGCTCCTGGGCCGTCAGATCGCGGATGCCGGACTGCGTCCCGTCGCCTTCGCGGTGCAGCGCGTCGACGCCGATGTCTCATCCGACGACCCAGCCGTGCGTGCCGCGGGGGAGCAGATGCTGCGCCGCGCCCTCGATGACGCGGTCGCGATGGATGCGGTGCATCTGACCGGCGCGCCCTATGCACGCCACGGCCTCGCCGAGCCGTGGTCGCGGGCGTGCCGACTGCGCTCGGCCGAGTCGATCGGGCGTTGGGCCGACGAGGCGGCCGCGGCGAGCATCCCGCTCACGATCGAAGTCCTCAACCGCTACGAGACCTCCGCGATCAACACCGCCGAGCAGGCGGTCGAGTACGTGCGACTCACGGGCTCGCCCCACCTGCGGGTGCACCTGGACACCTTCCACTCCTCGATCGAGGAGACGGACCTGATAGACGCGGTCGTGCGCACCGTGCCCCGCCTGGGATTCCTCGAACTGGGCCAGTCCGCGCGCGGGCCCCTGGCGCGCGGCGGCGTGGACGTCGAGGGCGTCGTCACGGCGGCCGTGCGGGCCGGATACGCAGGCCCCATCGCATTCGAGGCGTTCAGTCGGCCGGTGATGGATGCGGGCATGGCCGACCGGCTCCGCGTCTGGCGCGCGGTCTACAACGACGACCGCGCGCTCATCGCCGAGGCGGTGCGCATGATTCGCAGCGCCTACGCTCGCGCGGCATGATGGCCTCATGAGTGGACAGGCCTGCGTCATCGAGTGGGGCGTGCGCGACACGCTCCTGGGCTACCTGCAGCGCGCCGACGACTTCACGGTCGAGACCGGCGGTGGCGGCACGTTCGCGGACGGGCTCGTGCGGCTGCCCGCGACCCGGGATGCGCAGGGCGTCGTCGCCGCGACCGGGTGGGTGCGGCTGCGCGCACACGGCGGCGCGCTCGCCGTCGACCTGGTCGACGTGAGCATCCAGGACGGCGCGCTGTGGATCACCGACCCCATCGCGGACCCGATCGCTGGCGGGGAGCTCGCCCGGATGCGGCTCGTGACGGTTGAGCCCGACGCATCCACCACGTCGGAGAACGTCGAGACGTACACGACGGCACTCGCCCCGGGCGCGGACGTGCTGTTCCTCTACAACTACCCCTCGGGCGCGGCCTTCGCGCCCTTGCGGGTCGTCGCCGTACCGGACGCGCCGGCGCCGGATGATTCGATCAGCGACCGCTCGTAGTCCTGCAGCGCCTCGCCGTTGTCGACCATCCGCACCAGGAGGGCGTTGAGCGTCTCGATCTCGTCGGGGGAGAGGTCGCTCTGCAGGATGCGCTGGCGCTCCAGTGCGACGGGCAGGATCTCGTCGTGCACCCGGACGCCCTCGTCGGTCAGGTAGAGGTGACGGGCGCCGCGCTTGCCGCCGAGTTGGGCGATCAGGCCCCGATCGATCAGCAGATTGACGCTCTTGGACGCGATCGACTTGTTGATGCCCAGGACGTCGCACAGGGCGCTCGCGGTGGATCCGGGGTGGTTGCCGAGCGCGCTGATGATGCGCCACTCGTTGGTGCCGACCCCGTGCAGGGCATGCCACAGTCTGGAGCCGCCCCAGACGAGTACGTTGTTCAGCAACCCGAGCAGTGCCGGTGTGTAGCTGTCGCGGTGGATCGTCTCGGGCAGGCGCTCGGCGCGCAGACCCTGTTCCTGGGCGCGGGAGTTCAGGTCGGCGCCGTGCTGCGGGGGCATCTCGGAAGTCTAGCGACGATTCCTCATGAGCGTTTGGAATTGAACAGGTTTACATATAACCTCTTGCTATCCCTGCCTGAGGCAGGCGGGTGAAAGGAGTCCCCCGTGGGAGAGCAGGTGTGCCGCGACGATGCGGTCACGGTCGATATCGATCCGTTCTCGATGGAGTCGCTGAGCGACCCGATCGGCACCGACACGGCGATCCGCGAAGCAGGGGAGGTCGTCCGGCTCGCCGCATACGGGGTGTGGTTCACGGGACGCTACGACGTCGCCGAACAGGTGTTCCGCGACTACGAGACGTTCGAGTCGTCGGCCGGCACCGGCATGTGGAACACCAAGCTCGCGGAGAACTGGCGCAAGCCCAGCGTCATCCTCGAGAACGACCCGCCCGCGCACACGAAGTACCGGCGCGTGATGGCGTCGATCCTCAGTCAGCGGGTCGTGCGCCGGCTCACGGAGGGCTTCCAGGCCAAGGCCGACGACTTGGTCGACCGCGTGCTCTCGGGCGGCGACGAGATCGACGCCGCGACGCAGCTCGCGGAGGCGTATCCGCTCGAAGTGCTTCCGGATGCGGTCGGCTTCGTCCCCGAAGGACGCGAGCACCTGCTGCCCTACTCCAACATCAACTTCCAGGCGATGGGCCCCCGCAACGAGCTCTATGACCGTGCCGTTGCCGAGGGGCAGGGTGCCGCCGAGTTCGTCAACTGGCAGATGCGTCGCGAAGCCCTCGTCCCCGGCGGACTCGGTCACACGATCTACGGGTACGCCGACGAAGGCGAGATCAGCGAGGACGACGCCGCGATGCTCGTGCGCACGTTCCTCTCGGCGGGCATCGACACGACGGTGTTCGGCCTGACCCAGACCCTGCGTGCGCTCTCGGTCGACCCGGCGTCCTGGGCGCGCCTGCGTGAGGACCCGAACCTGGCCCGCACGGCGTTCGAGGAGGGGTTGCGCTGGAGCGCACCGAGTCCGTACATCGGACGCACGACCGCGAAGGACACGGTCCTCGCCGGCGTGGAGATCCCGGCGGGGCAGAAGGTGATCATGGCGCTCGGTGCCGCGAACCGCGACCCGCGGCGCTGGACCGACCCCGATGTGTACGACCTCGATCGCGACACGGCCGGACACCTCGCGTTCGGCACGGGCATCCACGGATGCGTCGGACAGATGATGGCGCGCATGGAGGCGACGTGTCTGCTCAGCGCCCTCGCCCGCAAGGTCGACACGATCACCCCGGCCGGTGAACCCGAACTGTTCTACTCCAACTGGCTCCGCGGCTACGCGAAGCTCCCACTGAAGGTGGTGCCCCGATGACCGCGAAGAAGATCCTCAACGCTGCCGACGACGTGGTCGAGGACTACATCCGCAGCCTCGTCGGCGCGGGCGCGGGGCTGAACCGGGTCGCGGGTTGGCCCGTCATCGTGCGCGCGACGCGCAAGGCGGCCGACCGGGTCGCACTCGTCTCCGGGGGCGGATCCGGGCACGAACCGGCGCACGCGGGATACGTCGGCGAGGGGATGCTCGATGCCGCCGTCCTGGGACCCGTCTTCACCTCGCCGTCCGTCGACGCCGTGCACGCCGCGATCCGCGCCGTCGCGACCGACGCGGGTGTGCTCCTGATCATCAAGAACTACACGGGCGATCGCCTCAACTTCGGGCTCGCCGCCGAACTTGCGCGCGCGGAGGGCATTCCCGTCGAGACGGTCATCGTCGCCGATGACGCCGCCCTCGGCGACACGTCGCGCGCGGGTCGGCGCGGGCTGACCGCGACCGTCCTCGTGCACAAGGTCGCCGGCGCCGCGGCCGAACGCGGGCTGCCCCTCGCGGAGGTCGCCGCCCTCGCTGAACGGTTCCTCGCCGGGGCCGCGACGATGGGGGTCGCGCTCGGTCCGTGCACCGTCCCGGGTGCCGACGCACCCAACTTCGCCCTCGGCGCCGACGAGATCGAGTGGGGCCTCGGCATCCACGGCGAGGCCGGGAGCGAGCGCGGCCAGATCCTGCCGGCGCGTGAGCTGGCACGGCGTCTCGTCGACACGGTCGTCGCGGACCTTGGAACGGCCGACCTCGGGCGTGCGCCGGGTGACGCCGACGGCGTCGTGTCGGGTACCGACGTCGTCGTGCTCGTCAACTCGCTCGGGGGGACGCCCGACCTCGACCTGCGCATCCTGCACGGTGACGTCCTCGACCTCGTGCGGGAGAAGGGGCTGCGCGTCCGCCTGACGTGGGCGGGGCCGTTCCTGACGTCGCTGGAGATGCCCGGAGCATCCGTGACGATCGCCCGCGTCGACGAGGAACTCGTCGACCTGCTCGCCGCGCCCGCGCGCGTGCTGGCCTTCCCTGCGGCAACCGTCGAGCTCGGCGACACCCCCGAGCCCGTCCCCGCGCCCGCACCCTTCGCGGTCGAGCCCGGAGCCCACGGCGGACCCGCGTCGGTCCTGCGCGCGCACGCCGCGACCGCGGCCGTCGCGCGGGCGCTCATCGACGCCGAGTCCGAGCTGACGGCGCTGGACCGGCAGGTCGGCGACGGCGACCTCGGGACGAACCTCGCCCGCGGAGCCCGGAGCATCCTCGCCGCGGAGACCGCCCTGCGCACCCAGCCGAGCGAGACCGCCTACTTCGCGGCGCTCTCCGACATCGTCCGTCGCGAGGTCGGAGGCACGTCGGGGCCGCTGTACAGCATCCTGCTGCTCGCCCTGGGCGAGGCACTCCCGGAGGACCCGGACGCGACCGCGTGGACCGGCGCGCTGCGGGCGGCGGTCGCCCGCGTGCGCGAGGTTGGCGGCGCGGCTCCCGGCGACAGCACGATGATCGATGCGCTGCAGCCGGCCGCGGATGCGGCGGAGCAGGGCATCGGCGCTTCGGCGGCCGCCGCGCGCGCGGGCGCCGAATCCACGGCGGCGCTGCGTCCGTCGCTGGGACGCAGCAGCTACCTCGGCGACCGCGCGGTCGGCGTGCCGGACCCGGGCGCGGTGGCCATCGCGATCGAGCTCGAGGCGATCGCCGCATCCGTCGCGGACCCCTCGTGCTGACCCTGCAGGTCGCCGAGCGGATCGACGAGGCGGAGGGCATCGCGGGGCTCGTGCTCACCGACCCGCAGGGGGCCCCGCTCGCGCCGTGGACGCCCGGCGCGCACATCGACGTGCACCTGGATCGACCCGGCGAGCCGGCGCTCGTGCGCCAGTACTCGCTGTGTGGCGACCCGGCCGACCGTGCGAGCTATCGCATCGCCGTGCTGCGCGAGGACGACGGCGAGGGCGGCAGCACGCACATCCACGACCGGGTGCGCGCGGGCCAGCTCGTGCAGGTGTCCGAACCGCGTGACTTGTTCCGCTTCGAGCCCCGCGGTCGCGCCGTGTTCGTCGCGGGCGGCATCGGCATCACCCCGATCATCCCGATGCTGGCCGCGGCCGCCGCGGCGAGCATGGAGTGGGAGCTGCACTACGCCGGCCGCGATCCCGCGGCGATGGCGTTCGGGGCGCACCTGGAGGCCTATGGATCGCGCGTGCACCGGTACTCCCGCACCGAGGGGACGCGTCTCGCGGTGCCCGAGATCGTGGCATCCGCCGCGGCGACCGGCGCTGTCGTCTACGCGTGCGGGCCTGCGCGGCTGCTCGACGAGCTCGAGGCGACCTGCGGCGCGGCCGGTGTCGAGCTCGTGGTCGAGCGGTTCACGAACGACACCGCGGTCACGGTCGAGAGCGACCACCCGTTCGAGGTCGAGCTCTCGCTCACGGGCAAGACGATCACGGTGCATCCCGGGGAGTCCATCCTCGACAAGGTCGTGGAGGCGGGCGTGCCCGCACCCTCGTCGTGCCGCGGCGGCACGTGCGGCACGTGCGAGACGTTCGTCCTTGAGGGCGAGCCCGACCACCGCGACGCCGTGCTCAACGCCAAGGAGCGCGAGGAGTCCGAGGTCATGATGATCTGCGTCTCCCGCTGCAAGGGCGCGCGCCTCGTGCTCGAGCTCTGACCCGCGGGCACCATCTCGCGGGCGGAGCGTTGTTGCCGCATCCGGTTCGCGCTACTGTGAGGTCACAGTCAGACTGAAACTCTGGCGGCTGCGCGAGCGCCCGACGACCGCGGCAGCGATCACTCGACGAGGAGGGTCCCATGGCAACGGAGTCGACGGTGCAGCACCGTGAACTGTTCATCGGAGGTCAGTGGCGCGCCGCCGCCGACAACGGCCGGATGGATGTCGAAGACCCCGCCACCGGGACCGTCATCGCCAGCGTCGCATCCGCGAGCCTCGGCGATGTCGACGCCGCAGTGAACGCCGCCCGTGAGGCGATCGCCGGCGAGTGGGGGAAGCTCTCCGGTCGTGAGCGCTCCCGCATCCTGCTCCGCGTCGTCGACCTCATGCGCGAGCGCTCCGAAGACCTCGCGCAGGCGGAGAGCCTCGACGTCGGCAAGCCCGTGTCGCTCGCGCGCGCGATCGACGTGCCCGGAGCGATCGGCCAGATCGAGTACTACGCGACCCTCGCGCCGCACCTGGACGGCGCCGTCCGCGACACGGAAGCCCCCACCTTCGCCTACACGCGGCGGGAGCCCCGCGGGGTGGTCGCCGCGATCAGCCCGTTCAACTTCCCGTTGATCCTCGCCGCATCCAAGATCGGCCCGGCCCTCGCCGCCGGCAACACGATCGTCCACAAGCCCGCGCCGCAGACGCCGCTGAGCGCCCTGCTGCTCGCTGAGATCTTGACGGATGCGGGGGTGCCGGCCGGTGTGTTCAACCTCATCACCGGCGGCGGACCCGAGATCGGCGACGCGCTCGTGCGGCACCCGGGTGTGAACATGGTCGCCTTCACGGGTTCGACCACGGTCGGGCGCATCGTCGCGGCGACCGCGGGGGAGTGCCTCAAGCCCGTCATGGTCGAGCTCGGCGGCAACGGCGCCAACCTCGTGTTCGCCGACGCCGACTTGGACAAGGTCGTCCAGACGATCGTGAGCGCCTTCGTGTACAACACGGGGCAGTTCTGCATGGCCGGTACTCGTCTGCTGGTCGAGCGGCCGGTCTACGACCGCGTCGTCGACGCCGTCGCGGGGGCCGTCGCCGCGGTCCCGGTCGGGCGGCCGTCCGACCCCGGCAGTGTCGTCGGTCCGCTCGTGAGTCGGGCGCAGCTTGAGCGGGTCGAGCGTATGGTCGACGATGCGATCGCCTCGGGCGGCCGCGCGGTCGTCGGCGGATCGCGGATCGAGCTCGACGGCGGGTACTACTACGCCCCCACCGTGATCGCCGGACTGTCCAACGATGCGCTCGCGATCCAGGAAGAGGTCTTCGGACCTGTCCTCACGGTGCAGCCCTTCGACACGGAGGAGGAGGCGATCGCGCTGGCCAACAGCACCGCCTACGGTCTCGCCGCGGGAGTGCAGACACGGGACATCGCCCGCGCACATCGCGTCACCGCTCAGCTCGAGGCCGGACTGCTGTGGGTCAACACCTGGTCGGCGCTGGACCCGGCGGTCCCGTTCGGCGGCGTGAAGAACTCGGGCTGGGGTCGCGAGAGCGGCCCCGAAGCACTCGAGTCCTACACCCGAGTGAAGTCCGTCACGATCGATCTGTCCTGACCCGCGCTGTGACCGGCGCTCCCGTGCGCTATGCCCATGGCGAACACGGGCATGCCGGGCGGTGGGCGTCGTTACCCTCGATGTAACGCCTCGCAGGGGGCGCTGAACGGCCGAACGCCGAGGAGTTGACGATGTTCGAGAGATTCACCGACCGTGCCCGTCGTGTGGTGGTGCTCGCCCAAGAAGAGGCGAAGATGCTCAACCACAACTACATCGGGACGGAGCACATCCTCCTGGGGCTGATCCACGAGGGCGAAGGCGTCGCGGCCAAGGCCCTCGAGTCGCTCGGCATCTCGCTGGACGCCGTCCGCGAGCAGGTGCAGGACATCATCGGCCAGGGCCAGCAGCAGCCGACCGGGCACATCCCGTTCACGCCGCGCGCCAAGAAGGTGCTCGAGTTGAGCCTGCGCGAAGCGCTGCAGCTCGGTCACAACTACATCGGCACCGAGCACATCCTCCTCGGCCTGATCCGCGAGGGCGAGGGCGTCGCGGCCCAGGTGCTCGTCAAGCTCGGCGCCGACCTGAACAAGGTGCGCCAGCAGGTCATCCAGCTGCTCAGTGGCTACCAGGGCAAGGAGCCTGCGGGCGTCTCGACCGGAGCCGGCGAGCAGTCGGCCGGTGGGGCGCAGGGCGGATCGCAGGTGCTCGACCAGTTCGGTCGTAACCTCACGCAGGCCGCGCGCGACAACAAGCTCGACCCGGTGATCGGGCGCGAGAAGGAGATCGAGCGCGTGATGCAGATCCTCTCGCGTCGGTCCAAGAACAACCCCGTCCTGATCGGCGAGCCCGGCGTCGGCAAGACCGCCGTCGTGGAAGGTCTCGCCCAGGCGATCGTCAAGGGCGATGTGCCGGAGACGCTCAAGGACAAGCAGCTGTACTCCCTCGACCTCGGCTCGCTCATCGCCGGATCCCGCTACCGCGGTGACTTCGAAGAGCGCCTGAAGAAGGTCACGAAGGAGATCCGCACGCGCGGCGACATCATCGTCTTCATCGACGAGATCCACACGCTCGTCGGTGCCGGTGCGGCCGAAGGCGCGATCGATGCCGCGAGCATCCTCAAGCCCCTCCTCGCCCGCGGTGAGCTGCAGACGATCGGCGCGACGACGCTCGACGAGTACCGCAAGCATTTCGAGAAGGATGCGGCGCTCGAGCGTCGGTTCCAGCCCATCCAGGTGGCCGAGCCGAGCCTTCCCCACGCGATCAACATCCTCAAGGGCCTGCGCGACCGGTACGAAGCGCACCACAAGGTGCAGATCACGGACGGCGCGATCGTCGCGGCGGCCAACCTCGCCGACCGTTACGTCAGCGATCGGTTCCTGCCCGACAAGGCGATCGACCTGATCGACGAGGCCGGCGCGCGCCTGCGCCTGTCGATCTTGTCCAGCCCGCCGGAGCTGCGCGAGTTCGACGAGAAGATCGCCAAGGTCCGCGAGGACAAGGAGAAGGCGTCCGAGGATCAGGACTTCGAGAAGGCCGCGAGCCTGCGCGACGAGGAGAAGAGCCTGCTCGCCGAGCGCTTGCGCCTGGAGAAGCAGTGGCGCTCCGGCGACGTCGCTTCGCACGCGGTCGTCGACGAGGGCCTGATCGCCGAGGTGCTCGCCCAGGCGACCGGCATCCCCGTGTTCAAGCTGACAGAGGAGGAGTCCAGCCGCCTCGTCTTCATGGAGAAGGCGCTGCACCAGCGCGTCATCGGCCAGGAGGAGGCGATCGCCGCCCTGTCCAAGACGATCCGTCGTCAGCGGGCGGGCCTGAAGGACCCCAAGCGTCCCTCGGGATCGTTCATCTTCGCCGGTCCCACGGGTGTCGGCAAGACGGAGCTCGCCAAGGCGCTCGCGGAGTTCCTCTTCGACGACGAAGCCGCGCTGATCTCCCTCGACATGTCGGAGTTCGGCGAGAAGCACACCGTCTCCCGTCTGTTCGGCGCCCCTCCCGGGTTCGTCGGCTTCGAGGAGGGCGGCCAGCTCACCGAGAAGGTGCGGCGGAAGCCGTTCTCGGTCGTCCTCTTCGACGAGATCGAGAAGGCGCATCCGGACATCTTCAACTCGCTCCTGCAGATCCTCGAAGAGGGTCGCCTCACCGATGGTCAGGGCCGGGTCATCGACTTCAAGAACACCGTCATCATCATGACGACGAACCTGGGCTCCTCGGCGATCGCCGGCGGCCCGGTCGGGTTCCAGGTCGAGGGCAACACCGCGACGTCCTACGAGCGGATGAAGGGCAAGGTCGACGAAGAGCTCAAGCGCAACTTCAAGCCCGAGTTCCTGAACCGTCTCGATGACATCATCGTCTTCCCGCAGCTGAACAAGGACGAACTGCGGCAGATCGTGGGACTGTTCACGAAGCGGCTCGGTGAGCGCCTGCTGGATCGCGACATGACGGTCGAACTGTCGGATGCGGCGAAGGACAAGCTCATCGAGATCGGCTTCGACCCGACGCTGGGCGCCCGCCCGCTGCGCCGGGCCATGCAGCGCGAGATCGAGGACCGGCTGAGCGAGAAGATCCTGCACGGCGAGCTGAACTCCGGCGACCACGTCAAGGTGGACGTCGAGGGCGGCGAGTTCTCGTTCGAGCACGGCCCGCGCGGCGAGAAGGTCGCGATCGGTGTGGGCGTCGCCGGCGGCATCGCCGCGACGCCCGACATGGCCGCCACGGGCACGGACTGACGTCGTGGTCGCCCTCCACAACGGAGGAGCGCCTCACAACGGAGGCGATCTGCACAACTGCGGTGAATAACCCGAGTTTTCATCCTCAGAAGTGCAGATCTCCTCAGTTGTGACGCGGCGCGGCCGCGTTACCTCGAGAAGATTGAGGTGACCGCCGGGGCAACATCCCGATGCCCGTGGATGATGCGGCACTGGCCGCGCCCGCGGGCGGCGAGCTCCCGACCGAGCTCGATGTCCTTCTCGCCCGTCGCGTCCAGCAGCACGTCCAGGCGCGGCAGGCGCGCGGCGAGCGGCCGCGGGTCTGCGCCCGCGTTGTGCACGCAGTCCGAGAGGAGCACGGCACGCGCATCCCGCGCCGGTACCCGGGCGAGTTCGCGGGCGGCCACCTCGAGCGGGAACGCGATGTTCGTGAGTCCCTGAGCGGGGATGCGCAGAATCCGCTCCAGCAGTCCCGTCGCTTCCACGGGTGAGCCCAGGGGCAGTACGACCGCCGCATCCGACCAGAACGCGACGACACCCAGGGCATCCTGATGCAGCTCGGCCGACAGCGCCCCCACGGTCGCGGCCGCCGAGATCACGCGCTCGCCGCGCATCGACCCCGAGACGTCGACGAGCAGCACGACCGAGCGGGTCGTGCGCATCCGCTCCCGCACGACGATGTCCTCGTCGTCGGGGACGGGGCGTTCGGCGAGCATCTCGATCGTGCGGTCCAGGTCGATCTCGTCCGACGCGCCGCGGTACGGCACGCTCTGCAGCTCGCCGATCCCGCGTCGCGTCGTGACATCGCGGCGTGCCCGGCGCACGGCCAGCCGAGACGCGATCTGGCGCGCGATCGCCCGCGCGCGCGGGTCGAGCGGCGCGTCGCCCTCCGGCAGCGGCACGAGGGCGGCCGGTTCGTCCGTCTCGCCGGGCTGCGCGTCACCCGGCGCGCTGCCCGCGCGCGTCGGGCGTGCGGGGTCGCGACGTCCGGACGCCTGGACTATGCCGCCGCCGCGACCGGAGGCGTCGAACAGCGTCGGCGGTTCATCGAGCTGCTTGGGCTTGCGTCGCAGCGGGGTGCCCGGAGTGCGGGATGAGCGCCGCCGTCCGCTGCGCACAGGGGTATCGGCCGCGACCTCCCTTCAGCCGGGCGCGGCCCGGTGCGGCTCGAGAATGAACCGGTCCTCCCAGATCTCCCGCAGGACCCGCTCCGGCGTCGTCTCGGCGGCTTCATCGAGGTGGATGCGGCCCGATAGGGCGACGATCATCGCGTCGTAGACGAGCTCCGGATAGGCCGGATCGCCCGGGTCGCTCAGCACCCGCAGCTCCGCGAGTCGCTGCCCGACGAGCGTCGTGTCGATCGCGCCGCGCACGCTCGAGCCCTGCCGCACGTCCGGATGCTCGCGCGTCGCCCGCGTGACCGCGACGGCGTCACGTACGAGGCGGTCGGTGAGCGGGTTCGCCGCACTCCGCGCATCCGCCCCGCTCGTGGCACCCGCCGCATCCGCCTCCGCCCGAGCATCCGCCCCGCCCTGAGCGCGCAGCGCGGTGATCCGCTCCTCCTCGTCGGCGTCCTGGTAGTCGACGGAGAGCCGGTTGAGGCGGTCGTGGACGCTCGTGGAGAGCCGTGTCGTGCCGATGTTGTCGTACGGGTTCATCGAGGCGATCACCCGGAACGTCGGCAACGCCTGGATGCGGCCCACTCGCGGCACCGCGATCGAGCGGTCGGCCATGGCCGTGAGAAGCGTGTTCAGCGTGTCTTCGGGTGCACGGTTGAACTCCTCGATGTAGAGGAATCCGCCCTGCTGCATCGCCTCCAGGAGGGGGCCGGGCACGAAGTTGTCGGGTGAGTAGTCCTCCCGCAGCACGCGGGCGGGATTGTGGTGCCCGACGAGCTTCGCCGGTGTCAGATCCGCATTGCCCTCGACGAACAGCAGGGGGATGCCCCACTCCTGCGTGATCGCCGTGAGCATCGTCGTCTTGCTCGTTCCCGGGGGGCCTTCCAGGACGATGTCCCGACCGGCCGCGACGGCCGCGAGCGTGAGCTCCAACTCGCGCTCGCGACCGACCAGCCGCGCAGCGATGCGCTCGCGGGCATCCCGCAGATCGCCCGCGTCCGTGCTCACTTGGCCGTCGATCCCGCGTCGACGGGCAACTGGATGCCCGTGACGTAGCGGGCATCGTCGGATGCGAGCCAGAGCACCGCGTTGGAGATGTCGGCCGCCTCGATCCACGGCACGGGGAGGGCGTTCATGCCGTTCATCCGCTCCAGGAACACCTCCCGGGTCGCGGTGCCCGGCTCGTAGTCGGGGGCGAACAGGTCGTACATGTTCTGGTTCTGGATCATGTCGGTGTCCACGCTCGTGGGATGCACCGTGTTGACGCGGATCGAGTGCGGGGCGAGCTCGAGTGCGAGCGTCCGCATGATCCCGACGACACCGTGCTTGGAGGCGACGTAGTGGACGAAGTTCGGGAATCCCTTGAGTCCCGCCGTCGAGCTCGTGATGACGATCGACCCACCGCCGGCCGCCTTCAGATGCGGGATCGCCGCTTTCGCGGTGTGCCACACACCCTTGAGGTTGACGCCGATCATGTCGTCCCACTCCTGGTCCGTGATCTCCTCCGCGACACCGTTGGAGAAGATGCCGGCGTTGGCGCTGACGATGTCGAGTCGTCCCAGCTCCGCGACGCCCGCCTCGACCGCGTCGTGCAGCGCGGCGTAGTCGCGCACGTCGGCTTCGCGGGCGACGATGCGCCGGTCGAGCGCCTCGACCTGACGCACAGTCTCCGCCAGGTCGTCCGGCGTCGCCATCGGATAGGGCACCGTGTCGATCTGCTGCACCAGGTCGACCGCGATGATGTCGGCGCCTTCCTGCGCGAGGCGCAGTGCGTGCGAGCGTCCCTGCCCGCGTGCGGCACCCGTGATGAGGGCTACTTTGCCGTCCAGCTTTCCCATGTTCGTGCTCCTTCGGTATTGATGGTCACTAGAGCGTCGTGTGACCTGTCGCGCGTCACCTGACCCGCATCCGTCACTTGAGCAGCGCGCCGGCGTCGACCGGCAGCGCGATTCCGGTCACGTAGCGGGCCTCGTCGGAGGCGAGCCACAGCACCGCGTTGGAGATGTCGACGGGGTCGACCCAGGGGATCGGCAGCGTGTTCATCTGGGTTGAGATCGCCGCGAACGCCGCCATCGGGTCGCCGCCCGCCTCGGCTCCGAAGAGGGCCATGACGCCGTCGTTCATGATCATCTTCGTGTCGACCTGGGTGGGGTGCACCGAGTTGACGCGGATCATGTCGGGCGCGAGCTCGATCGCGAGCGACTTCATGAGTCCGACGACGCCGTGCTTGGCGGCGACGTAGTGGGCGATGTTGCCCATGGCCTTGAGCCCCGCGACGGAGCTGGTGAGGATCATCGATCCGCCGCCGGCTGCCTTCAGATGTGGGATCGCGACCTTGCAGGTGCGCCAGACACCGTTCAGGTTGATGTCGATCATGTCGAGCCACATCGCCTCGCTGAGCTCGGTCGTGGGCTGCGTCTCGTTGACGATGCCGGCGTTGGCGCTCACGATGTCGAGGCGTCCCAGCTGGGCGACGCCGTCGTCGACGGCCGCCTTGAGTGCGTCGTAGTCGCGCACGTCGGCGCGGGTGGCGACGATGCGGCGGTCGAGCGCCTCGACCTGCCGCACCGTTTCGGCCATGTCCTCCTCCGTCGCGGCTTCGTACGGTGCGCCCGCGATCTCGTCCATGAGGTCGATCGCGATGATGTCGGCGCCCTCCTGCGCGAGGCGGACGGCGTGTGACCGACCCTGGCCGCGTGCCGCGCCCGTGATGAAGGCGACTTTGCCTTCGACTCTTCCGGTCATGATGTGCTCCTTGTCCTGGTGTTCAGTACTCGGTGTCCTGTGTTCAGTACTCGGTGTTGCCGGCGTCGACCGTGAACGACAGCGCAGTGACGTAGCGGGCTTCGTCGCTGGCGAGGAACAGCACCGCGTTGGACTGGTCGCGCGGTTGCGTCGCCTCGATGGGCAGCAGGTTCGTGAGCATCCCGCCCACGCGGGGGTGCTTCTCCAGGAGGGGAGGGTAGGCCCCCGCCATCTCGCCCATGGGCGTCTCGACTCCGGTCGGATGCAGCGTGTTCACCCGGATGCTGTGCTCGGCCAGCTCGGTCGCGAACGCCTTGCCGAGGCCGGTCACCCCGAACTTGGAGGCGACGTACGGTGTCAGGAACGGCAGTCCCTTGAGGCCCGCGGCGGAGCTGGTGAGGATGATCGATCCGCCGCCGGCGGCGATCAGGTGCGGCGCGGAGAGCTGCACGGTGTTGAAGACTCCCGTCAGGTTGGTCGAGATCGTCTCATTCCAGATGTCGGGCGTGACCTCGTCCCAGGGGGCGATGATGCAGATGCCCGCGTTGCCGACGACGATGTCGAGGTGCCCCAATTGGGCGACGCCGTCGTCGATCGCCGTCTTGAGCGCGTCGCGGTCGCGCACATCGGCCTTCGTCGCGACGATCCGGCGATCCAGCGCCTCGACCTGACGGACCGTCTCGGCCAGATCCGCATCCGTCGCGTGCGAGTACTGCAGGCCGGGGATCGGCCCACACAGATCGACGGCGATGATGTCGGCGCCTTCCTCGGCCAGGCGCAGGGCGTGCGAGCGCCCCTGCCCGCGGGCGGCTCCGGTGACGAGGGCGACCTTGCCCTCCACTCTTCCGGTCATGATCTCTCTCTTTCTCGGGTGGGTGGTGCTCGGGCAGGGTGCGCGAGCGTCGGTTCAGGCTCGTAGGGGCGCGGATGCGGCGGTGGTTGCGGCGGTGGCTGCGGCGCGACGAAGGGCCACGGTCAGGGCCGGTGCGGGTGCGGGAGTCGGGGCCGTCCGGCGCGCGATCGGCGCCGGGCCGTGCGGGGCCCCGCCCACCGTGACGGGGACTGGAGACTCCATGGGACTGCTCCTCGGATCGGGCTCGTCGACGTCGACGGGCTCCGTTGGCTCGATCGTAATGGCACTCAGTGCCGAATGGAAGAGTCCGACGAGACTCAGCTAATGTGCTCGCGAAATGGGGTGCGTGCCTCATTTGGGATCTGCTCGCGAAACGCTAGCCACGCTTCGGGCGCTCGGGTGTGCTGGTGGGATGGGCTCGTTGTCGATGT
>Ga0182739_1002721_pt1 | contig 16202 bp, 15 predicted proteins | sample eDN5th30CBELigBY_FD_128873 | JGI IMG/M metagenome (GOLD analysis project Ga0182739, IMG submission 128873) | Enriched backyard soil microbial communities from Emeryville, California, USA - eDNA 5th pass 30_C BE-Lig BY (version 2) (version 2) | ecosystem: Environmental > Terrestrial > Soil >... | reverse complement strand
GCCTGCCGCGTGGCGGCCGAGCAGGCCCTTTTTGCGGAAGTTCTCCGGCAGGCCCAATGCTATGCCGGAGCCGCCGGTGACCAGCTGCAGCTCCGCCGCGGCCTCGCCCAGGATGCGCAGGTCGGCATCGTCGGTGACGTCGGTGACCAGATGGGCGATGCCATCGGCCGCCAGCTCGGCCATGCGCCGGCGTACCGCGTCGGCACCCTGGTGCACGGTGTCGTAGCGCACCAGCCCGACCTTGCGCCGGCTCTGCGCCGCCATCACGCGGACCAGGTCGGCATCGGTCATCGGGTTCAGCGGGTGCTTCTCCATGCCGCTCTCGTTGAGCAGCCGGTCGCCGACGAACAGATGGCCGCGGAAGATCGAGCGCTGCAGGGTCGGATAGGCCGGGCAGACGATGGTCTGCTCGGTACCCAGCGCCGCCATCAGCGCTTCCGCCACTGGGCCGATATTGCCCTCGGGTGTGGAATCGAAGGTCGAGCAGTACTTGAACAGGATCTGCCGGGCCCCGCGCTCCTGCAGGTAGCGCAGCGCGTCCAGTGACTGGCGCACGGCCTCGGCGGCCGGGATCGAGCGCGATTTCAGCGCCACCACGAGCGCATCGACCTCGCCGGGATCGGTGCCGGGCGCGGGCACGCCGATCGTCTGGACCGTGCGCATGCCTTCCTGGACCAGCACGGCGGCGAGATCGGTGGCACCGGTGGAATCATCGGCGATACAGCCGAGCAGCATGGGTTCAGCGCCTCCGTCGGGTTCGTTTCGCAAGAACTAGCCGCTGGATACCGGCAGGGCGAGCAGATCGGCCAGCCGCATCGCCACGCTGTTGCGCGCAGGATGCCACAGGCCGCGGTCAATCGCCTCGGCAAACCGCGCGGCCATCTCGCGAAGCCCCTCCGGGTTGGCGTGCTGGAGAAATTCACGCACCGCCGTGTCCTCCAGGTAGGCGTCGAACAGCTGGTCGAAATGATGGTCCTCGACCACGCGCGCGGTGGCCGCGAACGCGAACAGATAGTCGACGGTCGCCACCATCTCGAACGCCCCCTTGTAGCCGTGGCGCATGGCGCCCTGGATCCAGCGCGGGTTTGCTGCCCGCCCGCGCACGATCCGGCTGATTTCCTCGGCGAGCCGCCTGGGTCTCGGTGCCTCCGGCCGGCTGTGGTCGACATGGAAGGCTTCCGGCTGGCGGCCGCTGAAATGCCGGATCGCCGCGATCACGCCGCCCTCGAACTGGTAGTAGTCGTCGCTGTCGAGCAGGTCGTGCTCGCGATTGTCCTGGTTGTGCAGCACGAGCTGGCTTTGCTCCAGCCGACGGCGCAGCTGGTCGCCGTCGGCCAGGCCCTCGCGGCCGCTGCCATAGGCATGCGCACCCCAGGCGAGATAGGCGGCGGCGAGGTCGCCATCGTCCTGCCAGTGGCGCTCGTCGATCAGCGCCTGGAGCCCCGCTCCATAGGCACCGGGCCGGCTGCCGAACACGCGGGCACTGGCGCGCAGGCGAGCCCGCTCCGGCGGTTCGCCGGTGGCGGCGAGCCGCGCCACCTCGGCCGCGACATGGGCTGCCAGCGGGTTCTGGTCTGCTGGCTCGTCCAGGCCCGCCACCAGCCGGGCTGCCTGGTCGATCAGCTCGATCTGCTGGGGGAAGGCGTCACGGAAGAAGCCGGAGACCCGGAAGGTCACGTCCACCCGGGGCCGCCCGAGCTGGTCCAGCGGGATCACCTCCACGCCGGTGACCCGGCCGCCGGCACCGTCCCAGACCGGCCGGCAGCCCAGCAGGGCCAGGGCCTGGGCGATGTCGTCGCCGCCGGTGCGCATGTTGGCCGTGCCCCAGGCGGACAGGACCAGCGCTTTCGGCCATTCCCCATGGCGCTCGGCATAGTGCTGCAGGACGGCACCGGCCGAGGCCCAGCCCAGCCGCCAGGCGGCGGGCGTGGGCAGGGCACGGCAGTCGACCGAGAAGAAGTTGCGCCCGGTCGGCAGGACGTCCGGCCGGCCGCGGCTGGGGGCGCCGGAGGGGCCGGGGCGGACGAAGCGCCCGTCCAGTGCCGCCAGGAGTGCCGCCAGCTCCGCAGGCCCCGAGCGGTCCAGCGCCGGGGCGATCTCGGCCTGCAACATGGCCAGCACCGCGGCTGTGGCAGTCCAGGCCGGCGGTGCCGGGCGTTCTTCGGCCAGCAGGGCCAGCGCCAGGGCCTCCAGCCGCTCCACCGTGTCGCCGGCGGTGCGCCAGGGTGCCGGCAGGAGCTCGGCCAGCACAGCGGGGCGGGGGCCGGACCAAGGGGCGGCCAGCCCATCCGCCGCGAGCGGATCGAAGCCGGTCAGCCCCAGATCGGCCGCCAGCGCCCGGGTCAGCGAGGCATCGCCCGGGCGGCTGCCGCGCGGCAGGCGGGCGAGGCTCGCCAGCAGCTCGGCCCGCTGCCGGCCGGAGGGGCTCTGGCCCAGGACGTGCAGCCCGTCACGGATCTGCAGCTCCTTCAGCTCGCACAGCCAGGCATCCAGCGCCACCACTTCATCGTCCGGCCGGCCCCCGCTTGCGGCCAGATCACGGTCGAGCCGCAGCCGCGACGCTTCCTCGACGATCGAGCGCGCCACCAGCCCCGCCCGCTTCGGGTCGAGGTCGCGCGCCTCCGCATACTCGTCCAGCAGGTTCTCCAGCGTCTGGAGGTCGCCGTGCAGGCCGGCGCGGACCAGTGGTGGGGTCAGGTGGTCGATGATCACGGCGCTGGTGCGCCGCTTGGCCTGACTGCCTTCGCCCGGGTCGTTGACGATGAACGGGTAGACCAGCGGCATGGGCCCCAGCAGGGCGGCCGGGTGGCAGGCATCGGACAGGCCGGTGGCCTTGCCCGGCAGCCATTCCAGGTTGCCGTGCTTGCCGACCTGGACCACGGCATGGGCGGCGAAGCCATGACGCAGCCAGAGATAGAAGGCGAGATAGCGGTGCGGCGGCACCAGGGCCGGGTCGTGCCAGCTCGTGGCCGGATCGATCTCGTAGCCGCGCGCCGGCTGAAGGGCGACCACAACCTGGCCGAGCGGCAGGACCGGAAGGAGCAGGGCGCCGTCCCGGCAGAACGGATCGGCCTCCGCGCTACCCCAGCGCTCCGTCACCGCGCCCTGCACCTCGTCCGGCAGCCGGGCGAACCAGTCCCGGTAGCGCTCCAGTTCGACCCGGACCCGCACCTGACGCCTGGTCCCGGCAGGTTCTTCGGCCTCGGCGGACTGGTTCTTCCCGTCGGCCGGAAGATCCGCCTGCGGCGGTACATTGGTGACGCCGGTCTGGAGTGACCGGATCAGCGCGTCCCCATCGTCCGCGATGGATTGGATATTGTATCCAGCCTGTTTCAGCTCCTTCAGGATCGCGATCGCGGAGGCGGGTGTGTCCAGGCCGACGCCGTTGGCCAGCCGGCCGTCCCGGACCGGGTAGTTGGCCAGCACCAGGGCCACCCGCCGGTCGCGGGGCGGGGTGTCGCGCAGCCGCAGCCAGGCAGCGGCCTGCGCCGCGGCACGGGCGATGCCGGAAGCGGAAGCCTGCCAGCGGACGATCCGGCACTGGCTGGGCTCGTGCCGGCTGCCGCCGTCCTTGAACGCGATCACCGGGCCGTGCAGCCGGCCGTCCAGTTCGGGCAGCGCCACCTGCATGGCGAGGTCGACCGGCGGCAGGCCGCGCGGGCTGTCCCGCCAGGCGGGCTCGCCGCAGCCGGCCAGCACGAGCTGGATGACCGGGACGTCCAGCGCGTCGAAGGGGGTCGTCCAGCCGGTCTCGGCACTCGCGGTGGCAAAGCCGGTGGCGGTGAGCAGGATGCCCGGGCACACGGTCTGGCACCATTCGCGGGCGAGCGCCGCCTCGGCCGGGTTCTTCAGGCTGGACACGAACAGGCCGACCGCGCCGATGCCGTGGCCGGCCAGCGCCTCGATCAGCCGGTCGACCGGTTGGAGGTCACCGGCGAGCAGCATCGCCCGGTAGAACAGGACCACGGCCCGGACCGGCGGATCGGCGTTGGCCCAGGCGGTGTGTGGTGCAGTGAAGGTGCGGCCCGCGCGGTACAGGCCGATCCGGGGCAGGGGCGTTGCTCGCCCGGTGGCCGGCCTGCCGGCCAGGATGTCTACGGCATTGGCTAGGAAGCGGCTGGCATTCTCGACGCCGCCCTCGGCCAGGCACTGCCAGAGCAGCTCGCAGGTCGCGCGTGGCAGGGTCGACCAGCCGTCCAGGGACGGGTCCGGGCGGTCGTCGCCCGGCAGGACTGCCAGCGCCACGCCCTGCGCCCGGCAGGCGGCCACCACCTGCTCCAGGCCATAGGACCAGTAGGACCGGCCGCCGATCAGCCGCAGCACCACCAGCCGGGCGTGGGCCAGGGTCCGCTCGACCCAGAGATCGACCGACATGGGATGGCGCAGCAGGCGCAGGGGGGCCAGCCGTGTCTCGGGCAGGCCGCCATCCGGAGCTGCTGCGGCCAGCCGGTCGAGGGCCGCTGCCAGGCAGGCGAGCTCGGTGTCGGCGAACGAGGCGACCACCAGCTCGGCCGGTGCCTGGTCGAGATCGACCGGCACGTCCTCGTTCAGGCTGGCCGCCGCGTCGGCCGGCAGGAGATGCATGGTCAGGCGGCGGCGCGGATCGCCGTCGTGATGCCTGCCTGGTCCAGGCCTTTCTCGCCGATCACCACCAGCTGGCACAGGCGCGGCTCGTCGGCCCGCCAAGCCCGGTCATAGGCCTGGGTCACCCGGCCGCCCACGCCCTGGATCACGAGGCGCATCGGCTTGCCGGCGACCTCGAGAAACCCCTTCAGGCGCAGCACGCGGAACTGGTCGGCGATCCGGCCGAGCTCGGCGGCGATCCGCTCCGGATCGGCGATCGGCGGCAGGGCCACGGCGAAGCTCTCGAAGTCGTCATGGTCGTGCTCCACCCCGTCGTGATGGGAGGGACGGCTGGCCAGGTCTGTCTCGGCTGCTGCACCGATCCCCAGCACCACCTCGACCGGCAGGCGGCCCGACACGGCGCGCACCGTGCGTGCCTGCGGGCGCAGGTCCTGCGCCACCGTGCCGTCCACGGCTGGCCAGTCGGCCTCGGCCACCAGATCGGCCTTGTTCAGGACCACGAGATCGGCGCAGCCGACCTGTTCCTCGAACAGCTCCTCCAGCGGCGTCTCGTGGTCGAGGTTCGGGTCGGCCGCCTGCTGGCGGGCGACCGCGGCCGGATCCGGCGCGAACAGGCCGCTCGCCACCGCGGCGGCATCCACCACGGTCACCACCCCATCCACCGTCACCCGGTCGCGGATGCCCGGCCAGGCGAAGGCCTTGACCAGCGGCTTGGGCAGGGCCAGCCCCGAGGTCTCGATCACGATGTGGTCTGGCGGCGGATCCAGCGCCAGCAGCTTCTCCATGGTCGGCAGGAAGTCGTCGGCGACTGTGCAGCAGATGCAGCCATTGGCGAGCTCGACCACGTCCTCCTCGCGGCAGGTGACATCGCCGCAGCCCAGCAGAACCTCCCGGTCCACGCCCAGCTCGCCGAACTCGTTGATCACCAGGGCGAGGCGCCGGCCAGCGGCGTTGGCGAGCAGGTGGCGGATCAGCGTGGTCTTGCCACTGCCGAGAAAGCCCGTGATCACCGTCGCCTGGATCTTGCTCATGCGTCGCCCTTCAAGAAAACCTCAGCCCTTCACCATCACCGGCAGCCCGGCCACCAGCAGCACCACCCGGTCCGCTGCCCGGGCGATCGCCTGGTGCAGCCGGCCGGCATGATCGACGAATTCACGCGCCATGGCGTTCGCCGGCACGATCCCCTGGCCGACCTCGTTGGACACCAGGACGACCGGGCCCGCCAGATCCGGCAGCAACCGAACGAGCCCGGCCGACTCCGCCGCCACGTCGCGCCCGGCCACCATGAGGTTGGTGAGCCACAAGGTCAGGCATTCCACCAGCACGATACGTCCGGGCGCTGCCAGCTCCGCCAGCCGCTCGGCCAGCATGAGCGGCTCCTCGACCGTCCGCCAGCGCCGGTCGCGCTCTGCCCGGTGCCGTGCCACCCGCGCCGCCATCTCGGCATCGAGCGGCTGGGAGGTCGCCAGATAGAGCGGGTCGCCAGCGGCTTCCAGGCAGAGTGCCTCGGCATAGCGGCTCTTGCCGGAGCGGGCGCCGCCCAGGACGAGCGTGAGGCTGGCAGGTGAACGGTCGGTCATGATCGGGCGATCTGCCGCGCCTGGACCTCCCGGGTCAAGAACGCCAGATGAGCGGTTTTCAACTGGCCCCGCCGGCTGGATCTGCTAATCGGCCCGGCGTCAATCGCGGAGCGTCCATGCCAGAGAGCCTTCTCGCCGAGTTCTATGTGTTCTTCACGATCGTCCTGATCGACATCGCGCTTGCCGGCGACAATGCGGTGGTGGTTGGACAGCTCGCCTCGGGTCTTCCCGATGTGCAGAAGCGCCGGGCGATCCTGCTGGGCGTGGTGCTGGCCCTGATCTTCCGGGTGGCCTTCGCCCTGGTCGCCGTGCAGCTCCTGCAGATCGTGGGCCTGCTGCTCGCCGGTGGCCTGCTCCTGCTCTGGGTCTCCTACAAGATGTACCGGGAGCTCCGCGAGGGGCATCATGCCGACCAAGTCGACCCTGGCGACGTGCCGGTCGCACGCAAGACCTTCGCCGCGGCTTCGTTCCAGATCGCCGTGGCCGACGTGTCGATGTCGCTGGACAACGTGCTGGCAGTGGCCGGCGTGGCGAAGGACCATCTGCCGGCGCTGATCTTCGGCCTGATCCTGTCGATCGCGCTCATGGGCGTGGCGGCCAATTTCATCGCGCGCTGGATGGAGCGCCACCGCTGGCTCGCCTGGGTCGGCCTGCTGATCATCCTGTTCGTGGCGCTCAAGATGACCTGGGAGGGCGGTCACGAGGTACTGGCAGCACTCTGACGGGCGGGGCTCAGCCGGAAGCGAGGCTGCCGTCGCGCGCCCGGCGGACCGCATCGACCAGCGCCTCCCTGACGCTGCCGGCATCGCCGACCAGGCGGGCGAAGGGGAGGCGCAGCACCTGGCCGCCCCGGCGCAGATCCGCCCCTTCCGGATCCACGCCGGTGAGCGTCCAGCCGGTGCCGCTGCCGCCGAGCGCTGTCGCATAGAGGTCGACCGCATCGGCATGGTCCTCGTTCATATGGCGGAGGATGCCGGCTTCGGCGGCGGCCAGTGCCTGGTGTGACGCGGTATCCAGCAGCAGGTCGGCCCCCTCCACCCAGTGGATCCGGCCGAAGCCCGCCACCAGATGGGCGCGCTGCACCGTCACCCGGAACAGGCCGAAATCTGCAAAGCCCGCATAGGTCGCGGCGTCCGGATGACGCTGGACGAACCGTTCGAGGAGCAGCTTGTCGTCGCTGCGGACCGCGAGCCCCTGGACGCTGGCGCGTGGCCCGGTGAGCGGCGAGGCCAGGCCGGCCGTGCCGTCGAACAGGAGCGAGATGCGCGGGTCGGCGTCGAGGTTGCGGGTGTGCTCGGCCAGGCGCGAGAGGAGCAGGAGCGGGCTCGCGTCATGCGCCAGTGCCACCAGGGCGAGCGAGACATAGGGCGCGCCGCCCGGCAGCATGGTGCCGAGCGCCACGGTGGGCCGCTCGCGCATCAGCCGGCGGACGAGGTCGGCCGGTGCGGGCGGGGTTTCGGCGCTGCTGGTCATGTCCTGGGTCCTGCTGGCCGGGCATTGCCCGATGGCGCTCCAGGTTCAGATAGCGGAATTGCTCCGGCCGGACGAGAGAGGTGCAGCTCAGTGGGAGAAGAGGCGTTGCGTTTTCCGATGGCGGTACCCGAGGCCGGTGAGCCGGCGCTGGTCGCGGAAGGGATCTTCTGGCTGCGCCTGAAGCTGCCCTTCGCGCTGGACCATGTGAACCTGTGGATCGTCGACGACGGCGACGGCTGGACGCTCGTGGATACCGGCCTGGGCGACGCGCCGACCAAGGCGGTGTGGCAGCGCCTGACCACCGGGTTCCTGGCGGGCCGACCGATCCGGCGCGTGCTGGCAACCCATTTCCATCCGGACCATGCCGGCAATGTCGGCTCCCTGGTGGCGCAGACCGGTGCGGAGCTCCTGATGAGCCGGACCGAGTGGCTGACCGCCCGGATGCTGGCGGTGGACAGCAGTGAGGAATTCGTCGAGAGCGGCCGCCAGTTCGACCGGGCGTGTGGCGTACCGGAGGAACTGCTGGCCCGGCGCGCCAGCCGCGGCAACAAGTACCGGCAGGGCGTCGACCCGCTCCCCTACCGCTTCACCCGGCTGCAGGCCGGCCAGACGGTCCGGCTCGGCGGCAGCCGGTTCGAGGTGATCATCGGGGAAGGGCACAGCCCGGAGCAGGTGACACTTTACGCCGCCGAGCGGCGCCTGCTGATCGCCGCCGACCAGGTCCTGCCGCGGATCTCGCCCAATGTCGCGGTCTGGCCGTCCGAGCCGGCGGCCGATCCGCTGGGCGGATTTCTCCGCTCGCTGGATCTCTATGCCGGGCTCGACCCCGAGACCCTGGTGCTGCCCTCGCACAAGCTGCCCTTCATCGGCCTGCACGAGCGGATCGCGCAGCTGCAGGCCCATCACGCGGAGCGGCTGGACGCAACGCTCGCCGCCTGCCGGCAGCGGCCCAGTGCCTGGGAGGTGACGGCCGTGCTGTTCCCCCGCGCACTGGACCTCCACCAATTGGGCTTCGCCCTGGGTGAGACCCTGGCCCACCTGAACCGGCTGGTGGCGAGCGGGCAGGTCCGGCGGACCACTGATCCCGACGGTGTGGATCGCTACGAGCCGGCCTGAACGGTGTGGCGCTGCTTGTCGTGGTACATCGCCCGGTCGGACACGCGCAGCAGCGCGGCCAAGTCGCCACCTTCGTCGGGAAACAGCGCCATGCCGATGCTGGCGCTGGTCTGGACCTCATGGCCGGGAATGGCATGCGGCAGGGACAGGAGCCGCTGTAGCCGGGTACGGACCCGCTCGCCATTGGCGCGGTCGCCGATCCGGTCCATCACCACCACGAACTCGTCGCCGCCCAGCCGCGCGACCGTGTCGGTGGCGCGCAGGGAGCGCAGCAGACGGTTGCCGAACGACTGCAGCAGATGGTCGCCGGCCTCATGGCCCAGCCGGTCGTTCACCGCCTTGAAGTCGTCGAGGTCGAAGAAATAGACGCAGCCGGCCTGGCCGCTGCGCCGGGCCTGGGCGACCGCGCGCTTCAGCCGCTCTTCCAGCAGCCAGCGATTGGCCAGCCCGGTCAGCCGGTCATGGGTGGCGACATGCGCCAGGCGGCGGTCCTGCTCGCGCTTGCGCGCTGCTCGCTGCAGGCAGGTCACGGCATGAGCCTGATCGAGCGGAGAGGCGTCATGCGGCCCGGCATAGGCCAGGATCGGCAGGCCGGGTGCGATCGACTGGAGGCGGACCAGACCGCACAGCCCCCCGGCATCGGCGGTGCACAGGTCGAGCAGCACGGCACCGATCGCCTGATCGGCCAGCAGGCCGATCGCATCGGCGAGGGTAGCGGTGTGCTCGAGGCAGGCGAGCGCCAAGCCCGCGCGGCGAAGGAGCCGGCCGACCTCTTCCGGTTCCTGCCGGTGATCGCTCACCAGCAGCACGCGGAATCTCGGCTCCGGGCCACGACGTTGCATAGGCTTCCCGCTCCGGTGGGGCGGCGGCGAAGAATGGAGCCACCGTTCGCCTTCACGGTTAATGTGGCCCTGCACCCCGGGCAACAATAACATTCTGGGCTAAACTATTCAGAAAATTACATAAAATTGCGCCGAAGCTCGTGGCGCCGCGAGGCGGGAAGGGCGGCGCGATCCCCTGGCCCGGGATCGGGGCAGGGGATCGGAAACGTTCCAACAGTTGTCGAAATCTGTTAGGCCCAACCTCAGGTGCAACCGGGTCTCGGGGGAGACACGGATGGGTCGACTGGTGATCCTGTTGATCGTCGCGGCGGGCCTGCCAGGGGTCCTGCTCGGCAGCATCGCGGCCTTCCTGGCGTTCGGTATCATGCCGGCCCCGCTCCGCGCGACCGGTGCCAGCCTGCCGGACCAGCCCCTGCTGGTCGTGCTGGGCCTGGTGCTGGCTGCCCTGCTCCTGGCAGGGACCGCTGCGGTGGCGCGCAACTGGCGGCCGGTCGAGCTTCAGTAGACGTCCTGGCCGCCGTTCACCGGGATCTCGGCCCCGGTGATGTAGGAGACCTGGTCGCTGCAAAGATAGTGGACCACCGCGGCCACCTCCTCGGGCGAACCCAGCCGCCGCATCGGGATCCGCTCCACCAGCGCCTCGGTGCCGGGCGAGAGGATCGCCGTGTTGATCTCACCGGGGCTGACCGCGTTCACGCGGATGCGCAGATGGGCGAGGTCGGCGGCCAGTTCGCGGGTCAGCGCGGTGAGTGCCGCCTTGGAGGTCGCGTACGCGGTGCCGGCGAACGGGTGGACCCGGCTGCCGGCGATCGAGGTGATGTTGACGATGGCACCGGAGGTCTCGGCGAGCTTCGGCGCCATCTCCCGCGCGAACCAGGCGCAGGAGAAGAAGTTGATCGCGAACACCTTCTGGAACACGTCCAGGTCGCTCTCCAGCGCACCCAGGCGGTGGCCGTCCTCGCCTTTGGGCGAGTAGCCGGCATTGTTGACCAGGGCGTGGATCGGCCCGCCGTCGAGCAGGTCCTCGAGTTCCGCCACCACCTCGGGCAGCTTGGAGAGGTCGGCGAGATCGGCGCAGATATGCATGTGCCGCTCGCCCCGGCCGCATTGCGGCGGCACCGCGTCCCGCGAGCAGGTCACCGCGCGCCAGCCCTGCTTGACGAAGTACTTGGCGGTAGCGTGACCAATGCCACGGGACGCGCCCGTGATGAACACGACCTTCTGATCCTGCACGTCGCGGCTCCGGTGGAGTTGGCCAGGGCCAGGAGATGGCCGCTCGTCGCGGCATACGCAAGCATTGCCCGCATGGGGCGCGCGCTCGGGTCGCTTGGGAGCCTGCCCCGACGCCCCCGGCCGGGGCTCAGGGATTCAGGCGCTCGCGCTGCCAGTCACCGCCCGCCAGGCGCCGGTAGCACAGCCGGTCATGCAGCCGGCTAGGGCGGCCCTGCCAGAACTCGATCGTCACGGGCCGCACCCGGTAGCCGCCCCAGAACGGCGGGCGGGGCGGGGTGTCGCCGAACCGGTCGCGCGCCTCCGCTTCCTGCCGGGCGAGCTGCGCCCGGTCGGCCACCGGATGGGACTGCCTGGACGCCCAGGCGCCGATCCGGCTGCCCAGCGGCCGGCTGGCGAAATAGGCATCGGCTTCCGCGGCCGGCACCGCGCTCACCGGTCCCTCGATGCGCACCTGTCGATGCAGCACGTCCCACCAGAACAGGAGTGCCGCCTGCGGATTGCCGGCGAGCTCCTGGCCCTTGCGGCTCTCGGTGTTGGTGAAGAAGTCGAAGCCATCCGCGCCGAAATGCTTGAGGAGCACCATGCGGCAGGACGGCTGGCCGCTGGCATCGACGGTCGCCACCGCCATCGCGTTCGGCTCGGCCAGGCCGCTCGCGCTGGCTTCCTGGAACCAGCGGCCGAACAGGGCCAGCGGGTCCATGCCGGCACTGGCCTCGTCCAGCTCAGCGCGCGCATAGTCCACCCGCATGTCCTGCGGTGATCTCATCGTCCGGCTCCCCTTGCCCAGCCGCCTTCCAGGTGGCGTGCCCGCCGGCACTTGTCCATGTCCCAGCAGCGGGGGCCGTACGGGAAATCGACCGTACCCGGGCAAACTGGGCCTTTTGCGCGTCCCGGACTGGACCTAGCGTCGCGGCCGGGCGGAGCATCCGGGAGAAGCGGTCGTGGCGCGCGAGGGCATCCTGTCGATCCAGTCGCACGTGGCCTATGGCCATGTCGGCAACTGCGCGGCGGTATTCCCGCTGCAGCGGCTGGGCCACGAGGTCTGGGCGGTCAACACGGTGCAGTTCAGCAACCACACCGGCTATGGTACCTGGAAGGGCAGTGCCAACAGCGTCGAGCAGATCCGCGAGATCCTGCAGGGCGTGGAGGAGCGCGGCGCATTCGCCCGCACCCGGGCGGTGATGTCCGGCTATCTGGGTGATCCGCAGCTCGGCGCTGCCGTGCTGGAGACGGTCGCCCGGATCCGTGCGGCACGACCCGGCGCGCTCTATGCCTGCGATCCGGTGATGGGCGATGTCGGCCGCGGCTTCTTCGTCCGGCCCGGGATCCCGGAATTCTTCCGCGATCAGGCCGTGCCCCAGGCCGACATCGTCACGCCCAATGCGTTCGAGCTGGCCTTTCTTGCGGACCGTTCGATCGACAGCCTGGAGGACGCGCTGGCCGGTGCTGCCCAGGTGCGGCAGCGCGGTCCGAGCCTCGTGGTGGTGACCAGCCTGGAGCTGCCGGGTGCCGTCGACGAAATCGTGGTGCTCGCCGATACGGCTGCGGGCAGCTGGCTGGTGCGCACGCCCAAGCTGCCGCTGACCGTGAACGGCACCGGGGATGCAACCACGGCACTGGTGCTGGGCAACCGGCTGGCCAGCGACGACATCCCAGAGGTCCTGCAGCGGACGGTCTCGGCCATGTACGAGCTGGTCAGGCTGACCCATGAGCAGGGGGCGCGCGAGATCGAGCTGGTGGCGGCACAGGAGGCATTTGTCCGCCCGCCGCGCCTGTTCGAGGTGGAACGGGTGCGATGATCGAGCCCGAGGGGCATGAGCCGGTCTGCCGGCGGCGGCTGTCGACCGCGGCGGTGGCACCACTGCCGCCGGCACAGCCGCCGGCCCGGGCAGCGCTGGTCGGCAGGACGGTGCGCCTGGAGCCGCTCGATCCCGACCAGCATGGGCCGGACCTGTTCCGGGCGGGGCATGGGCCGGGCCAGGCGGAGCGCTGGCGCTTCATGGCCTACGGGCCGTTCGCCGACCAGGACGCGATGCAGGCCTGGCTGCAGCCCCTGGCCGGTACGGCCGAGCCCATGTTCTTCGCGATCTGCGATCCGGCCGGCCGCGCGCTGGGCATGGCCAGCTATCTCAACATCCATCCGGCAGGGGGCTCGATCGAGATCGGCCATGTCTGGTTCGGCAGTGAGCTGCGCCGCCGGACCGCCGCCACCGAGGCGATCCATCTCCTGATCCGCCACGCCGTGGCACTGGGGTTCCGCCGGATCGAGTGGAAGTGCGACGCCGCGAACCTGCCCTCGCGGCGGGCCGCCCTGCGCTTCGGCTTTCGCCACGAAGGCATTTTCTACCGGCACCTGGTGGTCAAGGGCCGCAACCGCGACACGGCCTGGTACTCGATCCTCGCGGAGGAATGGCCGGCACTGGATGCAGCCTTCACCGCTTGGCTGGACCCCCGGAACTTCGGCCCGGACGGCCGCCAGCACCGGCCGCTGATGGCCCGCCAGCCGCTCGTCCCGTAGGCTGCCCGGGCCATGGCCGGCCGATCGGATGATCAGTGCAGGATGTCCGGGCGGCACTCCCCGGCCGCTGCCATCCGCACGGTCCGGCCATACAGGACGGCACTCGCGTCCAGCAATGCGCCCAAGGCGGGCGGCAGCTCCGCCAGGGCCGGCTGCTGCAGGCAGTGCGGGTCGTCCTCGATGGCGGCCGCGGCCGGCCCGTCGCCGGCCAGCTCGGCCTTGCGCCGCAGGAGCCAGCCGATCACGAGGCCCAGCCGGCAGGTCACCCGGTCGAGCTCGCACAGATGGCCGAGCTCGCCCGCAACCGGCATGGCGCCGGCCGGCCGACGCTCCAGATAGTGCTTGGTCGCCTGGACCAGGCCCATCGCCTCGCCGAGCAGCCGGTCCAGCCGCTCGCAGAAATCCTGCTCAGGGTCGTCCTCGCCGCCCGCCATGCACCTTGCCCCGCGTGTCCACGCTTCTAGCCAGACACGCTGGCGTCGGTACCGCGGCGGGTCAACGCTCCACGGCCGGGAACGATGCCGAGGCCGTACCGGAGAACAGGAAGGAGCGGGCGGGCACGACCCGGCCGCCCTCCAGGTCGCGGCGGAGCCGGATCAGGCTGCCCGGCGCGGGCAGGGCGGCCACCCCGACCGGGGGCGCCAGGGCGGCCAGCAGCAGCCCGCCCTTGGCAACGGCGCGCTGCCGGGGCGTGTCGTCCGCGCCGAACAGCGGGCGTGCCGGTGCCAGCCGCCCGAACAGCTTCATGCCGGTGGGTGCGGCATCGGCGCGGGCCACGACCTCCTCGCCCCACGAGCGGTACTGCTCCTGCAGCTTCTCGACCCGCGCCAGATAGGTGTGGCCGCGTTCCGGATCGCGGCTGTGATAGGCGGCCACCGCCGCGCGCCAGCTACCGTGCTCGGCATGGAGCTCGCCCAGGAAGGCCGTGCCATAGGCGACGTTGCGGATCGGATCGAGCGCCTCCTCGATCGTCCGGAACGCGTCGGGATGCCAGTACAGGTTGATCTGCATGCAGCCGACATCGATGTTGCGCCGGCCTTCGGCCTGCAGGCGGCGCACTGTGGCGATCGCGGCCGCACGGCTGTCCGCATACCAGGCCTCGTTGCCCGAGGTGACCGTCCAGGGCCAGGGATAGCTGCGCCGCTGCGCCTTGCTCCACCGCCCGGTCTCGGCGAGCATGATCCCGGTCACGATGCCCTCGGGCAGGTCGGCCAAGCGCTCGGCACGTCTTGCCGCATCCAGGCAGAGGGCGGCAGTTCTTGCCGTTTCCTCGGCGAGGGTGGCCGGACTGGAGCCGGCCGCGAGCGGCAGGAACAGGGCGACGAGGGCGAGGAGGAGGGGCATGGTCCTGGACATGCAGCAATATCTTGCAAGCTTCGGGCCAGCCCGAGCCGGCAAGCGCCGGACCGGCTGAAGCCCGCCTGCTCACTCCGCGGCCAGCGGCCTTGCCGGGGGCAGCATCGCGGCGAGTTCCCGGACCAGTGCGGCCAATGCCCGGCGCAGCGCGGGGGCTGCGCCGGTCTGCTGCCAGTCGGCCGTGAAGAAGCGCTGCCGGCAGAGCTCGAGCTGCAGGGCATGCATGCCCCGCTCCGGCTGGCCGTGCCGCTTGGTGATCCAGCCGCCCGCGAAGGGCCGGTTGCGCGCCACGGTGAAGCCGGCGTCGCGCAGCGAGGCTTCCGCCGCGGCCACCAGCGGACCGGCACAGCTCCGGCCGAACCGGTCGCCCAGCACGATGTCCGGCAGCGCCCCGGCACCGCCGCACGGGCCCGGCATGGTATGGCAGTCCAGCAGCAGCATCTGGCCGAACCCGCCCGCCAGCCGCCGGCATTCCCGCTCCAGCGCCGCGTGATAAGGCTGGTGCACCCCTGCGATCCGCTCGGCCAGCTCGACAAAAGCCAGCCGGCGCAGATGGATGCGCCGCTCGCCCAGCCGTGTCGGCACCAAGCCCAGCCCGGCCTGCACGCGCAGCGACCGGCATGGCCGCACACCCATCGGCAGGCCGTCGATCGCGTCCTCGTCGAACTCCGCGGGATCCCGGTTGAGGTCGATCCAGGTGCGGTTCCAGCGGGCGCGCAGCAAGGTGGCGCCGGCCGCCACCGCCGCGTCCAGCAGCTCGTGGACCGGGCCGTCGTTCAGGATCGCCAGGGTCGCCGGGGCCACGCCCAGCCGGCGGCGCGCCTGCTCGGGATAATGGCGGCCGCTGTGCGGCGAGGAGAGCAGGACCGGCAGGCCGAGGCCGGCTGGCCGCACGAGAGCGAAGGGATCGATCATCACCGCATCCGGGAGAGCCCTGCCGATGCAACCACGGCCGGGACCGTGCCACAACGCCGACAGAAGGCGAAACCATCCGGATTCCTGCAGCCGGCACTTGCCAGCGCCGCCGACAAACGCTATCCGCTCGCCACCGCCGATCAGGACGGGCGCGTAGCTCAGCGGTAGAGCACTACGTTGACATCGTAGGGGTCACAGGTTCGATCCCTGTCGCGCCCACCACCTCCAAGCCCCGATCAGGACGACCCCGCCGCAGGCCGGCCCGCTCCCGCGGGCATGCAGCTGTGATCCTCCGATCAGGACAATGCGGGCGTAGCTACCAGGTCGGGAATGGGCGCCGTTCAACCTGCCGGCAGGACACCCACCAGCGGCCGATAGCCGGCGCGCAGCGTCGCCACGGTCGGCATGGGCGTGAGGACCCGGGCTGGCGTGTCGGGCCGAACCGCACGGGGCACTGCATAGCCCCCCTGGCTCCAGGGATGGAGGCTGCCTTCCCAGAGGAGGAGCGGCACGTCCGGGGCATCGGCAAGCGTGACGAACGCGCCGTCCGGAAGGTCGTCCAGCGTCTTGCTGTGCGTAACCTGG
>Ga0182739_1002718_pt1 | contig 16205 bp, 9 predicted proteins | sample eDN5th30CBELigBY_FD_128873 | JGI IMG/M metagenome (GOLD analysis project Ga0182739, IMG submission 128873) | Enriched backyard soil microbial communities from Emeryville, California, USA - eDNA 5th pass 30_C BE-Lig BY (version 2) (version 2) | ecosystem: Environmental > Terrestrial > Soil >... | reverse complement strand
CCAGGACCTCGACGCCATCGCCGACGTCATCGACCAGGCCCGGCTGTCGCACCCGAACGGGCTGGTGCTGCACACCGACGCCGTGGCTGCCGCCGCGTGGGTCGACGTGGCCGAACTGGCCGTCCGTGCGGATCTGATCACCATCAGCGGGCACAAGGTGGGCGGCCCGAAGGGCATCGGCGTGCTGGCAGCGCGGGAGGGCGTCGAGCTGGCACCGATCCTGCTGGGTGGCGGCCAGGAGCGGGAGCGGCGGAGCGGCACGCCCGACGTCGCCGGTGCCGTCGCCCTCGGCGTGGCGCTCGCCGCCACCGAGCGCGACCGCATCACCGTCGTCGGCCGGGTGCGGGGCCAGGCCGAGCGGCTGGCCGACGGGCTGGCCGAGGCCACCGGCCACCACGTCCGCCGGACCGTCCCGCCCCGCTCGACGCCGGGCGTCGCCAACATCGTCCACCTGTCGTGCCAGGAGGTGGACAGCGAGCCGTTGCTGTTCCTGCTCGACGAGGCCGGTGTAGCCGCCTCGGCCGGCTCGTCGTGCGCGTCGGGTGCGCTGGAGCCGTCGCACGTGGTCGAGGCGCTGGGCGTGGCGCCGGACTGGGCGCCGGGCGCGCTGCGCCTGTCGCTCGGGTGGTGCACCACCGACGAGGAGATCGACCACGCGCTGGCGGTCATCCCCGCTGCGCTCGCCCAGCTGCGCCCGCACGCGGAGCCGGCGGCGTGAAGGTCCTCGTGATGATGAGCGGCGGGGTCGACTCGTCCGTCGCTGCCGCCCTCCTGCGCGACCAGGGCCACGATGTCGTGGGCGTCACCCTCAAGCTCTGGGGCGGCGAGAGCGACTCGGGGTGCTGCTCGGTCAGCGACGTCGACGACGCCCGCCGGGTGGCCGACGCCCTCGGGATCGTCCACCACGTCTTCAACTTCGGCGACGCCTTCACCACCCACGTCGTCGCCCCCTACGCCGCGGACCACGGCGCCGGCCGCACGCCCAACCCGTGCATCGAGTGCAACCGGCACATCAAGTTCGCCGCCGTCGACGAGCGGGCCCGGGCCCTGGGCTTCGACGCCGTCGCCACCGGCCACCACGCCCGCGTCGCCGTCCGCCCCGACGGCACCCGCCGCATCGCCCGAGGCGCGGATGCCGCCAAGGACCAGAGCTACGTCCTCCACATGCTCGGCCAGGACCAGCTCGCCCGGACGCTCCTGCCCCTCGGTGGCATGCAGAAGGACGAGGTGCGCGCCCTGGCCGCCGAGCTCGGCCTGCGCACCGCATCGAAGCCCGACAGCCAGGACGTGTGCTTCATCACCAAGACGACGGGCCGCGGCTCGTTCCTCGACCGCCGCATCCCGCTGACACCGGGTCGAGTCGTCGATGCAGAGGGCCACGAGGTCGGCACGGTCGCTGCTGTCGAGCTGGTCACGGTGGGCCAGCGCAAGGGCCTGGGCCTCGCCGGCGGCGGCGCCCCCCGGTACGCCGTCGACGTCGACGTGCCGAGCGCGACCGTGACGGTCGGCTCCAAGCGCGACCTCCTGGTGGACGAGCAGCGAGCGGCCAGCCTCCAGTGGTCAGCCGGCCCGGTGAGCGGCCCGGTCCTGGTCCAGGTCAGCGCCCACGGCACCCCCGCTGAAGCCACCGTCACCGAAGGCCCAGACCGCACCGCGGTCGTGAGGTGGGCCGTGCCCCAGCGAAGGGTCGCCGCCGGCCAGAGCGTCGTCGCCTACGAAGCCGACGAGGTCGTCGCAGGAGCGATCGCGGTCTGACGCGCATCGGGGACTGAGCCGGGCCGGGTGCGCAAGCGCCCGGCCCGTTCGCGTGGGGAGCGGCGTCGGGGTTTCGAGACGATTGGGTCTTGCTGTTGGCGGGTGGCTCTGGCACGATCGCGAGCGCATTGTTCGGGGGAGGGCGGCGGGGGTCGTCTGTCCGGTTTGCGAGGGGCGGTTCGGGGATGGCCGAGGGTCGATTTCGTTGGCTGGTGGTCGTGGTGGCGGTGGCGGTGGTGTCGTCGTTGGTGGTGCTGGGGGCGCGGCCTGTTTCGGCTACGGCGGCCTATGAGGATGTGATCGAGGGAAGGCATCCGGTGAGGTATCTGCGGTTGGGCGAGTCGGATGGTTCGACGGACCCGGTCGATGAGATGGGTTCGACGGGTCAGACGGCGTGGGCGGATCCGGGGCAGATCACGTTCGGTGTGTCGAGTCCGCTGTTCGGTGGGGATACGGCGGTGTCGCTGAGCTCGAGCGGTGGTGCCGCGGGTGGGGCGCGGTTCGGGATCGGGGCGCTCGATGATGCGACGTCGGCGACGATCGAGGCGTGGGTGAAGCCGTCGGGCCTGCCGCCGTCGGGGAGGGAGGCGGACATCGTGTCGCTCAACGGCTGCTGTCTCGGCTACTCGGTGGCCGGGGTGCGGTTGGGGTTGACGTCGTCGGGGACGGTGGTGGCGGAGGCGGGCCGGGACTGGGTGGGTGACATCACGGGCACGGGTGATGTGCCGCCGGATCGTGATGCGTCGTATCGGACGCTGCGGGTCGAGTCGACTCGGCCGGTGACGGGTGGGGCTTGGCACCATGTGGTGGCGGTGTACGACGAGGTGTCGAAGTCGGTGTGGGTGTCGGTGGACGGGTTCGCGGTGGGTGAGGGCCGTGACACCTTCTCGGGTCTGGAATGGAGCAGCATCCCGCACCAGTCGCCGCACTGGATGGGCATCGGGCTGCCGGTCCAGGGCGTGACGGAGCCGTTCTCAGGTGCGGTGGACGAGGTCGCCGTGTACGACGGTGCGCTGTCGCTGGCTGACATCCGCAGCGACTTCTTGGCGTCGGGGCAGTCGGCGCCGGGAGGCTGGAACGTCCCGGAGGGCGTGACGAGCGGCACGGAGGTGCTGGGTCCGAACGCGGCGAAGGACTGGGACGATCTGCTGCGCTGCCGGTGCGTCGATCCGGTGGACACGGGATCGGGGAACCTGCACATGCCGATCCCGGCGGTGTCGGTGCCGGGCCGGGGCCCCGGGCTGGAGATCGAGATGGGGTACAACTCGCTGGCGGCGGCGACTGCGGGGAGCATCGGCTACGGCTGGTCGACGACGCTCGACATGCGCCTGGTCGATTCGGGGTTCACCGGGCGCAAGCACGTGGTGCAGGAGACGGGGGCAACGGTCCCGTTCGATCCTGACGGGAGCGGCTGGGCGGCTGCGCCCGGCTACACGGCGACGCTGACCCGCGACGGGTCGGACTGGGTGTTCACCCGGAACCACACCGAGGTGTTCCGGTTCGACGCGGCTGGCCGGCTGAAGGCGGTGTCGGACCAGTACGGGCTGGCGGCGAACACGACGACGGTGTCCTACCCGACGAACGACGACACGGACCCGGCGTTCCGGCAGGCGTCGGCGATGACCGACGGGGCGGGCCGGTCGCTGTCGATCGCGTGGTCGGCCGGGCGGGTGTCGTCGATCACCGAGCCGGCGGTGACCGGGCAGGCGGTCCGCACCGCGGCGTTCACCTACGACGCCAACGGCAACCTGGCGACCTACGAGGACGTGTCGGGCGGGACCACGGTGTTCACGTGGGCCGACTTCGAGCGCAACGCGACGAGCCACCTGATGACCAAGATGCGCAAGCCCCGCCACATCGGCGACACGGCGAACGCCAAGGTGGTCGAGAACAACTACGACTCGGAGGGCCGTGTCGAGTGGCAGGAGGACGAGCTGAACCGGCGGACGGACTTCGCCTACGACACCCCTGCGGTGGGTCAGACGACGGTGACGTTCCCGCCGTTCAACGCGGCGGGCGACCGGCACGTGCGGGTCGACACGTATGTGGACGGGATCCGCACCCAGACGGTGACGGCGGCGGGGACCGGTGCGGAGCAGACGACGGACTTCGAGTTCTGGCCGGGGACGAACGCGCCGAAGAAGATCACCGGCAACGCCGGCCAGGAGACCACGTTCACCCAGGATCCCGACACGGGGAACGTGCTGTCGTCGACGGATCCGACGGGTCGGACGACGCGGTGGACCTACGACGGCTTCGACCAGGTGGAGACGGTCCAGACCGGTGAGCGCAACGGGAACACGTCGGAGGTGGTGACGACGGTGAACGAGTACGACGCCACGAACGGGCGGCTCGAGAAGACCACGGTGGCGTCGGGCACCGGCGACGCGGCGGTGACGGACTGGGTGTACGGGGACAGCGCCCATCCCGAGGACGCGACGGAGGTGGTCGACCCGGACGGCGAGGAGTGGACGTCGGGGTACAGCGCGGGGACCGGGTACCGGGAGTGGTCGCAGAACCCCGAGGGGGAGCGGACCGTCTACACGTACAACGAGATCGGCTGGCCCAAGACCGTCACCAGCCCGAAGGGCACGGCCACGGTGTCGCCCACGAACGACTACCAGACGTCCTACAGCTACGACCTCACCGAGCGGTCCACGACGGTGACGGGCCCGACGGGGGACAAGACCAAGACGGTCCTCGACGCGAACGGCAACGTGTCGTCGGTGGCGACGGGGGCATCGCTCGCGGACGTCACGACCTACTCGTACACGGATGCCGACGAGCTGGCGGTGGAGGATCCGCCCGGTGCCGGGCAGAGGTCCTACGCGTACTTCCCCAACGGCGCCCAGAAGTCGTTCACGAACGAGCTGGGGGCCGTCACCGCCTCCACCTACGACGCCGGCGGGAACGTGCTCACCGAGACCGACCCGGCCGGGCGCACCACGACGAGCACCTACGACGCGGCCGGCCGGGTCGCGACGGTGCGCCAGCCGGTCACTGGGGCCACGTGCACGGCGGCGACGAAGGTGGGGTGCATCCGGTTCTTCTACGACGCGGCAGGCCGGGTGACCGGCGTCGACTACTCCGACCCCGAGACCGCCGATCTGGTCGGCGCCGGCGGCGACTACGCCACGGGTGTGGTGTACGACGGGCTGGGCCGGCGGACCTCGGCGCGCTCCCAAGACAGCACCGGGTCGTGGACCGAGACGTGGGCGTGGACCGAGCGCTCCCAGGTCTCGGGCCACACCGACCGCAACGGCGACACCACCAGCTACCAGTACGACCCGGCGGGGAACCAGTCCCAGATCACCTACCCCGGCTCGAAGACGGTGACGCGCGGCTACGACGGCGCCGGCCGGCTCACCTCCACCACCGACTGGGCGTCGCGCACCGCGGCGTTCTCCTACGACGGCGACTCGAACTGGACCGGAACCGTGTTCGCGGGGTCGTCGGGCACCGCGGACACCGACGTGTTCGGCTTCGACCAGGCCGGCCGCATGACCTCCGCCACGTGGCGGCAGGGGACCGCGACCGGTACGGTTCTGGGTTCGGAGACGTACACCCGGCCCACGTCCACGAAGGGCATGGTCGACACGCTCACCCCCACTGGCGCCGCGGGCACTGCCAGCCGCGACAACAGCTACGACACCCGCGACCGCCTCACCGGCCCGGCACCGGCGGCGAGTCGTTCGCCCTCGACGCGGCATCGAACCTGCTCAAGGGCCCCGGCGGGCGGGCCCAGGCCTACAACACCGCCCAGGAGCTGTGCTGGACCTCGGCGGCGGGAACCGGGACCGCCAGTACCACGATGACGTGCCCGACCGCACCATCGGACGCCACCACGTTCACCTACGACGAGCTGGGTCGACGCTCTACGGCGGTGACCCAGGATGGGGAGCGGCGCACGCACAGCTACGACGGGGCTGGCCGGTTGACGGGGGTGGTGGATGACAACACCGGCACGAACGATCCGACGTCGGCGATGTCGGATCGGCCGGTGACGGGGGATTTCGATGGTGACGGCCGGGATGATGTGATGGCGTACCGGCCTGGCGGGTCGTTCGACGATCCGGTGTGGTGGGGTGCGGAGCGTGGCGTGTTCGGCACGTCGACCGGTGTGTTCAGTGTGTCGGGGGATTTCACGCCGCTGTCGGGTGATTTCGACGGCGACGGCTACGGCGACGTGCTGTGGTACAAGCCGGGGACGGGTCAGGACTACGTGTGGTTCTGGTTCGGGCGCGGCTCGGGTGACCACACGTCGCGGACGGCGGTGATCGACACGGGCGACTACACGCCGTTCACCGGTGACTTCGACGGGGACGGGAGGACGGATGTCTACTGGTACCGGGCGGGGTCGGGGACTGACGTGATCTGGTACGGCGACTCGGGCGCTGATGAGGCGAACCACGCCTACACGCAGCAGTCGATGAACGTGTCGGGCACCTACCGGCCGGTGGCGGGGGACTTCGACGGCGACGGCCGCGACGAGGTCTTCTGGTACGGGCCGGGCTCTGCTGCGGACACGCTGTGGGACTTCACGTCGCGCTCGGCCCACACCGACACCGCCAAGACGGTGAGCGGCGCGAACTACATCCCTGTCGCCGGGGACTTCGACGGTGACGGCAACGACGACATCGTGTTCAACGACTGGACGGTCAACGGCGGCGACACCCTGTGGTGGGGGCCGGGGCTGACCTCGGCCAGCTCGAAGACCACGCCGCTGGCCACGGCGCAGCTGCCGTTCGCCGCCGACTTCGACGGTGACGGGAGCGACGACCTGTTCGTCAACCAGTACAACGCCGGGGGCGACACGATCTGGTGGGGCACCACCAAGACCGACTTCTCGACCACCCCGACCGGGTTCGCGGCCACCGGCACCACCATGACGGCCGCCTACACCTACGGCGCCGACGGCACCCGCACCACCAAGACCGTCGATGGCGGCACCACCGCCTTCACCTACAGCGACAACGGCGGGCTCCCCCTCCTGCTCCGCCAGCACGACACTGCTGGCGACACGTACCTCGTCTACGGCCCCGGCGGCCAGCCCATCGAGCAGGTCAACCCCGACGGCACCGCCCTGTGGCTCCACCACGACCAGCTCGGCAGCGTCCGCCTGGCGACCAAAGCCAGCGACGGCACCGAGCAGTCGCGCAGGACGTTCAACGCCTACGGCACCGTGGCGTCCAAATCGGTGGCCACGACCGGCGACGAGCAGCCCCTGCTCGGCTACGCCGGCCAGTACACCGACACCGAAACCGGCTACCAGTACCTCCGAGCCCGCTACTACGACCCAGCAACAGGACAATTCCTGACAAAGGATCCTGCCGCAAGGGTGAGTCGGGAACCCTACGGCTATGCAGGTGGAGACCCCGTCGGATTGACTGACCCGTCAGGTCTTTGCATCTGGGATGGCTGCGTACTTGAGGTAGGTGGCGGTAGCGCTCTCTTGACTCTCTTGATCGTGGCTACGGGCACAGTGGCGTACATTGAAGCGGTACAATCATCCGATTTCGGTACGCCGCCTCTTGGCAACCCATTTGACAACATCCATATTGGTGGCTCTTCTTCGCACGGTGGAGATAGTCCCGTTGATATCGGACAGATGCCGTCTGCGGTGGCGATCGGGGCGGATGAATTCATGCAAAATTGCATGGGAAAGAACGATCAGCACGGTGACCAGGGGAGAGAAATCGAAAAATCAGATCCCCGGACACGGGCCTTGGAGGATCAACTTAAAGATCTGATTGACAGTCAAGGTTCACGCCGGCTCAAGAATCAGATTAAGGCAAAGATAAAGAACATTGAAGAGGCCGCTGCTCGGGCCAAAAAGGGTGAGAATCACTCGCAGACGAAGAAGGGAAACTGATGTGCTCTGCAGCGATGATGAATCGGCACTCGGTGTTTGGGATGGCGATCGATCGATCGACGGGTATACCCTCGGCCAGACTTTCAACGATGCTCCGCATTGGATCCTTGATAAATCGAGCGATGCGGAGCAGAAGTACTACCGTAATGCCAACTGCGATACAATGCTGACGGTGATTGATGGTGTGGTGATCTCGATCGTGCGTGGCTCGTGCTTCCGTCGTGGAGTAGCTGGGGTAAACATTATTGGGATGACTCCGAAGGAGGCATCAGAGGCCCTAGATATGGAGTTCTTGCCCGACCCACTGGCGCCGAACTCTATTAACCTAGGGGGTGAGGGCTTTGACCTTGAGCTGATACACCATGGTACAACCATCAACCTCGTGGCGTTGAGCGACTACAGCCTCATCGACGAGTGATGACCTTGGCTGAGGTCGCCCGTTCTCATGGGAAGATCTTCTAGCTATCATATGTGTCCACCGGGATTGTGATGGAACACAATTGAGGTCCGTCGGAGAGTTTTTCGCTGCGCTTGGATTGGGTACCCTCGGGGTGTCAGCTGTCCTCTTGGGTTGCAGCCTCTCCTCATGGCTCGTCCTGAGGTTGGGTGGTCATTCGCGTGAAAGTTGGGAACAGGTCTGGCCTGATAAGCCGATGGTCGCGAGCTACTGGCTCTTCAATCGTGCGCGTCGGGCGTTTCTAGCGGGGTGCATGGTAGGAGGTCTCGTGGCTCTCGCGGGGGCAAGTCTCATCGCGGTTTCTACCTGAATGAGGCTTGCAAGCCCATACCTTGCTGCGATTGTGATTTGCCGACCTGAGTGGCGGAGGAGAAGTGTTGTATGTCTGCACCCGCCAATTGGCTAACGCTGCTAGAGAGAATACGTCGATGTGATGGACCTGAGGAGGTCTTTGCGGTGGTTGAGCCCTTCCTGTCTGACCCTTTAGATGTTGATCCATCAACTCTTGAGTTTCCGTTGATGCCGAATGTCGGGTACGCGCTTGCGCTACTTACAGAGGAGAACCGTTCGGCGTTGGACGTAGTGAGTGGGGACCGCCTTCTGTCCGAGGCGGTTCGTGTTCTTGAAATGCCAGCCGGCGGCTCAGGCCGTCGAACTTCTTGGTCGGCTGCTATTGCGTATATCACCGGATCTAGATGACTATATATACGATGAGATTGTTGGACCCCTGCTTGACCGCAGTCCAGACGCCATTTCAGGCATTCCATCTGGCCGGCTTTGCCGGTTGGTCGGTAGGCGGTCGGCTGGCGACGGTCGATAAGCGCGAGAGCTGCATGCGATTCTTCATTGGTGCGGGCGCGGGGACTGTGGAATACGAGAAGGGTTTCCTAGGATTCTTGTTTATCAGCACTGCTGAACGTCCCGGTCATGGCTAGAAGCCTGTTCGAGGTGCTTGGCTGGGTCGGAGGTGCGCTAGCGCTATTCTCACTTGTCGCTATCGGACTCGGCTACATGTCTGAGATTCTCCGGATAGATGTGCGGCTGCCAAGGGATCCGATGGGGTGGTGGATCGCACGAAAGCATCGGCGAACGTTGGTCATAGCCGCTGCGGTCTCCGTTGGTGCTTCGGTGATCGGGTTCGTATTGTTCAATAACTTGTAGCTGACCCCTACGCCGTTGTCTTGGTCGGACATCATCCGGTCTCAAGCACGCCTTCATCGAAGAGGTCAACCTTGTCGTCGGCGGACAAGGCGCGCTTCGGGATCTGACGGGGTGGGCGGCTGACGTGGGTCTGTCGGGCACGGCACAGGGGATCGTCAAAGCCTCGGCTATGACCTGCTCGGCATGCAGATCGCCGCATAGATGCTAACATCGGGGTGCATTTTAATTAGATCTGATAGTCGATGGGCTTGCGGTGCTTGGTGACAAGTCGATGAACTACAAAGGCCTAACCGCTCTCACGATTCTCCACCCGCCTCAGACGTCGCATCGATTTGTTGTAGGATCGAACGTGATTTCAGTTGAGCGACGGCGTCGAAAAAATGTGTCTGTAGTCGGTGGTGACATGCAGGTTCATGTGGAGTGGAATGGCGAGTCAATAGATGTTTGCGATACACCCGGCACAGTGGCGATCCGCCGGGGTCTACCGATCCTTTGGAATGGTCGGGTTGGCGCAGAAATTAAGATGTCTAAGGAGTGCAGCGTAACTCGTCGCATGGATATTTCGGGTGACCTGGGACAGTGGACAGTTCTGCGAAGGCGACGCAGGTCCTACGTGGTCCGTGAAGATGGATCTGTCCTTCTATGTCACTCAGGCGCTGGTCCGCGACTGCTTGGTCACTCGTATTGGCACGCGCTTATTGATGCTGATGGGCATCCTCTTGAGGTCGGTATTGCCATCGGCCTTTGGACCGGCGGCTACCTGACAAGAACCCGTCTGCTGTTTCTTCCTGAAACGGCCGCCCTTCGTCATCCAGTTCCGCCCGTTACCAACTGGTAGTACTGTCCTCTGAAAGCAAGTGGAGGGCTGTGCCGAGCCCTATTACAATAGTGATCACGGTAGTTGGTCGGTTGGTCACCGGGGTCTACAGCCATCGATTGGAGGGAAGCTTGTGAGGAGCCGGGGTAAATCGTTTCCGATCATCACTGAGGAGCTGTTTATCAATAGGGCAACGATGGCTCCAGGGCAGATCTTTCTCCTGGTGACCGGAGCGTTGAGTGCTTTGATGCTGATCTCATCTGATCTGGGAAACCAGATATTTGGCGGGGTGATGCTTGCTGTCTGTATCATTGTATTTATTCGTTCGCTTACTGCCCCAGCTGTCGACGTCACGAGGGACGCTGTCTATCTTCGCGGCCTGTATCGAACGCAGGTAGTGCAGATGAGCCGTGTCGCCCATGCAGATGTGGTCCAAAGCAACGACGGTGTGTCGGTGTTCCAGAAGGAGTACCTGCAGCTCACGCTGACCTCAGGTGAGCGTCTTTTGTTCACTGGGTTGAAATCGGCTCGGTCTCTGGGCGGACCATCGTCTTTTGTAGGGAAAGCTGCCAGGCGTATCAATTCCCTAGTTGAAGCTCGGCAGTCCTAGTCCAGAAGCAGACTTACTCGATCGCGACGGGACTGCTGCTGTGGGAGATGTCGTCGGTGATCGTGTTTCCATCGCATCTGTTCCACCGCACGTTGCAGCCTGAGCCGCCCCCGGCGCCGAGGAGGCAAGTTGGGGTGGGACGAATACATCAGACCTTGCCAGGTCTCAAGCACCCCTATGGGAGAGGCCAACCTCGTCAGCGGGGAAGTGGTGCCTCGGGTCTGATGGGATGTGGGCGGCGCGGGCTGGTTGGACGACCTTCTGGTGGTGCCATCATGATGACGAATTGCAACGTGAAAGGCGCAAGAAATGGATGACATCGTGGCGATCCGTGCGACAATGGAGAATGGCGAGTCGACATATTTTATGACGTATGGAAGGGTGCATTCCAATACTGATCCGAAGGAGATCGAGAACCTTGTGTTGAAGTTTGCTCCTCAATTTAAGACCCCGTCACCTGTGGTGACTACCGAAGTTTGCCGCTCGATGAGCGAAGCTACATCGGCGCCACTTTTCTTCGAAGGCTTCTTTTACTTCTGTCAGAAGGTGATTCCCGACGGTCAAGAGTATTTTGAATGGAAGCGCACGACTCGAACGCGTCTCGCTGAAGGCCGAGACATATTCGCTCTGGGCCCCTTTGGCGACGGCATGTGACCTGACGCGGCCGGGCTTGGGTGCACTTCAGGCTCTTTCGCTTCTTCGCCGCTTGCCCTGAGGACCATGAACGGCTCGGGAACCGTCGATGGCGTGCTCTCATTTCCGAATATGGTTGAGTTGCTAGTTCTTGCGATGCCCTCAGATAGCTGTTCACAAGGTTGCGGCCGTCAGCGCTGGATCTGCGTTCTGGCGAGTGGATCGTGGAGAGTCCCTGAGTGGGAGGTGCGGGTCCGGTCGGGGGGCGGTGGAGAGACCGTCGCTGGCCGGTCGACGGTGACCATGCGTCGGCGCGTGCGGCGGGGCGGCCTCACGGTGCCCGTGGTGCGGGTCAGCGTTCACCCGGGGTTGGTCGATGGGCCATGGGGTCGTGCCACGATGAGGGGCGATGCCGAACCACCAGGACAACTCGGTTGGAGATGCCCTCGCTCGGATCCGGCGGTGGGCCGGGCAGGGCGTCGCCGCTCGGCGGACGTCGTGGCGGGTGCCGGTGGAGCCGCCGGAGGGCGGCACCGGTCTCGGCGCTGATCGACCCCGGACGACGCTCGATGCGACCATCCGGCCCATCGGCGAGGGCCGCTACCGGCGGCTGGCCTGGGCCGAGGGCGAGCCGTACCTGGCGCGCACCGACCTCGGCGCCGAGCCGGGGCCCGATCGGGACGCGGCGCGGCGGTCGCTGCTGTACTTCGCCCACCACACCGACGTGCACGTGTGCGACGCCCAGTCGCCGGCCCGGCTTGAGGGCGGCGAGACGTTCGGGTGGTTCAACCCGGGCGCTGATGGCGGGCACCGGCCGCAGGAGACGTGCACCACGCAGGTGCTGGACCAGTTGGTCGTCGCCACCAACGCGGTGGCGGTCAGTCCCCTCACCGGTGCACCCATGGCGTGGTGCGCCCAGACCGGCGACAACACCGACAACCGCACGGCCGGCGAGGTCGCCTGGTGGCTCGGCGTGCTCGCCGGTGAGGTGGTCACCCCGAACTCGGGTGCCGAGGGCACCTACGAGGGCGTGCAGCGCTCCGGGTGGCGCGGCGCCTGGCACCCCGACGACCCGAGCCACGACATCTACGGACGGGCCGGCTTCCCCTGCTTGCCCGGCTTCCTCGACGCAGCGGTGAGCCCGTTCCAGGCGACCGGCCTCGAGGTCCCGTGGCTCGCCGTGTTCGGCAACCACGACGTGCTCTACCAGGGCACCTTCGGTGAGCGGGCCACGCACCTGGGCGACCTCCTCGCCAGCGCCGGCACCAAGCCCCGGGGCGCCTTCGGCCTCGTCCGCTCCAACGTGCACGCGCGGCTGGCCGGCACCGGTGCCGACCGCTGGGAGGGCTGGGGGAAGGGGCCCGGCGTCCAGCAGGTCACGCCCGACCCCGCGTCCCGCCGCTCGGTCCTGCTCGACGAGTACCTGCAGAAGCTGGTCGACGCCGGTGGTCACGGCTACACGCAGCACCACGTCGAGGACCGGCAGTCGTGGTGGTCCCAGCCGGCGGGCGACGGGGTCCAGGTCATCGGCCTCGACACGTGCAGCCACCGCCAGGGGTCGGGCGGCTCGCTCGGCCCGAAGCAGACGGCCTGGCTCGAACAGGAGCTGCAGCAGTGCCACCGCCGGTACCGCAACCCGAGCGGCACCTGGGTGCAGTCGGGTGGCAGCGACCGGCTCGTCGTCCTGCTCAGCCACCACAACAGCTGGACGATGGACAACCGCCACGAGGACGACGTCGACCCCGGTCCCCGCACGCTCGGTTCCGACCTCGTCGCCACGCTGGCTCGGTTCCCGAACGTGGTGCTCTGGGTCAACGGCCACAGCCACGAGCACAAGATCCTCGTGCACCGCGGGAGCGCCCCCGGCAGCGGGTGCTGGGAGGTCGACACGGCCAGCGGCATCGACTTCAGCCAGCAGGGCCGCACGTTCGAGCTGGTCGACAACGGCGACGGGACGATCTCGATCTTCGTGACCGTGCTGGACCACGCGGCACCGCCGGCGGTCGAGCACCGCACCGACGATGGGTGGACCACCGCGGAGCTGGCCTCGATCAGCCGGGAGCTGGCGGCGAACGACGACCGCTGGATCGACCCGTTCGCCCTCCTCGGCGGGCCCGAGGACCGCAACGTCGAGCTGGTCGTGGCCGCTCCGTTCCCGCTCGGCGAGGCCGGCTGACCTTCATCCCCGCCCGGCGGTGCGGTGTGGTTGACTCCCAGGGCGGGAGGCAGGGCATGGAAGCGGTTGGGACGGATGCGGGGCTGCTGTCCCCGACGCTGCTGGCACAGCTCGCCGCGGCCGTGCGCGGCGAGGTATCCGAGGGTCTGCTGACCTCGCTCGCCGGGCTCCTCCCGTCGATCGACCAGATCACGCTGAAGGCCGTGCCGGGTACGCCCTACTCCCGGCAGAAGGTCTACGAGTCCGACGACCTCGAGGTGATGGTCGCCAACTGGGAGGCGGACTTCCGCTGCGCGCCGCACGACCACGGCGGGGCGAGCGGGTTCGTCGCCCTGCTCCGGGGCTCGTTCAACGAGCGCCGGTTCGCCTGGGACGGACCGAGCCTCGTGGTGACCGGCGAGGCCGGCCGGGCCGAGGCCGAGTGGCTGGCCTTCGGGCCCGAGGTGATCCACGACATGGTCGCCCCGCTGGGTGGGCTGACGCTCCACGCCTACTCGCCGCCGCCGCAGCGCATGAACGTCTACGACCTCGACCGCGAGGAGGTCCTGGACCTCGTGGGCGACTTCGGCGCCTGGATCCCCGACGAGGACGTGCCCCGCACGGGGTTCGCCGAGGCGACCGAGGCCGACGCCGACCACGAGATCGTCACCGGGTCCGCCGAGGCCGCGCCGGCCGAGGTCATCGGCAAGCCGGTCATCTGGGTGGCCCACACGATCCAGTACCGGGGCGGCTCAGCAGCGTTCGGCGTGGCTGCCGACACCATGGTCCGCGAGCTGGCCGTCGCCCAGCCCGATGCCGACGTCCAGCTCGCCCGGCTCGACGGCAAGGCCGACTTCGTGGCGGAGATGGGCCGGCTGGCCGCTGAGGGCCGCCAGATCCGCGAGCTCCACTTCATCGGCCACTCCGGCATGTACGGGCCGATGTTCAAGTCGACCGAGTGGCCCGAGCAGTTCTCGCCCCACGAGTGGCGGGAGATGCAGATCCCGTTCGCGGCCGACGGCCGAGCGTTCTTCCACGCCTGTCGGACCGCCCGCTGGTTCGCCCCGTTCTTCGCCCGCACGTTCGATGTGCCCTGCTCCGGCAACCACGGCTACACCACGGTCTCGGCCCGCAAGGACCGCTTCAAGTGGGCCGGCCGGAACCCCGAGGAGCGCAAGGACCTGTACCTGGTGGCCACGCCGGGCAAGAAGTCCCACGGCGTCGCCGGCTCGGTCAAGAAGTACACGGGGGCGCCGGTCGAGCCCATGACCGAGTACCTCCCGCAGGACCCCGACGGCGTCACCTCCTACGACAAGGTCGCCGAGCGGTACGACGCCGCCTACGTCGACATCACCGTCCGCGAGGCCGAGTGGGCGTGGATCACCGAGCACGCCGAGCGCGCCCGGCGCGAACGGGGTCGGCCGTTCCGCATCGCCGAGATCGGCTGCGGCAACGGCGCGCTGCTGCGGGCGCTGGACGACCGCGGCGACGTCGAGGCCGGCTTCGGCTTCGACGACTCCGTCGCCATGGTCGGCCGGGCCCAGGCCCGCAGCGAGGACCACGAGCGGCTGCAGTTCGCCCCGATCGACGGTCCGCTGATCGACCTGCCCGACGACTCGGTCGACGTGGCCCTGTCGTTCCTGTCGTTCCGGTACCTCGACTGGGATCCGATCATGGAGGAGGTCCGGCGGGTGCTGGCCCCTGGTGGCCGCCTCTGGGTGGTCGACATGGTCGCCCAGCCGGTGCGGGTCCGCGAGCTGCCGTTGCTCGCCACGTCGACGCTCGCGCACCTGCGCATGCCGAAGCGCCACCCGCAGTTCGACCAGGACCTGCACGCCCTCACGTCGCACCCCGACTGGCTGACGATGCTCGAGTACAACCCGATCCGGGCCGAGCACGAGTACCGCTGGTTCCTGGAGAGCCGGTTCCCGGCCGGCAAGCTCGAGGTCCTGACGGTGACGACGACCCAGCGAGTGGTGGCGTTCGACTCCGGTCCGCTGGAGAAGGGCGTCACCGAGCCGCTGTCGTACCCGTGACGGCGCTGCGGTGAGCGACCGGCTCGACCGACCGGACCGCCTCGGGATCGTCGACTGGGGCATCGGTGGGCTCGGCCTCCTCGGTCACCTCGATCGCGCCCGGCCGGGCCTCGACGTCGTCTACTGGTCCGACACCGGGTCCACCCCGTACGGACTGGTGCCCACGGCTGCCCTCGCCGCCCGCCTCCGGTCCGTGGCGGGGGAGCTGGCCGGTCGGGGCTGCACCGAGGTGGTGCTGGCCTGCAACGCGGCGAGCACCGTCGTCGACCGCCTCGCGGGCGCACCGATCCCGGTCTCGGGGATCATCGCCGCCGGCGTGGCCGCGGTGCCGGCCCGACTCGACGGCGTCGTGGGCGTGGTCGGCGGCCGCCGCACGATCCGCAGCGGTCGCTACCGCCGGGTGCTCACCCGACCCGGCCGCCGCGTCGTGTCCCGCGTCGCCCAGCCGCTGTCGGCCCACATCGAGGCCGGACGCATCGGCACCACCGCCTTCGAGCAGGACCTGCGTCGCATCGTCGCCCCGCTCCGAGGCGCCGACGCCGTGATCCTCGCCTGCACGCACTATCCGGCGGCGAGCGATGCCTTCGCGGCAGAGCTGCCGGGAACGCTGCTGATCGATCCAGCCGCCCAGATGGCCGGTGACCTCATCGCCCGCCTCGTGCCGGGGACGGGGGAGCGGACGATCCTCACCACCGGCGACCCGGCCCTG
>Ga0182739_1002717_pt1 | contig 16207 bp, 8 predicted proteins | sample eDN5th30CBELigBY_FD_128873 | JGI IMG/M metagenome (GOLD analysis project Ga0182739, IMG submission 128873) | Enriched backyard soil microbial communities from Emeryville, California, USA - eDNA 5th pass 30_C BE-Lig BY (version 2) (version 2) | ecosystem: Environmental > Terrestrial > Soil >... | reverse complement strand
GCTCCTCTCGGGCCTTTGCAGAAGCGATCCGTCTACACGAGATCCTCGTGAAGGATGCGGAAGCAGATCACGCTGGCCGCCAGCGTCGCCCAGGCGTCCCTGATCACGCCGAGCCGATCGTAACACACTCGCAACCGGCGCCGCCCCCCTCGAACCAGGAGATCGTCCTCTCCACCACCCCCCGGACCTTGGCCGGGCCGCTGCCGTGCTCCGTCCGACGCTTGGCACCTCCTCCTCTGCGGTTCCCCCGGCTGGCCCACCAACACGCGCAGGAAGTTGATGGGTATTTGCCCCGCCGTCCCTTCAAGCTTCGTTCTCAACGAAGAATCTTGCAACACGCGTCCCGACCGGGCAAGGGACACCGCAAGTCGTTACGACACAGCCCACTTCAATTAGTCCTAGACATGCAAATCGGCTAACGATAACGGAGCCTGCGGACAGGAACGGGAAGAGCGGCCCCAGATTTGCACTGGGCGTGCGTTGTTCTCGCCGGATACCCGATCAATGCAATCGGTCCGGCGACGGGACTCGGGGATTACGTGGGTCCATCGGGATTCATCGGCGGTTGACGATTGGATGTCGACGCGGTTCGACCGGGCCAGAGGATCAATGAGTCGAGGGGTGGCGATCAACCATTCTTCGAGTGATCGACCTCTGCTTCGGAGAGATCCATCCCATGTTTGGTTCTGTCCGTGGCCGCGTTGGCTCCCTCGAAATCAGTGGTTCGGCAAACTCTCAGCGAGATAACAGAAGGGGTTTCGGAACGCCAAAGTGCGGTGTTCCTGCCCACCCTGCGAGTGCATCCATGGAAAAGTACGTCATCAAGCTCTACGTCACGGGGCAGACCCCCCGGGCGCAGACGGCCATCGACAACCTCCGCCGCCTCTGCGAGCAGGAGCTTGGGGGTCGCTACGACCTCGTCGTGATCGACGTCCTGGAACGGCCCCAACTGGCCGAGGATGAAAAGATCCTGGCTACTCCGACTGTTGTTAAAGAGCTGCCGGTTCCCATCCGCCGAATCATTGGCGATCTCTCGGACAGTGAGCGGGTTCTGCTGGGGCTCGACCTCCGCCCTGTCCCCGGGTCCGACGGCTGGGGAGGTCTGCGATGATGACAACCAACCACGGGGCGGGACTCCGCAAGCTCCACACCGCCATCGAGGGCTTTGATCTCATCGCGGCCGGCGGCCTGCCCGCGGGTCGATCCACGCTGCTATCCGGCACCTCGGGCAGCGCCAAGACTGTGTTCGCCGCTCAGTTCATCGCCGCTGGCATCGCCTATGAGGGAGAGTCAGGAGTCTTCGTCACCTTCGAGGAAGCCCCCGAGGACATCCGCCATAACATGGCAGGGTTTGGCTGGGACATCGCCGCCTGGGAGGCTGAGGGCAAGTGGGTCTTCGTCGATGCGTCGCCCGAACCGGGTGAGCCCCATATCACGGCGGGCGGCTACGACCTGGGGGCGCTGCTCGCTCGCATCGAACATGCCGTTCGTAAGGTGGGAGCCCGCCGCGTTTCGCTCGACTCCCTCGGGGGCGTCTTTGCCCAACTCGATGACGACGCCACCATTCGCCGTGAGCTCTTCCGAATCGCTCGCGCCCTTCGGGCGATGGGCGTCACGTCCATCATCACCGCAGAGCGCACCGAGGAATACGGGTCGATCTCCCGTTACGGCGTTGAAGAGTTCGTCTCCGACAACGTGATCGTGCTCCGCAATGCGCTCGACGAGGAAGTTCGACGCCGCACCGTGGAGGTCCTCAAGTTCCGCGGCACCGGCCATCAGAAAGGCGAGTGGCCTTTCACGATCGTGCCGGGCCGAGGGATCGTCGTCTTGCCTCTGTCGGCCCTGGAGCTCAAACAGAAGTCCTCCGACACACGGATCAACTCCGGAAGTCAGGAGCTCGACGCCATGTGCGGCGGCGGCTTCTTCCGCGACTCGATCATCCTTGTCTCCGGCCCGACGGGCACCGGCAAGACGCTCATCACCACCGAGTTCCTCGCCGGCGGCGACGCCGCGGGGGAACGCTGTCTCCTGTTCGCTTTCGAGGAGAGTCGCGAGCAACTGATCCGGAACGCGAGCGGCTGGGGAGTCGACTTCCCTCGGCTGGAGTCTGAGGGACGGCTCAAACTCCTCTGCTCCTATCCCGAGTCCGCCTCATTGGAGGACCACCTGATCGCCATGAAGCGGGAGATCGAGTCCTTCCGTCCCGATCGGTTGGCCGTGGACAGTCTCTCTGCGCTGGAGCGGGTCGCCCCCCTTAAGAGTTTCCGGGAGTTCGTCATCGGCCTGGTCTCGTTCGTCAAATACCTGGAGATCCCGGGGCTGTTCACCTCGACCACGTCCTCGCTCCTGGGAGGCGAATCCATCACCGAGACGCATATATCGACGATCACCGACTCGATCATCCTCCTCCGCTATGTCGAGATGAGTGGCCAGATGCACCGCGGCCTGACCGTGCTCAAGATGCGCGGGTCTGTGCACGACAAGGAGATCCGCGAGTTCACGATCGACGGCCGAGGGATGCACATCGGAGCCCCGTTCCGCCAGATCACGGGCATCCTTTCCGGCCAATTCCGGCAGACGGGGGAGTTCGACGGGCTGGCGCCGCGCGGTGCTCTCGGCTTGCCGGGATCGAGGCTGCGCGACTAACCCGCAACAAGGACGTGACCATGAGGCGCATCGACGATCACTCGCAACGCGAGGGCAGGGACCCACGTCCTTCCACGGAGGCCCGTGAGGAGTCGTTCCGCGACCTTATCGAAGCCGGAGTCGATGGGATGCTCGTGGTCACGTGCGACGGAGTCATCGGCCTGGCCAATCCTGCGGCCTCGACCTTGCTCGGCCGGGACGGCGATGACCTCGTCGGCCGACCGTTCGGCGTCCCGGTCGTCCCCGGCGAGACCACGGAAGTCGACATCCCCCGGGCTGACGGCACCATCCGGGTCGCCGAAATGCGCGCGACCGAGACGACCTGGTGCGGCAAGACCGCGTACCTCGCCGCCCTACGGGACATCACCGAGCGAAAGCGGGCTGAAGAGGCCGCCAGCGAGGCCCTTGCGACGCTCCGCAGCTTCTACGACGGCGCCGCGGTCATGATGGGGGTCGTCGAGCTCCTCGGAAATGATGTCCTCTACATCTCTTCCAATACCGCCACGGCCCGATTCTTCGGCCGGAGCGCCGAGGAACTCGCCGGACAACTCGCCAGCCGCCTCGGCGTGCCAGGACCGACCCTCGCCCTCTGGGTCGAGCACTTCCGGCAAGCGGAGCTGTCCGTCACCTCGAGCCGGTTCGAGTATCAGCACGAATCTCCGGAGGGCCCGACCTGGCTCTCCGCCACCTTGGGCTTCATCGGCCGTTCGGCCGCTGGTCGGGCGCGGTTCTCGTTCGTGGTCGAGGACGTGACCGAACGGCGACGGGCTGAAGAAACGCTCCGGGAGTCCGACCGGCGTAAGGATGAATTCCTCGCGATGCTCGCTCACGAGCTGCGAAACCCCCTGGCCGTGATCGGAAACGCCGTCCACATCCTCCGAATGTCCGGGGACAGCCTCGAATGGGCCAGGGACATGATCGGACGGCAGGTCAAGCACCTCAGCCGCCTGATCGACGACCTGCTGGACGTCTCCCGCATCAGTCGGGGCAAGATTCAGCTCCGGATCGATCGGCTCGACGCCGCGACGATCCTGCGTCGGGCCGTCGAATCCGTTCGGCCGCTGATCGAGCAGCGCCAGCATGAGCTGACCGTCTCCCTCCCGGCCCATGGCCTGTGGGTTGACGCCGATCCGATCCGTCTGGAGCAGGTTGCGGTCAACCTCTTGACCAATGCGGCCAAGTACACCGAGCCCTCGGGCCACATTCGGCTCGCGGCCGAGCGAGAGGGACGAAATATCGTGTTCCGGATCCGCGACGACGGCCTCGGCATCCCACCCGAGAGGCTGCCCGAGATGTTCCAACTCTTCGTTCAGGGCGAACGTTCCATCGCGCGTTCCGAGGGGGGGCTGGGCATTGGCCTCACTCTGGTCAAAGGCCTGGTTGAGATGCACGGCGGGAGCGTGACCGCATCGAGCGAAGGGCCGAACCAGGGGAGCGAGTTCTCGGTGTATCTCCCCGCTGTGGAGCAGGAACCCTTGAACCCCACGGCCCCAGAGCCCGGCTCGGCTGGGCAGGAGTCGGGCCTACGCATCCTGGTCATCGACGACAATCGCGAGGGAGCGAGCCTGACAGCCACCCTTCTTCGAGAGTTGGGGCACGAGGTCCGAACTGCTCACGATGGGCCGACAGGCCTGGCGTCGGCCCGATCCTCTCGGCCCGACGTCGTCCTCCTCGACCTCGGCCTCCCCGGCATGGACGGCTATCAGGTTGCCAAAGCGATTCGAGGCGAGCCTGGATTCGAGGATATCCAGATCATCGTGGTCTCAGGGTATGGGGAAGAGCAAGCCCGTCGCCGCTCTCTCGAGGCCGGCTGCGACCTCCACCTCGTCAAACCTGTGGATATCGAGGCTCTCCTCGCCCTGCTGAAGCGCCCCGACCTGGGCCGTCGAGGCAGTCCTGGTCCAACATCGCAATAATACTTGAGGTTACAGCATTTGGCCTGTCTGCTCTCCACCTCCAAATTCATCCTGCCGACGCCGTTACTCACCTCCTCAGAGGATCACCCCGGCCGGTGATCCGTCACCACGCCCCGCCTCGCTGTTCAGAGCGAGGAATCGCCGAACGGATCGAGTGCGAGCAACCGCGGTAGAGGCCCCCGTTCGATGGAGATTTCGACAGCGGCGTGTTCGCCAAGGAGTGGACCGATCGAGCGACCTGAGCCGTGAGGCAGGATGAGGGGGCCGTCTCGCCATCTCCGGCCGCTTCTCATTGTGTCGTAGATTGCGTTTTCATCACTGAGCTCCCATTGCCGCGGGTTCTGCTTGACGACGTTCCATCGAGCGATTCGAATCCCCATGTCATGCAGCCTGCCCTTAAATAGATTTCAGAAGATAAGGAAATGGTGAGACAGGAGTAATTTTATTGTGTAATCAGAAAAGTGTTAGTAGTGCATCCGGCAAGTTCCGAACCACGGCCGAGCCACCGACTTCGGTCTTGCCTCGCGCAAACCGGGTGGCTCGGCCGGCCCGGCCGAGTGGCTTACGACTTGGCGGATGCACCAGTTAGGGAACAACTTCGCCAAGCAGAATCCGCACCGTTTGCGATCCGGTAGCAGGTGTCCCGGCTCAGGTTGGTCAGGTTCTTACTGATCGCTGCGCAAAGAAGTTAACTTTCGGCGGCGGGCACAGAGGCGCGCCCAACCAAAATCCGCCTTGCTTTCCACGGTGGGGAGGGTCTCTGTACCCGCCACTCCCCAGCAAGAGTTAAGCTATTTGCGCAGCGGTCAATAGAGTCTATCTCAGAAGAACCCGTTCTGGTGGGCGTCAACCCCGGGTGGCCGGGGCTAAAGCGCTGCGTGCCCCGGATGCAAACTCCCCTTGGCGTCAGGAACGACTCCGGGGCACGCTGCGCTTAGCCCCGGCCACCCGAGGCCCGTTGACGGCTCGGCTAAGGCTTCCGGGACAGACTTTTAATCAACTCATGCGGGCGATCGAGTTGAATCCGCCAGGGGTATCCCGCCGCAGGCACTTGGCCAAAGCCCCCTTGCTTGAGACAACGAAATGGCCACAGTCGACAAACAGAACGGCCAATCAATGAAGCATGTTTGCGTTTTTTCTACAAGCCATGGTGCGCGACCGGGAGGAGTGTTTAGCTCACGCCTGCTGGCCGAACAGTGGATACAATTCAACAGACTGAGCGGAATGTTGACCGAGTGTCCTGTTGATATTGGAGTTTACGACTGGGCTGTAAGCACCGGACGAGTTCGAAAGTTGAAGGCCTCCTCCTGCACGCCTGATACCGTTGGTGGCTTCTCGTCACATCTAGATCATTGGCACTATGAGGACGGTATTGCTGTGGCATGATGATGGGTCAGGAGCGACCGGACGCCCCTGAGGGATATCGAGTCGACCGGCTAGCTAAGTTCTGCAACCGGCTGAGACTTCGAGGGAGAATGTACAGAGCCAAACGTTTCGATGAGTTGGTTCGTCCTCCTGCCAGGATGGCTCCGGCACAGAGGCCTGGCCCATGTTCCCCATCTGTCTTTGCCGCCGACGTGGAAGTCAGGCTCACGCCAGAATGGACGTGTACCTCTGTCGCGGGCTTCCTGGCGTGATTCACATCATCCCACTTTCAGACTCTCGGGGTGCGGACGCGACTGAGGGTTTGCCGATACTCGGAAGCACCTGCTGCGCGGAAGGGCTGTCGATTGGGAATTATGGAAGTTGGTATCTCTAAGCCGTAGCATGGCCTGACCGCTCGCGCAAGAGATTCCTTACGGACTCGATCGACTGGCAGAGTCCCAAGTGGCCTGTCAATTTCGTGCATCCGCGACGGCGAAGTGGCTTATCAATTGCGGGACGGCCATGTCGAATCCGACCACGTCCATCATCCCGGCGTCGTCCGGGTCGGCGATGCTGAATCCGGAGGACACCATGGCCACGACGATTAACTTTGCCGCGATCCCCATACGGTTCCGGTACCGATGGAGCGCCTGAATCGGGTGGATGGCTCCGTGCCAGGTTTCGCTGTCGGTGTACACGACGAACACATCCACCGGAATCCTCAGTTCCAGGGCGTAAAGCATCGGCAGAGAACAGTCGGTTGGTCCCATGGGGAGGTCGCTGACGATCTGGATCGCGTCATCCAGTCGCTGACCGGGGCCGATGGGGAGCGTTTCGACCCCGACGCGGGCATTCGGGAACTGGGACCAACCTTCAGCCCGCGGCCGGTCCGAGGGAGGCGAGGAGAAACCTCGCCCGGTGAAGCCGATGAGGTGATGTTCCACCTCGGTTGCTGCTGTCACCAGCGCCATGGCTGTCGCAGCGTCGCGAGGCGTCAGGCCGGGGATTCCCGCGACCTCTCCATGGGCCATGCTTCCGGAGACGTCCAAGGCCAGGAGCCAGCGTTTATTGGTCGGCTCTGGGATTCGGAAGGCTGCGTAGAAGGCCTCATCCAGTGCGTCGACGATTTGAGACACGGGGAACCAGTAGCCTCTTCCGAGAATCCCGCGGCCGGAACCGTAGGTTCTGAGGGCCGCGAGCAGAGCAATCGGGTGGAGGCGGGAGCGCCTAAGGCGTTCCGTGTCCGCCAACGCCAGAACGACCCGTCCCGCTGCGGCCGAGCCTGGCGTCAGCAGGCCGACACGCGTCATCGTCGCCAGGTTTCTGACGAGGGCGCCCAGAGGCATTGTTTCCAGGAGAGCCTCCCACACGCCAGCTTCGGTTAACCAACGGGTTGGCACGCACTCACGCGGCAGGCCGTATTCGTGGATTAGACGGATCACCTCGGCCGAGGTTGCGGCTCGTTTGATGGCCTCGAATCCCACAATGGGCGCGAGTGGGGATGAGGCGTCCATGGCGTTCGACTCGATTCCTTTGCCAACCGCCCACCGCAGCGCCGTGTTCGACGGCTCGCTTGCCTTGACGTGGCACATGCGGAGCAGGTCCTGGTGCGACCAACCGCCGCGTTTTTGATACTTGCTGAGTTGATGGGCCAGTTCCCGAGGCGTCTTCTCGGTATACCAGTCGCCCACTGCTCGACGAAGCGCCCGGCCCCAGCCTCTCATCGCTCCGATTCCTTCGGCGAATTGGAACAGGTGCGTTCCGGTCCGACAGACCCGAGGCAGGGCCGCGAGAGCCAGGGCTCTTGTGGCTGCGCTGCCCGCGCCTGCGGCCATGGCAAGGGCGAAGATCGCCGGGTCGTTCTTCAACGCCCGCCCTTCGTCGCTGATCGTGACGATCCTGGTCACGGCGCGCGGCCCATCCGCTTCAAGACAGCGGCGCACGGCTTCCACATTTTGAAGGGTCAACCGTCGCTCGCTCGCGTAGTAACTCCCACCCTCGGAGCCGAGCACCAGAAACCGGTCGAGTCGCGTCCAGTCGTCGACCGCGAAGGCGAAGCCGCCAGCGTTGTTCAGGGACTGGGAAGTACCAGGCATCGGTTCGAATTGAGGAGTTGGTCGAGGCGAATCGTGCTCGGCATCGGGGGCATCCAATGGAAGCACCTCGGGACGAGGATCAGGAAGAGGAGTTCAACACCGCGTCGGATCAAGGATAGGTGTGGCGAGAGTCGGTTATTCTCGCTCTCGCCACACCTCCCTCGATCGCGGGGGATGAGCCCGCAGAGATGGCAAGGCCATCCGCATCGAAACCTCCGCTGATTATCCCAAGTGGTCGAGGTAACCTTCGCCTGCGGCTCGCCGGCACCTGGGCCGATCGAACAAGGGAGTGGAGAAGGTGCGAGCCGTCATAAGCACGGGGAGTGCCAAGTCCCTCTCGGCCGAACGAATTCCGCTCGTGGCGGGAAGAATCGAAAGAGTACCAGGCATTCTAAATGCAGAAACGAAAGCGACTTGGACTGCGAATGACTCGATCTGATATTTCCTTCTGCAATTCTCAGGCGAGCACTTTGGCATCTGGTCGATTACAAAAGATTTTGTCGCAGCCCCCAAAAAGATTGGTGAGTCCCAATGGTGCCCCATCGTGTCCTCGTTTCCTGGATTGGATATGCCGATTTCCGTGCCCTGGCCGGGACCTTGCCATCGAACCGACAGGCCGAGGTCTTGCGAGGGCTGAATCCGCCGACGCCACTCATCGGCCAGACGGGACCGCTCAAGACCTTGCTCGACTCTGAGCCGTTCGATGAGGTGCATCTCCTCACCAGCCATACCGGGCCGCGCAATCGGCTATACACCAGGTGGGTTGGCGGGAACACGACGCTACACGCCGTTGAGGTGACGAATCCCACCGACTATGCCAAGATCTTTCAACTTGTCGACTCCCAGCTTGCATCCATCGTCCGCCTTCCCCGGGACGACGACGTGGAGTTGTGCGTCCATCTCAGCCCTGGCACCCCGACGATGACGGCGGTCTGGGTGTTGCTTGGAAAGAGCAAATACCAACCGGTCACGTTCTACCAGACCCACGACGGGCGAGCCTGGGTGACCACCGTCCCGTTTGACCTGGTCGTCGACTATATTCCCCAAGTTTTGCGGGACGCGGATGCCCGGTTCCAGTCCCTCGCCGCCCAGAAGCCTGAAGACGTTCAAGGGTTCCGGGAGGTCGCCGGCGAAAGCGAAGGAATCCGGCTGGCAGTCGGTCGCACACGCCGGGCCGCTAAGCGTGACGTCTCGGTCCTGATCCTGGGCGAGAGCGGGACCGGCAAGGAGTTGTTCGCACGCGCGCTTCATGACGCCAGTCCGCGCCGTGACGGCGCTTTTATCGCCATCAACTGCGCCGCCATCTCGCGAGAACTGCTGGAGAGTGAACTCTTCGGCCACAAGAAGGGAGCTTTCACCGGGGCCGATAGGGACCGAGATGGGGCATTCGTCGCGGCGGATGGCGGCACCTTGTTCCTCGACGAGATCGGCGAATGCGACCCGTCGATGCAAGCCAAGCTGTTGCGGGTGTTGCAACCGCCTGATGGCCGCCCATGCCGTCGGGTATTCTCTCGAGTCGGCGATTCCCGACCGCTGACGAGCGACGTCCGGATCGTCGCCGCAACCAACCGAGACTTGCTCGAATGCGTTGCCCAGCACCAATTCCGAGAAGATCTGTATTATCGATTGGCGGTGGTGACGATCAAACTTCCGCCGCTCCGCGAGCGGCGCGGCGATGTGGCATTGATCGCCAGCCGGTTGCTCGACCGGATCAACCAGGAATTCGCCCGGCAGGAGCCGGGATTCCAGCCCAAGCGTCTCTCCCGTTCTGCCCTCGGTTTCGTGAGACGGCACTCGTGGCCGGGAAACGTCAGACAGCTCTACAATACGCTCGTCCAGGCCGCGGTGATGACCGACGGTGACGTGATCGATCGACGGGACGTCGATGATGCCTTGGCCGAGGTTCCCGGCCAGCCCCCTCAGGACCTCTTGGAGCTGCCGTTGGGAGGAGAGTTCTCGCTGGACCGGCATCTTGCGGATATCCAACGACACTATCTCAACCGGGCCTTGGCGGAAGCCGAAGGGGTCCAGCGTCGAGCGGCCGAATTGCTTGGTTACCGAAACTACCAGACCCTGGCGGCGCAGCTGGAGCGGTTCGGCATCAAGAAGGAAAAACGCTGACGGAGCACCGCCAACTCAGGTGCGTTCTCGTAGAGCGTGGACCTGCCTTGCCGTTCGATGAGGCGCCGGCGTCGCGTTCGGCGACCGCTTCGTCATTCCGCATGACGCGATATACTGGGGCGAACTCACGCTGTACTTGGGGCGACCACCAAGCACGGTATCCCTAGGAGTCACTGTATGCCGACCATGCGAGCAGTTCAGGTATCGCGTCCCGGGGGCCCTCTCGAGCTCGTCGAACGCCCGATTCCCGAGCCGGGGCCGGGGCAGGTGCGGATCAAGGTGGAGGCCTGTGGCATCTGCCACAGTGATGCGCTGACCAAGGATGGTGTGTTTCCCGGGATCGAGTTCCCCCGGGTTCCGGGGCACGAAGTGATTGGCGTGATCGACGCTGTGGGCAAGGACGTGGCCGCGCGCTGGGAGGCCGGTCAACGCGTCGGTGTCGGCTGGCACGCGTGGCACTGCAACACGTGCGACTCCTGCCGCCACAGCGACTTCTTCGCCTGCCAGACCGGGATCCAGATCACCGGCATCTCGTTCGACGGCGGTTACGCGGACTACATGATTGCCCCGGCCTTGGCGCTGGCGGTGATGCCTGCGGAACTGTCGGCCCTCGAAGCCGCCCCGCTGATGTGCGCTGGCCTCACGACTTTCAACTCGTTGCGGAACAGCGGTGCGAGGGCGGGCGACCTCGTCGCCATCCTCGGCATCGGGGGGCTTGGCCACCTTGGCGTTCAGTACGCGGCCAAGATGGGTTTCCGCACGGCCGCCATCGCCCGCGGCCAGGACAAGGAGCCGCTCGCCCGCCAACTTGGGGCCTCGCATTACATCGATAGCCAGGCCACCGACCCGGCCGCCGAGCTGGCGAAACTGGGAGGGGCCAAGGCCGTTATCGCCACAGTCACCAACGGCCCGGCAATGGCCGCCACCGTCGGTGGCCTCGCCCCCCGCGGTCGTCTGATGGTCCTCGGCGCGGCCAGCGAACCGATTGAGGTCTCCTCGATGGCACTCATCATGAACCGATGTGCGGTCGAAGGCTGGTACTCCGGCACCTCGATCGACGCCGAGGAAACCCTGGCCTTCAGCGCCCAGTCGGGGGTCCGTCCGATGAACGAGTCCTACCCGCTGGAGCGAGCCGCGGAGGCGTACGACCGGATGATCAGCGGGAAGGCGCGTTTCCGCGTCGTCCTGACGATGGAAGCCTAAAGCCATCGGTCGCGATGGCTTTGGAGTCGATTACGCTGGGTGGCTGGGGCTCCCCTTCGCGGCCCCGGCGCCCAGGGATTCGACGAGGAGACCCTTCGCCTGCCAGCCTTGGGTTCGCCCAGGTAGACGCAAGTCTGTTTTATGATAAGATATAAAAATAGCGAAATGAATGTTGTTGGCTAATGCTTTTGGCGGGTTGCGATTCGCGGTCGCGCCACTGACTTCGGTCTTGCCTTGTGCGAAGCGGGTGGCTTGGCCGGCCGAGTGTCTTACGATGGGGCGGAGGCACCATTTACGTGGTGCATCCGCCTGGTCGTTTGCCACTCGGCCCGACACGGACTTCGCTTGCGATAGAACGGAACATTCCTTGCTGGTCGGCCGGTTATCGGGGAATCGGGCGTTCCGACGACTGACGGGTTGATGGCCTTCCGGGCGGTGATTGTTCAGGTCGCTTCTTGTGCGGTCGTCAGTATGGGGTTGCCATTCACGCGGCTGGCCGCGATGGCGGGTGCTCCGGCTTGCCTGCGCAATTCCCACCATTCTTCGAGCTTGCGCAGGTGCTTCAGGTTGAGGTCCGACAGCGAGCCTCCGGCGTGTTCGAAGCAACTCAGGATCTCTTTCCGCTCGGGCTTGGTGAGATGCCAGCTCATTGAGGCCGACGAGGAACATGCGAAGGTCGCGTTCATGAAGAAATTGCCCGTTCCCGTCTTGGCCTCGAACCATTTGGAGAGGAGCTCCAGCAACTCGTCGTTACGATAGGACATGACGGAGTTGCGTGCCTGGAGCACGGCCTGCAGCGGGGTGGTGAGGAAGTTGATCCCGTTGGCCAGCGAGTTCTCCTTGGCCGAAGGTTGCGCCTCGGGGAAGGCGCGGACCTGGACCAGCAGCACGCCCGAGGTGTTCCTGACGATCCAGTCTTTGTGGTCCTCCAACCACATGGCGGCCGTGTTGACGCCGTAGTTGTCGTAGTAGCCGGCGTCGACGACCCTGCGGGGGGGATTCGTCGGCAGGCTCACCGCGGGAGAGATGAAGGGGAACGTCGCGCTCATGCGGATCGCCGTACTCAGGCGGAACTGGTGGGCGTCTGGAAACAGGTCGAAGAACTGCAACGCCGACTGCGAGTAGAGGTTGGTGGTGATCGACGTCCCTTCGTTCTCCGTGAGATGCTTGAGATCGAGGTTGCTGATCAGGAGCCGCTTGCCGTCCTCGACCATCATCGGCGACAGCACCAACGAGGGCCGCCACCCCTCCTTCTCGCCCTCGGCCAGCGAGGCGAATGAGCGGAACAGCACTGGCGCCTGGTTAGGTTGCGACTCATCGCGGGCGAGCTTGGCGAGGATCGAGCGCTCCCAGGTTTCCTCCAAAGCCTGGCCCCGGTCGGTGGCGCTCCGCCTCCACCACAGGAGGCCGGGAAGGTCGTGCAACGCCATGCGCCGGGCGACCTCGGACAGGCTGTCCCTGGGGAGCAAGCGGATGGTTTGCTCGCCGAGGTTCGGGAGGCCGTTCCCGCCCCCGGCGATTGGCCCTTCCTGGAGGGCGACGTAGAGGCCCGCTCCCAGCATTCCGCCCGAAGCTCCGGTGATCAGCCTGACGGACGAGGGGAAGCTTGGCATGGCCGAAAGCTTGGCAAGCACCTGAGCGGTCCAGAAGGCCGCACGGATCGAGCCTCCCGTGGTGGTGACCACGACCAGGATCGGTTCGCGGGGCGTCTGGCCATCGCGTTGAGCGGCGACCTTCCACGCCTCGAGGACATGCTCGGAATTCAGCAGGGGTCGTGTGCCCTCCCCGCGATCGCTGGTTTCGAGCTTCTCGTGAGCGGGGTCAACGGCCACGACCGTGTTCTTGGGGATGAGGTCGACGCGATTCGCGGGGGCGTAGAGATCCCCGGCTGGTGTGGTCATGTCCGGGAATCGGAGTTTGAACGGCTCGCGGTTGAAGACCAGGAAAACCACCAGGAAAAGAACCACCCACACGAACTGGAGGAACGGGCTGAGCACGATGGGGAGGTGGACCAAGAGGCCATAGACCTGCGAGAAGAGCATGAGCATCACGCAGAGCGCCACGGGCGAGGAAACCCAGGGCTTATTGCGGAACACCGCAGTGAGGATGAGCAGGCCCACGAGGAGGGCGATCTGCAGCCCAATGATTTCCAGCCACACTTCCACGTCGACCTTCTCCAGAGCGCGGAAGAGTCCGACGATGATACCGGAGACGACGTTCAGGAAGGGAATTCGATCGATGGACAAGCTCGACGCCTGGGTGCCGGATACCTTCCATTCCAAGAGGTTGGTGAACCAGGGACTGATCTTCGTCAGGTAAGCATCCGTGATGACGGAGACGGTCCAGGGGGCGGCCAGGATCATCGCGACGAACGTCCCGAACATCCCTGATACCAGGGGAATGCCGCCAAATCCGCCGGAGTCCTGTCGGCGAATCGGGATTCCCAGCCATCTCCAGAGGCGATTTCGGAGTCGTTCGTCGATCAAGCGACAGAGCCAGGGAATGGTCAGCAGTCCAATCCACGGAAGCACGGCCCCTACCATGTAGATTTTTGCCCGCATCGTCGCCGCGGCGATGCTGTCCTTCAGGAAGGCGCACGGCTTGGCCTTCCGATAGTCCTTGACCGTCTCCTCTCCCGCGATGTCTTCAAGGGACGAGAGCGTGAGCGAGGAGATACCGGCTGATATGCTGCCTTTGATGTTCCGGATGGCGTTGATGCGTTGTGGAGTGTCAGATTTCCAGGCGTCATCCGTCGTGACTGTTTTGGAGATGCGGTTCAGCTCCGTAACGCACGCCGGTTGAGACTTCGGCCATCGGTCCATGACTTCTACGAGGAATCGGTTGTAGAGCAGGCGACTTGTCCTGTCGTCCGGGAGGATTGCGAGCTTGCGGGCCGATTCCACGAAGCTCTCGATCTTCGCGGCCTGCGCCGTGGTGTCGACCGCCTGCGCCTCGTCCTTATAGGGCATCTGGTTCCAGGCAAGGAGCCAGAGTCTCGCGTAGTTCAAGGACACCTGGACCTGGTCGTCGAGCTTCGAGTTCACCTCGCACACGTCCACGGGAAAGAGCTTCGCCGCGACTTGTGCGGAGATCCCCTGGCTGCCGACTGGAACCCAGCTGAAGATTTTCACCGCCTCGTCGCGTTGGTTGCGGAAGCTTGTGAAGGTCTGATCGCCGTTGGTGTCGTGAAGGATCTCGTACGAGGAACTGGCCATTGCCGCGATCAACAAGGTCAGGAAGCTTCCTGCCAGAAGCTGAGAACCGGGTCGTTCATGCCAGAAGAGGTTGGAAAGCCCAAATGATCTCCCAAACACTCCGCTAATGACCCCGAACAAGAAGAGATAGATTATGAGATAAAGGGGATATCGCACGAGCAACTGGCCGTAGTATTCCCGCCAGGTGATGAATGGATAGACGAATAATAGAACGAATATGAGGAATGCAAGGCCGATCGTGAAGTTCCAGGCGATGAATCGGCCCACCCTCAACAGCGAAAGAGCCCATTGGGCCGGCCCTAGCTTTGTGATGAGCTTGGTTGGCATTGTTTATGTCCTCACTGAAAGCTGACGATGAGAATCATCTATCGGCTTATTGAAAGCGACGTATGCGAATGAAGCAAGGGGGAGGTTGCGGGAGAATGGCCAAGTTGTTGGTTCTGGGCTCCTGGGGCGGCTGGGGGCTCGAAGTTGAAGACGGGACCCCAGTTGCCCGAGTTTCCCCAGTTGTCACGAATTTGTGAGGGCGGAGCGACTTTGCCATCCTCCTGGGGGAGGTGGTGGAAGGCCGATTCGGAACACGGATCTGTCTTCTCGACCGGAGCGGTCGGTCCCTGCGGCGGGCGTCTGGATGCGGCTTGGTGGCCGCGGTTGATGTTGGGGGAGGCCCCACGCGAGTCCGCTGGCGGCGCGCCGGCTTCGCGGAACCCGGCGCAGGGGGAGGTCACCGGCTTCCGAAGTCGGCTTTCAGCCGTTCCGAGGTCGGCACTCCCGGGATCAAGCCGGGGCGTGCCAAGCGAGAGGCGGCGGGTGTCAGCGGTGCGTCGGGGTTGGGATGGGAACGGGGGGGGTGGGGCCGGGGTTCAGGGCGCCGTCGAACTTTCGACGGGGCGGGTTACTTGGCCACGGCGGCGGTGGTGCTGCGGGCCTTGTTGCGATCGGCCGGGTTGGCGTCCCAGATCACGACGATGCCGTCGGCGGCGGCCGAGATCAACGAGCCGCCGTCGGCGCTGAAGCCGACGCTCCAGGTGCGGCCGGCGTGGTTGTGGAGGGCGAGGATTTCGAGGCCGGTTTGCGCTTCCCAGATGCGGACGCTTCCATCCCAGCCCGAGGTGGCCAGGCGGAGACCGTCGGGGCTGAAGACGACGCGTTCGAGGATTCCCGGGGGATGGTCGACGGTCACGAGCTCGCGGCCGGTGGCGACTTCCCAGACCTTGATGACCCCTGCACCGCCGCCGGGGGAGCCGCTGGTCGAGGCAACGCGACGGTTGTCGGGGCTAAAGGCGACGCTCAGGACATGTTCGTTGTGGCCCCGGAACGATTGGATTCGCCGGCCGGTGGCGAACTCCCAGATCTCGGCCACGCTCGAGGTGCCGCCCACCGCGATCCACGAACCATCGGAGCTGAAGGTCAGGCGGGTGATCTGGCCGGCCCCGGTCCGGATGACCCGGACGGTCTCTCCCGTGCGTGCGTCCCAGATCCGGATCGTCTCGTCCCAGCTTCCGGTGGCGATCCAGTGGCCGTTGGGGCTGAACCGGGCGCAGCGGACGTTACTGGTGTGCCCGCGCAGCACCCGGAGCCGCTTGCCGGTGGCGGCGTCCCAGACCATCGCCGTTTGATCGGCGCTGGCGGTGACCAACTGCTT
>Ga0182739_1002714_pt1 | contig 16215 bp, 11 predicted proteins | sample eDN5th30CBELigBY_FD_128873 | JGI IMG/M metagenome (GOLD analysis project Ga0182739, IMG submission 128873) | Enriched backyard soil microbial communities from Emeryville, California, USA - eDNA 5th pass 30_C BE-Lig BY (version 2) (version 2) | ecosystem: Environmental > Terrestrial > Soil >... | reverse complement strand
GCCAGGTCGAGCGCGTGGGCCTGGGCAAGCATCTGCACGACGAGGCCGGCTCGCTGGCCCTGGGACAGCAGCGCATCCTGGAGATCGCGCGCGCCCTGGCCTCGGATCCCTGCATCCTGCTGCTGGACGAACCGGCGGCGGGCCTGCGCTACCAGGAAAAGTGCGAACTGGCGGACCTGCTGAAGCGGCTGCGCGCCGAAGGCATGGCCATCCTGCTGGTCGAACACGACATGGACTTCGTGATGGGGCTGGTGGATCGCGTGGTGGTCATGGACTTCGGCGAGAAGATCGCCGAAGGCCTGCCGGCCGAGATCCAGCAGAATCCCGCGGTGCTTGAGGCCTATCTGGGCGGAGTGGAATGATGAGCGCGAAACTGCTGGAAGTGCGCGACCTGCGCGTGGCCTACGACAAGGTGGAAGCCATCTCGGGCGTCGGTCTGGACGTCGGCGAAGGCCAGATCGTCACCGTGATCGGCCCGAACGGCGCGGGCAAGACCACGCTGTTGTCCGCCATCATGGGAGTGCTGCCGTCGCAAGGCCGGATCGTCTTCGGCGGCAAGGAGCAGGAACACGCCGAGATCGAGGAAATGGTGGCCGCCGGCATGAACCTGGTGCCCGAAAAGCGCGAACTCTTCGCCGAGATGACGGTGGAAGACAACCTCATGCTGGGCGCCTTCGACCGCTATCGCCGTGGCGTGCGCGACCAGGACCAGACCCTGGCCGAGGTCTATGGACTGTTCCCCCGCCTGCAGGAGCGGCGCGACCAGCTTGCCGGCACGCTGTCCGGCGGCGAGCGCCAGATGCTGGCCGTGGGCCGCGCATTGATGGCCAAGCCGCGCCTGCTGATGCTGGACGAGCCGAGCCTGGGCCTGGCGCCGCGCATCGTACGCGAGGTGTTTCGCATCGTGGCGCGGCTGCGGGAGATGGGCGTTTCCATCCTGCTCATCGAGCAGAACGCGCGCGCGGCGCTGCAGGTGGCCGACTACGCCTACGTGCTGGAGACCGGCACGGTCACGCTGGAAGGGCCTGCGGCCGAGGTGGCGCAGGACCCGCGCGTGGTGGAGGTATACCTGGGGCTGGGGCATGGCGCGCCCGCCTGATGCGGCCGGCCAGTAGCGCCGGCCTGTCGCGGTCTGCCTGACGCGCGCGGCGGTTCGGCTAGGCCACGCCGCGGCGGCGGTCGCGGCGGTACAGCGCATAGCCCAGCGGATACATCACCCCCACGAGAAACGCCGCGAGGGGGTTGTTGAGCCGGTAGGCCTGCACGGCCGTCGGCACGCCCGAGTGCTTCAGGTGCAGGCGAAAGCGCGTGTAGCGCGCCGCCGCCATCATGAATTCGCGCGGCCGGTAGCGGAAGAATTCCAGGTGGTGCTGCAGCATGTCCCAGGCCAGCAGGTACAGGCCCTGGGCATTGTTGGACACGGATACCGCGCCCCGGCTCAGGCCGCCGGGCGTGTCGTGGTAGGTGCGAACGACGCGGTTGATGAAGCGGCTCAGGTAGCCGGCACGCGCCACCGCCCACCAGACCAGGCTTTCCGGCACGAAACCCGCGACGTCCTCGGGAAAGGGGTACTTCCTGAGGATGTCGGTGCGCATACAGCCGAATTTCTCGCCCTTGATGCGATAGCGGAAATAAACGTCGACCGCCGTGCTGTCGAAGACGTCCTGCGGGTAGCGGTCGCCCACGATGGAGCCGTCGGGACGCGCGCACAGGCCGGTGATGGCGAAATAAGATTCGCGACGGGCGGGCGGGATGGCGTTCCAGGCCTCGTGAAAAATGGCCAGCGCGTCGGCCGGCATTTCGTCGTCGCTGTCCAGGCCGACGATCATCTGGCCGCGCGCCTCGCGCACGCCCCGGTTGAAGGCCGTCTTCTTGTGCTGATTGTTCTGCCAGACGTAGCGGATCGGAAAATCGGCCAGCGACTGCCAGTGCAGGATGGACTCGTGCGTGTTGTCGGTGGAGCCGTCGTCCACCACCACCCATTCGAAATTGCGGAAGCTCTGCCGGCAGAGCGATTCATAGACGCGGTGCAGAGTGCCTGCCCGGTTGTAGGTTGGCGTCAGAACGGTGAAAAAAATCGGTGTGTCGGTCATGCCTGCTGAGCCCCTTGCGATCTTCAGGAAACCGCTGCGGTCTTGGTTCTTATGTTGTCGCCTGCAGTGTAGGGGATATGCCTGGGCGAACCGATGCCACGGCATTTGAATTTGCAATCAAATCTGACAATACGTGCGGCTTTTTCGATGCCCCGCGCGCCGCGGGTCATTGGGCCGTGCGCCGTCCTGGCGTAAACTCGGGCGGCCCAATTCGGAACGCCTATGGAAGCCTCGCCCGTCCAGCTCAATGACATCGCCCTGTTCGTGGAGGTTGCCAAGCGCAAAAGCTTCAGCCAGGCGGCGCGCGCGCTGGACATGCCGACCTCGACGCTATCGCGCCGGATCAACGAGCTCGAGCGCGCGATCGGGCTGCGCCTCATCAACCGCAACACGCGCCGGCTCGATCTCACGGAGGCGGGCGCGGCCTACATGCGCCGCTGCCAGGGCCTCATCGACGAGGCCCGCCTGGCGCACGAGCAGCTCCTGTCGCTGTCGGGCGGCCCGTCGGGCAACCTGCGGGTGTCCATGCCGTTCAGCCTGGCGATCTGGCTGCTGCCCGAAACCATCAACGAGTTCCTCGAACAGTATCCCGACGTGGAATGCGAATTCGACCTGAGCATGATGACCGCCTCGGATGCGCAGGGCACGCCGTTCGACGTGGTGCTGCGCTTCGGCCGGGAGGCCGATTATCCGGTCGCGTCGACTGACAGCGGCAACGGCAACGGCACGCCGCTGCGCGCCATCGAAGGCGCGGTGGTCCAGGAACTGGTGGTGCTGGAAACCCACCTGTACGCATCCGACCGCTATCTGGAACGCCACGGCGAACCGCAGACGGCCGCCGACCTGTCGCAGCATCAGTGCCTGCGCACGACCATCGACGAGGCGCACTCCTACTGGACGCTGCAAAACGGCGTCATCTCGCAGCGCGTGCCCGTCAAGGGCCATCTGGCCGCCAACAACATGAGCATCGCGGGCACGCTGGCCGGCCTGGACCTGGCCATCACCCGCATGCCGCATTGCCAGGCGCTGGAACCCATCATCCAGCGCAATTCGCTCCGGCGCGTGCTGCCGGGCTGGTCGGTGGACCCGATCTCGATCTACGTGGTGTACCCGTCCAGCATCCAGCCGGCCAAGACGCGCGCCTTCATGGATTTCATCCGGCCCAAGCTCGGTCCGCCGCAAGGCTAAGGCGCCCCCGCGCAGGCAAAAAAAAACCGCAAGGCTCGCGCCCTGCGGTTTTTTTTCGGCCAGCCGGCCCAAGGACCCGCCAGCCAGACACGTCGATTAGACGCGCTTGATCTTTTCCAGCATCTTGAACACACCCTTGGGCGACTTGACGAACAAGCGCTTGAAGGCCTTGCCCAGGCAACGGCGTTCCAGGGTGTTACGACGCACGCGTTTGCGTTCAGCCATGTTGATTTCTCCTGTTGAATTCGCGGAAATTGGCCCGCACAACCGGAAAATGGGCTGGCGGAAAAAAATTCGGATAACTTGGCATTTTAGCCTGAAATCTGAAAAGCACGCCAACGGCCCAATTCCAGAGGCTCAGCCGCCTGTTTTGAGGCGTTCCCACACCTGTTCGGCGCGCGGCAGGGGGTCGACCGCGCCATAGCCCAGCGTGGACAACGCCGCCGCCGTATTGGCATAGCGCACGGCCTCTTCCCAGGAATCCCCCTGGCACCGGCGCGCCAGCAGGCTGCCGGCAAAGCAGTCGCCCGCCCCTGTCGCGTCGACGGCCTGCACGCGCAGGGCCGGCATGGGCGTGCGGGTACGCCCGTCGTCGATGATGGAGCCGTCCTTGCCCAGCTTCAGCACCACCACGCCCGGCGCGCCGCCGTCGCGGATCCAGTCCAGCGTGCGCTCGGGGTCGTCGTTGCCCGTCAGGTGCTGCATGTCGTCCATGCTGGGCAGGAAGACATCCGCCGCGCGCATCGCCTCGCGCAGGATGGCGCGGGCGCGGTCCACCGGCCACAGGCGCAGCCGCAGGTTCGAATCCAGGCTGACCTGGACGCCGGCGCCCTGCGCGCGCGCGATGGCGGCGAAGACCGTATCGCAGGCGCTGGTGCTGATGGCCATGCTGATGCCGGAAACGTGCAGGAAGCGGGCGCGTTCGATCAGTCCGCCGTCCAGGCTGGCCGGCGTCATCCGGCTGGCCGCGGAATCGCGCCGCAGATAGCTGAAGGCATGGCCGTCCGGCCCGTGCTGCACGAAGTACAGCCCGGTGTGCGCGTCGTCGTCCACCTGCACGCCGGACGTATCGACGTTCTCGGAGCGCCACAGGTCCAGGAACTGCTGGCCGAAGGCGTCATTGCCGACTCGGGTCAGGTACGCGCAGCGCGCGCCCTGGCGGGCCGCGGCGATGGCGGCATTGGAGGTGTCGCCTCCGAAGCCCTGCAGGTACTGGCGCTGGCCCTTGTGGGTCTGGTTCAGCTCGACCAGCGCCTCGCCCAGCGCAACGATGTCGAAGTCAGCCATGGGCGGCCTCGCGGGTCCGGGTGATCTGGGCCACCAGCGCGGCGGTGTCGCGCGCGGCGAACGCGGCCTTGTCGTAAAGATTGCTGCCGATGCCGACCAGGCCGGCGCCGGCCGCGAAGTACGTGCCCATGTTTTCCTGCGTGATGCCGCCCGTGGGGCAGAAGATCGTGTCCGGGAAGACCGACTTCAGCGCGGCCAGGTGCCGGGGACCGCCGGTGTCCGCGGGGAAGACCTTCACCACGTCCACGCCCGCCCGGCGCGCGGCCAGCACTTCCGTGGGCGTGAAGGCGCCCAGCAGGCACAGGGCATCGGCGGCGTGCGCCATGTCCACGATTTCGGTCGACAGCGCGGGCGACACCAGGAAGTCCGCGCCCGCCACCAGCGCTTCGCGCGCCTGTGCCTCGTCCAGCACGGTGCCCACGCCCAGCAGCAGCGCCGCGCCGTGCTTGTCGCGCAGCGCGCGCACGAGGTCCGTCACCCCCGGAATGGTCCAGGTGAGCTCGAGCGTGGTGCAGCCCGCCGCGACCGCGACTTCGGCCGCATACGCCGCGGTCGCGGCGTCGGTATAGCGCAGCACGGGCACGACCCGGGCGGCGAGCAGGGCGGCAAGCTTGGAGGCGATGGGAGCAGCAGTTGCGGTCATGGTTTTCCTCTGGGGCTGACGGTCAGGCGCCGCCGGACGATACCGGCAGGACGGCGAGTTTGGCCGCGGCGGCGTCGCGCAGCCGCAGCAGGGGTTCGATATAGGCCGACTGCGGATCGTCGCGCCGGCGGAACAGCAGCGTGCTGACGCTGACGCCGGCGACCGGCCTGCCGGCCGCGTCGCACAGCGCCACCCCGTAGCAGACGATGCCGGGTTCGTTTTCTTCGTTGTCGATAGCGTATCCCCGCGCGGCCGCCTCGCCCAGCGCCTCGCGCAACGCGGGCAGGCTGTTCAAGGTGGCGGGCATCCGGGCGGGCAGGGGCAGGTCGCGCAGCACGCGCTCGCGCGCGGTCTCGTCCAGCGCCGCCAGATAGGCTTTGCCCACCGCGCTGGAATGCAGCGCGACCGAGGCGCCCACGCGCGACACCATGCGCACGGGGCCGGGGCTTTCCAGCTTGTCGATGTAGATCATTTCGTGGCCGGCGGGAACGGCCAGGTGGACGGTTTCGCCGGTCTGGTCGCGCAGCGACTGGAGCTCCGGCGCCAGCGCCGCGCGCAGGTCGAACTGGCCCCACGCCCGGCTGGCCAGCGACATCAGGCGGTGCCCCAGGCGATACGCGCCGCCGGACTCGGACACCATGCCCTGCTCGGCAAGCGCCGCAAGGATGCGGTAGACGGTGGGACGGGGATAGCCGCAGGCGCGCGCCAGCAAGGCGGCCGTGGGGGGCTGCGGCGCATCGGCCACGGCCTGCAGCACCGCCATGAACTTTCCGAATGCCGCCGCGCCGGCGACCTTGGATTCCTGCACAAACGTCCCCAAATAAAGGTGATGGCCCGGCAGATGCGCAACACGCTCAGCGCGATTTTCAGACGAATCTGCGATACTGTTTATTTGTACAGCTAACGAGACGGATTTTGTCCACATTATGGACAGCCGCCTCACAATATAGTCAATTATTCCATATCGACGCGCCCGGAACCAGTGATGGGTCGCCGCGCCGGCATGCTCCCTCCTCAGGCTACGATACCGTCCATGAGCTCCCATATCCGCATCGTTGGCGCCCGCCAGAACAATCTCAAGAACCTGGACCTGACCATCGCCACCGGCGAACTGGTCGTCGTGACCGGCGTTTCGGGGTCCGGCAAAAGTTCGCTGGCCTTCGACACGCTTTACGCCGAGGGGCAACGGCGCTATGTGGAAACCTTTTCGCCCTACGCGCGCCAGTTCCTGGACCGCATGGACAAGCCGCAGGTGGACCGCATCGAAGGCATCCTGCCGGCCATCGCCATCGACCAGACCAACCCGGTGCGCAGCTCGCGCAGCACGGTCGGCACGATGACCGAACTGAACGACCACCTGAAGCTGCTGTTTGCGCGCGGCGCGCGCCTGTATTGCCGCGGATGCGGCAAGCTGGTGCGGCGCGACACGCCTGAATCCGTCTACCACTCGCTGGCCGAGCGTGCCGCCGTCGCGGGCGATCCGCGCCTGGTCGTGACCTTCCCGATCGCCGTGCCCGCCAACTTCACCGAAGACGAAGTGCGCGGCTTCCTCGAACAGCAGGGCTACACACGCGTGCATGCCGAGGAAAACGCCATTCCTCGCGCCGCCGCGCCCGCCAAGGGCGCCAAGAAGGGCAAGGCCGCCAAGGCAGCCACCGAAGCGCGCCGCATCCTGCACGTCATCCAGGACCGCTTCCGCTTTGCCGGCACCGAGCGCGAACGCATCATGGAAGCCCTGGACACGGCGCTGCGCATGGGCGCCGGCCATATCGCGGTTTACGCCATGGACGCCGAAGGCGGCAACGCGCAGCTCTGGAAGTACAGCGACCGCCTGCACTGCGCCGACTGCGACATCGAATACACCGATCCCCTGCCCAGCAGCTTCTCGTTCAATTCCCCGCTGGGCGCCTGCGAAGCCTGCCGCGGCTTCGGCCGCGTGATCGGCATCGACTTCGGCCTGGTCATCCCCGACGAAAAAAAGACCCTGCTGGAAGGCGCCATCAAGCCGTGGACGACGCCCTCCTACAAGGAGTGCCAGGACGACCTGCAGAAATACGCGCCGCGCGCCGGCGTGCCGCTGGGCGTGCCCTGGAAGGACATGAGCGAGGAGCACAAGCGCTGGGTGCTCTACGGCACGCCCGACTGGAAGGGCGGCAACGACGCCTGGAAGCACCAGTGGTATGGCGTGCAGCGCTTCTTCGACTGGCTGGAGACCAAGGCCTACAAGATGCACGTGCGCGTGCTGCTGTCCAAATACCGCAGCTACACGCCCTGCCCCACCTGCAACGGCGCGCGCCTGAAGCCCGACGCCCTGCTCTGGCGCCTGGGCAGCAAGGACGAGGCCGATTTGGTGCTGCCGCCCGAGGACGGCCGCTACAAGCGCTTCATGCCCGTCGGCACCACCTGGAGCCGCGAGCAGCTCGATGGCCTGGATGGGCTGTCCATCCATGACGTGATGCTGCTGCCCATCGAGCGCGTGCGCAAATTCTTCGACACGCTGTCCTTCTCCGGCGCGCTGGACGCCGCCACCGACCTGCTCATGACCGAGGTGCGCGCGCGCCTGAAGTTCCTGTGCGACGTGGGCCTGGGCTACCTGACGCTGGACCGCCAGAGCCGCACGCTGTCGGGCGGCGAGGTGCAGCGCATCAACCTGACCACCGCGCTGGGCACCTCGCTGGTGAACACGCTGTTCGTGCTGGACGAGCCCTCGATCGGCCTGCATCCGCGCGACATGCACCGCGTCGTGGAGGTCATGCACCGCCTGCGCAATGCCGGCAACACGCTGGTGGTCGTCGAGCACGATCCGCAGGTCATGGTGGCCGCGGACCGCATCATCGACATCGGCCCCGGCCCCGGCGAACGCGGCGGCCGCATCGTCTTCGACGGCACGCCGGCGCAGCTGCGCGCGGCGCCCACGCTGACGGGCGACTACCTGGGCGGCCGCATGCGCGTGGAAGCGCCGCGTCCCATGCCGGTGGCGGCCAACACGCCGCGCCTGCTGCTGGAAGGCGTCAACGCCCACAACCTGAAGAATGTCTCGGTCGAACTCCCGCTGGGCCGCCTGGTCTGCGTGACCGGCGTGTCCGGGTCCGGCAAGTCCACGCTGGTGCAGGACGTGCTGTACCCCGCGCTGCTCAAGCAAAAGGGCAAACCGTCGGAAGCGCCGGGCGCGTTCGACCGCCTGCTGGGCGCGGAACAGATCGCCGACGTGGTCATGGTGGACCAGACGCCCATCGGCAAGACCGCGCGCTCCAATCCGGCCAGCTACGTCGGCGCCTTCGACGCCATCCGCAAGCTGTTCGCCCAGGCGCCGCTGGCGCGCGAGCGCGCCTACACCGCCGGCACCTTCAGCTTCAACGGCGGCGACGGCCGCTGCCCGACCTGCGGCGGCACCGGCTTCGAACACGTGGAAATGCAGTTCCTGTCCGACGTGTACCTGCGCTGCCCCGATTGCGACGGCAAGCGCTTCCGCCCCGAGGTCCTGGAGGTGCGCGTCGAGCACCTGGGCAAGAGCGCGTCCATCGACGAAGTGCTGGAAATGACGGTCAGCGAGGCGCTGGAGTTCTTCAAGGGCCTGCGCGACGTGCAGACCGGACTGGCGCCGCTGGCCGACGTGGGCCTGGAATACGTGCGGCTGGGCCAGCCCGTGCCGACGCTGTCGGGCGGCGAGGCGCAGCGCCTCAAGCTGGCCGGCCACCTGGCCGAGGCCGCGCGCAGCGGCATCTCGACGGCCAAGGTCGCCAAGAAAGGCAGCCTGTTCCTGTTCGACGAGCCCACCACCGGCCTGCACTTCGACGACGTCGCGCGCCTGATGCGCGCTTTCCGCAAGCTGCTGGCCGCCGGCCACACGCTGCTCGTCATCGAACACAACCTGGACGTGATTCGCGCGGCCGACTGGCTGATCGACCTGGGTCCGGAAGGCGGCGACGCCGGCGGCCTGGTGCTCGGCACGGGCACGCCGCAGGACCTGATGGACAACCCCAAGTCGCACACGGGCGCCGCGCTGCGCGACTATGAAACCAGCATCCTGCCCGCCGACGCCGTCGCCGGCGGACAGGCCGACGTCGTGGTCAGCAGCGACGCCGATGCGCAGGAAGCCGAACAGGCGGGCCTGACGGCGCGCATCGCCGAACCCGAGGCCGATTACGGCGAGGGCGCGGACGTCGGCACGCCGCTGCAGTCGCTGGTGCGCAAACGCCGCCAGGGCAGCATGGCGATCGAAATCCGCAACGCGCGCGAACACAACCTGAAGAACATCAGCGTCGAGATCCCCCACGACAAGTTCACCGTCATCACGGGCGTGTCGGGCTCGGGCAAGTCCACGCTGGCGTTCGACATCCTGTTCAACGAAGGCCAGCGCCGCTATCTGGAATCGCTGAACGCCTACGCCCGCGCCATCGTGCAGCCGGCCGGCAAGCCCGACGTGGACGCGATCTTCGGCATCCCGCCCACCGTGGCGATCGAACAGCGCACCAGCCGCGGGGGCCGCAAGTCGACCGTGGCCACGATGACGGAAATCCACCATTTCCTGCGGCTGCTGTATGTGAAGCTGGGCACGCAATACTGCCCCGACTGCAATGTGGCGGTGGAGCCGCAGAACACCGACCAGATCGTGGCGCGCCTGCTGCGCGAGCACAAGGGCGTGCACATCGGCCTTTTGGCGCCGCTGGTCACCGCGCGCAAGGGCTATTACACGGACCTGGCCAAATGGGCCGGCTCCAAGGGCCATTCCCACCTGCGCGTGGACGGCGAATTCATTCCCGTGGCGCCGTGGCCGCGCCTGGACCGCTACAAAGAGCACACCATCGAACTGCCCGTGGCGGACGTGGTGGTGGACCCGGCCAACGAAGCCGAGCTGCGCGCGGCCGTCAAGAGCGCGCTGGAAAACGGCCAGGGCGTGATGTCGGTGGTCTGGCCGGTGAACAAGCTGCACGAGGCGCTGAACAGCGAACTGCAGCAGCAGCATTTCTCGGTCAAGCGCGCGTGCCCGTCGTGCGGCACGAGCTTTCCCGAACCCGATCCGCGCCTCTTCTCGTACAACTCCAAACATGGCTGGTGCACGGGCTGCTACGGCACCGGCCTGCAACTGCAGGGCTTCGACGAAGAACAGACCGGCGAGGAAACCGCCTGGAACGCGTGGTACGAAGGCGAAGCCAAGACCTGCACGCAGTGCGACGGCCAGCGGCTGAACCGCGTGGCGCGCGCCGTGCGCTGGCGCGACAAGTCGATCGCCGAACTGGCCTCGCTGCCCGTGTCCGATGCGCACACCTTCTTCACCGGCCTGGTGGCGCGCGGCCGCGAAGGCGAGATCGCCCGCGACATCCTGGCCGAGATCCGCGGCCGCCTGAACTTCATGCAGGAAGTGGGCCTGAACTACCTGGCGCTGGACCGCGCCGCCCCCACGCTGTCCGGCGGCGAGGCGCAGCGCATCCGGCTGGCCGCGCAGCTTGGCTCCAACCTGCAGGGCGTCTGCTATGTGCTGGACGAGCCCACCATCGGCCTGCACCCGCGCGACAACCGCATCCTGCTGGACGCGCTGGCGCGCCTGGAAGGCAACGGCAACACGCTGGTGGTCGTGGAACACGACGACGACACCATCCGCCGCGCGTCCCACGTCATCGACATCGGGCCGGGCGCGGGCATCCGCGGCGGCCGCGTGGTGGCGCAGGGCACGGTGCAGGACGTGATCGATTCTCCCGAATCCGTGACCGGCCGCTACCTAAAGACACCGCTGGCCCACCCGCTGCAAGGCCGCCGTCCGGTCGAGGCCGACACGCCCATGATCGAGATCCGCGGCGCGCGCCTGCACAACCTGCGCAGCGTCAACGCGCGCATTCCCGTCGGCCGCCTCAGCGTGGTCACCGGCGTGTCCGGGTCGGGCAAATCCACCCTGGCGCGCGAAGTGCTGCTGGACAACCTGACCCAGGCCGTCTCGCAGGGCAAGGCGCCGGGATGGGCGGGCTGCGACAGCATCACCGGCTGGGAAGCGATCGACCGCGTGCTGGAAGTCGACCAGACCCCCATCGGCAAGACCCCGCGCTCCTGCCCCGCCACCTACGTGGGCTTCTGGGACGACGTGCGCAAGCAGTTCGCCGACACCCGCGAGGCCCGCATGCGCGGCTGGACCGCGGCGCGCTTCTCGTTCAATACCGGCGATGGCCGCTGCCCCATCTGCGAAGGCCAGGGCATGCGCACCATCGAAATGAACTTCCTGCCCGACGTCAAAGTGCCGTGCGATGCCTGCAACGGCGCGCGCTTCAACAACGACACGCTCAGCGTGCAGATGCGCGGCAAGAACGCCGGCGAGCTGCTGTCCATGGAAGTGGACGACGCCATCGGCTATTTCGCCGCCCATCCCAAGATCCACCGGCCGCTGCAACTGATGCAGGACGTGGGCCTGGGCTACCTGACGCTGGGCCAGCCCTCGCCCACCCTGTCGGGCGGCGAGGCGCAGCGCATCAAGCTGGTGACCGAGCTGTCCAAGGCGCGCCTGACCGACGGCCTGATCAAGACCGGCCGCGCCTCGCGCATCCCGCACACGCTGTACGTGCTGGATGAGCCGACCGTGGGCCTGTCGATGGCCGACGTCGAAAAGCTGATCCACGTGCTGCACCGCCTGGTCGAGGCGGGCAACACGGTGGTGGTGATCGAGCACAACCTGGACGTCATCGCCGAAGCCGACTGGCTGCTGGACCTGGGCCCCGAAGGCGGCACGGGCGGCGGGCAACTGGTGGGCGAAGGCTCCCCCGAGCACGTGATGACGCTGGCCGGCCATTCCCATACCGGCCGGGTCCTGACGGAGTTCCTCGCGCAACAACAGCGCTAACGCATCATGGATTGTCGTTTTGAAGACCGGCTGGCCGGCCGCGCGTTGCGGCTGGACGGCTTGCGCTCCCGGATCGAGGCGCGCGCCGCCGCCGAGGTCGGCCCGGCGCTGGCTGCCATCGAGGCCGCGCGCCGGCAGGGGCGCTGGATCGCCCTGCTGCTGGACTACGAGCTGGGCGAATGGCTGCTGCCCGAAGCCACCCGGCCCGCGCCGGCCGGCCCGTGGACCCCGCCCCGCGAAGACGGCCGCCCCCGCCTGACCGCGCTGGTGTTCGAGCGCAAGATCGACGAGGCGCCGTGGGCCGCGCCGGACGCGGACGCCCCGCCCGCGTCCATCAGCCTGCCCGCGCCGCGCATGACCGAGGCCGCCTACGTGCGCCAGATCGACGCCATCCGCGGCCTCATCCGCGACGGCGAGCTGTACCAGGTCAATTTCACGCAGCCGCTGGACGTGCAGTTCCAGGGCGATCCGGCCACGCTTTACCGCCGCATCGCCGCGCGCAATCCGGTCGCGCATGGCGCCTTCATCCAGGACGTCGACCGCACGGTGCTGTCGTTTTCGCCCGAACTGTTCGTGCGGCGCGACGGCGCCCGGCTGACGACCCGGCCCATGAAGGGGACCGCGCCGCGCCATCCCGACCCGGCCGAGGACGAACGCCTGGGCCGCGAACTGCTGGCCAGCGACAAGAACCGCGCCGAAAACCTGATGATCGTCGACCTGCTGCGCAACGACCTCGGGCGGCTGGCCGAACCCGGATCGGTCAAGGTGGATGCGCTGTTTTCGCTGGAGCGCTACCCCACGGTCTGGACCATGACGTCCACCGTGTCGGCGACGGCCCCGCACGCGACGCTGTCGGACGTGCTGCACGCCCTGTTTCCCTGCGGCTCCATCACCGGCGCCCCCAAAGTGGCCGCCATGCGCCGCATCCGCCAGATGGAAGCCGCCCCGCGCGGCCTGTATTGCGGCAGCATCGGCTGGCTGGCCCCGGATGGGGACTTCTCGCTCAACGTCGCGATCCGCACCCTGGTCCTGGACCGGGACGGCCACGGGGTCTACAGCGTGGGCGGCGGCATCGTCTACGATTCGGACCCCGCCGGCGAATGGCAGGAATGCCACTGGAAGGCCCGCATCCTGCGCGCCTGAGCCGCAAACCCCGCCACCGGTAGTAGCATAGAGCGCGGCCCGCGCCCGCCATGTTCCAGGAGAGTCCCATGCAGCCCGAATTGATCGAGACCATCCTGGTGGAAGCCTCCGGCAACGTGCCTCTGCTGGCGCGCCACCTCCACCGCCTCGAAGCCTCCTGCAAGGCGCTGGGTTACGTCTGGGGCGGACGCGACGTCGAAGGCGACATCCTGGTCGCGGTGACGGCCCTGGGCACGCCCGGTCCGCACCGCCTGCGCCTGCTGGTCGCGCGCGACGGCAGCCGCCACATCCAGACCGCCGTCCTCCCCCCGCTGCCCGCGCATCAGGAAATCATGCTCGCGCCCGAGGCGCTGCGGTCGTCGGAGCCGCTGCTGCGCTACAAGACCACGCACCGGCCCTGGTACACCAAGACCATCGAATGGCTGCCCGCGCATCCGCACATCTTCGACCTGGTCTACCTGAACGAACGCGGCGAACTGTGCGAAGGCAGCCGCAGCAACATCTATCTGCGCCTGGGCGACGCCTGGTATACCCCGCCCGTGGACAGCGGCTGCCTGCCGGGCGTGCAGCGCGCGCATCTGCTGGAAGCCGGCAAGGCCAAGGAACGCGTGCTGACGCTGGCGGACCTGCACGCCGCCGACGAGATCCGGCTGTCGAATGCGCTGCGCGGGTGGTTCACGGTGACGTTCCGGGAAGCTTAGGGCGGGTATTGCAGGAGGCCTGTTGCACGCGCCCGCTGCGCACGCCTCACTCCGCAAACACGTCCACGACGACCTGCCGCAGCCACTGGTTCGCGGCCTCGCGATGATTCCGCGCGTGCCAGAACACGTTGATCACGGATTCCGGGATCTTTACCGGACAGGGCGCCGCCGCCAGCCCGAACGGCCCGCAGGCGCAGTCGGCAAAGCGCTGCGGCACCACCGCGATCATGTCGGTGGCCTGCAGCACCGGCCCCACCGCCATGAAATGCGGCACCGTCAGCCGCAGGCGGCGGCGGATGCCGGCGCGTTCGATCACTTCGTCCACCACCCCATGGCCCGTGCCCTCGGACACGATGGCCACGTGCTCGGCCGCCCGGAACTGGCGGGCCGACACGCCGGAGCGCGCCAGCGGATGGTCCTGCCGGAAGATGCAGACGTAGGGTTGGCGGAACAGCCGGCGCTGGAAGAAGCCGCCCTTGAGCCCCGGCAGGAAGCCCATGGCCAGATCCATGCGGCCGCGTTCCATTTCATCGCGCACGTCGATCGAGGTCGTGCGCACGGTGCGGATGGTGACGCCGGGCGCCACCTGGTCCAGCGCCCGCATCAACCGGGGCAGGAAGTAGGTCTCGCCCACGTCGTTCACGCCGATCACGAAAGCGCGTTCGCTGCGCGCCGGGTCGAACGCCACGCGCGCATTCAGCGTGCCGTGCAGCGCGCCGAGCGCATCGGCGATGGGCTGGGCCAGGCTCTCGGCATACGGCGTGGGCACCATCCCGCGCGAGGTCCGCAGGAACAGCTCGTCGCCCAGCAGCTTGCGCAGCCGGCCCAGCGCGTTGCTGACCCCGGGCTGCGAGATGCCCAGGCTTTCGGCGGCCGCCGACACCCGTCGATGCTTGTGCAATTCATTGAAGACGACGAGCAGATTCAGATCCACGTCTTTCAGGTTCATGCGCTTGTCTCCACCGGCACCAATATTGATTCTGGTGATTTATGTAATTAGCCAGATTCTATTTATTAATTTGATGCGCTGCCCGATGATGCGACAAACGCCTGCGCCCATGTCGCGCAAGGCTCTGCCCGGCCGCCACGCGGCCCGATGGAAAAAATGGAGACACACCATGCGCGCCTGCCCGCAACACATCGCCACGCCCTGTAAAAGGGGCCGTCCATGAACGCCCCCGAGCATCCCATCCCTATCGTCCCGCCCTGGCAGGGCGACGGCTCCCATCGCATCCCCTTCGGCGTCTATACCGACGCCGCGCTGCACCAGCGGGAGCTGGAGCGCTTTTTCTACCGTGGCCACTGGAGCTACGTGGGCCTGGAGGCCGAAATCCCCCATCCCGGCGACTTCAAGCGCACGGTGGTGGGCGAGCGGTCCGTCATCCTGCTGCGCGACAACGACGGCCAGGTCCGCGTCGTGGAGAACGTCTGCGCCCATCGCGGCGTGCAGTTCTGCCGCGAGCGCGCCGGCAACCGCAGCGAATTCGTCTGCCCCTATCACCAGTGGAACTACGACCTGCAGGGCAACCTGATCGGCGTGCCCTTCCGCCGCGGCGTCAAGCAGGACGGCAAGGTGAACGGCGGCATGCCGCCCGACTTCAAGCCCGAGGAGCACGGTCTCACCAAGCTGGCGGTGGCCTGCCGCAACGGCGTGGTCTTCGCCTCCTTCGACCACGACGTCGAGCCGCTGGAAGACTACCTGGGCCCGGACATCCTGCACTACTTCGACCGCGTCTTCGACGGCCGCCAAGTGGTGATCCACGGCTACAGCCGCCAGCGCATTCCGGGCAACTGGAAGCTGATGCAGGAGAACATCAAGGACCCCTACCACCCCGGGCTGTTGCACACCTGGTTCGTGACCTTCGGGCTGTGGCGCGCGGACAACCGGTCCGAACTGAAGATGGACCGGCATTTCCGCCACGCCGCCATGATCTCCACGCGCGGCCAGGGCGGCAAAAGCACCGTCACCAGCGGCGTGTCCAGCTTCAAGGAACAGATGTCGCTGCACGACGACCGATTCCTGGACATCGTGCCGGAGCCCTGGTGGAACGGCCCGACCGCCGTGCTGATGACGCTGTTTCCCAGCGTCATCATCCAGCAGCAGGTCAATTCCCTGTCCACCCGCCACATCCAGCCCGTGGGCCACGACGCCTTCGACTTTGTCTGGACCCATTTCGGGTTTGCGGACGACACCCCGGAAATGACGCAGCGCCGCCTGCGCCAGGCCAACCTGTTCGGCCCTGCGGGCTTCGTCTCGGCCGACGACGGCGAAGTCATCGAATTTTCGCAATCCGGCTTCGAACAGAAACCGTGGCACCGCAGCGTCGCGGAACT
>Ga0182739_1002713_pt1 | contig 16218 bp, 12 predicted proteins | sample eDN5th30CBELigBY_FD_128873 | JGI IMG/M metagenome (GOLD analysis project Ga0182739, IMG submission 128873) | Enriched backyard soil microbial communities from Emeryville, California, USA - eDNA 5th pass 30_C BE-Lig BY (version 2) (version 2) | ecosystem: Environmental > Terrestrial > Soil >... | reverse complement strand
GATCGGAGACCATGCGATCGACGTCGCCTTCCAGCTGGAACTCCCGGATGGCGACCTGTGCCGACTGGGGCAGCGCCTCGTTGACGGGCCACACGATGTCCTTCGCGAGCGTCGCGACGCCCCCCGAGTCCGATGCGGTGCGGAGATTGTCGAGAACCGTCATGTCCTCGAAGAGCTCGAGCGACTGAAAGGATCTGCTGATCCCCGTGCGCGCCCGCGCAGCGGCATCCATCGAGGTGACGTCCTTGTCGTCGAGTCTGAGGGAACCCGACGTCGGGCGGACGAACCCCGTGATGGCGTCGATCGCCGTCGTCTTCCCCGCACCGTTGGGCCCGATGAGACCCGTGATCGTCCCGGCTCGGAGCGTCACGTCGAGATCGTCGACCGCGACGACGTTGCCGAACTTGACCGTCACCCCTTCGACCGCGAGCACCGCGGGAGCGACACGGTCGAACTGCTTCTCCAGTTCGGTCAGCAGACCCAGCTCCTTCGCCGACTTCGGCGGCTTGGGTCGCCACCCGAACAGCCGTGCGATATGGCGACCGAGATCGGCGTTCGCCTTCGTGAGACCGCCCTCGCCCTGCAGGAGGAAGAGGATGACGAGGATGCCGCCGATGGGCGCGATGATCTCGTGCAGGTGCGGCCAGAAGGTGTTGATGAGCTGGGTGCCCACCGAGCTCGGCGCGAGCTGAGCGCCCCAGATCGGTCCGAGGATGAACCCGACGCCGCCGACCATGGCCCATGCGACCATGTTGACCGATGTGAGGTTCGTGAACTCCGCGAACACCACGACGTCATTGCGGTAGGCGAGGATGACACCGCCCACCGCGGCGATGCTCGCCGCGATCGCGAAGGCGTAGATCTTCACCTGCCGCACCGAGATGCCCAGCGCGGCGGCGGCCCGCTCGTTGGTGCGCACGGCGATCATGCGCCGTCCCGCCCTGCCACGCCGGATGTTCGCCACGCCGAGCGCCACGAGAACGAACAGCGAGAGCGCGAAGATCGCGTAGCCGCCGGTGTTGAGGATCGGATTGAGGTCGAGTCCGAAGATCTCGGGGTTGCTCACGTCGATTCCCGTCGCGCCGCCACCGAGCACGGGATTGTTGAAGACCATGAGCTCGATGGCCGCGCCGACACCCATCGTGGCGACGGCGAGGCTCAGGCCCCGCGCCCGCACCGCCGGCAGCGCGAACAGTGCGCCCAGTGGCGCGATGAGCACGACGCCGACGACGACCGAGAGCAGGAACGGCCATCCGAGGAGCGTGTCCAGGCGCGCGACGATCCATGCTCCGAGTCCCGCGACCGTGTACTGCGCCAGCGAGATCTGCCCGGTGTACCCCGTGAGGACCACGATCGACATCAGCACGGTCGCCATGCCGAGGAAGATGATGAACGTGTCCTGCCACACCGGCGACATCAGCAGCAGGCAGCCGGCCGCCACGACGAACACGCCAAGCACCACGAACGGTCGGATCCGGCCGTTGCCCAGCTGCGGCAGGCGTTGCAGGAAGAAGTCGCGGGCGGGAAGCGATGCGCCCTTCACGATCAGCACGATCACGATGATCAGGAAGGGCACGGACTGACCGAATCCCGGGATCGGGATGAACCGTGTCGCCTCCGTCTGGATGACCCCGACGCCGAGCGCTGCGAAGAAGACGACGGGGAACGACCGGAACGAGGCGACGAGTGCGGGCGCGAGGGCAGCGATGACGAGATTCGTCATGGTGATGGGCTGCAGCTGGACGATCGGCGAGATGAGGATCGCGGCCGCGCCGGCCAGCGCGGCGCCGATGGCCCAGTTCGCCGTGGCGATGCGATCGGGCGAGTGGCCGAGCGACGCCGCGACCGTCTCGTTCTCGGCGACCGCCGCGGTGGCGAGACCGAAGCGCGTATGCCTGTACACCCACCACAGTGCGACGGACACGACGGCCGCGACACCCAGGAGGATGAGCCTGTCGACCGTCACTCCGATGTCGGCCGTGATCGCGATGCGATCCGTCGGGAGGGCGCTGGTGACGAGCTTCAGATCGGAGCCGTACACGAGCACGACCGTGCCCTGGAGGATCAGCAGGATGCCGAGGGTCGCGGCGATGCGCGACAGCGACGACGACTTGCGCAACGGCTTCATGACGAGCAGATGCGTCAACGCGCCGATCACACCGGCGACGAGGACGCCGAGGACGAACGCGGCCCACCAGGGGATACCCGCCCGCACCGACAGATCCCAGCAGAGGTACGCAGACACCATGCCCATCGCACCGTGGGCGAAGTTCAGGATGCCGGAGCCCCGGTAGATGATCATGAGTCCCTGTGCGGACAGGGAGTAGAGGGCGCCGAGGCCCAGGCCGAGCAATGCGAATTGAATGACTTCACTCATTGGACGTCTCCGTTCGGAAAGGATTCATCGGACGGGCCGCGCGGGGGCATCGGCACGAGGCCGACACCCCCGCAGCGGATCAGTCGACGACCGCCGCCAGGTCGGGACCGATGTCGACGAACTCGCCGTCGTTGAGCTGCACGATGTCGCCGTCGCGGAACTCCTCGAGGATGAGGCTGGTGTTGAAGAATCTCGGCCAGCGCTCGAAGTCTCCGCTGTTGCTCGTCGTGAAGGGTGCCGTGAAGTTGCCGACGTCGATGCCGTCGGACGTGGCGAACACGTCGAAGACCGTCTCGTTGGTGACCGCGTCACCGGCCTCCTGCACCTGCTTCACCGCGTTCACCCACGCCGTGAAGTTGATGTACGAGTGCTTGGTGAAGCTCGAGGTGAGGTTGGTGAGCCCGTCGTCCTTCAGCTCGTCGATCATCGCGTTGAACCCGGCCCACAGCGGGTCGTTGAAGGGACGAGACATGTCCACCGCCCGGAGGCCGTCGAGCAGCTCGGGAAAGTCCGTGAGGATCTTCTGCGTGTAGACGCCGCCCTGGTAGCCGACGAGGTGATTCTCCGGCGAGCGTTCCTTCCACCCTGTCTGCTCCAGCGCGGGATAGAAGACCGAGTTCAGAGTCTCGCTCATGTACGGCATGATGCAGTCGGGATTGTCTGCGACGACTTCGGCGGCCACCGGCGCATAGTCGGTCGTGTTCAGCGGCGCGAAGACGAAGCGCGGGACGATGCCGCCGCCGGCCTGCGCGCCGATGGTCACGAGCTCCTTCATGTAGTCCGTGGTCGGTCCCTGCAGACTGACGACGACAGGACGCTCGCACTCCTCCTGCGCGGACAGCCACGCGGCCCCCATCTGGGAGAGGATGCCTGGCACCACCGGGAACGACGCCTCCGACTCCATGTCGGCTGCAGAGAGCGTGTAGGCGGGGAAGTACGGGATCTTGGCCTGCTCGAAGACCGGCGGGACCTTCTCGATGCCGAAGCTCACCTGCGCGAGAACGGCCGTGACGCCTGACGTGATCATGTCGCGGGCGCACCGGGTGGCCTGGTCGGGAACGCCCTGCAGATCGCATTCGACGATCTCGACGGGCACACCCCCGATGCCGCCGCTCGCATTGAGCTCCTCGACGGCCAGCTCGATCACACGCGGAATGCCCGAGTACGACGTCTGAGACTGCGAGGTGATGTCGCCCATCACGCCGATCTTTATCACGTCGCCGTCGGCCTCGGCCGCCGTCCCCGCGCATCCGGTCAGGGCGAGCGCGGCAGCACCCGTCAAGGCGATGGCGGCGGCGAGTCCCCGCCGGCTTCGTGCTGTGAACAATGTCATTGCAACACTCCTTCTCCGCTTCATCGCGGAACGGTTCTGCTTCATTGCTGATCCGTGACGACCCAGGGCGCCGTCCTCGTGGAATACCCCCAGTAAATGGGAGCCCTCGCGACGAGTCACTGTCAGGGCTGACAGATTGGAGTCGACGATCCTTGTCTGGGGAGACAGCCCGTGACCCGGGGGAATCAGAGGTCGAGGACGAGTCGCGTCGTCCTCGCACGGGAGCAGCAGACCATCATGACCTCGTTCGAGGCCTTCTCCTCCGTGGAGAGATACGAGTCGCGGTGGTCGGGAACTCCCTCCAGGACCACCGTCTCACATGTGCCGCACGTCCCCTCACGGCACGAGGTGATCACCTCCACTCCGACGCGCTCGAGCGCCTCCACGATCGTCTCGTGCGCCTCGACCTGCACCTCCATCTCGCTGTAGTCCAGGTACACCTCGAATGCGGTGCGCTCCTGCTGCAGAAGATCCTGACGGGGACGGAATCGTTCGAGGTGCAGCCGGTCGGCGCCGCGTGTGGACATGACGTCCTCGATCGCGTTGAGGAGCGGCTCCGGGCCGCAGCAGTACACGGCGGAGGCGGATGGTGCGCCCTCCACGATGTCGGCCAGAGGAATGAACCCCTTCTCGTCCTGCGGCCACAGCGTGACGCGTGCACCGTAGGCGGAGAGCTCTTCGATGAAGGCCATCGACGTCGCGCTCCGACCGCCGTAGGTGAGCGTCCACGGGGCACCTCGGCGTTCGACTTCGCGGATCATCGGGATCAGAGGGGTCACGCCGATGCCCCCGGCGATGAACGTGTACGCAGGAGCATCGACCAGACGGAAGTTGTTGCGCGGGCCACGGACCGAGACCATGTCGCCCACGGCGAGTGAGGAGTGGATGAACTCCGAGCCGCCGCGACTGACAGGCTCGCGCAGTACCCCGATACGCCAGGGGTCACCCGCATCCGTCCCGCCGCACAGCGAGTACTGCCGTTCCAGTCCCGGCGCGAGAACGACATCGACATGGGCACCGGGTTCCCACGCCGGAGCCTCACCCTGGCTCGGCTCCAACAGGAGTACGGCAACGGCGCCGTCGCCGTCCAGGTGCTTGTCTGCGACGGTGAACAAGACCGTCTCATCCGTGCCCAGCGGACGACGGACGTTGATGGCGTCGGCGGCGCTTTCCATGATCGTGCTCCTCACTCCGGCGCCGTCGGGGCCGGACAGGTCTCATGGTTCGCGCGTCGACCACGGGACTCAACGGCACGCAACCCAAAATCGACGTGCGCGATCTTGTCGCGACTCACATCGCGCAGAGCGTCAGATGAGCGGTTCGCGATTCTCGCCCGCGAGCACCCGGCGGACGGTGCCGGCGAACTGCCGCCACACGACACGCAGCCCTCCGGCGCGTGCCGCGCGGAACCAGGAGATATGCGTCACCCGCAGGCTCGGCTGGCGCATCACTCGCATCGCGATGTGCTGACCGAGGGCGCCCTGCCGTCGCGGCAGATGGTTGTAGTGCATCGCATCGAGCTCATCGGCATCCATCGGCGCGAGTGCCAGGCGGCCCGCTGCGGCAGCCACGTGGAGCAGTCGCCGCCCCGCCTCCGTACGCGCGATCGAGATGTTCACCCCCGGCGCGTCATCGTGGAGGGGCTTGCCGTCACGCATGATCCAGCCGTCCGGCACGGAGATGTCGGCCGCCTCCCCGATCGCATCGGGACAGATCTTGCACCGGAACTGCAGGTCGTACTTCCACGGACGCCCGAGCCACGCTCCCGTGTACGTCATGTCGTGGGTCTCACCCGCGCGGGTCTGCACGCGCAGCGGGCCGGGCCAGCCGTCGCCGCGGTACCGGAACACCGCGACCTCGCGCTCGTCGACCCCGTGATGTCGCATGATCGCACGAGGGACATGCGCATTGTGCACCCCGCCGCAGAAGATGGTCAGGAGGTAGGGAATCTGCCGCCGCGCTCGCGGATCCTCGCGCTGGAGCGCGCGGATCGCCGTCACATCGCAGGGCTTGGCGACGACGGCGAACATCTCTCCGGCATCGAGCAGCCGTCGCACATGCACAAGCGGCGCGGCAGGACCGTAGCGCGACTGCGCGCCCGCGGCGAGATCTTCGCTGCTTCGCGAGACACGCGCGCGCGTCAGATACGGCCGCTCGGGGTCGGCCTCCACATGGAGCACTGCCGCGACCTCGCCGGTCGCCAGCAGATGCTCCGACAACGCCGACAGCGTGCCGCCTCCCGCACCGTGGTGGCGAACCTCGCCGTCGGTCGCCCAGGTGCGGGCGATGTCCTCGATCGGACCCCAGGTCGGATCCTTCCGCCTTCCCGTCGTACGCACAGCCCCCTGCACGCTCACGCCCGGGCAGACCTTGAGGATCTGCGCCTCCAGCTCCGGCTCGAGCGGCTCGCGCACCAACGGGCGCATGTTCCCCCGGATGTTGATCCCCATCTCGACCCGGTCGCGCCCCGCGAGGCTCTCGCACAGCCCGCAGCCAGTGCACAGGCCCGCCTCGACGACGCTCTCGATCGTCACCGGCGCCGTCATCGTGCAGCCGCCTCACGCATGCCTCCAGGCTCACCGGGAAGACGCGTGCTCACAATGGGCGAGAGTCCAACCTTCGCGCCGGGCGCGCTGTGCGCTCACACAGCGACTGCGCGACGCCGACCGGCGGCGCAGCTACGAGCCGAGTTTCGCGGCGAGCGCGTCCGCTTCCTCTGCAATCGTGTCGGCCGGGACGAGGTCGGCGGCGTCCGAGAGCAGCGTCGCCGTCCACGCCTTCAGGATGTCCGCCGCCGCACCCGACGCGACCAGGTCGGCCGTCAGACGCTCGGACGCGGATTCGTAGAGAGCCCGGAAGTCATCGTCAGCGAGGAACCTCTCGGAGAGGACGTTCGATCCTCCCCCACGCGTGGCGGCGACCGTCGTCGCCTGCGTGGCGGTCGCCTCACGGTCGGGGACGTCGGGCGCGTCCGGAGCGTCGGGCCGCTCCCGGTCGCCCCCGCCGGGCGGCTGGCCCCCGCCGCGCCCGCCGCGCCCACCGCCCGCGCCGCCGGGGCTCGCACCGAAGGCGAGGTTCAGATCCCAGTTGACGACCGTCATCCTCCCGCTGTCGGGGTCGTAGTACAGGTACGAGTTGTTCCCGGGGCCGTCGATGTCGTCGAAGTTGTCGACGAGATCCTGGAAGGCGAGATACGTCGCGAAGGCCTCGACGTCCAGGTGCTCGTCCAGGTCGGCCGCGAACTCCGCGTCGTCGGACTCGTTGAGCCATTCGAGGAACGAGATCAGCGGTGCGAGATCGTCGTCGCCGCCCTCCTGATCGAACACGTCCGCATAGGCGTCGGGGTCCTCACCGCGATAGCTGTAGTCGCCGCCCGCCTCGGCCTTGTACAGGAGCCCCGTGCCGAGCTCGCGCTCCATCCACGCGTCATCCGGGTTCTCGATCACCAGCCGGAGCGTCTCTTCCGAGCCTCCCGCGCTGAATCGCACGGCGATCGCCTGCTCGCTGGCGAGCCCCGCCGCTTCGAGCAGATCGAGCGCGATCGCCTCGTTCAGCGCTGTCTCCGAGCTGTTTCCGCGCACGACCAGCTCCGTCGTGCCGTCCAGGCTCTGCCCATCGACGTACTTGTCGAGCCGGATGATCCACGGCAGGTCCTGGGGACTCTGCGAGCTGAGCTCGGCATCCGCGTCGGTCGACAGCCCTCGCAGCGAGGAGTTGCCCTTCAGCTTGAGCCCCGCATTCTCGAACGTCTCGCCGTCGATCACGACGGTCGCCGAGATCCACTCCTTCTCGCCCGTCGCCAGGTAGGCGTCGATGAGCGCGTCGTAGTCGTCCCGGTCGTACTCGATCGAGAGGGAATGCACCGACGACGAGTCCCAGAGCGCCGCGCTCGCGTCCGCGACGGTCGAGACGGACGACCCTGCACCCGCGCCCGGGTCGCTCGCCGAGCACGAGACGAGCGCCCCGACGGTGACGGTGATCGCGGCGACGGCCACGGTGGTTCGAATGCGATGCGCCATGTGAACAGGACACCCCACCCGGCTATGCGCGGCTCATGACCACGGCCAGATCCGGGTGAGAGCGTCACGCGTCCGCCCGCAGCGGTCCCCGTCTCAGAGCGTGGCGGCGAACGGATCGAAGCCGTCGGCGAGCAGCGGTACGGCATCCACCGTGCTGCCGATCTCGATGTGGCGCCCCGTGGCCGCAGACTCCTGCGCCGACAGCAGCACCTCTAGGACGTGGTAGCCGAGCTCGCCGCTGGCCACGTGCGGACGGTCCTCTGCGATGGCCCGCGCCATGTCGAGGACACCCAGTCCGCGGCCGACGACGGTGCCGGTCTGCTCGACGTCGATCCACTCCTGGTCGAACGACATCCCGTCGCGGATCACGCCGAGCGGCTTGACGTACGCGATGCGCCCCTCGAACCGGTTCGGATCGGGCATGACGAGCGATCCCTCGCTGCCGTGGATCTCGATCACGCCGTGCCGTTCGAGCGCCGAGTCGAAGCTCAGCAGGTGGGTGCCGTGCTGGCCGCCCGCGAACGACGAGAGCACCTGGACGGTCGACGGCACCTCGACCGGGAACGCCTCCCCCGCGCGGGGGCCGGTGTGGATGCGCCGTTCCGTCTGCCAGCGCGACCCGCGGGCGGATACGCCGGAGACGGGTCCGAGCAGGCTCACGAGGGCGGAGAAGTAGTAGGGCCCCATGTCCAGCAGCGGGCCGGCGCCGTCGGCGAAGAGGAACGCGGGCTCCGGGTGCCACAGGTCGGGGCCTTGCGTCTGGAACGCGGTCTGCACGAACAGGGGTGTGCCGATGACCCCCTCCGCGATCGCGCGCTTGGCCGTCTGGAATCCGGGGCCGAGGATCGTGTCGGGCGCCGATCCGACCCGCACGCCGGCGGCCGCGGCGTCGCGCAGGAGGGTTTCGGCGGCGGCGAGGTCGAGCCCGAGGGGCTTCTCGGTCCACACGTGCTTCCCGGCCGAGACGGCCCGCGAGGAGACCTCGATGTGCGACTCGGGGATCGTGAGGTTCACGACGAGCTCGACGGCGGGATCCGACAGGACGTCGTCGGCGGTCCCCCACGAGGGGATGCCGTGCTCCTCGGCCTTCGCGCGCGCCCGTTCCGGGATGAGGTCGCCGATCGCGACGACGGTCACGTCGGGGAAGGAGACCAGGTTCTCGAGGTACGTCTCGCTGATGACGCCCGCGCCGATGATCCCGACGCCCAGCGGGCCGCTCATGCGACGAAGCCGCCGTCGCGCAGGAAGGCGAGGCCCGCGGCGACGTCCTCGAAGACGTCGCCCGGGGGACGGTCGTACTCGATGACGGCGTAGCGGACGGCGGAACCGGCACGCAGCGCCTCCGCCAGCGGAACCTCGCCGAGGCCGGGGTGGCGCTGGTCGAGGCTGTCGGATCCGAACGACGGGGCGCCAGGCGCCCACGGGTTGGATGCCGGGACGATGCCGTCCTTCACGTGGACGGCGGTCAGGCGCTCTCCGAGCCGCGAGACCAGCGCCGTGACGTCCTGGCTCCCGGTCTGGGCCCAGAAGAGGTCGAGCTCCAGCTCGACGCGGTCGTCGGTGAGCTCCACGAACCGCTCGTAGGCGGTCTGGCCGCCGAAGGATGCCACGAACTCCTGCGCATGGTTGTGGTACCCGACCGCGAGGCCGAACGACGCGGCCTGCTCTGCGGCGCGATTGAGGCGCTCGGCGATGTCGGCGACGCCGCTCTCGGTGAGCCAGCGCTCTGGGGCGACGAAGGGGTCGATCACGGTCGCGATGCCGATCCGGGCGGCGGCCTCGAAGACGACCTCGGGGGCGGGCGTCGGGATCGCGCCGTCCGGCGTCCACAGCTCGTCCGACAGCAGCGGGGCGTGCCCGGTCGGGGCCTTCAGCCCGCTGGCGTCGAGCGCGGCGCGGATCTCCGTGGGCCGGGAGACGAAGTCGAACGCCTCCACATGGCCGAAGCCGATCGCGGCGATCCGGTCGAGCGAGCCGTGCATGTCGCTCGAGAACTCCTTCGCGAGGGAGTACAGCTGCAGGGAGGGATGGGGCAGAGCCATGGGCCGTCCTTCGTACGTCGTCGTCGAGTCGCCGCGAGAGCGATGCGACGACGATAGCACAAAACCTCCAGGTGGAGGTTTTGATTCCATGGCTCTGTAGAATCGAACCGTGACGTCGAAGGAGAACCCCGTCATCGGGCGCGAGGGCTCGCAGCCCAAGGGTGTCGCCCGACGGCGGGAGATCCTCGACCGGGCCATCGACGTGTTCCGGGAGCGGGGCGCCGACGGCACATCGCTGCGACGCATCGCCGAGGCGATCGGCATCTCGCACGCCGCTCTGCTGCACTACTTCGACTCGCGTGAGCAGCTGCTCGTGGCCGTGTACGCGCACGCCGAGGCGCAGCGTTCGGCACCGGACTCGCGCACGGGCGTCGACTCGATCCTCGACGCCGCCGTCATCAACGTCGAGGTGCCTGGCCTCGTGCAGCTCTACTCGACACTCCTCGCGGCGTCGCTGGAGAGTCGCAGCGAAGTGGGCAAGACCTACTTCTCCGAACGCTTCGACCGCCTGCGCGCCGAGCTCACCGAGGACCTGGAACGCGGGCAGGATGCAGGCCGCATCCGCACCGACGTCCCCGCCGACCATCTCGCCGCGCTCATCATCGCCGCCTCCGACGGCCTGCAGATCCAGTGGCTCCTGGAACCGTCGATCGGCCTCGAGAGCACGCTGCGCACCTTCGCGGAACTGCTGCTTCCCCCCGCGGACGGCGACCGCGCCGGCGGCTGAGCCACCCGACGACGCCCCGACCGCGCCGAGCTCACCCGACGGGCTCGGCCGCCTCCCGCGCGTGCCGTCCCGCCGCGCGCACGGCGCCGATCGAAGCGCCGATGACGAGCGCGATGCCGACCAGCTCGAGCGGCACCAGGTGCTGCCCGAGCAGCACGAACCCGGCGAGGGCCGCCGTTGCGGGCGCGAGGCTCATGAGGATCGCGAACGCGGATGCGGGCAGCCGACGCAGGGCCATCAGCTCCAGGGCGTAGGGAATCGTCGAGCTGAGGATCGCGACGGCGGCGCCGAGGGCGAGCAGGTCCAGGCGCAGCAGTGCCGGTCCGGCGTTCGCGATCCCGAAGGGCAGGGACAGCACGGCGCCGACCGTCATCGCGAACGCGAGGCCGTCGAGGCGGGGGAAGGCGGCACCGACGCGGGCGGATGCCAGGATGTACAGCGCCCAGCTGGCGGCGGCGCCGAGCGCGAACACGACGCCGAGCGGATCGAGCCGGTCCCATCCGCCTCCGCCGAGCGCCAGCACGCCGAGGAAGGCGAGCCCCGCCCACACCCACGAGGAGGCGCGGCGACTCGCGACGATCGACAGCACGAGCGGGCCGAGCACCTCGATCGTGACGGCGACCCCGAGGGGCAGACGCTCGAGCGCGAGGTAGAACAGCCCGTTCATGAGCGCGAGCACGGCACCGAACCGCAGCACGGCGATCCATGCCTCCCGCGTGTGCCCACGCCATCGCGGACGCGCGATCAGCAGCAGCACGACGGCCGAGAACACCAGCCGCAGCATGACCATCCCGAGGGGACCGGCCTGTGGGAACAGGTGGAACGCGAGCGCGGCGCCCACCTCCTGGCAGGCGAGTCCTGTCACGACGAGCGCGACGGCCGCCGTCGAGCGGGTGTTCACGACGCGTTCGCGGGATGCCGCGGGATGCGCACGTGGCGTCTCACGGGATCGGGCAGATGGCGGCCTCGACGACCTTGTCGGCGTAGGTGGCCGCCTCCCACGGGAGCCCGCCCGCCTCGGGCGCGGTCTGACCCGCCGCCGCGGGGGCCTTCGACGCGATCGCCGCGATCTGCCACGCGAGGTTGCGGGCAACCGTGCCGCTCGCCCTCGAGTTGTTCAACACCAGAACGACGGACATGCCCGTCTCCCGGTCGGCGAACGCGGCCGTGAGGTAGCCGGGTACCGAGCCGGCGTGACCGATGAGCGACGCGGCCTGATACGCGCCGCCGTCGAACGTGAACCAGGATGCCGCGTTCGACGACACCGGGAGCGGACTGCCGAAGCGGTCGTCGACGTCATACGAGCGGGCACCCAGCGCCACCGCCTGGATGTAGTCGCTCAGATCGCCGACCGTCGACACGGCAGCCCCGGCCGTGAAGACCGTCGAGGGCGACACGGCGGTGATGTCGACGGGCGCGGCGCAGTTCGGCTCGCCGTCCTCGTCGGCGGACCTCAGACCGTGCAGCCAGCTCGACGTCGCGTTCGTCGTGGACGGGAGGGAGCTGTCATCCAGGCCGAGGGGCTCGAAGACGTACTCGGCGAACAGCTCCGCAGCGCTCTTGTTGCCCGCACGCTCCAGCGCGAGACCCAGCAGGACGTATCCCGTGTCGGAGTCGCGGTAGGCGGTGCCGGGCTCCGAGGCGAAGCCCTTCGAGATGCCGTACGCGATGAGCTCCTTCGGGCTCCACGTGCGCTCCGGGGTCACGTACCACCGGCGCGAGATCTCACCCGCGTACGAGCTCAGGCCGCTCGAGCTGTCGCAGAGCTGGCCGAGCGTGACGTTCGCGGCGGACGGATAGCCGCTCAGCCAGTCGGTCAGCGGGTCGTCGAGCGACACGATCCCCTGGTGCGCCATGCCGTAGAGCACGTCGCACGTCATCGTGCGCGTGATGAGGCCGGCTTTGAAGGTCATGTCGGCCGACACGGCGGAGCCGCCGACGGTCGTCGTGCCGAGCGCCTTCTTCCAGACGCCCGCCCACGGGGCGCGCACCTCGACGATCGCCCCGGTGGAGCCGGTCGCCGCCATCGCGGTCTCGACGGCCGCCTGCAGCTGCTCCTGCATGTCGGCGGGCAACGATGCATCCACCTGCGCGACGGGCTCGAGCACGGCACTGGTCGGTGGCGCGCACGCGGTCAGCGCGAGCACGGCGACGCCGATCACGGCCAGCAGACCACGTCCACGATGGCTGCGCGGCATCCGTCACCCCCCGATGAGTTCGGCCTCAAGCCTACGTCATGGCTCCCCGCGCACCCGATGCCGGCGACGCCGTGTGCATAAAGTGTCCTCATGCCTCACGTCTTCGACGACGCCGCCCTGCAGGGCGTGCTCGGACACATGAACAACGACCACTCCGACGACAACATGCTGATCGCACGGGCCTTCTCCTCCCTGTCCGACGTGGTCGGCGCCCGGATGACGGCCTTCGACGGCGACGGCGGGGAGTGGAGCGTCGTGCGGGCGGACGGCTCCGAGGACTCCGTGCGGATCCCGTGGCCCGGCGGCCCCATCACCGAGCGCCGTGAGGTCCGCCGCGAGATCGTCGCCCTCTACGACGCGGCGTGCGAGCGGCTGGGCGTGCCGCCGCGCCCGCACGAGTAGGCCGCCGCGGATGTTCATGAAACCTTCAGGTTAGCTGACCCTAACTTTCCGCTATGCTCGTGCCATGCCTGAGCTGATCCCGTTCTCCACCGCGCTGCGCGAGCGTTCGTCCTCCGCCCACTCCGGCAGCGAGCACGCCGGCTTCATGGCCGATCTGATGCGCGGCCGCGGAACCCGAGACGACTACGTGGCGCTCGTCGCGCAGCACTGGTTCATCTACGACGCGCTCGAGACCGTCGCCGAGCGCATGGCAGCGGACCCCGTGGCATCCGCGTTCATCAGCGAGAAGCTCACGCGGCTCCCCGCTCTCGAGGCCGACCTGGAGTACCTGATCGGCGACGACTGGCGCGATCGCATCGAGCCGCTGCCCACGACGCGCCGCTACGTCGACCGCATCAACCAGGTCGGCGCCACGTGGGCGGGCGGCTTCGTCGCGCACCACTACACGCGGTACCTCGGCGACCTCTCCGGCGGCCAGTTCATCGGCAAGATCATGGCCCGCCAGTTCGGGTTCGACACCAACGGCATCGGCTTCTACCTGTTCGCCGACATCGCCGACCCGGCGGCGTTCAAGGAGGTCTACCGCGAGCAGCTCGACGCGGCGCCATGGGACGACGCCGAGCAGCAGCGCATCATCGACGAGGTGCTCGTGGCCTACCAGTTCAACACCGACCTGTTCACCGACCTGGCCGCGGCGAAGCCGGCGGCCGAGCGCTCCGCCTGACTCAGGCCCCGTCGCCGTTCATTTCTCAGGAAGCCCGGCCCGCCGGCCTTCCCAGCGTCCCGTGAACGCGCGGGTCCCGCCGTCGACGCCGACGGCTCTTCCTGAGAAATGAACGCGGAGACCGCCTCACGACCGCCGGTCAGCCGCCGGCGGCGCGCACGCCGGCCATGAACCGGCGGACGTCGGGGTCGACCAGGATGTCGCTGGGACGCAGCGGCCGCGTGAGGTACAGCCCATCGAGGGAGGTCAGCCGGGAGAGGGCGACGTAGGTCTGACCGGGGGCGAAGGCCCCGGAGCCGAGATCGACGATGGCGCGGTCGTACGTCTTGCCCTGCGACTTATGGATCGTGACGGCCCACGCCAGCCGCAGCGGGAACTGCGTGAACTCGGCGACGATGTCGCGGCTCAGCTTGCGGCTGCCGGGGTCATAGGCGTACCGGAACCTCTCCCACACGGCCGGCTCGACGTCGTGCTCCTGCCCGTCGAGCTCGACGCGGACGGTGCCCCCCGCGATGCGGGTCACCGTGCCGATCGAGCCGTTGACCCAGCGCGGCCCGTCGCCCTTGCCGCCGAGGTCGTTGCGGAGGAACATCACCTGCGCCCCGACCTTCAGCTGCAGTTCCACGTCGGCGGGATACGCCTCGCCCCGCCCGAAGTCCCCCGTGACGTCGGCCCGCGCGGTCTGCACGGGGCCCGGCAGCGCGTCGAGATGTCGCTGATTGATCCGGTTGACGATGTCGTTGCGCGTCGCGAGCGTGATGATGGGCGGCTCACCGTCGACGGGAGCGGGGATCGGTCTCGCGCCCGCCGCGTTGAGGGCTTCGGCGATGTCGGCGGTCACGACACCGTGACGCACCGCGTTGAGCATCGCCTTGAACCCCGGATCGCTCTGACGGTGGATCTCGCGCAGCTCCTTGATGTGCAGCGGCGCACCGACGCGCCCGAGGTCGAGCAGCCCGTCCGAGCGGATGGCCCCGCCGCCGGTCCCGGGGTTCGTCGAGGGGCCTGCCCACACCTGGGCGTCGAAGAACCAGAACGAACGGTAGTGGTCGCGGATGTAGCGGAGCTCGTCGCCGCGCGGCGGGACGGGCGACAACTGGTACGGATCGCCGAACATCACGATCTGAACACCGCCGAACGACTCGGATCGGCGACGTCGCGCCTGCCGCAGCGAGCGGTCGATGGCATCCATGAGGTCGGCGTTGACCATGGACACCTCGTCGATCACGAGGGTGTCGATCGCGTTCATGATCCGGCGCGCGGGCTCGGACTGCTCCAGCTCGCTGTCGGCGATGAGGCCGATCGGCAGGCGGAACAGCGAGTGGATCGTCTGGCCCTCGACGTTGAGTGCGGCGACTCCTGTGGGGGCGCACACCGCGATCTGCTTGTGCGTGTTCCAGGCGAGGTGCTGCAGGAGCGTCGACTTGCCTGTGCCGGCCCGGCCGGTGACGAAGACGTGGTCGCGAGTGTCTTCGATCAGACGGAAGAGCTCGTCCTGTTCGGGTGACAGAGACGGCGTGCTCACCATGTCCATGCTAGTTGTCAGGGTAGGTTTCCTAGACTGAAACGATGACCCCGGGCGAACTCGACGAGCAGACGGATGCCGTCGCCGCGCCCGATCGCTCCGCATCGAGGCGCCGGCGCGTCCTCGCGTTCGATCTCACGACGCTCGCGCTCGTCGGAGTGCTGCTCGCCGGTGCTCTCGCCGCCGGCGGCGCCGTCCTCTACGACCGGCTGTACAGCCCCGCGGCGTTCGTCGCGCGCTACCTCGATCTGCTGGCGCAGGGGCGGGCCGCCGATGCCCTGGCCGTGCCCGGCGTCCAGGTCGACTCGGCGGAGCTCGAGGCGGCGGGCCTGTCGGAGGAGGCGTCCGACGCCCTCCTGCGTCGCGCGGCGCTCGCCCCCCTGACCGACATCGAGGTCATCGAGACGACGGAGAAGGACGGCGTCTCCTCCGTCACGGTGGAGTACCAGGCAGGACCCCACGCGGGTCGCACCACGTTCGCGGTCGAGCAGGCGGGCATGATCGGCGTCGTCCCGTCCTGGCGCTTCGCCACCAGCCCCCTCGCCATGATCGACCTGACGGTGAGAGGAGCCATGCAGTTCGAGGTGAACGGCTTCGAGATCGACAAGCGTCAGGTGCTCGTGGACGGCGTGGACGCCGATCCGCTCGAGTCGGTCCCGCTGCTCGTCTTCTCTCCCGGCCTGTACTCGATCGAGGTCGACACGGCACTGTCGGAGAGCCCGGGCGTCGCGGTGCTCGCCGACAAGCCGCGCGAGAAGACGCCCGTCGACCTCCAGACGCAGGCGACCGACTCCTTCACCGACGTCGTGCAGGAGAAGGTCGAGGACTTCCTCGACGAATGCGCCACCCAGCAGGTGCTCCAGCCGACCGG
>Ga0182739_1002705_pt1 | contig 16254 bp, 15 predicted proteins | sample eDN5th30CBELigBY_FD_128873 | JGI IMG/M metagenome (GOLD analysis project Ga0182739, IMG submission 128873) | Enriched backyard soil microbial communities from Emeryville, California, USA - eDNA 5th pass 30_C BE-Lig BY (version 2) (version 2) | ecosystem: Environmental > Terrestrial > Soil >... | reverse complement strand
GGCGTCGGGTCCTCCGGCACCGGATCCCGCCACGGCGGCGCGCAGGCCAACATCGACGCGTTCACCGAGACCCGCTGGATCACCCTCCGCCGCGAACCCGGCCAATACCCCCTCTGACGCGCGCCCGTGCCGTCAGTCGGCGCGGGCGGCCCCGCCGGCCGCCCGCGTCCTGGCTTGACAGACACCCGACAGCGTAGATACTTAGATACCTAACCTGTTTCCCGAAACGACCTCGACGGAAAGTCAATGTTGATCAACGTCCTGCGCGGCGCACCCGCGGCATCTCCGAGACGGACTCGCGCATGCTGAAAGTCATCGGCAGGCGGCTGGCCGTGGCCATCCCGATGCTCATCGTGATCTCCACGCTCGCCTTCTTCCTCGTCAGCATCATCCCCGGTGACCCGGTGGTCGCCCTCCTCGGGCCCGATGCCACGGCGGAGGAGTATGCGCGGGTGCGCGCCGAGCTCGGGCTCGACCGGCCGGTCTTCGTCCAGTACTTCGACTGGATGTTCGCGTTGGTCCAGGGCGACATGGGCGAGTCGATCCGCACCGGCAGGGACGTCGCGCCGACGATCATCGGCCGACTCCCGGTCACCGTGTCGCTGGCCGTCATCGCCATCATCGCCACCGCGATCATCGGCATCGCGCTCGGCCTCGTCAGCTCGCTGCGCGGCGGTGCCATCGGCCGCGTCGCCCAGGTCGGCTCGGTCGTCGGAACCTCCGTGCCGAACTTCTGGCTCGGCATCCTCCTGGTGCTCGTCTTCGCGGTCAACCTCAAGGTCCTGCCGGCGACCGGGTATGTTCCGCTCGACAAGGCCCCGGGTCAATGGGCCGCGCACCTCGTGCTTCCCGTGACGGCGATCACGGTCGCAGCGGTGGCCGCCATCGCACGTCAGACCCGCTCGGCCATGAACGACGTCCTCGGGCGCGACTTCATCCGAACGCTGCTGGCGACCGGGACTCCGCGCACGAGCGTGATCTACCGGCACGCCCTGCGGAACGCCGCGATCCCGGTCGTCACGAGCCTGAGCTTCCAGTTCATCAACCTTCTCTCCGGATCGATCGTGATCGAGCAGGTCTTCGCACTGCCCGGGCTGGGGCAGCTCCTGGTGGTCGCCATCACCGGCCGTGACATCCCCGTCGTCCAGGGCGTCGTGATCGTGACCGCCATCCTGGTGATCATCGTGAACCTCGTCGTCGACCTCGTCAACGCATGGCTGAACCCGAAGGTGCGGACATCATGAGCGCGACTCCTCTCCCTCCCACGGCCACGCTGCGCACGATCGGTCGGCGACGATTCGTCTTCCCGAGCCTGCTGCGCAATCCCCTCGCGCTGTTCGGGCTCCTGTGGATCGGCCTGCTCGTGGTGCTCTCGATCCTCGCCCCCGTCCTGCCCCTCCAGGACCCGCTGCAGCAGAACCTGACGCAGACGCTCCAGCTGCCCTCCGCCGAGCACATTCTCGGCACGGACACGCTCGGACGCGATGTGTTCTCGCGAATCATCTGGGGGACGCAGCCGGCGCTGCTGGGAGCCGCTCTCGCCGTCGTGACGGCGCTCATCCTGGGTGCCACGCTGGGTGTGATCGCGGGGTACGTGGGCGGATGGTTCAACGCCGCGGCATCGCGGTTCGCGGACCTCATCTTCTCGCTGCCCGCCATGGTGGTCCTCCTGGCGCTCGCCGCCGTGTTCGGCCCGTCGACCGCGATCTCGATGATCTCCTTCGGCGTGCTGCTCTCGGCGTCGTATCTTCGTCTCGCGCAGGCGTCGACGATCGCGGTGCGGCGGGAGCTCTACGTCGACGCCGCCAAGGTGATGGGCTTCTCGACGCCGCGGATCATCGGCAGCCATATCGTGCGCAACGTCGCAGGGCCGGTGATCGTGCAGATCAGCCTGACGTTCGGTGTCGCGCTCATGATCCAGGCGAGCCTCGGATTCCTCGGCCTCGGTCCGCCTCCGCCCACGCCCGACTGGGGTGGAATGATCGCCGAGGCCTCCAACGCGATCTTCCTGCAGCCCTGGCTCATGGTCCCGACCGGCGTCGTGCTGAGCCTCACGATCCTCTCGGCCAACCTCATCGGCGACGCCATCCGTGACGGAAGCGCGATGAAGCGGCCGCCGAGTGTGCTTCGTCGCGACCGCAAGAAGACCGGAACGCTGCAGCCCCTGCAGATGTCGTCGCCGGAGAGCCTCCTGGAGGTCAGCGATCTCACCGTGACGTTTCCGTCGCCGGACGGCGACAGCCACGTCGTGCGCAACGCGAGCTTCAGCGTGGACCGCGGAGAGATCGTGGCGCTCGTGGGCGAGTCGGGCTCCGGCAAGACGATGACGGCGCTGTCGATCATGGGACTCCTGCCGTTCCCGGGCACGGTGACCTCTGGCCAGATCCGCTTCGCCGAGGTCGGCGACCTCGTCCAGGCATCCGAAGCGCAGATGGCGACGCTGCGCGGATCGCAGATCGGGCTCATCTCCCAGGAGCCGATGGTCGCCCTCGATCCGTGCTACACCGTGGCCGCACAACTCCTTCCGACGCTGCGTCGCCACCGCGGGCTGGATCGGGGCGCGGCTCGCGCGGCCGCCCGTCAGCTGCTCGGCGAGGTGGGACTCCGGAACGTGGACGACGTGCTCGCTTCCTATCCGCACCAGCTCTCCGGCGGAATGGCGCAGCGCGTCGCGATCGCGATGGCGCTGGCGGGCAACCCGAAGCTGCTGATCGCCGACGAGCCGACGACGGCGCTCGACGTGACGGTGCAGGCGGGAATCCTCGATCTGCTCCGAGAGCTGCAGGCGACGCACGATATGTCGATCATCATCGTCACGCACGATCTGGGCGTGGTCGCGGATGTCGCCTCGCGCGCCGTGGTCATGGAGCACGGGCAGATCGTGGAGACGGCTACGGTGTCGGAACTCTTCGCCGCACCGGAGCACGAGTACACCCGATCCCTCATCGCGGCGACGCCGTCGCTCGTCGAATCGGAGGCGAATCATGGCTGAGATCCTCACGATCAAACAGCTCAGGGTCGAGTTCCCGCGGAAGGGGTTCCGCCAGCCGCCGTTCGTGGCGGTCGACGGGGTCGACCTCGCCATCGACGCCGGCGAGACGGTGGCGCTCGTCGGCGAGTCCGGATCGGGCAAGTCGACGATCGGCCGTGCCGTGCTAGGCCTGACCCCGGCGGCCGCCGGCCGCATCCGCTACCGCGGCGAGGACATCACGCACCGGGACCGGTCGCAGCAGCGGCGTCTGGCTCGGTCGATGCAGGTCATCTTCCAGGACCCGTACAGCTCACTCAACCCGTCCAAGCGCATCGGAGAGCTGCTGCTCGAGCCCTTGCGCACCGACCGGTCGCTCAGCCGCAGCGAGGCCCTCAGCCGGGTGGAGGGCCTGATCCGGCGGGTCGGCCTGCCCGAGGACACCCTCGAACGGTACCCGGGCCGGTTCTCCGGCGGGCAGCGGCAGCGCATCGCCATCGCACGGGCGCTGTCGGTCCAGCCCGACCTCATCATCTGCGACGAGCCGACGAGCGCGCTCGATGTCTCGACGCAGGCCTCGGTGCTGACGCTGCTCAAGGAGCTGCAGGATCAATTCGGCCTGGCCTACCTCTTCATCACCCACGACCTGGCCGTCGTCCGCCACTTCGCCGACCGGGTCGCGGTCCTGCACAATGGGCAGGTCGTCGAGGAGGGCGACGTGGTGTCGGTGTGCACCGCGGCGCAGCACCCCTACACCCAGCGCCTGCTCGCGGCGGCGCCGGTGCCGGATCCCGTCCTTCAGCGCGAGCGCCGCGAGGCCCGCATCCGCGACGGCCTGACGGTGGACGCCGAGGCGGTGCCGGTGCGCTGACGGTCCGGCTCAGCCGTCGAGGCGGAAGAGCTGGGCGGCGTTGCCCCCGAGGATCGGCGTCCGCTGCTCCTCGGGGAGGGACTCCACGCGATCCTTGACGCCCTGCATGTCCTGGATCGAGAACGGGTAGTCCGAGCCGTACAGCACGCGGTCGGCGCCGACGCGCTGGACGAGGAAGCGAAGCGTCTCCGCGTCGTAGACGATCGCGTCGTACCAGAGGCGACGCAGGTAGGTGCTGGGGGCCTGAGCGATGGTGCTGCGGTTCGGTGAGCCGGAGTGCCGCCAGATCTGATCCATGCGGGCGATGAGGTACGGCAGCGAGCCGCCGCCATGGCAGGCGATGAGCTCGAGGCTCGGGAAGCGATCCATGAAGCCGGAGAGGATCAGCCGTGCGAACGCGAGGGTCGTGTCGCTCGTGAAGCCGACCGAGTTGCCGAGCCCGTAGCTGTCCACGTTCCATGCCGCCACATCCACGAACGGAACCGTCGGATGGATGAACACCGGGGCCGCGGCGTCCTGGATCGCCGACCACACCGAGCCGAACCGTTCGTCGTCGAGCGGCGCGCCGACGATGTTCGTCAGCATGCACACGCCGACGGCGCCGAGCGCGAGGGCGCGCTCGAGTTCCGCTCGCGCCGCCTCCGGATGCTGCCACGGCAACGACGCCATCCATCGGATCCGGTGCGGGTGCGCCGCGGCCGTCGCGGCGAAGTCATCGTTGGCGATGCGCGCCGCGGCGATGCTGGTCTCGCGGTCGCCCCAGTACACATTGGGCGCGGTGAGGCTCAGGATGGCCACGTCGACACCCGCGGCATCCATCGCGGCGATGCGCGCGGAGACGTCGGTCATCGCCGGCGAGAGTCGGACGAAGGGGGAGCCCCGGTAGCTGATGGTCTCGTGCGGAGACGTCTGGAGCAGGCGGGTGTGCGCGTCCGGGTGCTCGCGCAGGAGCTCGATGAAGCGCGGGCTGAAGTTATGGGTGTGGATATCGACGACCCGCCTGGGGGCAGGCTCCGCCGTGCGAATCTCAGCCGAGCCTGCCACGGGTCACCCGCGCGCCGCGGCCCGGGTGGCGCCGAGCCACTCCTCGAAGACCTCTTCGGTGTGCTCACCGGGGCGGGGCGGGGCCTTCACGACGTTGCGCGAACCCGACATCCGGATCGGCCAGCCGACGAGGGGGACCTCCCCCAGGGTCTCGTGGGGGACGGGGACGATGATGCCGCGCTCGCGGAGGTCCTCGTCCTGGATGATGTCCATCGTGTCGCGGACGGCGCCGGCCGGAACGCCCGCGGACCCCAGGGTCTCCATGGCCTCGTACTTCGACTTCGTCGAGCACCACTCGATGATGATCGCGTCGAGCGCCTCCGAGTTCTCGGCGCGGGCGTCCTCTGTCGCGAAGCGCTCGTCGGTCGCGAGCTCGGGTCGCCCGATGGCCTCGGCCATGCGTGCCCACTGACGATCGTTGCCGCAGTGGATGTGGACATAGTCGTTCGGCCCGAACGGAGCGCAGGGGTACACGTCCGACGGACCCGTCGGGCGGGTGAACGGCGCGTTGTTGCCGAAGCGTGGCGTCGCGCGGCCCATGCCGATGGGCCACGCGTAGTGGATACGCATGAAGGTGGCGATCTGGTCGGCCATCGCGATGCGGATGTGCTGCCCCTCGCCGGTGCGCGTGCGCTGATAGAGGGCGGCGAGGATGCCGCTGGTGACCACCATGCCGGTGCCCGTGTCGCCGAGGTCAGGTCCCGGCCGCATCGGCACACCATCGGCCGCGCCGGTGATGCTCGATGCGCCTGAGTAGGCCTGGGCGATGGGATCGAACGCCGGGTAGTCGCGGAACTTCGTCTCCTCCGCGAAGCCCTTGATCTGGGCGAAGATGATCGCGGGGTTGCGCTCCTTCAGCTTCTCGTAGGTGACGCCGAGGCGCTCGGCGACGCCCGGGCCGAAGTTCTCGATGCACACGTCGGCGACCTCGGCGAGCTCATACAGCCGCGCCCGGCCCTCCTCCGACTTGAGGTCGAGCGCGATCGAGCGCTTGCTCGCGTTGTTGAGGTAGAAGGGGAGCGCGTCGTAGCTGTCACGTGATCCGGGGGTGACGACCTTGACGACATCCGCGCCCATGTAGGCGAGTGCCAGCGTGGCCGACGGGCCGGCGACCTGGTGGGTGAGGTCGAGGACGCGAACACCCTCCAAAGCCGAAGAAGCAGGTCCTGTGGCAGGCGTCTCAGCGGTCACCGATGTCTCCTCGTCGAGTGGTGCGCGGGGCTCCGCGGCCCCCTTCAGGCAATATGCTACGATATCAAACTATCAAACAATCCGCCCAACGACGTTCGCGGTTGAGGGCATTCGCCTATGCAGGAAACAATGACTGTGCTGCACGAGATCATGCGCATCTCCCGCGCGGATCCTGATCGCCCGGCCCTCACGGAGCTCAGCGGGGATCGCACCGTCAGCTACGGCGAACTCGCCCGTGCGGCACGGACATACGCGCGCACGGCGCCCTTCGTCTCGCACCGCGCGCTCGTGCTTCCTCCGGGCATCGCGCTCATGACGGCGCTGCTCGGAACGTGGTGGAACGGCGGTACCGCCGTCGTCCTCAACCCCCGGGCACCGCAGACCGAGCGCGCAGCGATTCTCGGGCGGCTCCCCGACGTGGACGAGGTCGAGGACGTCGACGTCCGGGGACTCCTCGCGGAGAGCGAGGCCGCCGTGGGCGAGCCCGCCGCTCGCGGCGAGGTCACGGCGGTGATCCTGGGCACCAGCGGCACCTCCGGCGTGCCGAAGCTCGTGCCGCTGAGGCACGACAACCTCCTCGCCAGCTTCCGGCAGACGCACCGGCGGGTCCCGTTCCGCGCAGGCGAGCGTGTGCTCACCGCTCTCCCCGCTTTCCACGTCGCCGGGCTGAACCTCACCCTCCTGCAGCCACTCGCCGCGGGTGCGCACGTCCTGGTCCAGGACCGGTTCGATCCCGAACGATTCCTGCATGCCGCCCAGACGCGGGGCGCCACGCGCACGAACCTGGTCCCCCGCATGGCCGACATGCTCATCGAGGCCGCTCCCGGCGACGCCGATCTCAGCACGATGACGGTGAGCTGCGGCGGGAGCGCTCTCTACGCCCCGACCGCCGACGCGTTCCAGGATCGGTTCGGCACCCCCCTCCGACCCGGTTACGGACTCACCGAGACCTGCTCGCTCACGCATCACGTCTCGCGGGACGACGCTCCCGGCGAGGGTGGGGTCGGACGCCCGCTCCCGGAGACGGAGCATCGCATCGTCGACGAACACGGCGACGACGTCGCCGCAGGCGAGATCGGCGAAGTTCTTCTTCGCGGTCCCCAGATCACCGCGGGGTACCTCGGTGCCGAGGCGTTCCCCGGCGGCTGGCTGCGGACGGGGGACCTCGGCCGCGTCGACGAGCACGATCGTCTGGCGATCGTCGGAAGACGATCGGAGCTCATCGACTACAACGCGCACCTCATCTCACCCGGAGAACTGGAGTCCCACTTGCTGAAGCACCCGGCTGTCCTCGATGCGGCGGTCATCGGCCGCCGCGATCCGGCGCACGGCGAGATCCCCGTCGGCGTCGTCGTCCTCGACAGGGAGGTCCCCCTGGAGGAGCTCTTCGATGCGGTGCGGGTGCACGTCTCGCCGCACAAGCGCCTGCGAGGGATCGCAGTCGTCGACGAGATCCCCCGCACGCCGAGCGGCAAGCCGCTGCGGCGGGAGCTGCAGGAGCGCGAGCTGCGGATCGTGGCGCCGTGAATCGGGATCGCGGGAACAGCGTGATCGCCGGCGTGGGCGAATCGGCGTACGCGCGCGAGCTCGATCTCGACGACGAGGAGCTCGCCGTCGAGGCCGGACTCGCCGCCGCGGCCGACGCCGGATTCGACCCCGCATCGATCGACGGGCTGTGTCGATTCGCCGGGCTGGAGCAAGTGGACTTCGCGGCGATGTGCGGCGGTCTCGGAATGCGGGAGCTGCGCTTCTTCGCGGAGTTCCCGTTCGGCGCCGAGGCCATCGCGGGCGCCGTCAGCGCCGCCGCGGCCGCCATCGAGGCAGGTCAGGCGACCCGTGTCCTCGTGTACCGCTCGCTCACGCAGGGGAGTCAGCGCCGACGTCGCCGTGACGCCCCGCCCTCCGGACCGCGCCCACCCGGTCCTGCGCGGGCTCCGCGCGGTGACGGCGCCGCCTTCGCCTGGACGGCCGGTCAGATCGCCCCCGCCGTATCGTTCGGGCTCATGGCCAGCGCGTACGCGGCACGCTACGAGGTGGACGCCGACGACTTCGTGAACGCGCTCGGCACGGTCGCCGTGACGCAGCGCGAGTGGGCCGCGGACAATCCGCGCGCGATCCTCCGCGACAGCCCGCTCACGCTGGAGGAGCACCGGGAGTCGCCCCTCCTGGCCGATCCGCTGCGCACCCGCGACCTCTGCCTGGAGAGTGATGGTGCCGCGGCGTTCATCGTCTCGGCGCGAGGAGACGGGGTGCGCGGCGTCGAGATCCTCGCCGCGAAGCAATACCTCGATCCCCGCTACCGGCCGTTCTCGCTCGACCGCGACGACCTCCATCGCATCGTGCCACCCGAGGCGGCGACGCCGCTGTACTCGGCGGCGGGGGTGTCCCCGTCTCGGATCCGTACGGCCCAGATGTACGACGCATCGACGTTCATGGTCCTGCAGATGCTCGAGGCGTATCAGCTCGTCGAGGAGGGTCGCGCCTGGCGCCACGTGCTCGAGACGGGCCTGGGGCCCGGAACGCCACTGCCCGTCAACACTGCCGGCGGGAATCTTGCCGAGGCGTACGTCCACGGGGTGAACGGCTTCGTCGAAGCGGTACGGCAGGTGCGAGGCGACTCCGCCAACGCGGTGCTCGACGCCGACGTGGCCCTGTTCGGTGCACCGCTCGGCGGCGGAGTGATCTTGGGAGCAGCGTGATGATCGAACCGAATCCGACTGAGCGCGGACGACCCTTCTGGGACGGTGCCGCCGACGGAGAGCTGCGCGTGCAGGTGTGCACGGACTGCCGTCAGGCGAGGCTGCCGGCCGCGCTCCGGTGCGGCCGGTGCCGCTCCCCGCACAGTACGTGGGAGGCGATCGAGCCGGTGGGCACGGTGCTCGCGATCACGACGGTGCGACGCCCGGGGCATCCGGCGCTCGCCGACGCGGTGCCGTACCGCACCAGCGTCGTGTCGCTGGGCGAGTCGTGCCACGTGCCGATGCTCGTGGCGCAAGACGCGCCCGAGGACGTCGCCGTGGGAAGTCGCGTCGCGATCGGCTTCCTGCCCGTCACCGACGAGCAGAGGATCCCCGTGGTGCGAGGGCACGCGTCCCCCGCGCACGGCGACGAGGAGGGATGACGATGAGACCGACGGTCGAGGACGAGCTGAGCGTCCGGCGCACGCTGAGCCGACTGGCCCGAGCGCTGGACGAGCGGGACGCGGCCGCCGTGGCGGACGTGTTCGCGGACGACGGCCGCTATGTCGCGGCGGGGGTGGCGTACGCCGGGCGCGACGGATTCGCGGCCCTCTGCGCGCGGCATGGCGACGCGATCGTCACGCACGCGTCCGCGCATCCTGTCGTCGAGGTGGACGGGGACGGCGCGACGGTGCGCTCCTTCGCAATGCGCATGCACACCCATCTGGCCGACATGCCCGTTCGCCGGACGCCGGTCATCACCTGGCTGGGCTACACGACGGACGAGCTGCGCCGTCACGGCGACGGATGGAAGCTCGTCTCGCGCGTCGAGCTGCCGTGGGCGGATGACGTGCTGTCGATGTTCGCAACAGATGATTCGGGGGCGCGATGAACGCGGGGGATGAGGCGCGGATCCGGGAGACCCTGTCGCAGATCGCCTGGGCATTGGATGCCCCCGAGGATCGGTCGCTCACGGTCTTCGCGACCGGTGACGCCCGGATCACGGTGCACGAGCAGGACGGGACCGTGGCGCGCTTCTCGGCGGACGACGGGACCCTGAACGACTACAAGACCCACCGGCGCGCGGGGGCGTGGCTCTTCGAGCGGCAGCAATGGGCGTGTGACCTCCTGATCACCGGGAGCTCGGACGAGGCGACGGTGGAGGCGGCCGTCTTCGATCTCGGGTGGGCGCGCGGCGTGCGCTCCAACGTCCTGCTGTCCTCCCAGGTGACCCGCGATCGCCTCGTGCAGGAGGGGGGACGCTGGCTGCTGTCCCGTCGAGAGATCTTTCCGGCCGGTGCGGTCGGTCCGTGGGAGGACGGGGAATGAGCGCAGAGGTGTCGGTCGAGGATCGGCTCGCGATCGAGCGGCTGTACGCCGACTACGCGTGGGCTCTGGACACCGGAGACGTCGACGCGGTGATGAAGACGTTCTGGCCCGGTGCCGTGATGCAGGATCCGCTCGGACGCTTCGGGCCGGATGAGGAGCACGACGTCCGGGTGTTCTTCGAGCGCATCGCGGCACGGCCTGACTTCGCGGGCCGCCAGCACTGGGTGAGTCAGCTGAGGCTCCGGGCGGTCGAGGGAGGCGTCATCGGCGACTCGTACGTGTTCGTGCCCGCCTCCTACCGAGGAGGGGGAGTGAACATCCACCTCGCCGCGTTCTACCGCGATCGGATCGAGTGCATCGACGGGGAATGGCGGTTCCGCGAGCGGCTGGTCGGACCCCGCTACCCGGAGGACGTCGCGTGAGCGTGCCGCCCTTCGACCTGTCGAGGGTCGGAGCCGTGACCGAGCCCGTCGAGTACTGGGTGGACCGCGCGCGACTGCAGGCGTACGCGCGAGCGATCGGCGACGACGACACTCGGCACCGCTCCGGCGACGGCGCGAATCCGGTCTTCCACGTCGTCCCCGCCACGCCCGCGGTCGGACAGGCGCTCGCCGGCGTCGTCACAGCTGCGGGTCAGGGACTGCTGGGCGAGATCGACGTCCGTTCGCACCGCTCGCCCCACCCGGACGCGGCGGTCTCGACGACGGCATCGATCGTGTCGATCCGCAATCGCTCCACCGGCGTGGTCGTGAGTGCCTATGCGCGCAGCGAGTCCGCCGGCGAGCTGTGCGCCGAGCAGTACATCTCCCTGTTCTACCGCGGGGTTCAGGCGGAGGCGGATGTCGGGACTCCCGTCACGCTTCCCGCGGCGCCGGCGACGGATGACACACCCGACGTCGGCGTCGAGACCGTCTTCCCGGCGGATGTGACCTACCGGTACTCGGGCGTCGTGGGCGATCGGACCGCCGTCCATCTGGACTCGCGGGCTGCGCGGGCGGTCGGCATCCCCGGAATCATCCTGCACGGCACGTGCACGCTTGCGATGGTGCTGGAGTCCGTCTGCGCGGCCGAGGATGCCGAGAGCGAGGCCGTGCGGCGGGTGGCCGCACGTCTGGATCAGTGGGTGACCCCGTCCGACCGCGTCACGACCGACGTGTTCCACGAGGACGGGCGTCGGGTTCGCTTCGCAGCGCGAAGACAGGATGGGGCCGCCGTCCTGTCACGCGGTGTCGTCGAGTTCGCCTGACCTCAGCCGTCCGCGGCCGACATCGCGAACTCGCCGACGGACAGGAGGCGACGCAACGCGTCGTACCTCGCGGTCCGCGGTGCCCCATCCGGGCGGGCCAGACCCACCGCCGTGAGCGGGACGGGGTCGTCCAGCTCGAGCTCCACGACCTCATGCCCGCCGTACGTGAGGGACGTTCCCGGCCGTTGGAAGAGCACCGCGTACCCGAGTCCGTACCCGACGAGGCAACGCGCGGTCTCGTAACTCGTCGTGACCTGCCCGATGCGGGGCCGCAGGCCGAAGTCGGAGAAGAGGGCGTGCGTGTTGTGTCGCGTGGGCGGCACGTCGACCTCGATGAGCGGCTCGTCCACGAGCTCGCGCAGCGAGACGGAGGTGCGGTCGGCCAGACGGTGTTCTGTGCCCACGATGACGTGTGGCCGGTACTCCCGGACCGTCTCGAACACGAGGGCATGGGCCGTGTCGACCGCGTACAGCAGGGCGACGTCGATCCGACCCTGCAGGAGCATCTCCTGGAGGTCCGCCATCGATCCCTCCACGACGTCGAGCGAGACGAGCGGATACTCGTCTCGGAACCCCTGCACGATCGGCGGGACGAAGAACGGCGTCAGCGTCGTGAAGCAGCCGAAGGACAGTCGGCCGGACAGTTCGGCCCCGGACCGGGATGCATCGTCGGCGAGGACCTCGGCGTCGGCCAGGACGCTGCGCGCGTGGCGCAGGAGCCGCGCTCCGGTAGCCGTGAGCACGACGCCGCGGCCTTTCCGGCGGACGAGCAGCTGCACCCCCAGATGACGCTCCAGCTCGTCGAGGGCCACGGTCAGCGCGGAGGGGCTGACGCGGCACCTCTCAGCCGCGGCGGCGAGTGTGCCGGCGCTCGCGACCGCGTCGAAGTACTCCAGCTGCCTCAGAGTGAAGCTCACCGACGTCATACCTGTAGAGCTTAGTTTGTACTTTAAATACTTCTGCTTTACTTTCTTTCCGTTTGCCGGAGACTCGCAATGAGCGACGTGTTCGTCGCCATGACTTCACGAGGAGAATCACCGTGGCAAACACCCTGGAAGACGCCATCGCGGACGCCGGAAGCCCTCACACGCTGCTGTGGGAGTCGCAGAGCCCGCCCGCCGTCGTGCCGCGCGTCGTGCCCGAGTTCCGCAACTGGCGGGACGAGCAGCTCGCCTGGCGACGCACCGCCGTCCTGTACGACCAGTCCCACCACATGGCGGATCTGAACATCAAGGGCCCCGACGCGCTCAAGCTCATCAGCGACCTCGCGGTGAACAGCGTCGAGCACTTCCCGGTCGACATGGCCAAGCAGTTCGTCGCCGTCAACCATGACGGCTACGTCATCGGCGACAACATCCTCTTCCACCTCGAGGAGGACGAGTACCAGGCCGTCGGCATCCCGCCGTCGATCAACTGGATGCACTACCACGCCGTCTCCGGTGGGTACGACGTCGAGGTATGGCGGGACGACAACTCGCTCTACCGGGCGGGCGACCCCGTGCTGTACCGGTACCAGGTGCAGGGCCCCGGTGCGATGGAGGTCATCCGCGAGGCGACGGGCGAGGAGCCGCCCAAGCTCAAGTTCTTCTACATGACCCACCTCACGATCGGCGGCAAGAAGGTCCGTGCCCTCCGGCACGGGATGGCGGGGGAGCCGGGCCTCGAGCTGTGGGGACCGTGGGAGGACAACGAGATCGTGCACGCCGCGCTGCTGAAGGCCGGCGAGAAGCACGGGCTCGTCCAGGTCGGCGGGCGCGCGTACCACACGAACGCGCTCGAGTCCGGATGGCTGCCGCGTCCTCTGCCCGCGATCTACACGGACGAGCGCCTGGCCGACTACCGGAGCTGGCTCACCGAGAACTCCTACGAGGCGACGTCGCCTCTGGGCGGAAGCTTCTTCTCCTCGAACATCGAGGACTACTACCTCACCCCCTTCGACCTCGACTACGGACGCCTCGTCGCGTTCGACCACGACTTCATCGGCCGCGAGGCCCTCGAGAACATGGTGGCGGAGGGTGCGAATGAGCGGCGCAAGAAGGTGACGCTGGTCTGGAACGGGGACGACACGGCGGAGGCGGCCGGCTCCAAGTACAAGCCGGGTCCCGGCGCCAAGTACTTCAACGAGCCCATGGCCCTCTACGACACCTTCCACTACGACCGCGTCGAGGACGCCGAGGGCCGGGTGATCGGGGTGTCCACATGGACCGGGTACTCCGCCAACGAGCGCGCGATCCTGTCCCTCGCCGTCGTCGACGCGGAGCTTGCTGAGCCCGGCACGGAGGTCGTCGTCGTGTGGGGCGAGGACACGCCCTCGTCGAAGGTCCAGGTCGAGGATCACGTACAGGTGAAGATCCGCGCGATCGTCCAGCCGGCACCGCTCGCCACCAAGGCGCGCACCGTCTACCGCGCCGACTGACGAGTGCATCCCATGGCGAGCGATCGCGCGCCCGAACGGCGGAGGCGGTGCTGGTGAGCCCGAACCCCAGCACCGTCCCCGTCACGATCGTGGGCGCGGGACCCGTCGGTCTCGCGCTCGCGGTCGAGCTCGGGCGCCGTGGCATCCGGTGCACCGTCGCCGAGCAGCGCGCGCGCCTGAGCCGGATCCCCAAGGGGCAGAACCTGACGCAGCGCACCATGGAGCACTTCCGCCGCTGGGGTGCCGAGGATCGGCTGCGCGCGGCGCGTCCGACGGGGCCCGACCAGCCGGCAACAGGACTGGTCACATACGGCAGCCTCGGAAGCGGCCACCACTACCCGTGGATGCAGCGCGCCCGCGTCGGTTCCTTCTATGCGGCTGCGAACGAGAGGCTGCCCCAGTACGAGACGGAGCGCGTCCTGCGCGAGCTCGTCGCCGAGCTGCCCGCCGTCTCGCTCCGCATCGGATGGCGGGCGCGGGCCGTGCGCGACCGCGGCGACGGCGCCGAGGTCGAGATCGTCGCCGATGACGGAGCGGTCGAGACGCTCGCATCGGACTGGGTGGTCGGCTGCGACGGGAGCCACTCCCGGATCCGGGAGCTGGCCGGGATCTCGCAGACGGCCTCCGACCACGAGCGTCGGATGGCGCTCGTCGTCTTCCGCTCCCCGGACCTGGACGCCATCGTGGCAGGACTTCCCCCGGCGAGCTTCATCAACGTCCTGCACCCCGATCTGGACGGCTATTGGCAGTTCTTCGGGCGTGTGGACGGATCCGGCCGCTGGTTCTTCCATGCCCCGGTTGACCCCGGTGCGACCGTCGAGACGCTCGACGTCGCGGCGACGCTCACCCGGGCCGCGGGGCGGCCCTTCGACTTCGCTGTGGAGCATGTGGGCTTCTGGGATCTGCGGTTCGCGCTGGCGGACGCGTATCGCGCAGGGCGCGTGTTCATCGCCGGGGACGCCGCGCACAGTCATCCGCCGTATGGCGGGTACGGCATCAACACCGGGTTCGAGGATGCCGTCAACCTCGGCTGGAAGCTGGCCGCTGTCATCGGGGACTGGGCGCCGGCGAGCCTCCTCGACTCCTACGACGCCGAGCGCCGCCCGGTCTTCGCGTCATTGCGCGACGAGTTCATCGCCCGCGCGATCGAGACGGACAGACTGTTCCTGAACACGTTCGATCCCGATGCGGACCCCGACGCGTTCGCCGTCGCGTGGAGCGAGCGCGCGGCCGCGGCCGCGACGGAGGTGCAGCGCTACGAGCCCCAGTACGAGGGGTCTCCGATCGTGACCGGCTCGCGGGGCGCCTCGCCCGGCGCACTCGGCGATCATCGCACCGAGGCGCGTCCTGGGCACCACCTCTCTCCGGGGACGGATGTCGCGGGGCGTCCCGTCTTCGATCTCCTCGCACCGGGGTTCACCCTTCTCGCTTCCGCAGGCGCCGAGGTGTCGTCCTTCGAAGATGCCGCTGCGGCGCGGGGCGTTCCGCTGCAGGTCGTCCGACTCGCGGCCGATTCGGTCGAGGATTACGGGAAAGCCGCCATTCTCGTGCGTCCCGACCAGTTCGTCGCGTGGGCGGGAGATCCGCGGGAGTCGTCGGCGACCGAGGTCCTCGGCACCGCGATCGGGGCGGCGTCGCGCTCCCATCCCGGATGACCCGCGCCTCGCCGGCGCCGGCTCGCGCCGCGCCCCTCAGTCGCGCCCGCTGCGCACCATGTCGATCCCGGCGCTCGCGAACTGCCGCAGCGTCGCATCGGGGAGGAACGCGCGGGTGAGCCCCGCCGCGATGCGCGTGAGGTCGGCCTCGTCCCGGAACAGCAGGTACATGGTCTCGTAGCGCGGGTTGAACTTCTCCTTGAAGCGGTGCAGCGACCGGAACCCGTAGACCGGCTCGAGGATCTCGGCGAGCTTCTCGCTGAGCTCGGCGATCATCCCGGCGTCCGGCGGGTAGTCGTGCGCGAGCGGCGCCCCCGAGAGGGACATGATCTCGGCGCCCTCGTCGCGGAAGTGCGCCGCGGACATGCCGATGAGGAACTCCATCACCGGGGGGAAGCCGCCCTCGCGGCGGCGCATGAGGTCCAGGGTCCAGCCCCGCACCACGCCGTCCCGGCCGTACACGGGGAGCCACGACAGGAAGCCGTCGACGTCCCCGTTCGGCGAGATCGCGAGGGCGAGCCGCACCTCCGGGTCCTCGGCCTCGGTGAGCGTGCCCAGGGTGAAGCCCATCTCGGGCAGGCCCTTGTCGCCCACCCACATCTCCGAGATGGCGCGCAGCTGCTGCTGGATGCCCCACGACTCTTCCTTGAGGTGCGACATCCGGAAGGTCATCTCCTCCCGGCCGGCGCGGTTCATCGACGAGCGGACCGAGTTCCACCGCTTCCCGGTGAACTCCAGCCCGGGAAGGTCGACGATCGTGTCGTCCGCGACGACGAGGCTGCGCCAGCCGCGCGGCACGGCGGCGCGCGTCGCCTCGCTCGCGCTGAAGAAGCACGGGGTGAGCCCGGCCCGCTCG
>Ga0182739_1002704_pt1 | contig 16254 bp, 10 predicted proteins | sample eDN5th30CBELigBY_FD_128873 | JGI IMG/M metagenome (GOLD analysis project Ga0182739, IMG submission 128873) | Enriched backyard soil microbial communities from Emeryville, California, USA - eDNA 5th pass 30_C BE-Lig BY (version 2) (version 2) | ecosystem: Environmental > Terrestrial > Soil >... | reverse complement strand
TTTCGCCCCATCATGATGACGACGATGGCAGCACTTCTGGGCGGCGTTCCGCTGGCCTTTGGTGGCGGTGTCGGTTCGGAATTGCGTCGGCCACTGGGAATCACCATTATCGGCGGCCTGATCTTCAGCCAGATGCTGACGCTTTATACCACTCCCGTGATCTACCTGTGGTTTGACTGGATCGCACGCAGGCTGGGCTTCACTCCCGATTCCATTGGCCTTGTTGATGAACAGGAATCAGATCTGGAACCGGAATACGATCATGCATTGGTCGAGGAGGTTCGATGAATCTCTCCGAACCGTTCATTCGCAGGCCCGTCGCCACCACGTTGCTGACGATCGCAATCACACTGGCCGGAGCCATTTCCTATGGCCTGTTGCCGGTTTCGTCATTGCCGCAAATTGATTTTCCCACTATTTCCGTGGGAGCTTTTCTGCCTGGAGCCAGCCCGGAAACTATGGCCTCCGCCGTGGCCACTCCGCTGGAACGTCAGTTCGGCCGCATTGCAGGGGTCTCGGAAATGACCTCTTCCAGCGGTCTGGGAACCACATCGGTCACGATGCAGTTCGAGCTGGACCGGAATGTGGATGCTGCTGCACGCGATGTCCAGGCAGCGATCAATGCGGCCCGGGGCCAGTTGCCGGCGAATCTTCCCAACAATCCATCGTACCGGAAGATCAACCCGTCCGATTCGCCCATCATGATCATGAATCTGACTTCCGGCAGCCTCCCCAAGTCCAGAATGTATGACGCGGCCAGCACGATCCTGATGCAGAAAGTCTCGCAAATCGAGGGTGTCGGGCAGGTCTTTGTGGGAGGAAGCTCGAAACCCGCGATTCGAGTCCGGCTGAACCCGACCATTCTGAATCATCTGGGGATTGGACTGGAAGAAGTTCGCAATGTCATTGCCAATGCCAACGCCAATCGTCCGAAAGGGCAGGTCTCTAACGACGATTACATCTGGTCGATCAGCTCTTCCGATCAACTCTTCACGCCGGAAGAGTATGAGAATCTCATCGTGGTTTACCGCAACGGGGCGGCAGTCCGCTTGCGGGATGTGGCCGTGGTCGAAGAGTCCGTGGAAGATATTCGCACATTTGGAATGTGTGACGGGCGCCAATCGGTTTCGTTGATTATCTTCCGCCAGCCGGGAGCAAATATCATCGCAACGGTCGATCGAATCATGGCTGTTCTGCCGCAACTCGATGCGCAGATCCCCGCGGATATTGATCTCGAAGTCCCCATGGATCGCACCGCCACCATTCGTGCATCGCTGCGAGAAGTCCAGTTCACCTTGTGTCTGTCTGTGGCGCTGGTGATTCTGGTGGTCTTTGTCTTTCTGCGAGACTGGCGGTCCACGTTCATCCCCAGCGTGGCGGTTCCGGTCTCACTGATCGCCACCTTCGGCGTGATGTATTTATGTGGCTACAGCATCGATAACCTGTCATTGATGGCGTTGACCATTGCCACGGGATTTGTGGTGGATGATGCCATTGTGGTGATTGAAAATATCAGCCGGTATCTGGAAGAAGGGGTTCCTCCACTCAAGGCGGCATTGCAGGGGGCCAGTGAGATCGGGTTTACGGTGCTCTCCATCAGTGTTTCGCTGGTGGCGGTCTTCATTCCCATTCTGCTGATGGGGGGAATCATCGGACGGCTGTTCCGGGAGTTTGCCGTGACATTGTCCGTGGCCATCGCCATCTCGCTGGTCGTCTCTCTGACCACCACGCCCATGCTTTGTGCCGTGATGCTGAAATCTCGGGATGAGACCCGGCGGGGATGGCTGTATCGCTTCAGCGAAGGAATTTTTGATGGGATTCTCAACTGGTATGAATGGACGTTGTCGATTGTTCTGAGACATCAATGGTTCACTCTGCTGGTGACGATCGGCACTGTCGCCTTTACCGCCTACCTGTATGTGATCGTGCCGAAAGGATTCTTCCCGCAGCAGGATACCGGACGCCTGTCCGCAGCTTTAATCGCCGACCAGGATACGTCGTTTCAAACCATGGAACGACTGATTCAGCAGTTTGCCGCGGTGGTGGGCGAAGACCCCGCCATTTTGAACGTCACCGCGTATGCCGGCGGTGGCGGCGGGGCCGGCCGCGCGACAAATTCCGCCCGCATGTATATCGCTCTTAAGCCGATGCGAGAGCGGAAAATTTCCGCCGATCAGGTGATCGCGAGAATTCGCGGGAAAGCCGCTCATCTTCCAGGAGCCAGTCTCTTCTTGCAAGCCATTCAGGATCTGCGAATTGGGGGACGGGCCGCCAGTTCCCAGTATCAATACACCCTGAAAGGGAACAGTCTCGCCGAACTGAATGAGTGGTCTCCCAAGTTATTGAAGGAAATGCGACAGTTGCCCGGCATTGTGGATGTCAATACAGACCAACAGAATCGCGGACTTCAGACACGTCTGGAAGTCGATCGGCCCACAGCCGCCCGGCTGGGAATTTCATTCCAGGCCATCGATAACACACTGTATGATGCCTTCGGCCAACGGCAGGTCTCCACGATGTATCGCGCGCTGGACCAGTATCATGTGGTGATGGAGCTCGACAAATCGTTTGCGGAAAGCCCGGAAAGCCTGCAACATATTTACGTTCGCTCTTCACAAAACGTACAGGTCCCCTTGAGCGATCTGTATCGGGCCGAAACCCGGAACACCGCTTTGTCCGTGGCCCATTCTGGCCAGTTCCCCTCCGTGACCATCTCGTTCAATCTGCAACCCGGCACAGCCCTGGGAGATATTGTTCCCAAGGTTGAAGAGATTGTCAGCAAGATCGGTCTCCCCAAGAGTATTCAAGGGCAGTTTCAAGGAACCGCCCAGGCCTTTCAGGACTCCTTGCGGAATCAGCTTTACCTGATTCTGTCCGCGATCGTGGCAGTTTATATCGTGCTGGGGATTCTGTATGAAAGTTACATTCACCCCCTGACGATTCTCTCCACATTGCCCTCTGCGGGAGTGGGGGCTCTGCTGGCATTACTGGTTTGCGATGTTGAGCTGAACGTCATGGCGATGATCGGCATTCTGCTGCTGATCGGCATTGTGAAAAAGAATGCGATTATGATGATCGACTTCGCCCTGGAAGCCGAGAGAATGCACGGGCTCAGTCCGCGCGATGCGATCTTCCGCGCCTGCCTGTTGCGGTTCCGCCCCATCACCATGACCACGCTGGCAGCTCTGCTGGGAGGATTGCCGCTCGCCCTGGGAAGCGGTGAAGGATCCGAACTCAGGCGTCCTTTGGGGATTGCCATTGTCGGGGGGCTCATCTTCAGTCAGATGCTAACGCTCTATACCACTCCGGTCGTCTATCTCTATCTGGATCGAATCTCACAGTGGTGGTCCCGCAGGCGACGACGTGCCGAGGACGATTTCGGTGATCTTGCCCCTGTAGCGGTCTCGTCTGGCCATGGTCATCATTCCTTTCCGCCACAGAAGCTGACCGGGGCTGGCCTGTTATAACATCATCAACGATACAACCGGACAAATGTCCTCCAATCCGCACTCTCGCACGATCATTGAATACGATCTCTGGCACAGTGGCCTTTTCTCTCCAGACATCTTCTCCTGATTGTGAATTGAGAGAAAATATTTGTTAGAGCGTTTTTGTAAATCTTGTCGCAGGCTTGCCTCGCGGTCTTCAGTCTTTCATCAGGTGAAACCCTTTCGACGCGGGCACATGATCGATCAAACTGGTCTAGTGCTTTGTCAATTTTAAAAATTCGGGTAGGACTTAACGCAAAGTCCGACAACGGAGGACGTTTCGCGATCACGTACCCGAAATCCAAGCCCTGACAGGGCACTAGCATCCGTTTTTCAGTCGCCCATTGCACCACAACTTTCAAGTGGAGAATGTATCCAGACTGCGACAACCAGGGATTTCGCCGTTTTCGATTTTGGCATTGAAAGGGGAGCCTTGCTCCGCTTTGAGAATGGCAAAAGTTCTGGGTGATAAATATTCTGGGTGGTCATGAAGTGGAATCGCGAGAAACCGATCCGAATCCCAGGCTGCGGGGCAAGACAAGAACAAATTGTCCTGGCCGATGCCCGCGGTAGAAATGTTTCGATTGTCAAAATGCTGAATGCCGCAAGGCAGACCCCAGACAGTGCAGGGTGAACGCACTTTTACTCCCAAACAGACCTAATGAGGGACCGCAATGCGAATTGATTTGGACCAGTCTGGTCTATTCTGTGCCCGAGTCGAAGCCCACGTCGAAAAGGTTTTCCCTGATGAAAGGCTGAAGACCGCGAGACAAGTTCACGGCACGATTTACAGAAACGCTCTCGTTGGACTGGGACTGATTGTCTTGAATCTGATAGCGGCTGCGGCTTTTGCTGCGGAGCGAAACATTATTTTCTTTATCACGGATGATCAGAGTCCCACGCTGGGATGTTACGGGGATCAAGTGGCGGTTTCTCCGCATGCAGATGCGCTCGCCCACGATGGCACTTTGTTTAAAAATGCGTTCGCCACGACCGCCAGTTGCAGCCCCAGCCGCGCAGTGATTCTGTCCGGCATGCACAATCATGCCAATGGCCAGTATGGATTGGCCCATAGCGTGCATCACTTCTCTTCGCTGGACAATGTCAAGCAAGTCGCTTTACCCGGGGCTTTGTCCGCTGCCGGTTATCGCACCGCTCAAATTGGTAAGTTCCATGTCCTTCCGGAAGAGGCGTATCATTTCGACACCTATCTGAAAGGGAATCCTCGTCAGGCGGTGAAACTGGTCGAGGCTTGCCGGGAGTTCATGGTAGCTTCATCGGAGAAGCCCTTCTTTCTGTATATTGGAACAACCGATCCGCATCGCGCTGGTCAGTTCATCAATTCCTCTCCCTTAGCGTTGAAGCCGGATTCTTTTGGAAATCCGGTGAAGGCGTCATCTGCTACAGACGGTGAGGAAGTGGTCTTCGATCCCCAGAAAATCAGCATTCCTGCTTTTCTTCCGGACGTACCGGAATGCCGGGCGGAACTGGCTCAATATTATCAGTCGTGTGCCCGCATCGATCGCGGCCTGGGTCGCCTGATCGAGATTCTGAAGGAGACTGGACTCTATGACAAAACATTGATTGTCTTCACGTCCGACCATGGAATCGCTATGCCCGGAGCCAAAACAACGACCTATGACCCCGGTCTGCGAGTTCCGTTCATCGTCCGTAATCCATACGAACACAAACGCGGCATTGTCTCCACCGCGATGATCAGCCATGTTGATGTCGCACCGTCGCTGCTGGATTTTGCAGGCGCATTAAAAACAGAAATGCTGCTCTCTTCGCAACAACCGCTCGTTCCACGTCGGGCCGGGGCGATTCGGATTCAAAAACCGTGCTATCACGGAAAATCATGGATGCCAATTCTCAGCGAAACGGCACCAGCGGGTTGGGAGACCATTTATGCTTCGCATACCATGCATGAAGTCCAGATGTATTACCCGATGCGCGTGATTCGCGACCAGAAATACAAACTGATCTGGAATCTTGCCAGTGAACTGCGATTCCCATTCGCCAGCGATCTCTGGGGCTCTGCGACCTGGCAGGCCCAGCTGAAAAAAGGGAACGATGCCCTGTATGGTTTCAAAACAGTGAATCAATACCTGCACCGTTCCCGGTACGAACTCTTTGACCTCCAGAAAGACCCTGAAGAACGTCACAATCTGGCGGAACAGCCAGAGTATGCAGACGTGCTGCAGGACTATCTCGAGAAGCTGCAAACATTTCAGAACCAGACAGCCGATCCGTGGGCAACCGTCCTTTAGACCAGTTTGGTCGATCATGTGCCCGCGTCGAAAGAGGGTTCACTCGATGAAATGCTGCATCCCGAGACCGGACCAGAGCCATCTGCACTACACTTCGGAAAACAGTGCGTTGACAAAGTCGTCCGGGGAGAAGACTTGCAGGTCTTCGATCTGCTCACCGACACCAATGTATTTCACGGGGATTCCCATCTTCTGGCGAATCGCAATGACGACTCCCCCTTTGGCGGTGCCATCGAGCTTGGTGAGAATGATTCCTGTACAGCCGGCAGCTTCACTGAACTTGGCGGCCTGGCTGATTCCATTCTGTCCGGTGGTGGCGTCCAGCACCAGCAGGCTTTCGTGTGGTGCTCCTTCAATGCGTTTGCCGATCACGCGGTGAATCTTCTGCAATTCGGACATCAGATTCTGCTGTGTCTGCAAACGCCCGGCGGTATCGATGATGGCGAAATCCGCATGCGTCGAGCTGGCCTGTTCGCAGGCATCATAAGCCACGCTGGCGGGATCGCTGCCAGGGGGTTTAGTAATGATTTCACAACCAATCCGGCGGCTCCACAAGGTCAGTTGTTCGACCGCGGCCGCCCGAAAGGTATCACCGGCTGCCAACACCACTTTCTGGCCGGAGTGATGCAGAATACGGGCCAGTTTGGCAATAGACGTTGTCTTTCCGACACCGTTTACTCCCGAGACCAGGATGACCGTGGGGCCCGTGGCGGCCAGGTTCAGGGGAGAGACCGGCTGGTTGGGGTCCCAACTGGATGCGGCATCACCCCGCAGAATCTCTTTGATGCGCGATCGAACCAGCTCCCAGATCTTGTCCGGCACAACGGTTCGTCCGCCAAATTCCACTCGCAAAGCGTCAACGACATCTGTCGCGGCTTGAATCCCCATATCGGTGGTGATCAGTCCTCGAAAGAACTCCTCCAACTTGGCCTCATCGAGAATTTCTCCCGATTTCAGCAAGTCCCGGATATCTGTCCGCAAGACGTCTTTGGTTTTCTTGAGCGCCGATTTGAGGTTGTCAAAGAGACCCATGAAATGTTGTCGTTCTGCTACGAGTCAATGTGGAAATCCAGAACTGTGTTCCGGGCGGGATGTGTTATGCAGATGCGGTCAGTTGTCGATAGCGTTGATAGGCTGCATTCCACTCTTGTGTCTGTTGCGGTTCGAAGATGTCCAGGTCCGAACTGGCTTTGACAACTTTTCGAATGTCTGCCAGCGATCCGATTTCTCCAGCGGCGCGTGCCTGGATCAGCACGTTCCCCAAGGCGGTGGCCTCCACCGGGCCCGCGATCACTCTTTTGCCGCAAGCATTGGCGGTGAACTGGTTGAGAACTGTATTTTTACAGCCTCCGCCGACAATATGAATCGTCTCCACTGTTTCGCCGGTCAGTTTTTCGATCCCTTCCAGCACATCCCGATATTTCAGGGCCAGGCTTTCCAGCGCGCAGCGGATGATCTCTCCTTCGGTTTGCGGAACCGGCTCTTCGTGTTCGCGACACCATTCCTGAATGGAAGAGACCATGTCTTCCGGGCTGAGAAATACAGGATCGTTCGGGTGAATCAAAGAGCGGAACGACGGGGATGCATCCGCCAGATCGGTGAGCTGAGAGTAATTCAGTTCTTTTCCAGACCGTTTAAAGGAACGACGGCACTCCTGAACCAGCCACAACCCCATCACATTTTTAAGGAGCCGGTATGTGCCATCGACGCCTCCTTCGTTGGTGATGTTCTGTTTGAGTGCGTCTGCCGTGAGGATGGCCTGCTGGACTTCCACGCCAATCAGTGACCACGTTCCGGAACTGATATAGGCCCAGCGACTGCTTCCCGTCAGCTCTGTGGGAACGGCAGCCACGGCGGCAGCGGTATCATGAGTGGGAGGCGCGACAACGTCAATCCGGTCCAGCCCCGTAGCGTGGGAAACTTCTGTCCGCAGTTTGCCCAGATTCGTGCCGGGAGTGACCACTTGCGGAAGCATTTTTGTAGGGATGTCAAACTTCCGCAGCAGATCCAGTGCCCAGTCTCGGCGTTGAGGGTCAAAGAACTGCGTGGTGGTGGCATTGGTGAATTCGACGACTTTGCTGCCGCATAGTAGCCAGTGGAAGAAATCCGGGATCATCAGGAATCGCTCTGCCAGGTCAAGAAATGCTGGATCGCTCAGTTGCATGGAAATGACCTGATACAACGAATTGATCGGCATGAACTGCAGACCGGTCGCAGCAAAGATGTCCCGCCGCGGTACGCGTGAACAGGCATTTTCCATGATTCGATCGGTGCGAGGATCGCGGTAATGGTATGGCTGGCCCAGCATTTCGTCCCGGGCGGAGAGCAGCACATAGTCCACTCCCCAAGTATCCACACCTACGGAGACGATCCGATGCTTGAACTTGTCCGCAGCCAGCTTCAGGCCGGTCTGAATCTCTTTCCAAAGTCCGATGAGATCCCAGCGACGCGTTCCCGCCAGTGTAATGGGACCATTGGGGAACCGATGAATTTCTTCCAGCCGGATCTGCCGGCCGTCATACAGGCCCGCGATCACACGACCACTTTCCGCTCCCAGGTCAATTGCCAGATAAACGTGTGCAGACATGAAAAAGCCCAGGTGTTAATCAATAATTTTGCTGATGGGGAACTCCACGATGCCGTTGGCTCCGGCTGCCTTCAACTTGGGCACAATAGAGCGGACCACGGAATCGTCGATAATCGTGTTGACCGCCACCCATTCCGGATCGGAGAGTGACGAGACTGTGGGATCTTTTAATGCGGGCAGGTCACGAAGAATTCCCGGAAGGTCGACCCGGCGCACATTCATCATCAGACCGACTTTCCCTTCGGCCGCCAGACAGGACTGCAGCATCAATGCAATTCCTTCCAGCTTCTCCCGCTTCCATTCATCTCTCCAGGAATTCCGGTTGACGATCAGCCGGGTGGTGCTTTCAATCACTTCATCCAGAATGCGCAGGTTATTGGCCCGCAGTGATGAACCTGTTTCCGTCACTTCCACAATGGCATCTGCCAGCCGGGGAGGTTTCACCTCGGTGGCCCCCCAGGAAAATTCCACGTCGGCGGTGACTCCGTGCCGCGCCAGGTAGCCTTGTGTCAGACCCACGGCTTCCGTGGCAATCCGTTTCCCTTGCAGATCCTGCACACTTTGTGCGGGAGAATCTTCGGGCACGCACAGGACCCAGCGAACCGGTCGGCGGCTGACTTTTGAAAAGAGCAGCTCGCAGACTTCATGAACGTTGGCCTGCGTTTCCATGACCCAGTCGTAACCGGTAATTCCAGCATCCAGGATGCCGTCTTCCACATAACGGGCCATTTCCTGGGCGCGGATCAGCAGACATTCAATTTCCGCATCATCGATCGAGGGATAATACGACCGGGAGTTGAATGTAATTTTATAACCCGCTTTGCGGAACAATTCTGCAGTGGCTTCCTGCAGACTGCCGGCGGGAATCCCGAGTTTCAATTTTTCTTCGGACATGATCTGATTCCTCAGTGCACTGATCGCAACGACTGCGTGCGGGTGGGGAAGAGTGGTGAATTTTCAAGCAGAGACCAACGATCTGCCCTGCCAGGGCTTGAATTTGGGTTCGTGATCGCGAAACGTCCTCCGTCGTCGGACTTTGCGTTCAGGCCGACAACGAATTTTAGAGTCGACGAAACACTATTTCTTCTGATAGACCACAGCCGGGTCAAAGATCCGCTCTCCTTCAATACTGACATTGCCGGTGGCAGGGTCCAGCTTACGGAAAAAGCAGCTTTTGTAGCCTTCGTGGCAGGCCGCTCCTCCACGCTGATGCACACGCACCAGAAGCGTGTCAGCATCGCAATCCAAATACAAGCCCTTCAACTCCTGGACATTGCCACTCTCTTCCCCTTTGCGCCAAAGTTTCTGGCGACTCCGACTGTAGTAGCAGACATGACCGGTCTGCAGCGTCTCTTCGTACGCAGCCTGATTCATATAGGCCAACATCAAAACTTCACCAGTCTGATCATCTTGTGCAATGACAGGAATCAGTTCCATTTTGGAAAAATCGGGCTTATTCACGAGTTGCTTCCTGTTTGCTGCTGCCGGTTGGAATACTCCGATTCCAAGGTCCAGGCGAGCTGGTCACACGATGATCAATTGGTAGCACTTCCCGGTTGGAAGCTTGAAATCTTCAACAATTGATGAAGGTTTCTTCGCGGCAACGAGAACCGCTGAATAAACAAATTGCAGTGAAATTCGACATCTCGACCGGGGAAAGATCGGAAGTCAGACGCACTTTAGCACGTCAGAAATGCCGTCTCCAGTGGTCGGGAAGGTTTGTTTTCTGGGAGCAGGTCACCAGTGGGTTTTTATCAGGTACTAAGGACAAGCAGTTGGCCTGGATGGAGGTCCGGGGAAAAACGTTTCGAACAATAAGCTGTTTTGGTGAATCCAGATCCGGTTCCCAGATCCGGTTTCAATGTGTCGGAAAGATGGGGGGGGCTGCCGGGGAGAGAAGGCCATCGGGATTTCTCTCTTCTGGTTAAGCTTTTCATCAAACTTCACTTCCTCTAGGATGCGCCGCGTTATCCGGTATGGATGCACTTTATCATTTTCAAATACGGAAGCAGGACATGGCAGCAGACAGCGGCGTGAATATTACATGGCATGAACATAAAGTCACCAGCGACAAACGCAAAGAGCTGATGGGACACAAGGGAGTTGTCCTCTGGTTCACCGGATTGAGCGGATCAGGCAAGAGCACGATTGCCAATACCGTTGATCACAAGCTGCACGAAGCTGGAACGCATACTTATGTGCTGGACGGAGACAACGTCCGCTTTGGTCTGAACAAAGACAAGAAATCTCTGGTGGAGAAAGCCGGCTTTTCGGAAGCGGCGGGTGCTCGCTTTGGTGTGGGCTTCTCTGCAGAAGACCGTATGGAAAATATTCGCCGGATTGGCGAAGTGGCCAAACTGTTTTCTGACGCAGGCATCGTGACGCTGACAGCCTTCATTTCTCCCTACCGCCTGGATCGCGACAATGTCCGCAAGATTCTGGCGCCAGGTGAATTCATTGAAGTGTACGTGAACGCTTCGCTGGCGACATGCGAGAAGCGAGATCCCAAAGGGCTTTACAAGAAGGCGCGGGCAGGGGAAATCAAAGGTTTCACCGGTATCGACGACCCGTATGAGGCTCCCGAGAAAGCCGAACTCGTTTTGGATTCGGACTCCAAGGGAATCGACGAACTGGCTGATGAAGTCATCGCCTATCTGAAGCAGCATGGCTATCTGTCTGCCTGAAACTTGGTGAATTTGGGGAGAGGGCGCGGGGTCGTTTTTTCCGTTGATCGTGCTGCTGTTTGCAGGCGAAACGGGCAGATCAGGGGGCAAAGAGGCTTTGCCCGCACGATTTCCGCCAAAATTCTCAGTTTTTGTGGACTTTGACTATGCTGGATAATTGACAACCTGAAACAGCCGGACTCTACTAGGCCAGCATTTTAGCTGATCAACGTCCCCTTAGATGCCATTTTGAAAGGAGCCACGATGGCCGATAAGCCATTGACGAAAACGCAGATTTTAAATGAGTTGGCCGAGCGTTCCGGTGTTGCCAAGAAAGATGTTTCCGAAGTCCTGGAAAAGCTGGAAACACTGATTGAAGAGAGCCTGGGCAAAAAAGGGCCTGGCGTATTCACTCTGCCTGGCCTGATGAAGATTTCCATCAAAAGTGTGAAGGCTCGTCCAGCACGCCAGGGTCGAAATCCTCAGACTGGTGAAGAAATTACGATTGCTGCCAAAAAGGCCAGCAAGAAGGTGAAAGTAACCGCCCTGAAGAAGCTGAAAGAAATGGTCTAGAGCAAGTTGCTCTGGCCGGTGTCCACGGTGCTCGTGTTTCATTGATGAAATGTTGAATGCCGCGAGACAGGACCGGAACGGTGTGACGTGAATACGTTCTCACTATTCGCCATTTCTGGAGAGATCAGAGATGAGTTGCCAGCTTGGCAATCCGTGCTAGTGCAGCTCAAATCTCCAGGAGATCGAAGTACTCAGGCCTTAAGAAGAAGCTGGCTTGCATGAACCGGCATCTCATCGAAATATGAGGAACGCTTCAGCAGGCCAGTGAGCGCTAGCGGTCAGAAACCGGTGCTTTCCCACATCCATGGTGAGAAGGCATCCTACGAAGAAGACTCACAACCCCGGTCAGTGTGACCGGGGTTGTTGTTTTTTAAGCGAATCACCAAGCCAGGCTTGGGGTGTTCATGTTGTGGAAATTTGAAACAAACTGGGCAGTCCAGACGCCGCCTCGGAGAATCATGGTATTCACCTGCTTCCTCAAGCTCACGTTCCTGTCGTGATGCACATGGTCTCATCATGGCAATTGGCGGGCTCTCTCCCGTTGATATCGGCCAGTGGTGTCAGTGAGAGGCTGCCGACAATCACATCATCGACACCTTTTCAACATGCTCTCAAGTGCGCGAAAAAATCTTTGTCGACGCAATTGTTGATTGTACAAGACGATCGTATGGAGGACTTCAAAAAGCGGACTGTTCGTGCTCCGTTTACGTTTGACTATCACCTGCTGGCGAGTACGATCATCCCCGTTGAGTATCTTTTCCATTCCCGAAACGCGAACCCTTCTTGGTTGAGTTTCTGTTCTGATTCGGATGCTGGAGAATGTTTCTTGTGCTCGGCAGATCCGGGCCATTTCGTTCACACATCAAGCAAACAAAAGCTTTCACACGACGGGTTCCGTTTCTTACGATCCATGCCGCTTCTCTCCGCAGCTCGCGTTTCCTGATGCCATTGTGGAATGGCAACGGAGTGCAGTTTCAGCATAACAACACCCCCGACCATCAGGGTTGGACAACGGTGCGGAAGAAGAAGTGCGCCAGAAGGGTTGCAAGATGCTACCCGTACTGTCATCAGGCGGCTATGACAATCATTCAATTCTCGATGCTGTTCATCAGGCCCTGCAGAAGAGTCTGGGAACACGCAAATACCAAAACTGGTTTGGCGGTTCCACACGAATGGAGCTAGCCGCTTCACAGATTGTTCTGCATGTCCCCAGCCCTTATCACGCCAAGTGGGTACAAAAGCAGTTCGAACGCGAACTGTTGAGCATTGCTGCTGAATTCGTCGGGCCTGAGGTGAGCGTCCAATATGAAATTGGTGGCGAGATCACGCTGACCCCTGCGGTCTCCAGTCCGACATCCACTGCAGGGACGGCCTCCGTGGACGCTGTCTCAGCAGTGCAGTCGAGTGTGAGCCGTCAAACCGGGGCCGGTCCGGGCCGGCGGGAGACGCATGGCCGCAGCAAACGACAGTATTCGCTGAACGATTTTGTCGTGGGTGAAGCCAATGCGCTGCCAATGACAGCCGTTCAGCAATTTATTGCTGAACCGGGTTCGGTCTCCCCGTTGTATCTGCATGGCGGTGTGGGCAATGGCAAAACGCATCTGCTGGAAGGAATTCGTGCCCGCTTAAGAAAAGAGGAACCGCATCTGCAGGTGCTGTTGCTCACGGCCGAACAGTTTGGAAATTACTTCACACAAGCCCTGTCCGGGCGCAGCCTGCCCAGCTTTCGAGCGAAGTTCCGCAATGTCGATGTGTTAATGGTCGATGATGTTGATTTTCTGGATGGGAAGAAAGGATTTCAGGAAGAGTTCCTGCATACCGTAAAGCAATTTGAACAACATGGCCGCCAGATCGTCGTCACGTCCAACCGGCATCCGCGGCTGCTCACACGCACTTCGGACGAACTGGTTAGCCGGTTTCTATCAGGGCTGGTCGCCCGGATCGAAAGCCCCGATGACCAGATGCGTATCGAGATCGTCAAACGGCATGCGCTGCGCATGAAGTCGCGTTTTACTCCAGATGCGCTCGAGCATGTCGCGAAACGCTTCACCAACAATGTTCGTGAACTCGAAGGAGCGGTCAATGTGCTGGCGACATGGGGGCAGATGACCCAGAATAAAGTCACCATTTCTGTCGCCCGACAATTGCTGGGACGGCTGGAACGTGATTGCCTGCGGCTGGTGCGGGTCGGTGATGTGGAAAGTGCTGTCTGCGAATTCTTTGGCGTGGAAGCGGAAACATTGAGGTCCGCATCCCGCAAACGTTCGCTCACGCAGCCTCGCATGCTGGCCATGTACCTGACCCGAAAACTCACACAGACAGCCTATAGCGAAATTGGCAGCTACTTCGGCGGCCGCAACCATAGCACCGTAATGTCAGCAGAAAAGAAGGTTGCAGAGCAACTGAAGTCTGCACAAACCATTCGAGTGGCTTCGGAGAACTGGACAATGGAGGATGTCTTGCAGACACTGGAAGATAGAATCAAGGCGGGATAGAGCGTTTTAGTCAATCTTGTGGCGGACTTGCCTTGCGGCATTCAGTCTTTCATCAAGTGAAACCCTCTCGACGCGGGCACATGATCGACCAAACTGGTCTAGTGCCCTGTCAGGGCTTGGACTTCGGGTACGTGATCGCGAAACGTCCTCCGTTGTCGGACTTTGCGTTAAGTCCTACCCGAATTTTTAAAATTGACGAAGCACTAGTGTTCGTTCCGGAGTGGTCTTCAGGAATTCCGTAGAGATGTCCAATGCCGAAGTTTGCTGTCGTTCTGGCTGCTGCAGGTCGCAGTTCCCGCTTTGGAACAACGTATCACAAAAAGCCGTTTGTCGACCTACAGGGACGTCCCGTCTGGGTGCGGGCACTCGAACCTTTTGCGAATCATCCGGATGTTGTGCAATTGCTACTCGTGCTCTCGCCTGATGATCAGGATTGGTTCAAAGAACAGTTCCGTCCCTTTCTGGCACAGAGACCGATCGAACTTGTCGCGGGTGGTCACGAACGGGCAGACTCTGTGCAGAATGCCTTGTCCCGTGTGCGGCATGATGTCGACTTTGTTGCCGTTCACGATGCTGCCAGGCCGCTGGTCACGCGGGCATTGATCGACGCGGTGTTCGAAGCTGCCCTGCAGACAGGGGCTGCCATTCCTGCCTGTCCCATCTCCAGCACCATTAAACGCGTTCACAATGGAGCGATCGTGGAGACGGTCTCTCGTGACAATCTATGGGGTGCCCAGACACCGCAGGTCTTCGACCGTCAGATCCTTCTGCAGGCCTATGCGGGACGGAACAACTTTGCGGCCACAGATGAAGCCCAACTCGTCGAACGCACCGGGCACGCCGTGGCGATTGTGGAATGTTCCGCACTGAATCTGAAAATCACCACACAGACCGATTTGCTCTTGGCTGAAGCCCTGCTGGAAGTGATGCCGAACCATTCCTCGTTCTAGGAGCCTGTCCGAGGACTTTGAAGTCCGCATCATTGATGAGGAAATTTTTGAAACATCTTTTTTCTGGCGAATGATTTTGAAGTGAACGAACCTCATTCGTGAATCAAACAGATCAAATGGGAAGGAGTTCTCAGGCAGACTCCTAGACCAGTTTGGTCGATCATGTGCCCGCGTCGAAAAGGTTTCACTTGATGAAAGACGGAATACCGCGAGGCAAGTTCACAACAAGATTGACAAAAACGCTCTAAAGCAGGATCTCCGGCAGACCGCTGGGAAAGCCGTTTATTTTTGTCGTTCCATTTGTCTTCGCCGTGCCGCTGACTTCCTGCAGGTCGTGCAGCTCCTGAACTGCGGTTTCACTCGAGGCAAATTGGGGGGAACGAATCCGGAAATCCGTAAGATCAACACCGACAATAGGTTCTCGACATTCTTAAAAATTCTTTCGCCAACTGGCATCGCATGTGATAAGGAGTCTCTCCGCCCCAAAGCAACCTGTTTTTCCTCGGTTGCCCTGTTCCTGTTGGCCCTGTTCCTGTTGGCGGAGAAATTCCTGTGCAATCCAATCATCAGTCGGGTTCAGCCCTGGTCCGGTTTCTGGACAGTTTTCTGCAGGAGCAGAATATCAAATGGATGCTGAGCGTGGGGATGCTGATTCTGCTGGGGTCTTCCCTGCGGCTGGTGACGATGCACTGGTCTGACTATACGCCGTTCTGGAAGTATGGCATTCTTCTCACCTATACGGGGATGATTTTCGCGGCCAGCCAGGTCAGTTATTTTCGCATGGGGCTGCGGCGTACCGGGACGGTTTTGATGGCACTCACAGTCATGCTGGTGCCAATCACATTTGTGGCCTTGCACTGGCTTTGGCCCATCCCGCGCTTCGACCCGATTCACATCGGCTGGCAGATCGAACTGGTCTTGCTGCTGGGACTCAATCTGATTTTGAGCAGCCTGGCGACCCATCGCATCTTCGTTCATTTTCTTCGCAAACCACAACTGACGTTTCAGTTTGCTTATTTAACGCTTTCGTTGGCTGGAGCAATGCCGGCCGTGTCGAATTCATGGGCACCGGGAGCTGTTGCCGCTCTTTGGGGGCTATTTGCGGTTGGAACAGTAAAAGTGAATCGGCATGTTTTCTGGCTTGTTGAAGAAGCACGTCAGCCGCGAATTTTCGGATTCTTTCCCATCGCATTGCTGGGGGCTCAGTTTCTGGGGCTATTTGCTGTCA
>Ga0182739_1002703_pt1 | contig 16257 bp, 18 predicted proteins | sample eDN5th30CBELigBY_FD_128873 | JGI IMG/M metagenome (GOLD analysis project Ga0182739, IMG submission 128873) | Enriched backyard soil microbial communities from Emeryville, California, USA - eDNA 5th pass 30_C BE-Lig BY (version 2) (version 2) | ecosystem: Environmental > Terrestrial > Soil >... | reverse complement strand
GGTCCTGATCTCAACCCAGGGCTATGCCCCACAACCGGACGGTTCCACGATTCCAGTTCCGGAAAAAATCCCCGCGAAATACCACCAGGAAACAACACTCACACGGGAAGTCAAAGCAGGCACGAATCAATTCGACTTCGACCTCACCAGCAAATAGCAAACAGAGGCGGTTCCGGGAGGCCAGCCATTGCCTGACGCCCACGCAGAATGGGTGGCCCGTTGTCAAAAGCGGTCATGCGGTGCATGACCTCCGGGATCTCCCCGAACAGGCCTGATCCTGTGGGATGCCATCGTAAAACGTCCTCCGCGATCGGACTTTGCAGCGAGATGCACTTCGATTTTTCACGTCGATAAGACATCAGGCCGGTTTGGCCTTTGATTGATTACGCTCCGCCTTGAATTCCCTGTCTTTCATCAGGATTCACGTGAGACACCCCTGGCAACTCCGTTCTCGATTGGGAGCAGTCGCGACAGGACGCGGGCCTGGCCAAGTGCGGAAAGTCGGGTGACATCCTCCGGAGAAATCCTGTTGATACGATCTTCCATCTCCAGATGCTGACAGGCCAGTTCATAGGGACGTGCCAGTCCGGGGGCTGCAGCCAGAATGATCGGGCCGAACTCCTGCGGGGAGTCTCGAAGGGTCAGCAGTTCGCTGCCGATCAGCAGCCCGCTCAAAAAGCCGCCCGCCTGCAACGGAGTGTCCCCCAGCAGCAACTGTCGGGTCCGTGTCTGAAAGAGGCTGCGAATCAGTGCTTCCCGCGTGGAAAGTTCCACTCCATCCGCAAACGCCTGTTCCCAGCAGCGAACCTCTTCCTCTTCTCCCGCGGGGCGGGCAATCATCTCCTCGTAAGCATGACGCAACGAACTGTGCTGCCCCAGTAGTTGAAACAGTTCTCCCGTCAGACAGGTCTGGAAGCGGACCAGCCGTCCTTGCTGGACCTGGGCATGTTTGGAATGCGTTCCGGGAAGAATCACCTGGTAATTGCTGGGAGCTGCGGATTGCCGGGCCAGCAGTGCGTCGATTCCAATCAACTCCATTTCTTCGCCACGCATGACATCGGTATCGCTGCGGACTCCGGAAAACAGGAAGAGGGGAACGCGCGAAAGCATCCCCGTTCCTTCCAGTCGCACGTATTGCAGATCCTGCCCGGAGAGAGAAAATGGAGTCCGCGCATACGGGAGTTCCCGCCAGCCGATGGAAGAACTGGCCATCCCGGAGATCAGCACGGGAAGCGGATCGCCCTGAACCGGGCCTGCTTTCACCAGTGCGGATACCTGCTGCTGCAGGATCTCCTGAAATCGCTGTTCCCGCTCCGGCAGGGGAATCCCGGAGAGGCTTCGCACACCCTCCTGCGAGGAGCGTTCTGCGAGAATCTCTCCGGATTCCAAGGCCACCATCCGTAACCGGAAGTGTGTCGTTCCCCAATCACAATTCAAAAAACAGGACATGATCTTCTGCGGATGGATCGGGACAAGTGGTCTCAAGGAAGCTTGAACTCAGACGGTCTCTGCGAACAGGTGAGGTAGCTGCCCACCGTGCCCGCATGGCGTGCGTCTCCACCGGAAAAACGCTCTTCGGCTGGCAGCGGGACGCAAACAATCCAAGGTGAATCGACTCTAAAAATCGGCCTGTAACACAATGCGATAACGGGCTTTGCCTGCCCGCAGATGGGCAATGGCATCATTGATCCGCGACATGGGAAAAAACTCGGCTTGCGGAGTGATTCGATGCCGGCCGGCAAAATCCAGGAGTGTCGACATCGTGGCGGGGCTGCCCAGCGGCGATCCGGATAAAGAAGACTGCGATGGCAACAGTTGCGGAACACTGACCGGAATCGGCTCCAACACCAGTCCGACAAAGTGCAGCCGCCCCTGGGGAGCCAGTGCCTGTAGAATCACCGGCCAGTCCAAAGTCGCATTGACCGTGCAGAGAATGAAGTCCAGACTTCCCTGCAGGCTTTGCATTTCTTCGCGGTTGCGGGAATTCACGACCCGGCTTGCTCCAAAATCGAGTGCTTCCTGCCGCTTATTGTCGCTGGATGTGAAGGCCACGACTTCACAACCCCAACGGTGCAGAAATTTCAGCGCCAGATGCCCCAGCCCGCCAATGCCGATAACGCCCACACGATCCGTGGGAGAAATCCCGAACTGCACGAGCGGATTGAAAACAGTGATTCCGCCGCAAAACATCGGTCCGGCGGATGCGGCTTCAACGGTCTCGGGAACGGGCGTTGCCCAGATCCACTGGCAGCGGACCCGCTCCGCAAATCCCCCCGCGCGACCTACGATCGTCGGTTGGGCCTGTGGGCAAAGGTTGTGGTTTCCGGACAGGCACTGCGGACAGGCCAGGCAGCTTCTCGCATACCATCCCAGCCCGACTTTCTGCCCGATCTGCCGGGTGGTGACATGGGCTCCCACAGCCGAAATCGTGCCGATGATTTCATGTCCGGCAATCATGGGATAGCTGCAGAATCCCAACTCGTTGTCGATCATCGTCAGATCGGAATGGCAGAGTCCGCAACTTTCCACCGTGATTTCCACTTCATCGACTGGCAGCGGTCCGGGATCATGACCGATCAGTTCCAATGGGGCTCCGGCAGCACGGGCGGCATAGGCTGGAATGGATGTCGACATCGCCTTCTCCTGAACGAATCTGATTCAAATTTGAAGTTGACCCTGCGTCACTGCTTTCGGGAGAGACGCACGGCGGCGGACTGAAATTCAGTCACCATCGGACGCACCGCCTGCCAGCGCTGATCCGGAATGCGTTCCAGTCCTTTCATGACAGCGGCTGCGACCTGCTGATCGAGATCGGGACGAAACTTCAGGATCGATTTCGGCGGGGAATTCACATGTTGCAGGACCGCTTCCATCGTATCAGCCGCAGGCCAGGGAAGTTGTCCGGTGAACATCTCAAAGCAGGTCATGGCATACGAATAGACGTCGATCCGCTGATCGGTCGGTTGGCGTTTAATCAATTCGGGAGCCATGTACGCTGCCGTCCCGGTTCGGTTTCCAGGTTTCCGAAACGGGGGCGTATTGGGAACCATCAAGCCGAAGTCGATGAGTTTCACCGTATCATCGTTGGCAATCAGAATATTCCGGGGACACAGGTCGCGATGAATCCACTGCTGGCCGTGCAGATATTCCAGCGCTTCGCCCAGTTGAATGCAGTAATCCAGGCACCGGGACTTCATCCGGTCGTTCTGCATTTCCACGAAGTAGGTCAAAGCCGCCCCTTCCACGAACTCCATCACCAGGAATTGTTCGTCCTGCGTGGTCAGCCCGTGCTCCGTGGTACGCACGATGTTTTTATGCTGCAACGTCAGGGCAATCTCCCCTTCGCGGGGACGATTGAGTCCGACGAACCGCTGCTCCAGTTTCAGCGTCTTTTCCTTGTCCAGCACTTTGACTGCGACCGTCCGTCCGGTACGGGTATCAACCGCTTTCCAGACCTTGGACATGCTTCCCTGGCCGACCCGCTTCTGAAGCTGAAACCGCTGCTCGATCTGAACTTTCGGCACTGCGGAGGAGTTGGCGAAGAGTCGCTTCCAGAAATTCATCGCTTTCCCAACTGATAATCAGAGCGCTGGTGTCGGACGCTGGCTGCTGTCCAGTCCGGGACATCCCAGAGCGGGGTTGCAAATGATCGATCACGTGAATTCCAGTGAAACACAAGAGATTCAGGGCCGAGCATGATCGAACAAAGGCCAAACTGGTCCAGCCCGGGAAAAACGAGGCGCCGCGTTACAATTGGCTGCGGGGGGATTCACAATAGTCGATAATCCGGGAGATTTCTCCTCGTAGATTTTCCCGACTGACGATCCGGTCGACAAACCCGTGTTCCAGCAGAAATTCGCTGGTCTGGAAATTGTCCGGCAACGGCTGTTTGATCGTCTGGCTGACCACGCGTGGTCCCGCGAATCCGATCAGGGCTTTCGGTTCCGCAATGATGATATCTCCCAGCGACGCGAAACTGGCCGCCACTCCTCCCATGGTGGGGTTAGTCAAAATGGAGAGAAACAATCCACCCGCTTCATGATAGCGGCCCAGTGCTGCGGAAACTTTCCCCATCTGCATCAGCGAGAAAATCCCTTCGTGCATCCGGGCTCCTCCGCCCGATCCGCTGACGATCACCAGTGGCAACCGCATCCGCGTGGCTTCTTCGACCAGACGGGTCAACTTTTCACCGACGACAGACCCCATACTGCCCATGATAAAGGCGGAATCCGTCAACCCCAGCAACAACGGACGGCCTCGCAGATATCCGCGTCCCACGATACAGGCTTCCCGCAACGACGTTTTCTTCTGCTCTTCCGCCAGCCGAACCTTATACGGCTTCTTGTCGGAGAACTCGAGCGGGTCGACCGGCGACAGATCCGCAAACCATTCTTCAAAACTCTCTTCGTCCAGAAGCTGTTTGATGCGGACGCTGGCGGAAACATAAAAATGAAATCCGCATTCGGGACACATCCGGTAATTCTTCTCCAGATGCTTGCGGAAGATCGTGGCTGAACAGGCTTCGCAGCGCAGCCACAATCCTTCCGGGACTCCCCGTTTTTTGCGCGGACCACTCCCCTCTTCCGGCATATCCGGAATCGGAACCGTAATATTGGGGCGAACTGCTTCTGAACCGGTGCTCATGGATTTAATCAATCGAAATGAAATCCAGATGAATAGGTTGCCCGTGCCTGTCCTGATCACGGAATAAGAACAATCATGCTCTTCTTTCCGCAACAAGCGAGTTCCACCGCTTTCGTGGCTTTCGTGATCAAGAGTTGGGCAACCGTGATCCGCACATCATCGGAACATTTTCCGGAATTGTCGAGTCCTCTTACACTTCCGGAAAAATTCGATTCCGGAAGAGGATTTGAGCAATCACCCCGGTCGACGCGACGGCCCGACAGAAAATTACAACAACCGACATTCCGTCCCCCTGTGAAATCAGGCCGGCCACGCAACCCCAATCGGTTCCCGGTCGAACACTCGCCCACGGCCCTTCACACATGAGACATTCAGCGATTGCCGCATTTCCAAAACATATCCCCCGCCCATGCCCCCAAAGCGGGGGCTCGCTGGGGAGATCATGTCGAAGTCGCCTCCAGGACTTCGACGCGACGACAGGTTCCCGGTCGCGGTCCGGCTTCGATCAAACGACGCAGGCTACCGCTGAGTTGCTGTTCCACAAGCCCGGCAATGGGATCGGAAGCCACGATTGCAAACCGTCCCCCGCGCCGCATTGGCTTGCGCAAGGCGCGGGCCATCCGGTCCGCGACTTCTTCCGGAAGTTCTCCACAAGGAGGGCAGACGGATTCGGGAGCTTCCTCCCATTGCCGAAACACACGCGGCTGCTTCTGGCGAATCTCTTTTCGGGAAAGCCCCTGCCAGAGTCCCAGATTGGCATTGGTGAGACCGTCCAGCACTCGCACGGAAACATGCAGTTCCCGCCCCAGAATTTCCGCAGTCGTTAATGCCGGTTCGGAAGGAGAGGTGTAAATCCAGTCCAGTTCCGCAGTCCGTAACGTCTCGACCAGTTCTTCCACCTGCGCGACGCCGCAGGCGTTCATGGGGAGATCCAGCGCTCCCTGAATCCGGTCCTGGGCATCAAAATCCGTCTCCCCAGGCCGAATAACAAATTGTGACATGTTGTATCCATCAATTAAGCCGGAGACGTTCGAGCGGCGGCCGCCAGCGACTCCATCTCTGCGATGGCCGTCCCGTAGCAACTCCGATCAAAGATCGAACTCCCAGCAACAAAAACTTCCGCACCCGCTGCCGCGACCTGAGAAATGGTCTGTGGACCAATTCCTCCATCAACGGAAATCAGCGTGCCGGAGCCAAACAGTTGACGGACCTCTTTGATCTTGTCCGTCGAACTGGCAATAAACTTCTGTCCCCCGAATCCCGGGTGGACACTCATGACCAGCACCAGATCACACTCCCCCTGACACCCGGCCAACGCCGAAACGGGGGTTTCCGGGTTCAGGGCGATTCCCGCCAGACGGCCAGCCTCACGGATTTTCCGCAGTAGCGGCACCGGGGCGGCCGTGGCTTCAATGTGAAACGTGATCCAATCACACCCGGCCTTCATGTAATCATCTACCCAACGCTCGGGAGAATCAATCATTAAATGGGCATCCAGCGGAAGACCGGTCTGCTCCCGCAGGCGTTCAATCACGACAGCGCCATACGTCAGATTGGGAACAAAATGCCCATCCATGACGTCCAGATGCAGCATCCGCGCCCCGCCCTCCTCCAGATGGCGGATATCTCGTTCGAGGTTTCCGAAGTCACACTTCAACATGGAAGGAGCGACCACGGGAGGCAGCGGGCGATGGGCATTCATGAACAATGCTTCCCAAACACGGCCCTCTTTTCCCCGCAGGTAAAACCGTGGGGGAAGGAGAGAATCACCGCGTCACCAGAACAGGAAACGCAAATCTCGGGCCAAATTGCGGCGATTGCCATTGCAACCAACGCAATCTCTTTCTGGAAAAGAACTTCCAAATCTCTCAAAAAAAGCCGCCGCCTGCCGATTTGACGGCAGGCGGCCTACATGATCAGACAGACTGCCCGCTGGACGATTACAGTTCCGCAATCTTGGCAATCAGGTCGGCAGTACGGTTCGAATACCCGTATTCATTGTCGTACCAGCTCAAAACCTTCAGCAGATTCCCGCCGATGACCTGAGTCCAGCTCCCATCGAAAATACTGCTATAGGTGCTGCCAATGATATCGGTCGAAACAATCGGGTCTTCCGTGTATTCGAGAATTCCCTTGAGTTCCCCTTCAGCAGCAGCCTTCATGGCGTCGTTGACGTCTTTCGCAGTCACGGTCTTTCCGGTGACAACCACTAGATCGGTGACACTTCCGGTCGGAACCGGCACACGCAGTGAAATCCCGGTCAGTTTGCCATTCAAAGCCGGCAGCACCTGCCCCACGGCTTTGGCCGCACCGGTGGAAGTCGGGATAATATTGATGGCAGCCGCCCGGGCACGACGCGGATCGCTGTGAATCTGATCGGAGACTCGCTGATCATTCGTGTACGCATGCACGGTGGTCATCAGGCCTTTTTCGATGCCGAACTCGCGATCAAGCACCTTGGCCATCGGGGCCAGACAATTGGTCGTGCAACTGGCGTTGGAAACGCACTTGTGCTCGGCTTTCAGATCACCGTCGTTCACGCCCATCACCACCGTCAGATCCACTTGATCCTTGGCGGGAGCAGACAAAACAACTTTCGAGGCGCCAGCTTCCAGATGACTGTCATATCCCGGCTTTTCCGCGGTCGCCCGTGCGGTAAAGAACCCGGTCGATTCCAGGGCCACTTTCACTCCCAGTTCTTTCCAGGGGAGTTTGCGGGGGTCCTTTTCCGCGACCACTTTGATCTTCTTGCCATTCACCACCAGAGAATCGCCATCCGCTTTGACTTCGCCGGGAAAACGCCCCTGCACGCTGTCATATTTGAGCAACATGGCCAGCGCCTTCGGATCACCCAGATCGTTGATCGCGACAATGTCAAATTCGCTTCCACGAGCCATCATGGCCCGAAACGTAATACGACCAATACGTCCAAATCCATTAATCCCAACTGTCACTGCCACGAGATCATCTCCAAGGTTTAAACACGAACGACGGCAATTCTTTTGAAGACCGTCCTGTGACGCAAAGAAACGCAGGACGCCGGAACAGCCCAGGCACGAGATTCACACAGGCCTGTCCATGACGCCGTGAAGAACGCACGACATCTGCCGATGGGCCGCCTCACGTAAGCCGCGAATTGTATCCGCGAACGAAAAGGGTCTCAAATCACTTCCGCACGACGCAAGAAATGTTTCTTGAGATCTCAGTTTTGAGACGCAATTGACCGCTCGCCTGCCCCGGCAGATCTTCAGATCAAAACATGTCGACACGAGCCCTGTAACAATCACCTGCCGACACCCTGCTTCCCCGCAGATCGCCTTTTCACACCCCGAAATAGGGGCAAACGCCGAAAGAACACCCACTTCCGAGAGCAGGCGACATCCGAAAAATGCCAAAAAGAGTCATTCAACATTCTCACATCTTATTTCCAAACAACATGTTACAGCAGGAGCCCACAATTTTTCTTCAAAGGCGTCCACACTCTGACGAAATTCCGGCCTGCCGGACTGGAACTTTCTCCCGGTTTTCGCCTACACTTCCCCCTTCGTTTTTTCCGAGATGGTGACAGTGATGCCTAAAGCTAAAACACATAAGGGAATTGCCAAGCGGTTCAAAGTGACCGGCTCCGGCAAAAAAGCCAAGCACCGCGCTGCCAACCGCGGGCACATTCTGGGGAAGAAGAGTGGCAAGCGCAAACGACAACTGCGTAACGGCGGGATCGTGTGCGGGGCCAACGCCCGCATGATTGTCGAAGCCGTTCGCCCCAGCCTGTAAGTGGCAATCTTTTGCATGTTCGGCGTACCGGCCCCTTCGAGAACGCTGGAGATGCCGTGATCTCCCTGCCTGTTGTCTGGATCAATCATCACAGGTTGATCCTGTTGTGATCAATCAAGCACGTCCCGTGGACGGCTTCAGAGGATTTTGAGTCATGCGTGTTTCATACGGAAAAGCCCGGCGGAAAAAGAAGAATCGTATTTTCCGGGAAGCCAAAGGCTTCTGGGGTGGGCGAAGCCGTCTGTGGCGGACGGTCCAGGAATCAGTCATCCGGGCTCGGGCCTACGCATTCCGCGACCGCCGTACCAAGAAGCGGGAATTCCGTGCATTGTGGATCACTCGTATCAACGGTGCCTGCATGCCTCACGGCCTGCGCTATTCGGAATTCATCCATGGCCTGACATTGGCTGGAATCACGCTGAACCGGAAAATGCTCAGCGAAATCGCGATTCGTGAACCTGCGGTCTTCGACGAAATCGTCGCTGCCGCGAAGGCAGCGCTCGCAGACAAGAAATAGCACACCCCGCGATTCGATTCAGTCATCGAAAAAGCCCGGCGCTCATCGCCGGGCTTTTTTTGTTGTTTGACGATCTGGCAACAATGTGAAAGCCAGATGTTACCAGCCGGTGAAGGCATCCTCTCTGGACTTTTTCACAACATCCAGAGGACCCCGCCCAGCAAAAGCAGGAATGCGGGAACCAGCATCAGCAATGCCATGGCCACCATGAATCCAATTGACACCGCCGTCAATTCCTCATCCTGATGAATGACCACCTTACCCGAGTCGTGCCGTGCAGCAGCAGACACGTCATTTCCCGCACTTCTCAGCGGATTCTGCGAAGAACCCTCATCAAACAAATTTGTTTCCACCATAAGAAAGCTCCTGAGATCATTTTCATGGTTGAGACCAGTCTGGTCTTTGTTCGATCACGCTCGGCCTTGAATTCCCTGTCTTTCATCAGGGTCCACTTGAGACACCATGGGCAACTTCCGCTCGAGAGCAAATGACTCTCGCAGGGTCCACACAACGTGCGTTTCAACCAATGAAACGCTGTTCGCCTCCTACTGCTCCGCAGCTTGGTGTTCGGGGTTGGTTTCTGGAAAATTCCGCTCCGTTGTCGCTCACTTCATGTTTTTTGAGCCGCAATCGACGACTCGTGGCAGGATGCGGACAATCCGGTGTGGCTCCACTCCAGCCAGACAAACAACATCTTCCGGTTCACAGGAACCGGATATTTCGTCCGCAGATTGCTGAAAACATGTCACTGAAAGCCTCTTCAAAACGAAACCGGTGCATTACCAATCTTAAGAAATCGGGGAGGCAACGTCACCAGACCAGCCACCACGAGCGCTCCACCACAACTTCGTTTTGAAACCTGGTGCCCTGTCAGGGTACCAGACTCTCACCCGGCACTGGCAAGTTCGAACGAAAAACCGGAGCAGTCCCGCCATGACGGCCTCACCATTTGAAAGGGGTACTGATCAGCAGGTAAACGGCATAGATTCCCACCAGGAGTGCCGGAAGCAGATAGAGCAGCATGGCAACAGTTCCCAGTTTCTCGATCTTCTGAAACAGCGTCCGCCCTCTCAAAATCATGCGATCACTGTCATCCCCCTCCCCCGGCACAGCTTCCGCTTCCAGCCGGCCATGACACTCCGGGCAAACAGACGATGACGCCGACAGGTCCGCCCCACAATGAAAACAAAAGACTTCGGACTCGCCCCGTGAAGGAACGCAAGTGTGGTCAGCCAGAAGTTTGTGTGCCGCATCAAGCTGAGACTGATCGACAAAGACCTGCGGACGATGGAGATTGTCGATTGCGCCGAGGGCAAAATACCCTACGAGGGAAATATCATCGACAGCGACCGCCCGGATGCCCGCCTCGTTCAGCAGAATCGCCTTTAACTGAGCATCCACATTCGTCCGGGCGATCAGGGCACAAACGGGAGACGTCAACGATGGCAACAACTCCGGAGCCGCCCCGGCCACAAACGCTGGACCAGATTCGAAGTGTTCCTCGCTGGACATGGCCGTCTCCTGCTGGACGTGAATCACACCCGAGGGCGGAAGAACACTCTGCTCTTCCGCCCTCGGAGTCTGTCAGGTTGTTCCCACCACATCAGGATCAGTTTCGGGGACAGCGTCGCTGTCCGGATCGAACCATTCCGGCTTGAAGACGACGCGCTTCTGATGATCCATCGCCAGATTGGCCGCCATGGCCATAATGGCGTCGGCCATAGCGACGACTCCGTTACATCGCAAACCTCCCTCTGCGGGGGAAAGCGGCTTGCCTTCCGGCCAGTAATTGGGGCCGTGATTCCGGATGGCGTAACAGAAATGCTCCATCTCTTCTTTATACCCCCGGGAGACATTCGAAGCCCAGTCGGTTCCACCGTCGGACGCTTTCGCCGCTCCGGATGTCGTCTCATAGGCTTCCAGCACCGGCCCGCCTCCAGCGGCATTTGCGGAAACAACCCAGAGCCGCTGATCGGGTCCGCCGCCGGAGCTGCCGCGTCCTTCTTCTTTCCAGAGCATCCCTTCTTTTTCGGTCTTCATGAACAACGTCGCCCGGCTGCCGTAGACGATTTCTCCATACGGCTCGAACTTGTTGGTGCTGATTGAGGAATAGGTCACCACGCAGACATCCCGCTTGTTCTGCTCGTAGTGCTTTCCGGGAAACTCGAATGTGACAAAGATCGCATCATCCACTTCGCGGTCGTCATCCCACTTATCTTTCGGCCCGACCCCTTCAATCCCATAAAAATTCTTCCCCCCATAGCCCTGTACAGCAATGGGATGCACCTTTCCCAGAAAGATACTGCAGGCATCCATCTGGTGGCTGCCCAGTTCCGCCATCAGCCCGCCGCCCGTCTCGTTATACAGGCGCCAGTTCACGAGCTTGTTGATATTGTCGAAGCCGAAATCCGATAACTTGACGTCTTTCAGCTCTGCCGCGTCGGACTTCGGAATGGACTTCTGCCAACTGTCGCTGTGCGGGAAACTGTTGTTGCGATGCCACTGGGCGCGAATGTACTTGATGTCTCCCAGCACGCCCCCCTGCACGAGGCTGTTGGCATGGTGGTAAAGCACGCTGTAATGACGCTGATGCCCAACCGCCAGCAGCAGATTCTTCTCTTTGGCTTTGCGAATCATCTCCTTGCATTTGGTGATGGTCCGGGCCATGAGCTTTTCGGTCAGCACGTGCAGTCCGGCGTCCAGACAGTCCATGGCAATTGGAGCGTGCGTCACCAGCGGAGTGGCGATGACGACTGCATCGAGCTTCAACTCTTTTGCGTGCTTCAGCAGTTCCTGATGACTGGAGTACCGCTTGATCTTGCCCGCTTTTTCAACGCCGAGCTTCTTGATGAGTCCTTTGCGGTCGTCGTTGCCGTCCCCTTCAAAAGCCCGTTCCCGATTCGACGGGCGCAGATCAGCGATGGCCACAACTTCCATGTATTGTTCCGGGTGTTGCGTGAGCAGGATATTCCCCTCATCGCCAGTCCCGATAAAAGCCACACGGACGCGGTCCGATTCCAGTTCCTGATAGCCAAAGTAGGCTGCCCCGACTCCCAACGTGCCGGCAGCGGCGGCTTTCATCAACCCGCGCCTGGTCACGTCTAACGAGGAAATGCCGTCCACAGCTCGTGTGAAGTTTTCCTTCCCGATCCCTTCCTGTTCCGGTGTCAGCGCCATTGCTCAATTCCTCATCTCGTGACAAATTTATTTTTCAATGCTGCAAGCAGCCTGTCTTCAACCGTCAACGTACATCCTGACCGCTGGACCAACTTCCCTCCCCGAGGGGAGCCGCAGAGATCCCGACGACCAATGTTGCGATCCACATTTGTCTATTGTTGCTGCCAGCCTTATCATTTTGAAGTGGAAAAGGGAGGGAAGTTGGCCCAGGACAGAAGATGGCGCCACCAGACACCTCCACAAAATCGCTGCATCCCCCCAAAGATCCTGCTGCAACCTCCTCCAAGAACGACGTGAACAGCGGAAGATGCAACCAGATCCAGCCGGCAACGCCGAGTAGCGAACGGCCCAAGTCTATCGAGATTTCGAACGTTTCCAACGGCGTGAACAGCGGAAGATGCGACCAGAACCAGCCGGCAACGCCGGACGGGGAACGGCCCAGGTCTATCGAGATTTCGAACGTTTCCAACGACGTGAACAGCGGAAGATGTGACCAGAACCAGCCGGCAACGCCGGGTTGTCAGGAGAACATCTGTCCGTGTCCAGTGGCCTCGAAGGCGTTTTTGTAGTGCTGGATCTGGGGAGCAGTCCCTTCTTGCCAGGTGATGGCGATCACATCGAAGCGGCCGCGAGCCTGAAGCAGCCGATGCTGTTTGAGCCAGACCAGTGCTGCCCGGGTCAGTTGCTGCTGCTTGGCAGTATGAACAGCCTCCGTGGGATGGCCAGCAGCGTGCGAAGACCGCGTCTTGACTTCCACAAAGACAATCGTCTCCCCATCCAGCGCAATCAGGTCGATTTCTCCTACGCGACTGCGGGATTGTCGGGCCAGAATCCGGTATCCCAGACGCTGCAGGTAGCGGGCGGCTGCCCGTTCACCACGATCACCAAAGAGCTTTCGTAACCAGCCGATGCGAGTCTTCATGGCGGAGTTCGTGAAAGAGGACGTTCCTGATCATCCCATCGGGGGCCGGTCGGTTCCTTGACGAGTTCGTGCAACCCGTTTTCAACAGCACCGCCTGATGGGCTGTCAGCCAAGGATCAGCCTGTAAGAAAGAGGCATGACATTCCGAGGCCCTGGCAGGGCTGCGTTCTGGAGTGCGTCATCGCAAAACGTCCTCCGTTGTCGGACTTGACGTGAAGACCTGCCTAAAATTCCAGAGTGAACGCAGCACCAGAAAGCAGAATACAAAAAACCGTCGAACAGCACAGCGTGTTGTGTGCCGTCCGACGGTCTGAAAATCCTGAGCGTGCAGCGCTCTTCCCGGCTTTCCGGGACAGCGTTCACTTTCGGAGCTTCGGCTGAAACTATTCCGCGGTGCTGGCTGCCTTCTGCCGGCGTTCGGTCAGGCGAGTGGCCTTACCGACACGGTCGCGGAGATAGAACAGTTTGGCACGGCGAACGCGGGCCTGCCGCTTGGTGACGACGTCGGCGATTTTGGGAGAATTCACGGGGAAGGTTCGTTCGACCCCTTCGCCCGCCACGATCCGGCGAACGGTGAACATTTCGGCCATTCCGTGACCACGGCGGCCGATCACCACTCCAGAGAAGATCTGAATGCGTTCCTTATCCCCTTCCAGAATCCGGGTGTGAACGTCGACGGTATCGCCAACGGCAAATTTCAACGGGGTTTCACGAACGCTGGGCTTTTCCGCCAGGTCGAGCAATTGATGTCGCATGATCTCTATTCCGAATTGTCTCGAGAGGTGCCGCATGGGACAGGCACATCGATCAGGTTGCTCTCGTCTGTCATCGCCCGAGGCGATTGTCAGTCCCGACGAGTTCAGCTCTCCGGGTTGCCGGAGGAGCCGTCCAGTAAATCACTCCGCCGCTGGCGGGTCCGTTCCAGACTCTGTTGTTCCCGCCAGGCGGCGATGGCTCCATGATTCCCGCTCAGCAGGACATCCGGAACCGTCATCCCCCGGTATTCGCGGGGGCGGGTGTACTGGGGGTATTCCAGTCGCGCCGCTGACGAAAACGAATCGTATTTGGCACTCGTCTCATCTCCCAGCACGCCGGGGATCAGGCGAATGACTGCATCAATGACCAGCATCGCGGGAATCTCGCCGCCGTTGCAGATGAAGTCTCCAATGGAGATCTCCAGCGGGGCGAGTCCCTGAATGATCCGGTCGTCAAAACCTTCATAACGTCCACACAACAGCAGTAATCGCTGAGAAGTAGACAACTCTTCAATCAGCGGCTGATCGAGCTTTCGTCCCTGGGGAGTCAGCATGATCAGTCGGCCGGGTGGACAGACGCGGGCCTGCACCTCTTGCACACAATCAAAAATCGGTTCACATCGTAGCAGCATTCCGGGGCCGCCTCCATAGGGAGGCTCATCCACCGTTTTATGCCGATCCGTTGCCCAGTCCCGGAAGTTCCACAGGTGAATGTCCACCAGACCGGCATCAATCGCCCGTTTCAGCAGACTCTGATGCAGATATCCGTCGAAAATCCCTGGAAACAGCGTCAGAACATCAAACCGAATCATCGAAAGCAATGTTCCAGACTGCCGGCATGACTCCAGAGAAGGCTCAAAAACACGCCGAACTTCATTTTGAGCCCATTCCCTGCAACACAGAGACATTCAGCCGCCGGCGCAGGTTGCTGACTATTCCGCAGCGTCCCCAGCGGGTGCTTCTTCGGCAGCGGGAGCCGCCTTCGCCTGCGGGGCCTGCATCGGAGGAGGCGACTTGACTTCGCCCCAGTCATTCTCCTTGACTTTCCGGATCAGAGTGGCGACCCGTTCGCTGGGCTGGGCGCCGACGGAAATCCAGTGTTCGACGCGATCGAGTTTCAGCGTGACGCGTTTCGACTTGTCGCGGACCATTGGATCATAGGTGCCGATTTCTTCGATTGCCTGTCCGTCACGAGCTTTACGTTGATCCATGACACAAATACGGTAAAACGGCCGATGTGTCCGTCCCAGCCTCTTCATCCGAATGCGAACCGCCACAAATTTCTCCTTGGTTTCCACGCAACCGGTCGTCTAATTCGCCGGTTTTTCATCGCGTTCAGCCGCCGGACACACTCCGACCGCCGATTTGGTTGCTCTCTTCACAGGCAGTGCCCATCACCACCCGTCATCAATTCGTCAGCGGGCACTCGACCAGCTTGGGCTTTGTTCTCTCACGCTCGGCCTGGAATTCCTTGACCTTCGCCAAGCCCCACGCGAGACATGATTTACAATTCCGCCCTAACGACGCTTGTTCTTTTTACGTTGCTCCTTGGCCTGTTTCCGCTGCTGTTTTTTCTTGTCGCGGAGCATTTCTTTATCGGCCGGACCACGTTTACTTCTCTGTTTTTCCCGCAGTAAATCCGCTCCGGGGTTCATCATTCCGGATTGCAGTTCGCGGACTTTTTTCATCCGGTCGCCCGCTCCCAGACCCGCCATCTGCTGCATCATTCCAGACATTCCCTTGAACTGCTTCAGCAGATCGTGGACTTCAGCGGGGTTGGTCCCACTTCCTTTGGCGATGCGGTTTCGGCGAGAACGGTCGATTCTGTCAGGATTTCGTCTTTCGTCAAGAGTCATTGAGTGAATCATGGCCCGAACTCGCCCAAGATCCTTATCGGGATCCATCCCATCCAGCGCGTTCAATGCCTGGGAAATCTGTCCCATTCCGGGAATCAGCTTCAGCAGGGACTTCATCGACCCCATCCGCTGAATCTGTGCCATTGCGGATAAAAAGTCGTCCAGACCGAATTTTCCTTCCAGCATTTTCTTCTGCTGGAGTTCCATTTCCTTTTCGTCCAGCACTCGCTGGGCTGTCTCCAGCAGGGTCGCCACGTCTCCCTGTCCGAGAATCCGCTGAGCCATCCGGTCAGGATGAAACGGTTCCAGCTTATCCGTCTGTTCCCCTGTTCCGATCAGTTTGATGGGAACCCCGGTGACCGCCTTGACCGAGAGTGCCGCCCCCCCCCGGGTATCTCCGTCCAACTTGGTCAGGATGACTCCATCCAGTTCCAGCGCTTCGTTGAACGCCTTCGCACTGTTGACCGCGTCCTGTCCGGTCATGGCGTCACAAACCAGCAGGGCCTGATCCGGACTCAACTTGTTGTCGATCTCGACCAGTTCTTTCATCAACGAGTCGTCAACATGCAGACGTCCGGCGGTATCGAGAATCAGGACGCTGCAATCGTGGGC
>Ga0182739_1002702_pt1 | contig 16258 bp, 27 predicted proteins | sample eDN5th30CBELigBY_FD_128873 | JGI IMG/M metagenome (GOLD analysis project Ga0182739, IMG submission 128873) | Enriched backyard soil microbial communities from Emeryville, California, USA - eDNA 5th pass 30_C BE-Lig BY (version 2) (version 2) | ecosystem: Environmental > Terrestrial > Soil >... | reverse complement strand
GACCGGGGTCGACGTGGCGGTCGTCGAGGGGGCGGCTTCGGCGGAGGGAGGCGTCACCGCCTCGGGGCTGCCGCCAGCGGCGACCTGGGTGGCGCGATCGCCGGAGCCGCAAGCAGCAACGCCGATCGAGAGCGCGACGAGGAGGAGGGGGAGCAGCCGGCGCGGGGTCATGGCGGTCGAGTCTGGCCTGCGGTCCGGCTCGGGATCAGCCGATCCACGCGACCGTCACGGGATCGTCCCCCCATCGCAACCTGGATGGGTGGGTTCCGGCCCCCAGCACGCGACGAGCCTCGTGCGGGACCGGAGCGATCGCGACCCGGATCCCCACGACGGTCCTGCGGGCGCGGTGTCACGATCCCGGCGGCTGGCTCGTCAGGTGGGCAGCCGAACCCCCAGGAGCCCACCGTGGACCAAGCCACCGTCGATCCCGTCGATCCCCTGCACCGCCCTGACCAGCGGGACCAGCCGGCCGCGACCGTGGTGGTCGGAGCCGGGCTCGGGGGCCTCATCGCGGCCGTCACCGCCGCTGGCCGCTCACCGGGTCGGCGCGTGGTGCTCGTCGACCCCCATCCACCTGGCGGCCGAGCCCGGACCGACCAGCGCGGCGGCTTCACCTTCAACCGCGGTCCCCGGGCGCTCTACCGCACCGGTCCGGCCGACCGGGTGCTGCGCTCGATCGGCGTCGACACCGGCCGTGGCGGCCCACCGAGCCTGCGCAACGCCATCGCCGTCCACGACGGGGGCGTCCACCGGTTCCCAGGTGAGCCGCTCGACGCCCTGCGCACGTCGCTCCTCACCGCCCGCCAGAAGGCCGAGCTCCTGCGCACCCTCGCCGCGCTGTGGCGAGCCTCGCCGGCCACGACGGACGGGCGCTCGCTCGGCCAGTGGCTCGATGCACGAGGCGTCGGTGGCGTGGTGCGGCAGTCCACCGAGGCGCTCGTGCGCGTGGCGTCCTACGCCAACGCCCCCGAGACCTTCGCGGCCGGGCCGGCCCTGGCCAACGCCCGCGCCGGGATCAGCCCCGGTGTGCGCTACCTCGATGGCGGGTGGCAGTCGCTCGTCGACCAGCTCCTCGTGATCGCGTCCAGCCGGGGCGTGGAGGTCGTCCAGGCCGCCGTGCGCGCGGTGGCGCCTGGCCCGGCATCGGTCACGGTGACGACGGACGGTCCCTGCTGGGAGGCGGCAAGCGTCGTGCTCGCCCTCGGCGGTCCCGACGCCGCCGCCGCCGTGCTCCCCGCCCGTCCGGCTTCCTGGGGCGATCTCGCTCCACCGGTCACCGCCGCCTGCCTGGAGCTGGGGATCCGGGGGCTGCCGACCCACCGGTTCGCCCTGGGCATCGACGAGCCGCTCTACGGATCGACCCACTGCCCACCGGCCGATCTGGCTCCCGAGGGCCACGCCGTCGTCCACCTGATGCGGTACCAGCCCGTCGGCGACCACGTCCCCGCCACCGAGCAGCGAGCCCGGCTCGAGCAGCTCGCCCGCCAGATGGGCATCGCGCCCGATGCCGTGGTCGAGCAGCGCTTCCTCGCCAAGATGGTGGTCGCCGGCACGCTCCCCCATCCGGCCACCGGCGGCCTCGCCGGCCGGCCACCGGTCGACGTCGCCGAGCACCCCGGCGTGTTCCTCGCCGGCGACTGGGTGGGTCCGACCGGCCTCCTGCTCGATGCCGTCGCCTCGAGCGCGGTCGAGGCCGGTCGTCGCGCCGCTTCTCGTTCGGCCACCATGGCGCGCGCATGATCACCGACCGCGCCGTCTCCGGCGACGCCGAGTTCGAGCAGGAGCGCCCCCGGCTCGAGGGCCTCGCGTACCGGATCACCGGGTCTCGGGCCACCGCCGAAGACGTCGTGCAGGATGCCTGGCTGCGCTGGGAGCGGTCCGATCGCGAGGCCGTCGAGCGTCCCGCGGCCTGGCTGACCACGGTCACGAGCCGGTTGGCCCTCGACCACCTGAAGTCCGCACAGCGCACCCGGGAGACCTACGTCGGCCCCTGGCTGCCGGAGGTGGCGGTGGCCGACCCCGGGCCGGCCGAGCGCGCCGAACTGGCCGAATCGGTGACGATCGGCTTCTTGACCGTGCTCGAGCGGCTGGGCCCGACCGAGCGGGTCGTGTTCCTCCTCGCCGACGTGTTCGCCACGCCGTTCGAGGAGATCGCCGCCATCGTCGGCAAGTCGCCGGAGGCGTGCCGCCAGATCGCCTCGCGCGCCCGTACCCGCGTCCGAGACGGCCGGCCGCGGTTCGAACCGACCGGCGAGGACGCCTGGCAGGTGGCGCTGGCGTTCCTCACCGCTGCTCAGGTCGGTGACCTCGACGCCCTCGTCTCGCTCCTGGCCGACGATGCCCTCGCCATCTCCGACGGCGGCGCCGACCACCATGCGGCCCGCCGCCCGGTCATCGCCGAGCGGATCCCGCGCTTCATCGTCAACCTCACCGCCCGCCTCCCGGAAGACGCCGAGCTCGTCGCCATGTCCATCAACGGCGAACCCGGCATCGTCACCTACGTCGACGGCGAACCGACCGTGGCCGTCGCCGTGAGCATCGCCGACGGCCAGGTCGAGCGGGTCTGGAGCATCCTCAACCCCGAAAAGCTGAAGCACCTCACCAGCACCCCCATCGTCTAACCCCGGCAAAAATGCAACAACCCCACACGAGGTGGGGTTGTGGTTCCCGAGCGAAGCGAGCCCGGGGGAGTCCGAGGGGGCGGAGCTTGCGGAGCCCCTTCGGTCAGCGAGGTGCGACGAAGTCGTGCCGAGCTGCGGAATCGTCGGGCTTCAGCCCGTCCTCACGTTCGGCTTGAAAGAAATCCGCCGCCCCGGAGGGGCGGCGGATTCTTTCAAACGAGCAACTCAGACGAGCTCGATCCTCGCCATGGGGGCGTTGTCGCCCTGGCGGGGGCCGAGCTTGAGGATGCGGGTGTAGCCGCCGTTGCGATCGGAGTAGCGCGGGCCGACGTCGTCGAACAGCTTGGCTGCGATCTCCTTGTCGTTCAGGTAGGCCACCACCTGGCGGTGGTTGTGGAGGCCGCCCTTCTTCGCCTTGGTGATCATCTTCTCCGCCACCGGGCGCATGGCCTTGGCCTTGGCCTCGGTGGTGGTGATGCCCTCGGCGGCGATGAGCGACGAGACCAGGTTGGCCATCATCAGCTTCTGGTGCTGCGAGGAGCCGCCGAAGCGGCGTCCCCGGCGTGGGGTTGCAGGCATTGCTATTCCATCCCGCGGAGCGCCAGGCCCCGCTCGTTCAGCTTCTCCTTGACCTCGTCGAGGGACTTCTGGCCGAAGTTGGTGATGGCCAGGAGGTCGTCCTCGCTCTTGCGCAGGAGCTCGCCGACGGTGTTGACCTGGGCGCGCTTGAGGCAGTTGCGGGGACGCTCGGAGAGATCGAGGTCTTCGATGGGCATCTCCAGCTCCGGCGAGGACGCCATGGTGGCGCTGGTCTCGCCGAGCTCGAGGGTCGGCGGCTCGTCGCTCACCTCGGCCACGAGCTGCACGAGCTTGGCCAGGGTGTCGCCGGCGGAGGCGACGGCATCACGAGGAGCGATGGAGCCGTCGGTCTCGACGTCGAGGACGAGGCGGTCGTAGTTGGTGTCCATCTCGACGCGGGTGGGCTCGACCAGGAAGGTCACGCGGCGCACCGGCGAGAAGATGGCGTCGACGGGGATCACACCGATGGTGTTGTTGCCCTTGTCGCGGTCGGCGGACAGGTAGCCGCGCCCCCGCTCGATGGTGAGGTCCAGCGCGAGGCGGGCCTTGTCGTTGAGCGTGGCGATGTGCTGCTGGGCGTTGAGCACCTCGACGTCCGCCGTGGTCTGGATGTCGGCACCGGTGACCTCGGCCGCACCGCGCACGTCGATGCGCAGGGTGACCGGCTCGTCGGACACCGACGTGAGGACCAGGTCCTTGAGGTTGAGGATGATGTCGGTGACGTCCTCGGTGATGCCCGTGATCGTGTCGAACTCGTGGAGCGCATCGTCGAAGCGGACCGCCGTGATGGCGGCGCCGGGGATCGACGAGAGCAGGGTCCGGCGCAGCGAGTTGCCGAGCGTGTGGCCGAAGCCGGGCTCGAGCGGCGAGATGGAGAACCGTTGGCGGTTGTTCTCCTCCTCGCCGACTGCCTCGACCGTGGGGCGCTGAATGACCAGCATGTATTGCCTTCCTCGGGGTTCTGCGGTGCGGATTACTTGGAGTACAGCTCGACGATGAGCTGCTCACGGACGGGCACGTCGATCTGCTCGCGGACGGGCAGTTCGTTCACGGTCAGCTCGAAGCCATCGCCGCTCATCTCGAACCAGTTCGGCTTGAGCCGGTCGAGGGTGTCCATGTTGTGGCGGATCACGATCATCTGGCGCGACTTGTCGCGCAGCGAGATGACGTCGCCCTTGCGGACGCGGTAGCTGGGGATGTCGACCCGCTTGCCGTTGACGTTGACCATCCCGTGGCTCACGAACTGGCGAGCTTGCGGGCGGGTGGACGCCCAGCCGGCGCGGAAGACCATGTTGTCGAGGCGCTGCTCGAGCATGCGGAGCAGGTTCTCGCCGGTGACGCCCTTTTGGCGGCTGGCTTCCTTGTACAGGTTGGAGAACTGGCGCTCCAGGACCCCGTAGATGTACTTCGCCTTCTGCTTCTCCTGGAGCTGGAGCAGGTACTCGGACGGCTGGCGGCGACGGCTGCGGCCGTGCTCACCCGGCGGGTACGGGCGCTTGTTGAGGGCCTTGGAGCCCTTGTCGTTCTCGAAGATGTTCACGCCGAGACGGCGCGAGATCTTGACCTTGGGACCGGTGTAACGAGCCATGTTCCTCTACCTCAGACCCGGCGCCGCTTGGGCGGTCGGCAGCCGTTGTGGGGCACGGGGGTCACGTCTTTGATGCCGGTGACCTCGATGCCGGTGTTCTGGATGGACCGGATGGCGGTCTCCCGACCGGAGCCCGGGCCCTTGACCATCACGTCGACCTTGCGGACGCCGTGCTCCATGGCCCGGCGCGCCGCCTGCTCGGCGGCCATCTGGGCGGCGAACGGGGTGGACTTGCGGGAGCCCTTGAACCCGACGTTGCCCGCCGAGGCCCACGAGATCACGTTGCCCTCTTGATCGGTGATGGACACGATCGTGTTGTTGAACGAGCTCTTGATGTGCGCCACGCCGTAGGTGACGTTCTTCCGCTCGCGCTTGCGGGGGCGGCGACCGCCCGGCTTTGGCTTCGCCATTACTTCCGAACCTTCTTCTTGCCGGCAACGGTCTTCTTCGGGCCCTTGCGGGTCCGAGCGTTGGTGTGGGTGCGCTGGCCGCGGACCGGGAGGCCCTTGCGGTGGCGCAGACCCTGGTACGAGCCGATCTCCATCTTGCGCTTGATGTCCTGCTGGACCTCGCGCTTGAGATCGCCTTCGACCTTCAGGTTCTGGTCGATGTACGCACGGATCTTGTTGATCTCTTCATCGGTGAGGTCGCGGGTCCTCGTGCTCTCGTCGATCCCCGTCGCCTCGCAGATCTTCTCTGCGGTGGTCCGGCCGATGCCGAACACGTAGGTGAGGGAGATGACGAGACGCTTCTCGCGGGGGATGTCGACGCCGGCGATACGTGCCATGGTTCAGCCTTGCCTCTGCTTGTGGCGGGGGTTGGAGGAGCAGATGACCTGGACTCGTCCGTGACGACGGATGACCTTGCAGTGCTCGCAGATGGGTTTGACGCTGGGTTGGACCTTCATCGGTGCCTCGTGATCGATGGTCGGCGGGCGGGTCCGCCGAGCCGGCTACTTGTAGCGGTAGGTGATCCGGCCTCGGGCCAGGTCATAGGGGGTGAGTTCGACCTGGACCTTGTCACCAGGGAGAATCCGGATGTAGTGCATGCGCATCTTCCCGGAGATGTGCGCGAGCACCTCGTGCCCGTTCTGCAGCTCCACGCGGAACATCGCGTTCTTCTGCGCTTCGAGCACCGTCCCTTCGAGGACGATTGCATCTTCCTTGGGCTTGGGCAGCGGAAATCTCCTGGTAGGTCCTGCGTGAACCAGCCCGTGCCTGGACGCTCGAAAGCGCGCAGGCCCCGCGGGCCGAAGGACGATCGTAACGCGAAGGCCCACGACATCCAAGTTGGCGCACTACCACAACCGTGTGGCAGGGGTGTGGCAATCCCGTTGCGGCCCGCTCGGGCCGGTTTCGGGGCCCGGTCGGCCCCGCTGCGTGCGCGACATCATGCCAGAAGGCGCCGGCGCCTGCGGGCGGACGGGTGGATGCCGTGCGGGCCGAGCTCAAAGCAGGGTGAGGATCTGGGGACCCTCGGACGTGATGGCGATGGTGTGCTCGGCGTGGGCCGCCCAGCGACCGTCGGCGGTCACCACGCTCCAGTCGTCATCGAGGATCGCCGTGTCGGGGGTGCCCAGCACGAGCATCGGCTCGATGGCCAGCACGTTGCCCGCGCGCAGGCGGGCACCCGTACCCGGCGTGCCCTGGTTCGGGATGTTGGGCGCTTCGTGCATCGCCTGGCCGATGGCGTGGCCGGTGTAGCCCTCGACGACCCCGAGCCCGGCCTTCAGGGCGACCTGCTCGATGGCCGCACCGATGTCGCCGATCCGGTTGCCCTCGACCATGGCGGCGATGCCGGCGGCGAGCGAGGCCTCGGTGACCTCGATCAGGTGCTGCACCTCGGCAGGGACCTCGCCCACCGCCGCGGTGAACGCCGCATCGCCGTGCCATCCGTCGACGACGGCTCCGCAGTCGATCGACACGATGTCGCCGTCGGCGAGGACCACCTCGTCGGACGGGACGCCGTGGACGACCATGTCGTTGGGCGACGCGCAGATCACCGCCGGGAACGGCGGGTGGCCGTAGCCCAAGAAGTTGGACGTGGCGCCGTTGCGGGCCAGGACCTCCCGGCCGATGCGGTCGAGCTCGCCGGTGGTGACGCCGGGGGCGATGGCCTCGCGGATGGCGGCGTGCATCTCGGCGACCACCCGGCCGGCTCGCCGCATGACGGCGATCTGGTCCGCGGAGCGCACGGCCGGCGTGCGGGAGAACAGCACGTCGGTCTCGCTCAGGCGCCGCGGCGCGCTTCGACGGCCTTCAGCAGCCGGGCGTACACCTCGTCCGCGGTGCCCAGGCCGTCGACCTCGACCAGCAGCCCGCGCTCGGCGTAGAAGGGCACCAGCGGCTTGGTCTCGGCGGTGTACAGGTCGAGGCGCTTGCGCACCGCCTCTTCGGTGTCGTCGGCGCGCTGGATGACCTCGCCGCCGTCGACGTCGCAGATCCAGCCGTTCTTCGGCGGCGCGTCCACGGAGTAGATGTGGCCGCAGGTCTTGCAGACCCGGCGCTTGGTGATGCGCTCGAGCACGACGTCTTCGGGCACCTCCAGGTCGACCGCCACGTCGAGCGGGCGGGCCTCGGTGATGGCCTCGAGCGAGATGCCCTGGGGAACGGTCCGCGGGAAGCCGTCGAGGATGTAGCCGCGCTTGGTCGTGTCGCTCTCGTTCAGCCGCTCGTCGACCACGCCGATCATGATGTCGTCGCCCACCAGCCCGCCGCCGTCCATCACGGACTTGGCGCGCAGGCCGAACTCGGTGCCGGCGGCCACGGCGGCGCGGAGCATGTCGCCGGTCGAGATGTGCGGGACCACGTAGTGCTGGGCCAGGCGGATGGCCTGGGTTCCCTTGCCCGCGCCCTGGCGGCCGAGCATGACGAGACGGACGCCGTCGGTCATGGCGCTACTTCGTCGTCTTGGTCTTGGTCGGCTTGGTGTTCAAGAAGCCCTCGTAGTTGCGCATCATCAGCTGGCCGTCGACCTGCTTGACCGTCTCGATGGCCACGCCGACGGCGATGAGGATCGAGATGCCGAAGAAGCCGAGGCGCTGGCCACCGGAGGTGTCGCCCAGGACCTTGCCCAAGACGAAGGCCGGGATGAGGGCGATGCCGGCCACGAACAAGGCGCCGGGCAGCGTGATCCGGGAGAGGATCTTCGCCAGGTAGCGCTCGGTCTGGTAGCCGGGGCGGATGCCGGGGATGAAGCCGCCTTGCTTGCGGATCTGGTCGGCCTGCTTGTGCGGGTCGAACTGGATGGCCGTGTAGAAGTAGGCGAACAAGATGATGAGCACGCCGTAGGTCACCAGGTAGGCGGGCGAGGTCGACCGGGTCAGGTGCTGGTCGACGAACTGCTGGATGTCCCACCAGATGTTCGGGTTCTCGGCGGTGGCATCGCCGACCGGGAGGATCTGGGAGATGATCACCGGCAGGTACAGCACGGAGCTTGCGAAGATGATCGAGATCACGCCGGCGCCGTTGACCTTGAGCGGGATGTAGGTGCTCTGGCCGCCGAACATCTTGCGTCCCACCTGGCGCTTGGCGAACTGCACCGGGATGCGGCGCACGCCCTGCTCCACGAACACGATGCCCACCATCAACACGATGAACATGAGCGCCACGGCGATCATCGTGAAGGTGTTCTTCTCCTGCTGCACCGTGATGAAGTTGCGGGGCATCTGGCTCACGACGGAGGCGAAGATCAGCAGCGACATGCCGTTGCCGACGCCGCGCTGGGTGATGACCTCGCCGATCCACATCAGCAGCGCGAAGCCGGTGGTGAGCGTGAGCACCACGAGGACGAAGCGCCCGGCGTTGTAGTTGTCGCCGAACACGTCGAGCCCGGTGGTGTTGACGTTGGCACCGAACCCGCCGCCGCCGGTGTGGAACAGGTAGGTGATGCCGGTGGCCTGGAGCAGGGCGATGGCCACACCGAGGTAGCGGGTCCACTGGGTGATCTTGCGCTGGCCCACCGCCCCCTGGTCCTGCCACTGCTCGAGCTTGGGGATCACCACGGCGAGGATCTGCATGATGATCGACGAGGTGATGTAGGGCATGATCCCGAGCGCGAACACCGCGAACTGGGTGATGGCCCCGCCCGAGAAGGTCTGCAGCAGGTTCAGCACGCCGCTGGAGTCCGCTTTGTCCTGGATCTCCTTGATCTGCCCCAGGTCGATGCCCGGCACCGGGACGTGCGAGCCCAGTCGGTACACGGCGATCATCAGCAAGGTGAACAGCACCTTGTTGCGGAGCTCCGGGATCTTGAAGATGTTGCGCAGGGTCGACAACTCGCGCTCCTGATCAGCGATCGGGGCGGCCCGGAGGCCGACGGGTCAGCGGTTGGTGAACTGGTTGCCCTTGGCGGGCGGGCGGCCTTCGCCCCACGGGAGGGCAAGGCGCTCCACCGTACCGCCGGCCGCCGTGATGGCTTCTTCGGCGGACTTGGAGAACGCGTGGGCCCGGACCGTGATGGCCCGGGTGACCTGGCCACGGCCGAGCACCTTGACGAGGGAGCCCTTGGACACGAGGCCCTTGGCGTGCAGTCCCTCGGGGCTGACCTCGTCGAGTCCGGTGGCCTCGAGCGTGTCGAGGTTCACGGCCTGGTACTCGACGCGGAACGGGTTGGTGAAGCCCTTGAGCTTCGGCACCCGCATGTGCAGGGGCATCTGGCCGCCTTCGAACGAGGCGGGGATCTGGCCGCGAGCGGCCTGGCCCTTGGTGCCCCGGCCGGCGGTCTTGCCGCCCTTGCCGGCGATGCCGCGGCCGACGCGGCGGCGGCCCTTGTTGGAGCCCGGAGCGGGCTGGAGATCATGGACCTTCATGATCAGACCTCTTCGACGGTGATCAGGTGGGGCACCCGGGCGATCATCCCGCGGATCTCGGGACGGTCGGGGAGGGTGTTGGACTGGCCGATCCCACGGAGGCCCAGGGCGCGGACGGTGCCGCGGGTCTTGGGCTTGACGCCGATGGTGGATCGGATCTGGGTGACCTTGAGCTCGGCCATCGTCACTTCACCTCTTCGAACTGCACGGGCCCGCGCTCGGACTCGTTGTACGCGTCGAGCAGGCCCTTGGGCACGAACTCCTCCGGCGAGAGGCCGCGGAGGCGGGCGATCTCGTCGGGGCGCTTGAGCGACTTGAGGCCGGCGATGGTGGCGCGGGCGACGTTGATGTGGTTGGCGGAGCCGAGCGACTTGCAGAGCACGTCGTGGATGCCGGCCTCTTCGAGGATGGCACGGGCGGCACCGCCGGCGATGACGCCGGTACCAGGGGCGGCTGGCTTCAGCATGACCCGACCGGCACCCATGATCCCGATGGTGGGGTGGGTGATGGTGGAGCCGGCCAGCGGGACGGAGAAGAGGTTCTTGCGAGCCTCCTCGGTGCCCTTCTGGATGGCGAGGGGCACCTCCTTCGCCTTGCCGTAGCCGAGGCCCACGCGACCGGCGCCGTCGCCGATCACGACGAGGGCGGTGAAGGAGAAGCGACGGCCGCCCTTGACCACCTTGGCCACGCGGTTGATGTTGATGACGCGCGACTCACGGAGCTGAGCGTCGTTCGAGTTGGTAGCCATCAGAACTCCAGTCCGCCCTTGCGAGCGGCTTCGGCGAGCGCCGCGATGCGGCCGTGGTAGAGGTTGCCACCCCGGTCGAAGACCACGGTGGTGATGCCGGCGGCGGTGGCCCGCTCGGCGACGAGCTCACCGACCTTGGTGGCGGCGTCGACGTTGCCCCCGTTGCCGGCCAGCGCGGCCTCGGTGGTGGAGGCCGAGGCGAGGGTGTGGCCGGCTCGGTCGTCGATGACCTGGGCGGTGATGTGCTTGTTGGACCGGAACACGGCCAGGCGCGGGCGCTCGGCGGTCCCCCGGACCTTCTTGCGCACCCGGCGGTGGCGGCGGATGCGGGCTTCGCGCTTCTGCTTCGCTGAATCGCTCATGGTTCCTACTTCCCGGACTTTCCGGCCTTGCGGACGACGTGCTCGCCGAGGTAGCGGACGCCCTTGCCCTTGTAGGGCTCGGGCTTGCGCAGCTTGCGGATGTCGGCGGCGACCTGTCCGACCAGCTCCTTGTCGGAGCCCTTGACGTCGATGCGGTTGGGGCTCGGCACGTCGAAGGTGACGCCGGCGGGCGCCTTGACCTCGACGGGGTGGCTGAACCCGAGGGCGAGATCGAGGGTGCCTTGGCCCTTGGCGGTGGCGCGGTAGCCGACGCCGATGATCTCGAGCTGCTTGGTGAAGCCGTCGGTCACGCCGACGACCATGTTGTTGACCAGGGAGCGGACCAGGCCGTGCATGGCGCGGCTCTGGCGCTCGTCGTCGGGCCGCTCGACGAGCAGCTCGGCGCCTTCCTGGCGGATGGTGATGGTGCCCGGGATGGTGCGGTCGAGGGTGCCCTTGGGGCCCTTGACCGTGATGGTGCGGTCGGCGACGGTGACGTCGACGCCGCTGGGCACGGGGATGGGTGCTTTGCCGATGCGGGACATGGGTGCTCCTACCAGACGAAGCACAGGACTTCGCCGCCCACGTTGCGCTTGCGCGCCTCGCGGTCGGTCATCAGGCCCTGGCTGGTCGAGACGACGGCAACACCGAGCCCACCGAGGACGCGGGGGACCTCCTGGGCCGGCTTGTACACCCGGAGACCGGGCTTGGACACCCGGCGGAGGCCGGAGATGGTCCGGGCCCGCTCGGGCGAGTACTTCATGGTGACGGTGAGGGTGCTGCCGGGACGGCTGCCGTTGTCGGCGACGCTGAAGTCCTCGATGTAGCCCTCCTTCTTCAGGAGCGCCGCAAGGGCCTCCTTCTTCTTGGAAGACGGCATCTTCACCTCGTCGTGCATGGCGACGTTGGCGTTGCGGACACGGGTGAGCATGTCGGCGATGGGATCAGTCATGGTCATGGTTCAGTCCTCCCTCACCAGCTCGCCTTGGTCACGCCGGGGATCTCCCCGGCGTGCGCCATGTCCCGCAGGCAGATGCGGCACAGCTTGAACTTCCGGTACACCGAGTGCGGTCGCCCGCACTTCTGGCACCGCGTGTAGCCCCGCACCTTGAACTTGGGCTTCTTGTTGGCCTTGTTGATCAGAGCCTTCTTCGCCATCAGCTGGCCTGCCCTTCGCGCTTGAACGGGAACCCGAAGGCGTCGAGCAGGGCCTTGCCGCCTGCGTTGTCGACGGCGGTGGTCACGATGGTGATGTCCATGCCTCGGGTCTGGTCGATCTTGTCGTAGTCGATCTCCGGGAAGATCAGCTGCTCGGTCACGCCGAACGTGTAGTTGCCCCGGCCGTCGAAGCTGTTGGCCGGGAGGCCGCGGAAGTCACGGATGCGGGGGATCGCCAGGGCGATCAGCCGGTCCAGGAACTCCCACATGCGATCGCCGCGCAGCGTGACCTTGGCGCCGATGGCGTTGCCTTCACGGAGCTTGAAGTTGGCGATGGACTTGCGGGCCCGGGTGATCAGCGGCTTCTGGCCGGTGATCAAGGTGAGGTCGGTGACGGCGTGCTCGAGGAGCGAGGCCTGGCCGACGGCACCGCCGACGCCCATGTTCACCACGATCTTCTCGAGGCGGGGCACCTGCATCACGTTGCCGAGGCCCAGGTCAGCCTGGAGCTGGTCGCGGATCTCGTCGTGGTACTTCGCCTTCAGGCGAGGGATCTCGATGGTCTCGGTGCTCATGGGATCTCCACCCCCGTGCGCTTGCAGACGCGCACCTTCTTGCCGTCGACGACCTGGTAGCCCACACGGGTGGCCTTGCCGTCGGACGGGCTGATGATGGCGACGTTGCTCACGTCGATCGGCTTGTCGATGTGGATGATGCCGCCGGTGTCGGTGGCGGAGCGGGCAGCCCGGTGGCGCTTGGCGGTGTTGACGCCCTCGACCACGACCTTGCCCTCGGCGGGGATCGCCTGGTGGACGACGCCCTCCTTGCCCTTGTCCTTGCCGGACAAGACGACGACGCGGTCGCCCTTCTTGATCTTGAGTCCAGCCATGTCAGAGCACCTCGGGTGCGAGCGAGACGATGCGCATGAACTTCTTGTCCCGCAGCTCGCGGCCCACCGGGCCGAAGATGCGGGTGCCACGCGGCTGCTGCTGGTCGTTGATCAGCACGGCAGCGTTCTCGTCGAAGCGGATGTAGGAGCCGTCGGGACGGCGCTTCTCCTTCTTGGTGCGGACGACGACGCACTTGACGACGTCGCCCTTCTTCACACCGGCGCCGGGGATGGCGTCTTTGACGGTCGCCACGAACACGTCGCCGATGGAGGCGTAGCGCCGACGGGAGCCGCCCAGCACCTTGATGCAGAGCACTTCTTTGGCACCGGAGTTGTCGGCCACCCGAAGGCGGCTCTCCTGCTGGATCATCGGGCGACCTCCGTGTCACTCACGGTGATGGACGCAGCCCGAAGATCCAAGGATGCTGTCTTGATGGTTCGCCTGCGGCTCACTTGGCACGCTCCAGGATCTCCACGATCCGCCAGCGCTTGAGCTTGCTCAGCGGGCGGGTCTCGGCGATGCGGACCCGGTCGCCCACGTTGAGGGTGTTCTCCTCGTCGTGGACGTAGAGCTTGGTGCTCTTGGCGACCGTCTTGCGGTACTTCGGGTGCGGCTTGCGCGTGGTCACGGTGACGACGGCGGTCTTGTCCATGCCGTTCGACGTGACGAGTCCCTCGCGGGACTTGCGGTCGTTGCGCTCTTCGGTGGTTGCTTCAGCCATCAGGCCTTCTCCTCTTGGGCGAGGGCCTCGGCGGCCTCGATCTCCCGGGCCCGCAGCTCGGTCTCGTAGCGGGCGATCTCCTTGCGGGCGGTGCGCAGGCCGGCGGTGTTCTCCAGCGTGCCGGTGGCGTTTTGGACCCGCAGCTTGAACAGGCGGTCCTTCTCCTCGGCGAGGCGCTCGGTGATGGTGGCGGTGTCGAGGTCGGCGGCGGTGGTCGTGGTCTTCGCCATCAGAACCCCTCCTCACGGGTGACGAACTTGGCCTTGATCGGCAGCTTCTGGATGGCCCGCTCGATGGCCTCCCGGGCGATCACCGGATCGCTGTAGGAGAGCTCGAACATGATCCGGCCCGGCTTCACGACGGCGACCCAGCGCTCCGGGTTGCCCTTGCCCGAGCCCATGCGGGTCTCGGCGGGCTTCTCGGTGACGGGCTTGTCGGGGAAGACCGAGATCCAGACCTTGCCGCCACGCTTGATGTGGCGGGTCATGGAGATACGGGCGGCCTCGATCTGGCGGGCGGTGACCCAGCCCGGCTCGAGGGCCTGGATCCCGTAGTCGCCGTGGACGACGGCGGTGCCGCCCTTGGCGGCGCCGGTCATCCGGCCGCGGTGCTGCTTGCGGTGCTTGACCTTGCGGGGCATCAACATGGTTCAGTCACCATCCCCGGGACGGAAGTGAGGGGTCTCGTGGGTCTCGCGCACCGAGCGCTCGATCGCTTCCTCTTCCTCGAGGAGCTTCTCGATCTCGGGATCGGCCTCGGCTACCAGCGGCTTGGCCTCTTCGACCGAGTCGGGCACGACGGCGGGGTCGACGGGAGCGGCCTCGACCCGGCGGCGCGAGGACGACACGACCTTGGCGGGAGCGGCGTCACCGGAGGTCTCGCCGACGGCCATGGCGGCCTCACGGGAGATCTTGTCCTCGGTGGACGCCTTGTAGGGCAGGATGTCGCCCTTGTAGATCCAGACCTTGACGCCGATGCGGCCGGCGGTGGTGCGGGCCTCGCGGAAGCCGTAGTCGATGTCGGCGCGCAGCGTGTGCAGCGGGACCCGGCCTTCGCGGTACCACTCGGTGCGGCTCATCTCGGAGCCGCCGAGGCGGCCCGAGCACTGGACCCGGATGCCGAGGGCACCGGCCTTCTGGGCGTTCTGGACGGCGCGCTTCATGGCCCGGCGGAAGGCCACGCGGCCGGCGAGCTGGTCGGCGACGCCCTGGGCGATCAGCGCGGCGTCGAGCTCGGGCTGCTTGATCTCCTGGATGTTCAGCTGGACCTTGTTGTTGCCGGTGATCTCGGCGAGGCGGCCGCGGAGGCGGTCGGCCTCGGCGCCGCGGCGGCCGATGACGATGCCGGGACGAGCGGTGTGCACGTCGACGCGGAGACGGTCACGGGTGCGCTCGACCTCGACGCGGCTGATGGCGGCGTGGGGCAGGTCGGTCATCAGGAGGTCCCGGATCTTCGAGTCCTCGATGACGTACTTGCTGTAGTCGCTCCGGTCGGCGAACCAGCGCGACTTCCAGTCGGTGGTGACGCCCAGGCGGAAGCCGTAGGGGTTGACCTTCTGGCCCATCAGTCGTTGTCCTTCTCGTCGGTCTCGGCAGCGGCCTCGGGCTCGGCGGCCTCGTCGGCCTCCGCTTCGGGAGCCTCGTCGGTGGCGGCCTCGTCGGCCACAGCCTCGGTCTCGGGCGCCTCGTCGGCCGCCTCGACCTCGACCTCGTCCGCGGTGACCTCGACGTCGGTGTTCTGCACCTCGTCGTCGTGATCGTGGTCGTGGTCATGATCGTGGTCGTGGTCGTGCGTGTGGCCCTCAGCCTGGCGGCTCTTGGCCACGCGGCTGCGGCGGGAGGCCCGGCCGGCGGTGCCGCCGGCGGTGCGTCCGCTGCGGGCGTCGCGCTCGGCGCGGATCCGGAGCGTCTCGGCGTCGAGGCGGCTCACGATGATCGTGATGTGGCAGGTGCGCTTGCGGATGCGGGTGGCGCGGCCACGGGCACGGGGGCGCCAGCGCTTGAGCGTCGGGCCCTCGTCCGCGTAGCAGGCCGAGACGAACAGCGTCTCGGGGTCCTGGCCGTCGTTGTTGGTGGCGTTGGCCACCGCCGAGGCCAGCGCCTTGCGGATGACGATGGCGATGTCGCGCTCGACGAACTCGAGGATCTCGTCGGCATCGGCCACGTGCTTGCCGCGGATGAGGTCGAGGACCTCGCGGGCCTTGTAGGCGGACACCCGGACGTAGCGGACCTGGGCACGGGTGCCCGGGCGCTCGTTCGTCTTGTAGATGGTCGCGCCCTTGCGGGTCTCGCGGACGGCCGCGATCTTGGTACCGGACTGCGCCATGGCCTATCGCCTGCCCTTCACGTTGCGCTCCTGCCCGGCGTGGAACTTGAAGGTCCGGGTGGGGGCGAACTCACCGAGCTTGTGGCCGACCATCGACTCGGTGACGTACACCGGGACGTGCTTGCGGCCGTCGTGGACGGCGATGGTGTGGCCGACCATGTCGGGGATGATGGTGGAACGGCGGGACCAGGTCTTGATGACCTTCTTCTCGCCTGCGGCGTTCAGGACGTCGACCTTCTTGAGAAGGTGGTCGTCGATGAAGGGGCCCTTCTTGAGTGAACGAGGCATCTCGGACTCCTGGCCTTACCGGCGCGAGCCGCGGGTGCGGCGACGACGGACGATGAGCTTCTGGGACGGCTTGGTCTTGTCTCGGGTGCGGCCCTCTTTCTGGCCCCACGGAGACACCGGGTGGCGACCACCCGAGGTCTTGCCCTCGCCACCACCGTGGGGGTGGTC
>Ga0182739_1002701_pt1 | contig 16261 bp, 16 predicted proteins | sample eDN5th30CBELigBY_FD_128873 | JGI IMG/M metagenome (GOLD analysis project Ga0182739, IMG submission 128873) | Enriched backyard soil microbial communities from Emeryville, California, USA - eDNA 5th pass 30_C BE-Lig BY (version 2) (version 2) | ecosystem: Environmental > Terrestrial > Soil >... | reverse complement strand
GGCGAAGGTGCGCTCCACGATCCACCGTCTGGGCAGTACAATGAACTCGTTCTGTGGCTTTTCCTTCAGCCCATAGCGCCAGAGTTGCGTATCGGGATGGCGTGGCACCTCGACGCGCCAGCCTCGGGTCTGATTGAGCCAGCGGGCGAACGTTCCGGCCTAGTACTACCTTGGTAGAACCCATGTCTGGATGACCCGTTGCCGTATCCTGACCGTTGGGTGGGGCAAGGCGATGGCGCCGGTGGACTGGCGGGAGGATCTGGAGGACTGGCTCGCGCCATTGCTGGCCGAGATGGGGCACAAGAAGCGGCGGATGTGGGCGCCGGTTTATCTGCAGGGGCTGATCGGGCGCGGTGAGCGCTAAGAGTGCCTTGCTCTGTCGAAAGGCATGCTGAGTGTAGTCCTGAGGCCCATCTGCGGACGGCATGGACAATCAGCTTTTGCGCTTCGCGCGCGCATCCATGGCAGTGGCACGAGGTTGCGTGCCACTACGACGGACCAGGTATGCTCACCCTACCTATCCATCGACCGGCCTGTCCGCAGCTCTCCTGCTGCGGGAGCGATTGCGTCTCACCTGTAGAGGGTTGGAGGACTTCCTCCGGCTCTCTGGACGCCTGCGCCGGCTGTCCGGCCTGCGGATCGTGCCGGATCACTCCAGCCCGTGGTGGTTCGCCCGCCATCATCTGTCGCCGGAACAGATCGAGGCAGCCCTGCGGGAGACAGTCCGTCCGACGAGTTGCTCAGGCAAACGTGATCGGCCACATATCGTCGCCGCAAGAAGCACGTGTGTGTGGGAACGGATGAGGGAGCTAAATACTATGCCCCACTCAAACTATTGAAATTATTCAATTTTTCAGCGTAGCTGGCGGAGGGACAGGGATTCGAACCCTGGGTACCATCGCTGGTACAACGGTTTTCGAGACCGCCCCGATCGACCACTCCGGCATCCCTCCGAGGCGCGTGGTGATGTAGCGTCCGCCGGGCGAGGCCGCAAGGATGGGATGATGGTTCGGGGTGATTTGCCGGCGGGTGGGCGCCGGAAGGGGCGGTGGCGGCCGGTGGAGGGGCCGGTGCCGGCCGAGGCGCAGGCGCTGCAGGGGCGGGTGCTCCATCGCGACGAGATGGTGCTGGTGATCGACAAGCCGGCGGGGCTGCCGGTGCATGCCGGGCCCAAGGGCGGGGCGACGCTGGATGCGCTGCTGCCCTGGCTGGCGTTCGGCAAGGGGCGGCCGCCGGGGCTGGCGCACCGGCTGGACCGGGATACGTCGGGCTGTCTGGTGCTCGGGCGGACCAAGCCGGCGCTGGCACGGCTGGGCGAGCTGTTCGCCAGGGGTGCGGTGACCAAGACGTATCTGGCGCTGGTTGTAGATGTGCCGGGCCTGGAGGACGGGCGGATCGACCTGCCGCTGGCCAAGCGCAGCGCGCAACGCGGCTGGTGGATGGAGCCGTCCGAGCAGGGGCAGGTGGCGGTGACCGATGTGCGGGTGCTGGCGCGCCAGGGTGGCGTGGCGCTGGTGGAGGCGCAGCCGAAGACCGGCCGTACCCACCAGATCCGGGTGCATCTCAAGGCATTGGGCGCCCCGTTGCTGGGCGACACGATCTACGGTCCCGCGGCGGCGGGCCGGTCCCGGCGGCTGATGCTGCATGCGCGCGCGATCGAGCTGCCGTGGCTCGCCGGTGTGACCATCCGGGCGACCGCACCCTTGCCGGCCGACTTCCAGGCGGCGCTGCGGCACGCCGGCCTGGCACTTCCGGGGAGCTGAAGCCGGCAAGTGGTCGCCGGCCGGGCAACGGCCGCGATCTGCCGCTTGGATCCGGGCGGGCCGCTGGCGCTGGAATCCGGCACTACGGCCGGAGCCGGGTCCGCCCAGGGCCATCATCCGGCGGCCGCACCGGGTCAGCCGTTGCGGCAGTCCGGGAACCGGGCCTTCGGGCGGCCGAACGGGATCATGCGCAGGAGCACGTCGTCCTTGGCGACCAGGTGATGGTGCAGGGCCGCCAGCACATGGGCGGCCAGCAGGGCGGCCAGCAGCATCGCCATCCAGTAGTGGACCGCACGGAACAGCTCGTACAGGACTTCCGACGGGCCCAGCGGGTGCGGGACCGGTATCGTGTCGAACAGCACGGTCGGGATGCCCAGCGGCGAGGCGGCGCTCATCAGGAAGCCGGTGACCGGCAGGCCGATCAGGCAGGCATAGAGGCCGAGATGGGAGAGATGGGCGGCCAGGCGCAGCGGGCGGCCCATTCCGGCCGGCAGCGGTGGCGCCGGGTCGACCAGCCGCCAGACCAGGCGCAGCAGGGCCAGCCCGAACACCACGAAGCCGAACGACTTGTGCAGCTGGTAGAGCTCGTACTGCCAGAACAGGTCCTGGGTCTGGCCGACCATGTACCAGCCCAGCCCCCACAAGGGGATGACGAGCGCCGCCGTCCCCCAGTGGAAGCTCTTGGCGACCAGCCCGAACCGCCTGGCCCCATTGCGCAGCCGCATTCGTCCGTTCTCCTCAGCCAGACCGGGCCCGCAGATCGAACGCGACCAGCACCTCCAGCCCGACCATGGTGCCGGTGGCGAACTGGCCGGTGCCTACCCCGAAATCGGTCCGGGTGATCGGGACGGTGCCGGCGGCATGGGCCTGGTCGCCATCGACCGTGATGGTCGCCTCGTGGCTGAGCGCACGGGTGACACCCTTCAGCGTCAGTTCGGCCTCGATCTGGTAGCGGTCGCCGCCGAGCGGTGCGAACGAGATGGCCCGATAGACCGCCTCGGCCGCACTGCCCGCGTCGAGGAAGTCCGGGCCCTTGGCCTGCCCGTCGCGCTGGCTGTCGCCGGACGCGAACGAGCCGAGGTCGACCGTGACCGTGACCGAGGACTGGTCCAGGGCGGCCGGATCGAAGCTCACCTCGGCGGTGAAGCGCTCGAAGCGGGCCTCGACCGGGCTCTGGCCTTGCTGGATGGTCAGCGTCAGGGTGCTGGCCGCGGGATCGACCACCCAGTCCTCGGCCACGGCCGGGCCCGGCAGCGCCGCTGCCAGGCACACCAGCGCCACTGCCGGCAACCGGGCGGCCCGGACCAACCAAGTCCACAGGTTCATGATGCCATACCTCGTCGACTTTTGGAGCGGCCGGCTCACTCGGTCTTGGCGGCCGCGGGGCTAGTCTCCGTGTCGATCCGCACCGTCAGCTCGTCGCCGACCGCGGGAACATAGGCTGATACGCCGAAGTCGGAACGCTTGATCACGGTGGTGACGGTGAAGCCGGCCGTGTCTGTCTTGGTCATCGGGCTCGGCTCGAGCTTGTTCAGCTTCACGTCCAGCACCACGGGCTTCGTCACGCCCTTGATCGTGAGGTCGCCCGTCACCTTGGCGCTGTCGTCGCCCTCCGGCTCGACCTTGGTGCTCTGGAAGGTGATGGTCGGGAAGTTCGCGACATCCAGGAAGTCGGCGCTCTTCAGGTGCTCGTCGCGCTTGGCGAACAGCGTGTCCAGGCTGTCGGCCTGAATGGTGAAGGCGACCGAGGAAGTCTCGGGCGCCTCCGGGTCGAGGCTGAGCTCGCCGGTGAAGTCGCGGAAGAAGCCGTGCACGGTCGAGTAGCCGAAATGATCCACCGTGAAGGTGATCGCGGTATGGCTGTTGTCGATCGCCCAGGGCGCGGGTGCCGCCAGGACCGGCGCGCCCAGCGGGAGGAACAGGACGGCAGCGAGCAAGAGCTTCTTCATGGCGATTCCTACTGGAAACAATGAGGGCGGTGCGACCCGGCAGTCGCCCCCAAGGCTGCCATGTCCATCCGATGGTCGACAGGCCGCATCGGTTCGACGGATTGTTTCTTCCCAAGGGATGATGGCTGTGTCATCCGCTCCGGCCATGGATCAGCTGACCGGCATGCGGGTGTTTGCCACCATCGTGGACAAGGGCGGCTTCGCCCCGGCGGCCACGGCGCTCGGCATGTCCAAGACCATGGTCAGCAAGCATCTGGCGGCGATCGAGGACCGGCTGGGCGTGCGCCTGCTCAACCGCACCACCCGCAAGATCGGCCTCACCGAGATCGGTGCGGAATATCTGCGCCGCTGCCAGGAGATCATCCAGCTGGTGGACGAGGCGGACGGCCGGCTGCTCGAGAGCCACGACCGCCCGCGCGGCCTCTTGCGGGTGAACGCCCCGGTGACCTTCAGCGAGCGGCATCTGGCCCCGTCGATCGCCGAATACCGCCGCCGCCATCCCGACGTGCAGGTCGACCTCGTGGTCAACGATCGGGTCATCGACCTGATCGAGGAAGGCTTCGACCTGGCAGTGCGGATCGGGCGGCTGAAGGACAGCACGCTCGTGGCCCGCCGCCTGGCCCCCGCCCACATGGTGCTGGTCGCCTCGCCCGCCTATCTGGCCGCGCGCGGCCGGCCGGAACGGCCGGAAGACCTCGCCCGGCACGACTGCCTGATCTACGCCTACTCGTCGGAGCGCGACGAGTGGCGCTTCGCGGACGAGGATGGCCCGAGGACGGTGCGGGTCAAGGGCCCGGTCAGCAGCAACAACGGCATGATCCTGATGCAGGCCGCCATCGACGGCCAGGGGATCGTGGTGCTGCCGACCTTCATCGTCGGCGACGCCCTGCGCGACGGGCGGCTGGTCGAGATCCTGGCAGAGTACCGTCCGCAGGACCGGGCGATCTACGCGGTGTTCCCCGCCAACCGGCATCTCTCGCCCAAGGTGCGCAGCTTCGTCGACTTCCTGGTGGAGCGGTTCGGCGGGAGGCCCTACTGGGAGCCATGAGCGGCAAGGTCTGCCAGCACCGGCAAGAGGCCGGCAGGATGTCCCGATGATGGCGGCCGCCCCCGTTCCGCCTGGCGCCGTGGTGCTGGCCTGCCACGACTGCGGCAGGATCCAGGCCGTACCCGTGGGCGACACGCGGCACCAGTTCCGCTGCCGGCGGTGCGATGCCGATCTCGGTGCCTTTGCCGGGGGACTGGATGCGCCGGTGGCCCTGCTGCTCGCGGCCGCGATCAGTTTCGTGGTCGCCAACACCATGCCGTTCATGATCCTGGACATCGAGGGCTTCACCCAGTCCACCACCCTGCTCTCGGCGAGCCGGGCGCTCTGGCAGGCGGACATGGCACCGCTGGGCATGCTCGTATTCCTGGTCGCCACCCTCGCACCCGCCCTGAAGATCCTGGGGCTGCTCTATGTGCTGGTGCCGCTGCGGTACGGCCATCGCTGGCCGCTGGCAGGGCGGATCTACCGGTTCGTCGGCGGGGTGCGGCCCTGGGCGATGATGGAGATCTACCTGCTCGGCATCATCGTCGCCTACGTCAAGCTGATCGACCTGGCCCATATCGAGCTGGGCCTCGCGGTCTATGCCTTCGTCGCCACCGTCCTCCTGGAGATCGCCGCCGAGGCCAAGACCGAGCCGATGGCGGTCTGGCACGGGCTGATGGCCCAGGCCGGGCCAGGCGTGCTGCAGGTGCCGGCCGGCCGCCGGCTCATGAGCTGCCATGCCTGCCGCCAGATGCTGCAGGTGCCGGCCGGATCCGGCGGGGCCAGATGCCCGCGCTGCCGGGCCCGCGTGCATGCGGACGATCCGGATGCCTGGAAGTCGTCGCTGGCCTTCCTGCTGGCCGCCGTCGTGCTCTACATCCCGGCCAACGTGCTGCCGGTCATGACGGTGATCTATTTCGGCTCCGGCGAGCCGGACACCATCCTGAGCGGGGTGGTGGAGCTCTGGCAGATCGGCATGTATCCGGTGGCGGCCCTGGTATTCACCGCGAGCATCATGGTGCCGATCCTCAAGATGCTGGCGCTCGGCTGGCTGATCCTGCCGCCCGGCCGGGACAAGGACGTCGCCCGGCACAAGACGCGCGTGTATCGTCTGGTCGAGCTGGTCGGGCGCTGGTCGATGGTCGACATCTTCATGATCGGGACGCTGACGGCACTGGTTCACCTGGGCAACGTGGCGACCGTCGTGCCGGGTGCCGGGGCGATGGCCTTCGCGGCGGTCGTGATCCTCACCATGCTGTCCTCGGCCGCCTTCAACCCGCACTTCCTCTGGTACCGCGCATGAGCGACACGGCGGAGCAGCAGCCCGAGCCGGCCCGCGCCGTGCCGCGCGCGCGCAAGACCTTCGGCATCGTCTGGCTGGTGCCGCTGATAGCATTGGCCCTGGCGCTGTGGGTCGGCTGGACGAGCTGGAGCGCACGCGGCCCGGTGATCACCGTGACCTTCCAGACCGCCTCGGGCATCGAGACGGGCAAGACCAGGCTGCGCTACCGCGACATCGACATCGGCCAGGTCAACTCGGTCACGATCGGCAAAGATCTCAGCTCCGTCGACGTCACGATCCAGGTGCAGGCGGAGGCAGCACGACTGATCAGCGAAACCAGCCGGTTCTGGGTGGTGCGGCCGCGCTTTGGCGGCGGCCAGATCTCCGGGCTGGAGACGCTGGTGTCAGGTGCCTATATCGAGCTGGATCCCGGTGCCGGCGGTGCCGCCCAGACCACGTTCAGCGGCCTGGAGACGCCGCCGCGGGTGCGCTCGGACACGCCCGGCCGCCCCTTCGTCCTGCGTGCCGCCAGCCTCGGCGGCGTGTCGGTCGGCAGCCCCGTCCTGTTCCGCGGCGTCACTGTGGGCGAGATCACCGATGTCGAGCCGCCGACCGACCGCGAGGATCTCGCCATCCACCTGTTCATCCGCCAGCCCTTTGCGGAGCTGGTGCGCACGAGCAGCCGCTTCTGGCGCGAGCGCGGCGTCGATTTCAGCGTCAGCGCGGAAGGCGTGCGCTTCTCGATCGGCAACCTTGAGACGCTGTGGCGGGGCGGGGTGGTGTTCGATGCGCCGCCGGGCGGCGAAGTCGCGGCCGCAGGCCTGGCATTCGCCCTGTTCGATGGGCCCGACAGCCTGGACCAGGGAGCGATCACCGAACGCGTGCCGCTGGTTTCCTATTTCGAGGGTTCGGTGCGCGGCCTCACGGTGGGCGCCCCGGTCGAGGTGCGCGGCATCCGCATCGGCACGGTCCGGGAGGTCCGGCTGGACTACGATGTCGCCACGCACCGGCTGCGCATCCCGGTGATCTACGAGATCGAGCCGCAGCGTGTCCGGCTCATCCATGCGGAGGAACTGACCACGAGTGGCGAGCCTCGTGAGGCGCACGAGCAGCTGGCAGCCCTGGTGCAGCGCGGCCTGCGCGCGCAACTAGCCACCGGCAACCTGATCACCGGCCAGATGGTGATCTCGCTGGACCTGATACCCGATGCGCCGCCGGCCGAGCTCGGCCGGGAGGGCGAGCTTGCGGTGATGCCGACCATCCCGAGCAGCCTCGACACGCTGGAACGCTCGCTCACCGGCATCATGGAGAAGGTGGCCGAGCTGCCGATCGCCGACCTGACCGAGCAGCTCCGCGCCACGGCCGCATCGATAGCGGCCATCGCCGGCTCGGGCGAAGTGCAGAGCTCGCTGAAGAACCTCAACGAGGTGCTGGTGCGGCTCTCGGACCTGACCGGCAACCTGGACCGTTCTGCCACGCCGCTCCTGGCCGAGCTGGAGCGTACCGTGGGCGCGCTGGGGGATGCGGCCCGCTCGGCCGACAGCCTGATGGGCCCGCGCTCGACCACCCAGCGCGACCTGAACCGACTGATGAGCGAGCTGACCCAGACCGCGCGTTCGGTGCGCGACCTCGCCGACTATCTGGAGCGCCATCCCGAGGCGCTGCTGCGCGGCAAGCCAGGAGGCCGGTACTGATGAGAAACCCAGCAAGATTCCCTGCCCGTACTTCGGCTGCCTGGGTCCTGGCTGCCTGCATCCTGGCGGGCTGCGCCGGCACCTCCGTACCGACCCGCTACTACCAGATGATCCCGACCGTGGAGATGGACGCGCCGGCCAGCTCGCCGACCAGGCTGCTCGGCATCTCGCCGGTGGGCTTTCCCGACTATCTGGACCGGCCGCAGATCGTCACCCGGGCCACCGAGACCCGGATGACGATGGCCGAGTTCGACCAGTGGTCCGAGCAGCTGGAGTTGATGTTCAACGAGGTGCTTATCGAGAATCTGCGCCGGCGCCTGGGCGGCGAGCATGTGGTGGCCGTGCCGAACAATCGCGGGCTGGAGCCCAGCATCGAGCTCGACCTGAACGTGCTGCGCTTCGAGGCGGACGCGGCCGGGCGCATAACCCTGGATGCGCGCTGGCGGATGTTCGACCGCAACGGCCGGCTGCTGCTCACCGGGCACAGCCTGCTCTCGGAGGAGGCCACGCCCGGCGACTATGGCGCGATCGTCGACGGGATGAGCCAGGTGGTGGCCGATCTGAGCGGCGAGATCGTGGCGAAGCTGGCCGAGGCGGTGGCAGAAGCAGGGCCTGGCAACGAGCGGAGGCGATCGTCGTGATCCTGGTGACCGGAGGGGCGGGCTTCATCGGCTCGGTGCTGCTGGCAGCGCTGGATGCGCGCGGGGTGCCCGACCTCGTCTGCTGCGATCGCCTGGGCAGCGGCGACAAGTGGCACAACATCGCCAAGCGCCGGCTGGCCGACGTGATTCGCCCGGACGGGCTGTTCGCCTGGCTGGACCGCCATGCCGGCAAGGTCGAGGCGGTGTTCCACCTGGGCGCCATCTCGTCCACGGACGAGCGCGACGCGGACCTGATCGTCCAGGAGAACATCCGCACCACGCTGGACCTGGTCGACTGGTGCACCCGCCACCGCACCCGGCTGGTCTATGCCAGCTCGGCCGCCACCTATGGCGACGGCGAGGCCGGCTTCGACGACGATCCCGCCCGCTTCGGCGAGCTTCGCCCGCGCAATGCTTATGGCTGGTCGAAGCTGATGGTCGACCGGCGGATCGTGGAGCTGGCCGGGCGCGGCCAGAAGCTGCCGCCGCAATGGGCCGGGCTCAAGTTCTTCAACGTCTATGGCCCCAACGAGTGGCACAAAGGCGGCCAGCAGTCGGTGGTGCCGCAGTTCCTAAAGCAGATCCAGGAAACCGGCGTATGCCGGCTGTTCAGGAGCCATCGCGATGGCGTGGCGGACGGCGACCAGCGCCGCGACTTCGTCTGGGTGGACGACGTGGTCCAGGTGATGCTGTGGCTCTACGACCACCCGGATCGCTCCGGCATCTTCAACGTCGGCAGCGGCCGCGCGCGCAGCTTCCTGGAGCTGGCCCATGCCGTGTTCCGGGCGGTCGGCCAGGAGCCGGCGATCGAGTTCGTCGACATGCCCGAGCGGCTGCGCCAGCACTACCAGTACTTCACCGAGGCAAGGCTGGACCGGCTGCGCGCCGCCGGCTGCCCGCTCCAGCCGACGCCACTGGAGGAGGGGGTCAGGCGTTACGTGCAGGACAGCCTGCTGCGTGCGGACCCGTATCGATGAACCCGGCGATCACGAGCGAGACCTTGCTGCACCGCCTGGCCGACGTGCAGGTCATGGTGATCGGCGACCTGATGCTCGACCGGGCGGTGTTCGGGCAGGTCGGGCGGATCTCGCCCGAGGCACCGATCCCGGTCCTGGAGATGGGCCGGGAGGAGACCAGGATCGGCGGGGCGGGCAATGTCATCGCGAATCTCCATGCGCTGGGCACGCAGGTCGCCGCGGCCGGGATGGTCGGTGCCGATGCCGAGGGCGACGAAATCGCCGGGATGCTGGCCGAGCTGGCACCGGCCGGTGCGATCCTGTGGCGCCAGGAGGGCTGCGCCACTGCAGTGAAGACCCGGTACTGGGGCGGCGGCCAACAGCTCCTGCGGGTGGACCGGGAGAACCGGGCGGTGCTCAACCAGGAGGGCATGGCGACGATCCTGGACTGGCTGGACGAGAAGATCGGCGACGTCCGGGCGATCGTCCTGTCAGACTATGCCAAGGGCGCCCTGCCGCCGGCACTGGTGGAGCAGGTGATCGCGCGGGCGCGGGCGGCAGGCCGGCCGGTGCTGGTCGACCCCAAGGGCCGCGACTATGCGCGCTACCGCGGTGCTGCCGTACTGACGCCCAACCGGCGCGAGCTCGCCGAGGCCAGCGGGGTCCCGGTCGGGGATGACGGGGCTGTCGAGCATGCTGCCGAGGCCTTGCGGACCAGCACGGGGGTGGATGCCGTGCTGGCGACGCTCGGCGGGGACGGCATGCTGCTTGCGACCAGTGCGGGCGCCACCCGGATCCCGGCCATCCGCCGCGAGGTGTTCGACGTGGTCGGCGCCGGGGACACGGTGATCGCGACGCTCGCCGCCGGCTTGGCCGCGGGCAGCGACCTGGCGGAGGCGGCCAGGCTCGCCAATCTGGCGGGCTCGATCGCGGTGACCCGGATCGGCACGGTGCCGGTCAGCCGCGCCGACCTGATGGCGGCCCTGGCACCGGCGCATGGCAAGGTGGTGGAGCTGGAGCGGGCTGCCGAGATCGTGGCGGATGCGAGGCGCAAGGGCCGACGCGTCGGCTTCACCAATGGCTGCTTCGACCTGCTCCATGCCGGCCACGTCGCCTACCTGCATGCCGCGCGGGCGCGCTGCGACCTGCTGGTGGTCGGGCTGAACGACGACGCCTCGGTCACCCGCCTGAAGGGGCCGGGCCGGCCGGCCAACCGGCTGGCGGACCGGGCGCGGGTGCTGGCCGCACTGGCCGATGTCGACCTGGTGGTGCCGTTCGCCGAGGACACGCCGCTGCACCTGATCACCACGCTGCGCCCGGAGCTCCTGGTCAAGGGTGCGGACTATCGCCCCGATCAGGTGGTGGGGGCGAGGGAGCTGGCCGAGTGGGGCGGCGAGCTCTACCTGGCGGAAATCCAGCCCGGCCTGAGCACCACCGCCCTGCTCGAGCGCGGTCCCCGGCACTGACGGTCGTGGCTTCCATGCATCGGATGGCCGCTCCTGCGGACCGCACCCTGGCCGTGCCCGGGGCGCCGCGCCAGATGATCGCCATGCACTCCCCGAGGATCCGCCCGATGGACCGCCGCAGCTTCCTGGCATCCGGTGCCGCGGCAGCGGGGGCGGTGGCGGCACCGCGCGTGTTGCGCGCGCAGGACCAGGTGGTCCGCTTCAGCCATGCCGAGGCGCCGACCACGCCCAAGGGCATGGGCGCCGAGCTGTTCCGGCAGCGGGTCGAATCGCTGACCGGCGGCCGGGTGCGGGTGGAAGTGTTTCCCAACAGCGAGCTCCTGCCCCCGCAGGACGAGATGGAGGCGCTGGCGCTGGGCCGGGTGCAGATCATCGCACCGCCGCTGTCCCACTTCGGCCGCTATGCCAAGAGCTTCCAGCTGTTCGACCTGCCCTTCCTGTTCCGCTCCACCACGATGTTCGACCAGTTCCAGGCGAACGAGGCGGCGCTGGCCCTGCGGGTCTCGGTGGAGCGCCTTGGCTTCGTGGGCCTGGCCTACTGGCGGGAGGGGCCAAAGCAGCTGTCCGCCAGCCGGGCGCTGCGGCTGCCTGCGGATGCCGGGGGGCTGCGTTTTGCCACGGCGGCCGCAGCGCCGCTGGCCCGCCAGTTCGAGCTCCTCGGCGCCGTACCGGTGCCGCTTCCCTATGCCGAGTTCGGCGGCGCGCTGGTGGGCGGCCAGGTCGACGGCCTGGAGACGAGCTGGGCCAGGCTCGCCCGAGGCGAGCTGTTCCGCCTCCAGCCATTCGTGACCGAGACCGGGCACGGCGTGCTGGGCTCCATGCCGGTGGTCTCCACCGAGTTCTGGCGAGCCCTGCCCGAGGACCTGCGCGCCGCGTTCCGGACCGCGATGGAGGAGGCCCGGCAGGAGGTCGCCCGGCTGGCCGACCAGGAGGACCGGGACGCCCGGGAGGCCATCCTGCGCTCGGGTGCCACCCAGGCGGTCGCCCTGCGGCCGGAGGAGCGCCAAGCCTGGATCGACGCGACCCGGCCGGTCATCGCCGAATTCCAGGGCGAGATCGGCGAGGACCTGGTGCGCGCCGTGGAGCGTGCCGCCGCGGGGTAGGTCAGGCCGCGGCGGCATTCTCAGGCGAGCGGGGCCAGTGCGCTGCGGAGCAGCCGGTCGAACGGGTTGTCCGGTTCGACCGTGACCCGGGACAGCCCGAGCCAGCCGGCAAGCGCCACCAGTTCCTGCGCCAGCGCCGCGGCGGTCGCACCCGGTTCGCTGGTCGGCTCCAGATGGGCGGAGCGGACCAGCAGGCAGCCGGTGGCGCGCTCCGCTTTGAGGTCGACGCGCGCGGCCAGCCGGTCGCCCAGGAGGAAGGGCAGGACATAGTAGCCGTGCAGCCGCTTGTGGGCCGGTGTGTAGATCTCGATCCGGTAGCGGAAGCCGAACAGCCGCTCGGTGCGGCTGCGCTCGAAGATCAGGGGGTCGAACGGGACCAGCAGTGCCCGGGCCGCCACCTTGCGCGGCAGCACCGCGTCCCTGGTGAGATAAGCCTGCGGCCGCCAGCCCTCGACGCTCACCGGCACGAGGTCGCCGGCCTCGACCAGCCGCGCCAGCGCCGTGTTCGCGAGATCCACGGGCAGGCGCCAGTAGTCGCGCAGGTCCGTCGCGGTGGCGATGCCCAGGGCGCCGGCCGCGTGCGCCGTGAGCCTGGCCGCCGCCTCGGCCGGATCCGGCGTGGCCGCGTTGACGATTTCCGGGGGCAGCACCCGTTCGGTGAGGTCATAGACCCGTTCGAAGCCGCGCCGGCCGGCCGCCGTGATCTCGCCGGTCCAGAACAACCACTCCAGCACGGTCTTGCTGTCCGACCAGCCCCACCAGCCGCCCTGCCCTTTTTCCGGCGCGGTCAGATCGCCGGCCGAGAGCGGGCCACGGTCGCGGATCTCATCGTGGATCCGGGCGACGAGGTCGGGCCTGGCCTCGGCCACCGCCCGCACGCCCTGCCACACACCCTTGCCCGACCGCGCCCTGGTCATCCGCCAGCGCAGCAGCGGCTGGGCCGATACCGGCAGGAGCGAGGCCTCGTGGCCCCAATACTCGAACAGGCGCCGCCCGGCCGGGCGGACCCGTCGGCCGTGATGCGCCGCCAGGCGATCCAGGATGGTGCGGTCATAGCTGCCGAGCCGGGAGAACAGCGGCAGATAGTGCGCCCGCACCAGCACGTTCACCGAATCGATCTGCAAGAGGCCCAGCCGCTCGATCAGCCGGCGGATGCGGGCCTCGCCCGTCAGGCCGGGTCGCCTCGCGGCGAAGCCCTGGGCGGCCAGCGCGATCCGGCGGGCCTCGTCCAGACCCAGCGTCCGGCTCATCGGGTGGTACCGGTACCGTCGATCACGGCGTCCCAGTGCGGTGCGAGCGCGACTGCGAGGTCGCGCCAGATCCGGTACCGGCCAGCCAGCAGTTCCGTCAGCGCCGGGTCCGGCTGCACCTGGCCCTCCAGCCGAGTCATTGCGGCCACCGCGGTGGGCAGGTCGGGCTGCCGGCCGAGCGCCACGGCGGCCAGGATCGCGGCACCCAGGGCACCCAGCTCGCGGCCGGCCGGCAGTTCCAGCTCGAGGTCCAGGGCGGCGGCGAAGATCTCCCGCCAGGGTTCGCTGCGGGCGGCACCGCCGGCAAAGCGCGCCGAACCGGGCCGGCCGCGCAGGGCGGCCAGCCGGTCGAGATGGCGGCGGTGCTCGAAGGCGATCCCTTCCATCATGCCGCGCACCGTGTGCGGCAGGCCGTGCCAGTTGGTCAGGCCGATCAGGCTGCCGCGCGCCGAGGACTGGTCCATCGCCCCGTTCAGATAGGGCAGGAAGAACACGGGCGGGTCGCGCGGATCGAGCCTCGCCACCCCCTCGTTCAGCATGGCGAACAGCTGACCGTCGGCCAGGTCCGGCCGCTGGCTGCGGATGAAACGCTCGACGAACCAGTCGAGCTGACCGGCCGAGGTCGGGCTGCCCTCGATGGCGAGCCAGGTCCCGGGCAGCAGCCCGTGGGTCAGGAAGATAGCGCTCGGGTCGGCGGGCAACGCGTCCAGGAAGCACTGGTGCAGGCCCCAGGTCCCCGCCATCACCACGACATCGTCCGGCGTCACCGCCGCGGTGCCGAGCATCACGGCGAGATTGTCCGAGCAGCCGGCAGAGACCGGGGTGCCGGCCCGCAGCCCGGTGGCCGCGGCCGCCTCGGCGGTCACCTCCCCGGCAATGTCCATGGGTTCCAGCAACGGCGGCATCAGCCGCGCCAGTTCGGACAGGCCGACCGCCGCCAGCATGGCCGGGTCGTTCTCCCGGCGCTCCACCGGAGAATAGCCGCTGCTCGACTGGTCGCTGACCTCGCCCGCGACGGTGCCGACCAGCCGGGAGCGCAGATAGTCCTTGCTGGAAACGGCAAAGCGCGCCCGGGCCAGCTGGTCGGGTACATGGCGCTGCAGCCAGGCCAGGATCGGCATGGGCTTGCCCGGCCAGGCCGCGACCTGAAGGCGGCGCTGGCGGGTGGCCTCGTCCGGCGGGTCGCGCCGCCAGTCCGCGCAGATCGACGCGGCACGCAGGTCGGAGGTCAGGACGCCATTGCCCACCGGCCGGCCGGCCTCGTCCAGCAGCCAGAGCCCGTTGCCATAGCCGGTGACGCCGATCCCCGCGATGTCCGGCCCTTCCAGCCCGGCATCGGCGAGCACCAGCCGGATGTCCCTGGCAAGGCACTCCCAGGTTCGCTCCGGATCCCGCTCCGCATGCCCGGGGGCCGGGGTCAGTGCCGGGTGGGTGGTGCCGCGCACGGCCAACTCGGTCCCGTCCGCCGCGATCACGGCCACCTTCACCGCAGTGCCGCCGCTGTCGATCCCTAGCAGAAAGTCCGCCACGCCTTACCCCCGAAGCCGTCCCTGATGACGCTGTCCGCACCCGGCCCGGGTGCCCGCCTTGGCCCGAGTTGTCGTGGGGAAAGGCCGGGCTGTCGAGGTCCGGCCACGCGAGCCCAGCACCGGGTCCATTGCCTCTCGTGCCGGGCGATGCCGCCTTGCGGTTCCAGGCGGAGGCGATCCGCGCTAGGCAGGGATGCGGCCAGCCGCCTGCCAGGATGGTGAGGGCCGATGATCAGGGAGCGAACGACCATGCCGAAAGCCTATGCCAGCACCGTCATCGACCTGCCCGCCGACCGGGTCTGGGCGGTGGTGCGCGACTTCAACGCCCTGCCTGCCTGGGCCGGCCACATGGTGGCGCGGTCGGAGATCGAGGAGGGCAAGGCCGCGGACCAGGTCGGCTGCGTGCGTAACTTCTACACCCATGACGGCGCCCAGATCCGCGAGCGGCTCCTGGCGCTGTCCGACCTGGAACGCAGCTACACCTACAATTTCGAGACCACCCCGTTCGACGTCCAGAACTACCAGGCGACCCTGCGCGTCACGCCGGTCACAGACGGTGCGCGCAGCCTGGTGGAGTGGTGGTCGACGTTCGACTGTGCACCCGATGCCAGCGCGCAATGGATCGACACCTTCGCCAACGGCGTGTTCGGCGGCGGGTTCACCAATCTGCGCAAGCACCTGGCGGGCGGCTGAACCCGGCGATCGAACGCGGAGGGGCGGCACCGCTCAGCGCCGGTGATGCTGCCCTCCCGGCAATGGACGGTGGCTGCCCTGGCCGTCGGGAAACAGCGGCAGCGGCCCGGCTGGAGGCCGGGGTCCTGGCCGGCCGCCCGTGACCACGCCGGTCGACTGGTCCAGGCGGATGCTCTGGTCGGACTGGTCAATGCTGAGCCCGGGGGGCAGCTCATACCAGCTGCCGGACAGCTCGCTGGATGGTTGGGGGCAGCTGCCCTGCAGCACCCCGCAGTCCCAGCGCCAGCCGGACGGCTCGCCGGTCATGAGGCCGCCCTGCGCAAAGCCGCAGCGACAGACCTGGCCGGCCATGCAGTGCAGTGCCCCGGTAATCTCCGGCGTGCAGCCGGGCGGCGGCTCGGCAGCCCCCGGCTGCACGGCCAGGAGCAGCAGCAGCAAAATACGCAGGCAGGCACGGAGGATGCACGGCACGATCGGCCTCGTCGGGGCGGCATGCCCCGATCATGGCAGCGAAAGGTAAATAAAAGGTTCAGGCAGCGCTGGTCATCGGCTCGGCGGCATGCCCGGTCAGCCGGACGAACAAGTCCTCCAGGTCGGCTTCCTGGGTGGTCAGGTCGACGATCGTCACGCCGGCCGTGCGCACCCGATCCAGGAGTTGCTCGACCCGCACGGCGGAGCGGTGGTAGCGCAGGATCAGGCGCCCCTCCGCGTCGACCACCGCCTGCCCGTCGTCCAGCGACGGCGGCACCTGGCTCATTGGCCGGTCGGCCCGCACGATCAGCCATTTCTCGTCCAGGCGTTGCAGCAGCGCGGCCGTAGTGTCGCAGGCCACCACCCGGCCGCGATCGACGATCGCGATCCGGTCGCACAGCTCTTGCGCCTCTTCCAGATAGTGGGTGGTGAGC